>Ga0265319_1000728_pt1 | contig 21528 bp, 22 predicted proteins | sample 4824metaG_FD_192443 | JGI IMG/M metagenome (GOLD analysis project Ga0265319, IMG submission 192443) | Rhizosphere microbial communities from Carex aquatilis grown in University of Washington, Seatle, WA, United States - 4-8-24 metaG | ecosystem: Host-associated > Plants > Roots > Rhizosphere >...
AATAATTACTAATTTTATTTTTATATTTAAATTTTCCTGACCTAGAAATAATAGGTGTACAATGTCGCAAACGCTGGGTAACCGAATCGCCGAAATCGTTGATAGAGAGACCGCTGAGTACCAACCGAAATTAGATGAGATATGTGAACGTCTCGGTATAGGAACTGATAGTGAAAAATTATCTAAAATAAGTGAGAGATTAGAAAATTGGGTACGTGACGTTGATGTTAGAGTAAGATGGAAAAGTAAGTCATTGCCACTACATTTATATGATCACATAGTTAGTTGCTTTAAAGATTATTCTGAAATTCCTTATAAAATTAATAGTATAGATATTGACAGATTGAGCGGATTAAGTGTTAATTGTGGTGGTGATTATGATGCATATGTAAAATGTGAGAAAATACATATTTACGACGATGTGGTTAAATATATCATAGATAAGGATTATAATATAGATATAGTATTCGACTATGATTATTTGCATAGTATGATTTATGTTGATAGTGAAGACGAGGAATATGGGGTAGATTTTTGTGATTCAATAATGGTACAATTATATTATTTGGGTGGTACTGATTTCCTATTAATCGATAATCAGTGGTATCATAAAAAGGATGTATATATAGCATGCATGAATCTTAGTGAAGAATATGTGAAGGATATGGAAATTAAAATTAGGACTCTTGAGTATGGGTCGGGTCCTTGTACTCTTCGTGTTGATGAGGAATACTTATTATTAGATGATATTAGTAGATTCGATAAAACCAAATCAGCAAGGAAATAAATTAATTATGATTTTTTTCTGTTTAATAAAATGGAATCGGAGGAATACAACGAGAAGGAAATAATACTTACTAATATCAGAGCGTTAGTCAATGGCTATACTGCAACACTATTATATAAATTGAATGATGTTACTACTGATGATAGGATTACAGAATTCGCTATAGAAGTAATTGACGAGAAATTACATTTGGACAACTGCGGTATTAAATTCGTAGTGGATAAAAATAATAAATTTGATATTATCATGAATAGCTATTATTTCAGAAAATTATGTAGCGACGATATCGACGAAGAGTTAGGATTCTCAGTTAATCTGTTAACATCAGAATTATGGGTTCTATGCGGATCGTTTAAGCTGGTCGCCGGGAAGTGGTATTTCTGTAAGAGGCTATATACAGCAGCGATGCTTCATAATGAGACAGATCTAGGAGATATACCGACTATTGATATTAATATTTGTGATATTGAAGAAGAATATATTTTACTGGAATATAAACATGGACAAGGAGAAGTTACTGATGTTGTTTGATTCGTTCAAATTAAGATATGATAGCAAAGTAATTACTTATATACTAGAAGAATACCCAGTTGAAGAATGTAAGATCACAAATAAATCTGGAATTATAATAGTTAATATGCGTGGAGTGACTTTTGAATTGATCAGAACACTAAGAATAGAAGTTAGTATGCCAATCAGTTATTTTGAACTATATCGCAACGATTTCAAGAGATTAGATACAGAAATCAGACATATGCATTATGAATTATGTTTCTCAATAATAAAACAGGATGATAATTACTATACTGACAATGATATATTTTATAATTTGGATTGTGATAATTATATTACTGCTAATAAACGTATGTTGAGATGCAGTAGCAAATATTACAAGATACCGCGGATTGACACTAAAATGAAAAGTTCCAGAAAGAGTTAATAATAAAATATTGTTCCTAATTATTAAAATGAGTCTCACTGGTATTATGAAGAGTTATATGGATCAATATGGTTATAAGAAAGAGATTAACGCCACGCATTTTCTGCGATTTGCCAGAGATAAATTAGAACATCCAGATAGCGAAAGTGAAAGCAGTAGCGATAACGAATATGTAGTCCCAACGACTGTCAGTGATGTGAGTAAAGCAAGAATGGGAACTCGCTATTATGCTACTAAAAAAGCTAAATATGAAAGCGATTCTGATGAAGTGACTATTACTGGTGATTACGATAGTAGTGATTATGAATAACTTCAGTCGAAGTTAACACGACAAGAATGTACGCGTGTGTGGTTCGCTAACCACTAGTATTGAATTACGTACTCTACTCCAGGCAATTTATCTGATTTAATAGTCTTATATTTTGGATTTTTTCTTAATGACGGATTGAATTGGCGAACTCTATAGTGGTTTCCTCTCAGATCAATATAAAAGCAGTTATAGCCAAGTGCACGTACTATAGGATATACATCAGCGATTTCATATAATCTTGAATCAACTAATATTGATTGCACGTGATTATCTACACGCATATCATCCTGGTATTCCGTCAACTTCGGCATTTATAGTATTCGGAAGATAAGATACACAAATTATACCATCAGTAATCACTCTACATTTATAAGTGACCAAGTCGCTATTGGGCAGATTCTCCCAAATATTATCTTCTGTGATTATCCTATAGAAATTGTCTTCTACTGTCATACTAGGTACGAATCTCTCTTCTTGATAGAATACTAAGAATCCGTTCATGTCATATAGCAAATCGCCGCGAAATCCCTTCCATTTCATGAACTGGATCGCTTTATTAACTTCATATTTTATACTTATGTACACACAGCAAATCGTTTCGCCAAGTTCTTGAATGCTATATATATCAATGAATTCCCTACCCATCATTTTTAACAATTATTAATTAATTATCTACTAAATGATAGCTATAGTCAGTCTGAGCAATAGGAAGGATAAAAAATATTCAGTTGTTGTAGTCGCTGACGGGAAAGCTAGGACAGTGCATTTCGGTGCTTCTGGCTATGATGATTTAACAGTTCATCACGATGAGAAGCGTAAGCAATTATATATTAAGCGACACGGAGCAAATGAAGATTGGAATGATCCATATAAGCCTGGATTTTGGGCTAAGAATCTGTTATGGAATAAAGAGACATTAGAAGAATCAGCTAAGGATATTGAAGAGAATCATGATATTAAAGTCATAATTGATATGTAATTAATTTATTACTAGTAATAAAATAGGGTAATAATGTCGCTATGGGAATGTATTATATTGCAGCCAGATGAAGTAGATCGAGATTATAGTAATTATATTAATGTATTGTTGCCTAGAAGGTACTAGAATACGATTATTAGTCCCTTTCACATCATTATTTAGTGATAGATATGATTGCTTTAAAAACAGAACATAACACTATACAATTCTGTGTGCATAATATAATGACTTATGATAACAGATGTATGAATATTAAGAATGCTAGAAATATTAAATGATTGTTTTTTATTAATTAAATGACTTACGAGACTGATTTAGCAGCAATCGCCAGTGTTTCAGCAGATAATCAACCAGAAGCACAATTAACAGAAACAATATTAAAGGCTGATATAGTTAAAATATGTACTGCATTAACTAATATAATGAATAATCTAGGGGGTTAATAACTATAATAATATTTTACTGATCAATAAATGAGATTCCAATACGGTTCAGGTTTAGATATTATATTATTTGAAGCTGGTGATTCAGTACATATGGTAGTAAATAATGATAGTATCAATTATTATTTTGAAGATATTAAGGAAACTATTACTATCCCTATCAGTACTAGAGTGTTATTATTCACTGATAGTTGCGATATTATGGTATGCAATCCAAGTATGGAAACACGTATTATCAATAATTATGGTAGTGAATTCTCTAGAAATGGCTATATAGAAATACTATTTGGTAAAAAATATGGAGAAGATAATGATGTATTATTCATTGGAGAGAAACTATTAGGTAATCCTAATTATGTAACATTGTGTTGTCGAGATAAAAAAAATAGTACTACTGGTGGTGATTTAGAGTTTGGACAATAACTATAGTTATATTTTTTTCTGCTTGGCGTATATGAGGCGCCTGACCTCATGCACCAATTACAATCAAATTAATAGGTATAGCGCTACCAGTATATAATTGCTGATTCACAGTCGCTACTACACTAACACCTAATACTACTACACCAGTAGAAGTGATATTATAAACTGACACAGAAACAGATGAAGTTGATGAAGCAGTAACACAACACCAACATTGAGTAGCAGCAGCATTATTTGATGCGACACTAGCCATTACTGATGTTATTGATGAAAATGAAGCAGTAGTTAATGAAAATGTCGCTACTCCAGCTGAAGTATTAGCAGTTCCATACCAAATCTTAGGAGAATTAACTTGACCACTAGAATTATAAAATATTGGAGGCGTTCTCCAGAATGGTGTGGTAGAACCAGCAGTTAATACTTGATTTAATGATCCATTAGGAATATTACTAAACTGAATCGTTGATACGTAAGTCGCTGCTGTTCCAATTCCATTAGTGGCTAATATCTGATTAGCAGTGCCAAATGGCATTTGTGATAATTGTGCTTGACCACTCAATCTAGTAAATGGAATAGTAGTTACATAAGTCATAGCAGTACCTAAATTATTAGTTACAGCTATTTGATTAGCAGTTCCAAATGGCATATTCGCTAATGGAAGTGTGGTCACATATTCAGCTGAAGTACCAGCGATATTAGTCCTTAGAATTTGACCAGAAGTGCCGATTGGTAATTGTGCTAAAGTAGCGTTTCCACTGATTTGACTAAATGGTATAGAAGCGACATAAGTAGCAGCAGTTCCAGCTCCATTAGTAACTAATATATAATTTGCTGTTCCAACTGGTAATTGTGCTAAAGTAGCATTTCCAGATATTTGTGTAAATGGAATAGAAGCAACATATGTAGCAGCTGTACCACCACTATTAGTGACCATTATAAAATTAGCAGTACCAAATGGCAATTGAGCTAAAGTAGCGTTTCCACTGATCTGAGTGAATGGAATAGTTGATACATATTCAGCGGAAGTACCAGCAGAGTTAGTATGGAGAATTTGATTCGCTGTACCAATTGGTAATTGTGATAATGATATAGAACCGCTAATCTGTGATGCTGGAATAGAAGCGACATAAGTAGCTGAAGTACCACCAGAATTCATGACTAGAATATAATTAGCTGTACCAATCGGCAATTGTGATAAAGTAGCATTTCCACTGATTTGAGTAAAAGGTATTGATGAAGTATATTCGACATTAGTTCCAGCTGAATTAGTCCTTAATAACTGCAATGATGTCCCAAGTGGTAAATTTGATAAATTAATGCGATTACTGAATGATAATATACCAGTCACATTTAAATAACCTTCATCGTCAATACCATCTCGTATATTTAAATATTTAGAATATATTGAATCCCACGGATAACTCATTTTATAGTTTTTTAAAAAACTATACTAAAACTCTCATATTTTAATCTTGCTGTGTTTCACTCCTCGCCCGTTAACGGGGCTCCGTTATTCAGCTGAAGTTAGATGTATGCGCCCAATCTAGTAATAGTAATCATGGTAGTGGCAGCTCCATTGGTATCAGAACCAGATGTATTAATAGCACCAGCAACTAGAGGATGAGATATAACAGAAATAGTGTCGCTAGCATTCAATCTATATGTCTTAATTAAATATAATTGTGATGATACAGCTAATGCAGGAATATAACTATTTACTACTGATCCATTTAATACTCCATTAATAGCAAAATTGACTTCTGTTTGAGCAGCACAAGTATCCGGTCTAGTCTCGAATGTTAATTGATATGTCCCTGCTTCTGCAACAGTAAATACTCCAGCCGCATAACTAATATTTGAATTTGGTATATTAACTAATGCATTCGCTAATAATAATACAACTGGGGCACTATTCATATCTACCAATGGTACATTTTGATAATATTGAGCTGTATATTGAGGATTACCCCAATAAGCGATCGAACTTCCATCAGATAAACATACCTGTCCATCAGTTCCAGCATTACCAGCTAATTTCAGTTGAGAATACATAGTTAAATTATCACAAGCAAATAGTGAGCCCAATGGCATAGCTAGATTTCCAGGCATAGTCACATCAGTATTATAAACTGCATGACCAGCACCATCAGATTGTATCACTTGCCCTAAAATACCAGTTCCGTTAATATTAGAAATATCAGGTGCTGCCCAAGTCGCTACTCCACCGACTGTTTTTAAGAGATCGCCATTTGTTCCGGGAGTTAATGAAGAAGGAGCAACAGCTAATGGTTGAAATGATTGGGTAGCAGCGCCAGTTTTAGTTAATACATCTCCCGGATTACCAGAAACTCCAACAAATCTCAAATCACCACTGACATTTACATCAGCAGCGAATCCGGCATTACCACCAACTGATAAAGTCAGCGATACACCAGCATTTCCAGGAATACTTAAATCAGTAGTCCATTCAGAAGCTGTACCAGCCAGATTAGTATGTAATATTTGTGCCGCTGTTCCGTGACCAATATCAGCAGCTGTTATATTAGCAAATGCTTGTGTTCCTAATCCAGTCTTTTTTACGAATTGGCCGAATACTCCACTAGATCCATTAAATAACATATTCTGTTTAACATCAAGAGGTCCATTAGTATCTAAAGATTCAACACTAGATGAACCTAAAACACTGAAATTCCCATCAACAGCCAAATCGTTATGACATTCAACATTGCTACCTAAATTACTAGAACCAGTAACAGTCAGATTTAGATCCACAGTAGCATTGCCAGGTATTTCAAGATTAGTTGTCCATTCAGCAGCAGTACCAGCTGAGTTAGTATGGAGAATCTGTTTAGCTGTTCCATGAATAATAGAAGGAACGTCTACATCACCCCAAAACATAGATGGTACTCCACTAGTTCTTAGGAATTTATTTGGTATTAAAGCTGGAATAGCTCCACCACCAGGAGGATATGGAGCACCATTAATAGTGACTGTATCAACATTAGTGAATGATCCTTCAGGAGAATCTACTGAGTGACAAGCATTTAAATCATAGACTTTGATCTTCTTCCATGGCAAGCAGGGAACATTATTATTGAATTGTATTAGCTGATTCAACGACATTTATATAGATCTAAAAAAACTATGCAAAAACTATATAACTTCAGTCCGGGGTCTTGGCCAGGTGATCACGAAGTGATTCACCATCGCCGCTATTCTTGTCCTGTTCACTCCGCCCGTCAACGGGGCTCCGTTGTGATTGGACTGAATCATAAGCCCGTTAGACTTTATAAGAGAATGAGAAATCAGCAAAAATGTATGATTGTGCTGTAATATTAGCTGCTCCTCCTAATTTAGAGAATTCAGTGAGACCGTTAGAATCTACTATAAATAAGAAATAACAAGCAACAGCAGAACCACTAATAATAGCAGGTACTGAAACGTTAACATTTTCCAGAGGCCTAAAAGCTAGAGGGATATTAACAGTTGATAATAATGCACCAGTAACTGATACTGTATAAACAGATGTGCTAGGACTAATAGTTACAGTCACTAAATCGCCAACTCTCACTATATTCATAGTCGCCACTAATGCAGGGTTAGTCCCATTGGAATAAGTTAGTGGTATTGATTCTGGAGAATTGTAATAACTCAGCGCTGATTGTTCATTAGATGAATAGAAATCAAGAGATGCTACTTTGATCTTTAACCATGGACGATATTCGGATTCATCTCCAACTGCGCCATTATATATGAGTTGATTCAGCGACATTTTAATACATATGCATAAAAAAATAATAAAAGTGGTTAGCGAACCACCCACGCGTACTTCAGCCAAACGGACTGCAGTTAGACGTCCACTCCCTTTCTGGCCAATTTAGCCATCTTCTTGTCATAAACATCGCGACCGCCTTCACTCTCCATAATTGATTTATGATGATGATGCATCTTCTCAATCGCTTCCTCGTGACTATGACCCTTATCTAATAACTTCTTATAAACCTTATATGCGTGCTTGACTGCTTTTTTCTTGTCTATAATCTCTCCATAGTCGGGAAAGTCTTTATAATGCTTGACGAATCTATGATAGACCTTTAATCCCTCTTGCATGTGTTTAATATCTGATTTAGTCATATCATGTTTGCCTCCCTCTTCACTGCCGTCATAATAATTACCAGGGAATCCAGCTTTAGCAGCGACTTTAGCTTGTTCAGCTAGCATTGGACTTCTACCATGTGGTGATGGTTCATAATTCTTCCTGATCTTCTTAAGTAATTCAATTACATGAGGTGATCCAGACCCAATAATCCTCTCTCCTACATCAGTTAATTTGGCTAATTTCAGTAAATCCTTTTTCTTTAGTAATCTATCTCCATCAGGCTTTTCGCTATTTAGTATGTGGAATATATCTTCCTTACGTAGACTTTCTAATTCATGTAGACTGGGCACGTATTTCTCGCCATCGACAACTATAGCGACTCGTTTCTTATGTAAATAATCAGCTACTTCTCGCTTCTTAATATTCTTATGGATATAATTTAATACTTCGCGTCTAGTTAGATTTTGACGACCCTTAAATTTCTCTAATTGCTCTTGTTGTTGTGATATTTTATGCCTTGGTTTCTGTCTAATATGAGGCAATATTGGCTCGTGATCACCAGGTATCACTTCTTGTTGTTCCATAGAAACTTGATCTTCTTCATATGGCTGACTCAGCCCTTTAAGTAATTCCTTATATTTGGATTTCTTGATCGCATCTTTAGCGCGACTAATATCCTGGACTTTACCCATATAATCTTCAACTGGTAGTGCGAATTCAGATTCAGCGACTCTGGCACGTATTTTTTCATATTCATCAATTAATTGCTTATTTGACAATTTGCGACCCTTAGGATTCATACGAACTTCACTTCTCTCACCATCAATACCACCATGAATAGTGCGATATACTGCTCCATCATTGCGATCAGCCAAATAGTGAGCTCTCTCAACAACTTTCCTCTGTAATGGATTCATTTATGATGGTGACAAACAGTAAATAAAAAATAGTTAAACCAAATCGCGTCTACTGATTCAATGCACCATAATGGCGACTGGCATATATAGGTGAATCGCTGCTATTTATTGCTCTTCTTAGTCGCTTTCTTACCGCCTTCATCAAACGAAGACATCATTATGATTCCCTTTTCATGTAATACGAACATAGGAGCTGTTCTACTCAGTGTCACCCATCGCGATGGTAATGCCAATATTTCATCAGTAGTCTTATTTGACAGGCCACCATAATTAGCACAATATCGTTTGATATGATATGTAGATCCAGTCTTAGGAAACACAGTAACGGAAGTCGCTTCATTAAGTAATACCCTAGTCGCTTTATAGTTCATAAGTTGATGCGAAGTCGCGCATACAGTAATGCGATTATGGCGACCAATCTCTAGTGTTTGATCACGGATATTCTGTAATAGAGATCTTACTGGAGCTGAAGCGACAACGTCTATATCGTCAAATACACAACAAGAATCAGCTAATTGGTCCATATTCATAAATGCTAGTGACTCATCAATGGGTACGCGATTAATATTCGGTAAATCGTCAAAAGCCTTGTCGCTACTAACGCAACTGAATATATTAATATCGTTGTCGGGATATAGTTTTAAATAGTTAATTAGATAGCGTCTCACATATGTGGATTTGCCACTTCCTGAAGGGCCAGCAATATAGAGTACATCCCGTTCCATATTAATATTAGGTACTGGCGTCATAAATCCTTCATGAATTGATAGTTGGTTGAATAATTTATCTTTATATTTCTTGATCACGGTCTCATCAAGATCTGTTGGAGATATCTTTTTCGTTGATTTCGTCTTCTTATAGATTTTATCTTGATTTAACACATTGAAGATATCGTCGTCGCTTGATAGCTCAGAATCAGAAATATCAATATCTGAGACTGGTTCCCGGCTGTATTTGACCTTTTTGTCTGATTTGTTCCTAGAATTATGTTTAATTTCCTTCTTTTTCGTGAAGTCACCGAGAGATTTCCCACCTTCTTTCTTAATAGCCTTCGGGTGATTGTCAAGGCTGACAAGAATAATGCCGTAATCTTGATTTCCCACGACTTTTGCCACTGGGATGCCCGTTTTTGTTGAGAACATTTCTGTAGGAGAAACTAATTTTTCAAAAAAAAAGTTATTAGTTTGTGTCATGGAAAAGCAATGATGCTGCAGAGTCGTTGAGGTGACAGTCTAAACTTAAAAATTATTATTTTGATTGGCTTGTTTTGCGATTACTTCTACACATAAAGCGGATAAATAATAAAATAATAACTCCGTATCTAATAAATGCAATCGTACATAAATCATCGTGATCGCCGCTCTAATCACATAAATATCAATCATGGTGGTGCTACTGGCAGCGTTATATCGCCACAGTCGCATGATCCACGTAAGAACACTGATGACGTAGTATATGTCAATATTAATGTCTTCAATCCAAGTCCGACAGTCGCTATTCCAATGGAATTACCACCAGTCACGAGAACTCAGCCAATCATTAATAGAGCATCTGACTACTACTGTTCTGTAGTGCGATTTGACCTACCACGCGATTCCATCCCGTATTTCGAGTTTCCATCAGACAGCGATCCGCTATATTATAATCATTATTATGTGTCACTTTCTGATGGAACTACTACGACTACTACTAAATTACAATATGTCAGCACTGGGAATATATTGTTCAATACGCAACCAGTTTTCTATATCAATCAGTTCCTGAAATCAGTTAATGATGCATTCGCGGCCTGTAATGCTCAAGCTATAATTGATGGAGTCGTTGGTGTGACAGTAAACCCTCCATTAGTGGTTAGACGCGAAGATGATAGACTCGAAATATTAGTTTATGACGCAGCGACTTGTCAAGTTTGGATGAATACCCAATTATATAACTTCTTCAGAGGCATATTCGCATTATTTAACGGATATAATCGCTCCGATTTCCTAGATAATCAAATCTTATATCTACCAGCTGATACTGGTTTACTCGATAACAAAGTTGAATTTCCTGCTACTAGTGGCGACTTCTATTTCGCTGCCATTCAAGACTCTGCTGCCTTCTATACTTGGGATGATGTCACTGGAATATTACTCACATCTAACACGCTGCCAACACTATCTGAATACACTCAGGGTATTGACTTATCTGGTAATAACGTCACTTTCAATATATTAACTGATTTCATCCCCAATCGCGATGTGTTATATCCCGATACCTCCCCATTCCTATATACATCGCAGAATAATCGCTATATTGACATGAAAGGAAACGACTCAGTACTCAAAATTGACATCAAAACGTATTATATCGATAGCAAGAATATAGTCAGACAGATGTATTTGCCTCCTGGTGAAGCGTTTTCAGTCAAATTAATGTTTTGCAAGAAATCATTCGTAGATAATGAGTATGGTGGTAACGCTATTACTGGATTACCCATATTAGGTAGCTAAGGTGGTTCAGTCCAACCACGCAGGACAAGACTCTGCGCGTCAACGGCGCTCCGTTGTTAAGTACTTTTTTTGTTTCTTCCTTTGAAAATGTCATTGGCAATTAAACCCGAAATGATAGTCAAGGTCCAAGACCCAAGAGTGGATCTGGATAAACCTTGCGAATACTTAGTTGAGGAAGGTGCTGGTCAAGTGTCATGGCGTGAAATCGCTTCCACTACTGCCGCAGTCACTTCTATTCAATTCAATAATATCAATCCCCCTAGTCCAGACACTATCGTTGATAAGAAAATCTATGTAAAAGTTGGTTTTAATATATTCTTTACTGGACCTGATCAGGGATTTCCACTTCTAGGATATGTATCTCCTAACGGTGTCGCCGGAGATCCTCAAATCTGGCAACCGACTGGAACTGATGCCCCACGCGCATTCCCACTAGCTCAGATCTGTTCGACTGTATCAGTGCAAATTAACAATACTAAAGTTACTCAGAATGTCGGTGATTATATCGACCCACTTCTGCGTTATAATGCTTGGCAATGTCTTGATGAGACTGATTTGTCATTGACTCCAAGTGAACAAGATCAATATCAATTATACGGAGATTACATCCAGTATGGTAGTGCTCGTAACGTATTAGGAAATTACGGTGAACAAGGATATCGCACTAATCGCGGTGGATTCGCTGGAGTTCATGTCGTTAGTAATACTAATACTGCTGCTCAAGTATATCTTGATGTTATCGAACCACTATTTATCTCACCACTTGATTTTGGCATGGAAAATGGACGCGGTTTATTCGGTGTTCAAACTATGCAAATCACACTCACACTTAAATCTGACTGGTCGCGATTATGGTCTCATGATAGCGTCAATGGTAACACTGCTATGATTATTAGCAATATGACTATTGGAACTGGAGGAATTCAAACTCCAACTATCCTATTCAACTATCTTACACCCAAATTTACTGACATTCGCCCAGCTGTTAATGCTTATCCATACTTCTCAATTGATCGTTATCCAACTGCTGATTTCTTCCTTCCTGCTATCCCTGCTGGTGCCTACTTAGGTAATAATATCCAACAGAATTCAACTAATATCCAACTAGGAGTTATTCCAAAGCGGATCTATATCTATGCTCGTATCTCTGATTCTTACAGGGCAAGTAACAAATTATATATTCCAGACGTGTATGCTTATATTAGCGCTATTAGTATAAATTTCAATAACAGATCTGGTTTACTTTCTGGAGCATCAGCTGAACAACTATATCGCATGTCAGTTAAGAATGGATGCACTTTATCATGGACTCAATGGTCGCGAAATGTGGGATCGGTACTTTGTATTGATTTAATGAGTGATTTGTCCCTATCTGAAGCTGAAGCAGTAGGTTTATTAGGAACTTATCAACTCAACTATTCTGTGCAACTCCAATCTATGTCTCCATTAGCCGGTAATACTATTCCATACACGCTTTACACGACTGTAGTATCTCCCGGAGTATTCACTATTCAAGATCAATTCTCTGAGGCTATGATTGGTATTATTTCTCAACGCGATATTCTTGATGCTCCTGAGATTCGCAAAGTTGATTTTGAAGATGTCCATAATTACTATGGTGGTTCATTCACTGGGCGACTTAAGAGTATTGGTCGCAAATTAGTACCGCGAGCACGTCAAGCATTGGAATTAGGTCGCAAATTGGCCCCAGTCGCTGAAACTATTGCTCCTAGATTAACTCCTGCACTCGAAAAAGGATTAGATTTTGGTGACGAATTGACAAATCTGACCGAAGAGCTAGTCGGTCGCGGTTATCATCATAAAGAGGCTAAAGCGATGGCTCATAATATTATGAAACATAGAGCTGGAATGATGGCTGGAACTGCTGTTGGAGGCAAAAAAGCATCTAAGAAGCAAATGGTCAAGCGACTCAAATACTAGAACTGCAGTCCCAGTCAACGGAGCGCCGTTGACACGCGAAGTGATCAGGACAAGAATTTATTAATATACAATTGTCAATTTAACTATTTATTTTTTTACACTCAACAAATATGTCAACAAGTATAGTTTTAGATAGTGAAGATATTGAGGATGAAAAAGTGAGTATATACGATATTTATGGTAATATATCACAGGAAGTAGAAGTGAAGAAATTAAAAAATAATAATTGGCGACTGCATTTTTGTATCGCAGATAGGATGAATGATAATATCACATATGATACATTCCTATTTAGGGATAAAATATGTAAATCTAATGCTATAATTACTGATTATATTATGATAATAACTATCACATATGGTGCGTATGTACGTTTACGTGGTTTTGAAAAAGAGGAGTGTAATTTGAGAGAATACTATAGACGTGGAGAAAAACATCCATTTAGAGTTGACATTGATACATATGATTATGATACCGGATATTTAACTATTTATCCGTTAGAAGGTCTACAGATGGTCAATACTGGAGATGACACTTATATGCCTAATATCACTATACATAAATACTTTGATGAAACTAATATTATTGGATATTGTATTCCTGACTATTTATTCAGATTTTGCAATACTGGACAAGTGACATTAGAAGAAGCATTAAAATTCCCTCATGATAGTTATTTAGTACCAACTAATAGCAAGAGATTCCTCACAACTAAATCGGCCAGATGCATATAATAAACCCAATACGCGTGTCACTCTGCCCGTCAATGCCACTGTCTCTGTGCGACATGGCTGGGCTCCGTTGGACGGCGCTACGTCAGTAATCAGATAATCTTTTTTGTTTATAATATTAAATGACTAGGAGTCGCTTCGGCCGCAAATGGAGAGCAGGTAAATCAGCTGACTATTCGCTGAATACAAATGAAGTATTTGATATAATTGGTGCTCCATGTAATTGCGTATTATTCGAGGATATATGCAAACTTGATTCGCTATCTGACTTATTCCCATCATCATCAGTCGGACCAGATTTAGTCAGTAGATGCCTGATTAATTACCTATATTCTAGTAATTATGGTCATTGGGTCGGATTATGTCTCAGATTGAGCAGTAAAAAAGATGGGAAACCAATAATTGAATACTTTGATCCCTATGGATCATTCATTGATGACGTAATAAAAGAATTCCCAAACGCAGTCAAGATTGAACATAATTCTGATTATCCTTACTTGCTGAAATTATTATATGGGACAGGTGACGATGTATATTATAATCACTTCCCATTACAATCTCATGATCCAGGAGTAGCGACTTGTGGTAGGTGGGTTGGTTACTTCTTACGCAATTGTGGCGATTGTACTATTGACGAATTCGGCAAGGCATTTATGGAAGCATCTAAACAGACTGGAATAGCCCGTGACGAATTAATTACTGACCTTACTAACGAATGGTTGAGCTAAACGGAGCGCCGTTTACTCGCATAGTGAGTCATCCACAGCGACATAACTATACTATTATTTTTTAGCCACTCAATAAATGTCGCTTAATCAATTAATTGACACTACCAACGTCAAAAACAGAAAATATTTAGATATTAAAGTGAATTCGCTAAATGATTTAGGGGCGCTAAAACTAAATAATTCATCTGGAGCTGATGGTCAAGTCGTTGTTAATTCAGCTGGATTACCTACTTGGGATCAAATATCGTCAGCATCTATACAAGCAGGACCAGATAATACTTATTTATACTCTCTTGGTGGCGGTACTTTCTGGCAATCAACTATATGTAGAGTCGCTTCGTTTAGTCCATATGGAGTGACATTCATAGGAGTTGATGAAGGAGCACAAGATATAGCAATTATAGGTATTGGTACTAATTTAGTATTAAACGAATTCCAGCACACATTAATATCTAATATAGCTATCGTGAATCATTCTAATGATACTGACTTCGTAATACAAAAAACAGGACTTTATCAAATAACCTTAGTCGCACCAGTATATAAGAATAGTAACTCTGTATCATTTATGTACGTACTTAACGGAGATACGAATGATATTAATTATGGATGGGCCTGTACTTCGCCAATTGACGACGATAAATTCCAAGATGTACCTGGATCACTCAATGCTGCTGGTCAATCAGTAACATTATCTAGAGTACTGGATTTGGAACAAGGGACGATATTTCAAGTATATTCTAATAAACAAGCACAATCAACACCAGGAGATCTGAATAATTTCTATGTTGGACAAAGGGCTGCATCACTCACATTCGTTTATTTAGGTACTAATTATGTCGGATAACGGAGCGATATTAGTTTTTGCTTACTTTTTTAAAAAAGTAATAAATGTCGCTTAATCAATTGATTGATACAACTAATGTCGAGAATCGCAAGTATCTCAACTGCAAATTCAATTCTATTAATACTCCGGTAATCAAGCTAAATAATAATCCTGGTACTTCTGGCCAATTTATTAAGAATGTCGGTGGTGAAGCGATTTGGGCTGATGACACACCAGTAGTAGTGCCTGGACCACCTAATTCAATCTTGACAACTGAAAGTGACGGAATAACAATCGATTGGAGTAACGATGCCAAGCTCAATAATGTTGATATTGATGTATCGCTATCATTTAACGGATCAGCTGGTACCAATGGCCAAGTCGTGGTGAATAATGCTGGGACTCCTGAATGGGCTACTTTAACTACTCCGCTTATACCTCATGGGACAGCATTTCAATTATTACAGACTAATTCAGCTGGTAATGCCGCACAATGGACATCAGATATACAGCCTCGCGATGTCAATATCACTAGAAATCTACTTATGAATGGATTAACTGCTGCTGCTGGTGTCCCACTAGTTCGTGATGTAGTAAATCAGAAATGGGGTCTAATGGGTGCTAATTTCGTTAATCCTGGACCGAATAATTCTATATTAGTGACTGCCCCAAATGGATCAGCATCTCAATGGGCAAATGACATAGTAGTAGATAATATCGGTATTAATGGCACTATTACATTCCCTGATGGAGCTGGAGTCGCCGGTCAATTTGTAAAAAATGATGGCACTGGTGGTATTTGGGATAATATTACTGATGCAGATATAACTCCTGGATTAGCCAATCAAGTACTAACTACTAATTCTACTGGAGATACTACTAAATGGTCTTCTACTATATCTGTGGATGGCGACTTAGTATTTGATGGAATTTATGGTTCACCTGGTCAATTCGTAAAAAAGAAATCTGGAGGACAATTATGGTCAAATATAACTACTGGTGATGTCACTCCTGGATCAGCTAATCAAGTATTCATAACTAATGCATCAGGATCATCTGTGTGGTCCAGTAATATAGTAGTTGGCGATGCTAAAGTCAATACTTCATTCACATTAAACGGTGTGACTGGAGCAGACGGTATGTATATACGTAGTTATGCGCCACAACCGAAATGGTCATACTTATTGGCACCAGATATATATCCTGGTTCAGCTAATAATGTAATAGCTACTAATTCAACTGGAGATGCTGTTGGATGGACTGATGATTTAGTACTTAATTCAGTTACATTCGATGCTGATATTAACCAAACAGCACTGAATTATTATAGCGAATCCATATCAATACCAAATACATTTACTCTAGAAGATGGCGGAGTAGCTACTATAAATCTTACTTATCAAAGAATAGGTAATAAAGTATCTATACATGTACCATCATTAAGTAGTTCGGCATTTGTATTCGGAGCTCAACCGCCATATAGAGTCAGTACTGCGATTCCATCAATATATAGACCTACTTATGGGTCTGGCGCTGTGACTACGCCAACATCAAATTATCACAGTGAATTATTACAATGTTCACAATTATCTGGAACTGGCTGTGCTGGAGTAGGTTTTATTGGCTCTAATGGAGTAATAACAATATATACAAATGTGAATTTAAATGTTACAGCGGGACTAAATACTTTAGTATCATACGCCCACACTTTCAACTTTTTGATCGACTGATTCAGCCAATTCGCTAACACAATCTTCTACTGCTTCAACTACCTTTTTTGGTCTGCCACGTTTATTGCCTATTCCATACATGTCTCTAGCAGCTTGTATATCTCCCTCCAATGACCCAAGTAGCGATTTGTAGTATTCCACTTTTGCTTTTGATGTGTCATCATCTAATAATTCGAATTTTCTCATACAATTACGCAAATAAGTCTTTTTTCTCATGCATTTAGTATATTCTGGATATTCAGCTTCGTATTTCTTCTTCTGTTCCATTTATTAAACAAAAAAATAAATAGTGATTAATTATTATTAGTATTTAACTTGAATGATCTAAACGAAATATCAGAGTATTCGAAGTTCTCACTCATTAATGATAAATCAGAACGCTTAGTCATCCTAGTTATACCAGTATATAATATCTTTGGATCATGATAAACCATCTTGAATGGCTGATGTATTACTGTCTTTTCTCTAATAGTCATACCCTGAGACGAATGTATAGTCACAGCGAATCCGATTACTAAATTATGCAACATATCTACTTTTATATAATCATTGTCCTTGCCGCTAGTAATATTACGTATCTCAATATTATCCTTAATAGGCAAATCGCGATTTATATCTTCTAATACTTCGTATACCACTGATTTATATACTTCTAACCCCTTATTAGCCTCATTGACTATTAATCTTAATCCTTTTGACATAACCACATTAATCTTATCCTTATTGATATATCTAAGCGAAAACTTATATCCGCACTTATCGAATATATAATTATTGATCATATTTTTCATTTTGATTGTGTACACTAAATGTATTTTATACGCTAGCAAATCGCTGCTACTCAAATTAACCACTTCATACCTTAATCGCAAATAGCAACCATTAGGATCATTAATATTGGCCAATATATCATCTGATAACGATAATAGCCTCTTACAATCATTATCAATTGTAATAGTACCATCTGGTAATACCTTTTTTACCCTGTGATTCTCTTTTAATTCTGTATTATTGCCGAATAACTTCCTGTAAAATATATTATCCATATCAACTCCGCTACCGAATATTGGCCCGATCTGATTCATATCTCCTGTTAGTAAAATATTCGCATTCTTCAAATGAGTTAGCAAATAAATATAGTTAAAATATTCAGTCTTGAACATCGAGAACTCATCAAACCAAATAGTTTTATTATAGAATGCCTTTAGCCGTTTACTAAGTGATAATTCGTTTTTATCCTTATGTAATTGGAATTTAGAATAAATAGTATCAGCCCTAATACTCTCAGTATCCATATTCCTAGCACAAATATTAGAAACAGTAATACCATAATGATAATTGCCTTTATGATCATTTTTTACTTTATAAGTCTTACCAGTGCCGGGGCCACCAGTATAGGAAGTCACTTTACTAGCCATATCATCTAATTCTTTCATCTGTTCTTCTAATATCTTAGCGACATCGATATAGCTGTCAATATTGGATGATCTCTGTATTTTATCAACACTAATATTCTTGAATCGCATATAATTATGCATTGGCTCATTTAGATTTATTTTATTGATACAGCTCGGCAGCAGGAAAGTGATACAATCAGTATATACTCTAACTGGCAGTGCTAATGGATTCAATCTAACAAAATCATCGTATACTCTCAGCATAAATAAATTACATGACGAAAGGCAATAATCATAGATATTTCTATTATTAAAGTATAAATAGTATTTGTGACCTCCGCTCATAAATAGCGTCTCAGCGATTTCGCCATCATCATCATATTTATATATTCTCTCAACATTCTTACTACTATATCTGAGTAAATTTAACGTATTATCATCATCGCATTTACCATCCATTCTAGCTACTTTAGCGCTACCACCAGCATATTTCCTACCCATAACACCATCATATAACATATACCCATTAATCAGAGTGTCGTTATATTCCCTCATTTTATTATACTTATTGAGTAGAGACTTCATATGTCTGAGCTTTTTGTATTTTTCTGTCTTATCCATAGGAGTATTCTGCAAAGTAGCGATATCATTGATTGTACTGACAACTAAATCATTAATCCTCTCATCTGTTAATTTACGGCTATCGATTAATGGAGTAATATTATCTATTTCAGCATCTAGCTGCTTTTTTCTCTCTACCAACTTAGAATACTCTGGCGACCACTCAGACATCACCTTATACAATTCGTCCCTCTCTTGCTCTAGCGATTTGAGTATAGATAATTCGCTAAAATCACCCATGTAATTATCCTTGAACAATTCGTTAATGTCCTTCCTATAATTATAAATATTATAAGTGCTAGTGTGCTTCTTAACGTGCGTAATATCATTTTTCTTAATATAACCACATGATAATAAATAATTAATCACAAATCCGTGATGGACATTACTAGATATACCTCTAATATATAATTCCTTTCTGTCAATAGATTCCTTACTCAAGAAATACATATCTGATTTACATATACCGCTGCCGTCATATACTTGAATTACTGACTCAACAGAAAATACTGGTATTTCATTACAACCGTTATCAATGGTCATCATGCAATTGTAAAATGCCTTTCTCATATCTAATTCAAATAAACAGTAATCGTCAACACCATAATCGTCATTATCAAATTTATAAGAATCCCAAGAAGTAATACCATCTGATCTATTTCCATTAAATTCTATACCATTAACATCAATCGATTTTATATTTTTTATATCAACTAATTTAGCGAATGCAGGATCATCCCAATTATATCTGACATCAGCATAGTTACCACGTATAATGTCATTTCTAACAATCCTCAATGAAGTCACGTGCATCTGATCTTCTGACCTATAATTAAAATTATCAGTGAATAAGTGTCTAAACAGACCCATAGCGTCAATTTCATTCTGAGTAACTTTATCACTTGGCTGTAACGCGTTTGCCATATATAGATTATCGTTATATTTAGTAACTGACAGATTGAATCTGGTATCGAATGATTTTTTAGAAATATACGGATAGCCGTGTCTATTGAAATACATCAAATTAAGGTCCGGTCTCCCTGTATTTTTCTTAGCTGCATCCTTATTACTAAAATCTTCCTTTATTAACTTATTACCGAATACATCACAAATATTAATACGTATCTTATATTGCTTACAAAAATCAAATAACTCACGGAACGTATTTTTCTTAAAATAATTAATAATATTCTTCGATGATATAGTCCAGCCACCCTTATTACGAGAATTACCATACTTATTCAATAACATCCTTATTATGCAGTGATGATCACCACTATCATCGCCAATATTATTATCGAAATAGTCATAAGGCAATTCAGTCGGTATAAATTCGTACATATGCATATCATTGAGTATATCTATCACTTTTTCCCTGTCTAATTCTACTAATTGATCTTGATTACCGTATATACCTCTGTAGTAGTCAGTGTCCTGTTGAGTAGTTTCACCATTTATTACCAATTGATCGAAAAATCTATTAAAATTATCCTTATCGGCTAAAATTACTATTTGTGACATACCACCATCAACGTACCAACTATCGAATGTTATGCCCAACACATGTTCACATAAATATTTATAATTATTGCGATCTATTTTAGCTTCGTATAACACTTCTGGGAACTGCCTCTGCCTAATTTCACCCGGTACTGTCAATCCAGATTTTTCAGTCATAAATTCAATAAATGATTTATTATAAATACTCACTGTATATACTGATCTAGGTCTATATTCAGCAGTATACCCATTTAACATATTTCTATCGCGAGAGTAATCTATAACCCTAATATCGTTGCTAATCTGAGATTCTACAAATAACATGATAACTACTGAATTACCTAATTTTACTGTAGGCTCTGCACCATTATAAAAATAAGGATTCAGAAATACTTGATCATTGGATCTGTTATGCAGACTCGGTAATTTCGTTTCTACCTCGCCGACTCCATTTTTAGATACTACTTCGAGTGCAGCGATTCCCTGCGCATTTTCAGTAGGATACTCGTATTTATAGTCCTCAGGATTATTAATCAGCGGTTGGTACTCAGCGGTCTCTCTATCAACGATTTCGGCGATTCGGTTACCCAGCGTTTGCGACATTGTACACCTATTATTTCTAGGTCAGGAAAATTTAAATATAAAAATAAAATTAGTAATTATT
>Ga0265319_1000730_pt1 | contig 21440 bp, 17 predicted proteins | sample 4824metaG_FD_192443 | JGI IMG/M metagenome (GOLD analysis project Ga0265319, IMG submission 192443) | Rhizosphere microbial communities from Carex aquatilis grown in University of Washington, Seatle, WA, United States - 4-8-24 metaG | ecosystem: Host-associated > Plants > Roots > Rhizosphere >...
CCTCTCATTTGCCATGAATTCCACGCCCAACATTTCCCCCGCCCCTGTGCCACCGCCGGCCAGCTCCCGCCTTGACTACCTCGATGCGACCCGGGCGTTCGCGCTCCTCCTCGGGATCGTGTTCCATGCGAGCCTTTCCTTCATGCCGACGTTCATCGGCTGGGCGGTGCAGGATGTCTCGACCAGCCCCCTGGTCGGGATGTTTTTCACCGTGAGCCACACCTTCCGCATGGAGACCTTCTTCCTGCTTGCGGGCTTCCTCGGCCAGGTGACCTTTCACCGCAAGGGCGCCGGCGCCTTCGTGCGCTCGCGCTATTTCCGGATCGTGGTGCCGTTTGTCGTGGGCTGGCCGATCCTGCGCCCGCTGCTGGTCTCCGGCTGGATCATGGGCGCGGCCAGCCTGCGCGGCGACTACAGCTTTTGGGCGGGCCTCCGCGGCGGTTTCCAAAGCATGGGAAATCTTCAGGCCGGGATCTTCACCGGCACCCACCTGTGGTTCCTTAACTATCTGGCGTTGGTCACCGGCCTGACGCTTGTCCTCCGGGGGCTGGCCCGGTCGACGGGCGCGCGGTACGCCGGGATGCTGCGCTGCGCCGACACGCTCGTGTCGTGGCTGGCGCGCTCGCCGCTTGCCTTGCCGGTGCTGCTGGTGCCGACCGCGGTCGCGCTGTGGTTCATGCGCTATTGGGGCATGGATACCCCGGACCAGGGAATGATGCCCGAGATTCCGGTCCTCGCCGTGTATGGCGGATTCTACGTCCTCGGCTGGCTGCTCGGCCGGCAGCGCGGGTTGCTCACGCCGCTCGCGCGCCTGACGCCGCTGCGCTGGATCCTCGCGGCGGCCGGCATCGCCGCCATCCAGTATCTCGGCCGGTTCCAATTCGAGCTCAGCGAGCCCCACTACAATGCCCTCCGCGGCGCCTACGCGTTGGGTTACGCGCTGACGATGTGGACGCTGGTCCTCCTGACCATCGGGGTCTTCCAGCGGTTCTGCGCCCAACCCCGCCCCGCCGTCCGCTACCTCGCCGACTCATCCTATTGGCTTTACCTGGTGCATCTGCCGATCGTCATCTGGCTGCAGGTGGCCGTCGCCGCGGCGCCGGTGCACTGGTCCCTCAAGCTCGCCGGCATCACCGCCGTGACCCTCGCGGTGGCGCTGCTCAGCTACGACCTCCTCGTGCGCTCAACCTGGGTAGGCCAGCTCCTGAACGGCACACGCCGCGACCGAACACTGTCCCGTTTGGTCGGCCATCTCACCCGTCAATGGCACGGGCGGAAGCTGAACGCGCAACCCATCCCTGAGGCAAAACCCATCGGGGAGTGAACGCCTTTGGGCTGCGCCTGCTATTCCACTGTCTGGGCGATGTCTGCTCCACAATCAGCTACGAGGAGCAGAGGAATATTGTAACCGAACGTGACACCTGGCCCGGAATATCTCCTGGCTGGCCTCCTGACATAAGGCTGTCAGTCCCAGCTGCTATCTTGATGAGATTAAGTGACGGTGCTTGCTCATAGCGCAGGTGACTTTTAGTCCATATCCTAATTACCCCTTAGACACTGACGATGCTATCCATCATTATCCTACCGATGATCCTGAAACCTGAAGAACGTGCTTGCGCTGGGCAGCCATCCGCCCCCTTTGACTTCATACTTTGCAGGAGGGTCACCTGATGGTCGCTCGCAAAAGGGAAAAGGTCTCCAGAGTCAAGGAGGAGCAAGGTGCCTATGGCACGAACGGAACCTCCCTGCATCATCCCCTGCGTTTCATCGATCTGTTCTGTGGCATTGGCGGCTTCCGCTATGCCTTTGAAGGCGTTGGCGCAAAATGTGTGTTCTCCAGTGACTGGGACAAATACTCTCAGATCACGTACGAAGCCAATTTTGGTCACAAGCCCGCAGGCGACATTCACGCTGTCGAATCCAAAGATATACCTGAACACGACATTCTTTGCGGCGGCTTTCCGTGCCAACCATTCAGCCTCGCCGGTGTATCCAAGAAAAACAGCTTGGGTCGGAAGCACGGCTTTGAAGACGTCAAGCAAGGCAATCTCTTCTTCGAAATTCAACGTCTCATCGCCCATCACCAACCGGCCGCGTTCGTTCTGGAGAACGTCAAAAATCTACGGAGCCACGATAAGGGAAATACTTTCAAGGTCATCCATGACACCCTGACCAAGAAACTCGGCTACCAAGTCTACTATAAGGTCATTGATGCCATCGGCCTAGTGCCTCAGCACCGCGAACGCATCTTCTTGGTTGGCTTCAAGACCCCAAGAAATTTCGAATTTCCAAAGTTTCCTGCCAAGGGCCCGAAGTTGGCTTCGATCCTCGATAAGGAAGTCCCAGCCAAATACACGCTCACACCGAACCTTTGGGAGTATCTCCAGAATTACGCGAAAAAGCATGCTGCCGCCGGTAATGGCTTTGGCTTCGGCAAGGTGGACGGGACCATGACTGCCCGCACTTTGAGCGCCCGTTACCACAAAGACGGATCTGAAATCCTGATCGATCAGGGTCCGGGGCGTATTCCACGCCGCCTGACGCCTCGTGAATGCGCCCGGCTAATGGGGTATCCAGAGACGCATAAAATTCCGGTTTCGGACACTCAGGCCTACCGGCAGTTCGGAAACTCGGTTGTCGCACCAGTCGTGGAAAGGATCGCTAAAGCAGTGGTTGATTCTCTCAGCCAGCCAATAGCCGCGGAGGGGGATTTCGCTCTTCAGCTACAAGAATCCACCAGAAAGAACAAACACACGGGCCAAACCAAAACTGTTATCTATAAACAGAAAAAGAAACGCCCATGAATATTTCGCCACTTCAAGTCATTATATCTGATTCAGGCTGGGACGCTCCGTTTTTCAAAAAAATAGCGCTAAATGACAGTGGCGAAGGTCGAGGCCATCAAGGCGGTCCCGCCCTGCCAAAGGTGTTGTGCACTTATCTGCCGACGCTCAACGAAGGTGAAATCACTGCTTCGACACCTACTGTAGAACGATATTTGGATATAACGATGTATGTAGGACTACAGCCTGTAGCCGAATCGCCCGTTCGCTATCAGTTTCAAACTTGGGGAGGAACTAGACCTCCAGAGGGCAGACTCACCGACGGGTTCGCTCCGCTCCACAAGATATCTTGCAAGCATGATATACTGATATTCCAACGTCGCATCGATTCACTGAATAGATTCCGAGTCTTTCTAATTCGGAAAGATTCTGCAGAGTATAATCAGGTAGAGAAACTCGCTGCAGGACGGAGTTGGGGGGCTTTGCTTAGTGGCCACGATCCCATTTCGCAAAAGCAGATATCGGAGGCCCATCAAGAAATCGACTCGTTATCGAAGGGCTCATTTCAATTAATCAACAATGATGTGAAGAGGCTACCAACCATACAGCTCCGCATTGCAAGGAGCGTTGTTTTCAAAGAGAATGTCCGAAGCGAATATAACTGCACTTGTGCAGTAACTGGCGTCGGAATTGCGACTCCCTACGATTCATATGAGGTGGAGTCCGCGCATATTGTTCCCATCAGTTTAGGCGGAAGCGATGATGTGAGAAACGGTGTGTCGCTTTCCCAAACGATTCATTGGGCATTTGATCGTGGCCTTTTTGGCATCACGTCTGAAAGAAGGATCTACCTCCCAAATAAAGTCCGTTTTATGTCACGAAATGCGTTCCTGAAAACAATTGAAGGCAAGCAGGTCTCGGAAGCTAAGAATACTACAGCGCGAGCCCATCCTGACGCATTCGCATGGCACCTAGAAAACCGTGTTAAACGCTGGGAATAATACCGACATCTTTTCTCCAGCGGAGCGCTCCTATGTGATGTCCCGCATACGGGGAGCGGGAAACAAAGGAACAGAGCTCCGGCTGATTCAGATTTTCCGGGCGAATGGCATCATGGGCTGGAGGCGCGGACGGGCGCTTTCGCTAAAGGGACAAGGGACAAGAAGCAAGTATCAGGAAACCAAGCCAGGAAGCACCGGCAGGGTGAAACCTGATTTTGTTTTTCCGAAAATAAAGACCGCGGTGTTTGTGGACGGCTGTTTCTGGCACGGCTGCCCCCGGCACGCCACCTGGCCGCGGACCCGGGCGGCATTCTGGAAAGCCAAGATCGAGGGCAACCGGGCCCGCGACCGTCGCGTAAATTCCGCTTTGCGGAAACGCGGCTGGATCGTCCTGCGAATCTGGGAGCACGAGCTAGCCAAGAAAAACCTGCCCAGGTTGCTCAAGCGCCTGCAACGGGATCTTCCGGCCTGAAAATCTACATGTCACGTAATACGTGACATTCCTCTTGGCGCCTCTGCGTCCTTGCGTGTGCCCTTCTTAAGGTTTGCCAGCCCTGCGCCCTTCTCGTCTCATCACCTCCGTCAGCGGGCCGCCATTTCCATGAAGAAGCGCGCCGTTATTGTTCCGACCGACTCTGTCGAATCCCGCATCCTGACCATCCGCGGCCAGAAGGTGATCCTCGATTCCGACCTCGCCGCCATCTACGGCGTCACGACGAAACGCCTCAACGAACAGGTCAAACGCAACGCCCAGCGGTTTCCTTCGGATTTCATATTCCGCTTAACCCCAATGGAAAGGAAAGAGGTGGTCGCAAATTGCGACCACCTCTTGGAGCTGAAATTCTCCCCGGTGCTCCCGTTCGCGTTCACAGAAAATGGCGCCGTCATGGCCGCCAATGTACTCAGGAGTGTGCAGGCGGTACGGATGAGTGTATTCGTCGTCCGGGCTTTTGTCCGCATGCGGGAGCTGCTGACCGGAGGCTCGAATGAACTCATCACGGAATTGAAGAAGCTCGAAGCAAAGCTCGCCGATCTCGACGCCCGCGTGGGCACTCACGACGGGCACCTCGCTGCCATCATTGCCGCTATCCGCCGACTCGCCGCGCCCGACGGTCCACGCCATCGCCCAAGATCGGTTTCCAGCAGACAGAAATTCTCAAGTCACCGGACTAAAGGCGCAGGTGACACGTGCTGATTCCAATCCGCATCCATCGATGACATCTGTGGTTAGACTTTCCGTGTTTTCCAAGTGTTCCGTGGCCAGCCTTCCGCCCGAGGCACGCCAGCAGCCTTCTCTTGCAGTCTCGATCGACCGCCCGCATCCTCGGCTCTCTTAGCCGGGACGCTTCCGCCCTTGCGTCCCGGAGGCGCCTCTCCCACCCCCATGAAAGCCCTAGCCCCGCTCCTCCTCGCCCTCCTCGTCCTGGCCCCGGCCCCGCACGCCAACGCTGCGACCGCGCACCGCTTCGCGATTGGCGACACCGATTTCCTGCTCGACGGCCAGCGGCTCCAGATCCGCTGCGGCGAGATCCATTTCGCCCGCGTGCCGCGCGAGTACTGGCGGCACCGGCTGCAGCTGGCGCGGGCCATGGGCCTGAACACCATCTGCGCCTACCTCTTCTGGAACTACCACGAATGGGAGGAGGGCAAGTTCGACTGGAGCGGCCAGCGCGACGCCGCCGAGTTCTGCCGGATCGCCCAGGAGGAGGGCCTGTGGGTCATCCTCCGGCCCGGCCCCTATGCCTGCGCGGAATGGGAAATGGGCGGGCTGCCCTGGTGGCTGCTGAAGAAATCCGACGCGAATTTCCTCCGCACCCGGGATCCGCTCTTCCTCGACGCCTCCCGGCGCTGGTTTGCCGAGGTCAGCCGCGTGCTGGCGCCGCTGCAGGTCACCAACGGGGGCCCGATCCTGATGGTCCAGGTGGAGAATGAATACGGCTTCTTCGGCAAGGACCCCGCGTACATGCCCGCCATGCGCCAGATCATCCTCGACGCCGGTTTCACCGTCCCCCTTTTCGCCTGCAACCCGACTTCCGAGGTCGAGCGTTCATATGTGCCCGGGCTTTTCACCGTCGCCAACTTCGGCTCGGATCCGGCCAAGGGCTTCCAGGCGCTCCGCCGGGTCCAGCCCAAGGGCCCCCTCATGTGCGGCGAATATTACGCCGGCTGGTTCGACATCTGGGGCAAGCCGCACAAGACCGGCAGCGCCGCCCATATGCTCGCCGACCTCGACACGATGCTGAACCAGAATGGTTCGTTCAGCCTCTACATGGCCCATGGTGGCACCACCTTCGGCCTCTGGGGCGGCTGCGACCGTCCCTTCCAGCCGGATACCTCGAGCTATGACTACGACGCCCCCATCAGCGAGGCGGGCTGGATCACCCCCAAGTACACCCAGTTCCGCGAGCTCATGAGCCGCCACCTGATGCCGGGCGAAAAGCTGCCGGAGCCGCCGCCGGCAAATCCCGTCATGGCAATTGCGGAATTCCCCCTGGACGAAAGCGCCGCCATCTTCGCCAACCTGCCGGCCGACCCGATCAAGGTTTCCACCCCGCGCAATCTCGAGGCCTATGACATCAGCCGCGGGATCGTCGTCTACCGGACCACCTTGCCCGCGGGACCCGCCGGATTCCTGGAGGCCGAGAACGTGCGCGACCTCGCCTGGGTGTTTCTCGACGGGCGCGCCGCCGGCGTCATGGACGTCCGCACCGGCCGGTTCAAGGTCCAGCTGCCTGCGCGCACCCAGCCCGCCCAAATCGAGGTGCTCCTCTACACCATCGCCCGCGTCAACTTCGGCATCGAGGTGCACGACCGCAAGGGCTTCCAGGGTCCGGTTCGCTTCACCACGCTGGACGGTTCCTCCCGGGAGGTCGAAGGCTGGGAAATCCGGCCGGTCGATTTCGGCGCCGACGCCAAACTGCCGCCGCTCCGCTGGGAAAAAGGACCCGCCGCCACCGGCCAGCCGGCTTTCTGGCGGGCCACCGTCACTCTGGCCGCCGCCGCCGACACCTTCCTGGACATGTCCAGCTGGGGCGTCGGGATTGTCTGGGTCAACGGCCGTTGCCTCGGCCGTTATTGGAACATCGGGCCCACGCAGACCATGTACCTGCCGGGTCCGTGGCTGAAAATTGGCGCCAACGAGATTGTCGTCCTCGATCTCACCGGCCCGGAGAAAGCCAGCATCCGGGGATTGACGACCCCGGTTCTCGATGTGCTGCGACCGGAAAAGGATTTCTATTCCGCGAACAGCCGGAAGATGCTGCAGCTCACGGCCCGGACCCGGGTGCTGGAGGGCACATTCGCCGCCGGCGCGGCCGTGCAGGAGATAAAATTCGCCCAGCCCGCGACCGGCCGGCAGTTCGGTCTCGAGTCCGTCGACGCCTTTGACGGCAAGGCCTACGCCGCGGCGGCGGAGATCCAGCTCCTCGACGAGGCCGGCACCATCCTCAACCAGTCGAAATGGACCATCGCCTACGCCGACAGCGAGGAAGACAAGGCCCTGAGCGGTTCGGCCGTCAACGCCATCAACGGGCAGGCGGCCGATGCCTGGCACACCGCCATGACGGACCAGGATCCGCCCGCCCACCCCCACCGCCTGATCATCGACCTGGGCGCCACGGTCCGGCTGGTCGGCTTCCGCTACACCCCGCGCCAGGGCCCGGACGATGTCACCGGCCGGATCAAGACCTATCGCATCTACGTCGGCGACCGCCTGGCCGTCGCCCCATAAAGGGCGAGCCCACGACGGCCGGTGTGGCTCCCGGCCGGAATCATACAATTGTAGGAGCCTGCTTGCAGGCGATGCCGCGCGGGCCGACTGAAAATCCCGTATCCTCCCTTCGCGTGAGCCGTTTCCTTTTTTGCTTCTTGTGCTTTTTGTGGCCAAATTTCCGCCGCATCAGCCTTCTCCATGCCCAACGGCACAACCCGATCGCATACGGATGACTCGGTCCCGACTGCCAGCTTGAAGAAACCGTCGGACCGCGCTACCTTGTGCCATGCGTCACTGCCTGTTCGCCGTCTTGCTCGTGACCGGAATCTTTTCCGCCATCCCGGCCGCCGCCGAACCCGTGAAGCGCGGCAGCCTGTTCTCCGCGATCCCCTGTGCGGACACGCCTTTCGGAGCGGAATGGGCGCGCCTCCTGCCCGCGGCCCAGGCCCGTTTCCCCGGCCTCAAGCTGACGCGGGTCGAAGACCTGCATGTCACGGTCGTCTATTTCGGCCCGGCCTGGAAGCCGCAGGATCTACCCCGGATAGGGCCCCTGGCGCTGACCGGGCCGGCGTCGCCCCTGGTCTGCACCCCCGAGGTTGTCGCCCTCGGCGCCAACGACCACGTGGTGGCGGTGGAACTGCACCTGCCTTCGCCGGCCTGGGGCGAGGCGGTGACCGCCGCCAAGCACGAACTGAACCGCCTCGGCCTCAAGCCGCCCGACACCTACGACACCCGTTTCCGTCCGCACCTCACCCTCGCGCAGGCCGCGCACAATCCGCCCGCTGCGACCGACGCCGCCGACCTGGCCGCGTTCCTCGCGTGGATGCAAACGGAGATCGCACGCAATCCGCAAAAATTCGCACTCACCCTCGGACCAGCCACCCCCGTTCGCCTGCTGCTGGCCGGCACCGCCCGCCCCGAGAACGCGCCGGAGTACGTGACCGTGGAGGATTTCATGCGCCGGCCGCCGGCGTACTGACACGCCGAGGGTGCCAGCTTGCGGCCTGATGTTCCCAGAGTCAGTCCCCGTCTCCCGGCCCGCCCCCGCCCGCCGATCACTTGCCGGCCGCCAGCTCGCTGAAGGTCACGAACTCCACGCCCTGCTTTTTCAGCTCGGTGATCACGGCCGGCAGGTTGGCCAGGGTGACCTCCGGCCATTCATGGATGAGGATGACCGTGCCATCCACGATGCCTGTGGTGCAAAGCGCGCGGAATTTCTCCCCGGTCGTGGTGGCGTCCCAGTCCAGCGCGGCGATGAAGTGGGAGTGCTCGAACGGGAAATGCTCCAGGCCGGTGGCCCGCCGCACCGCCGCGTCCACCCGGGCGTCGTGCTCGAGGTAAGGCGACCAGAACCAGGCCGCCTCCTTGCCGGTGGCCTGCCGGATCGCGGCCTCCGTGTCGGCGGCCTCGCGCGCGATGTCCGCGTCGGCCATCGTCTTGAGGTGCGGATGCGTGAAGGAATGGTTGTTGATCTCGTGTCCGGCCGCGGCCACGGCCCGCGCCAGTTCCGGATGGGCGACGACATTCTTCCCGATCAGCGAGAAGTTCACGTGCATGTGCTCGCGGGCGAACAGCGCGAGAAAGGCGGCGTTGTGCTCCGGGACCGGGCCGTCGTCGAGGACGAAGGCGACCCGCTTGCGGGCCGGCTCGACGGACGCCTGCAGGCTCAGGATGGTGGCGAGAAACAGGCAGGCAAGGGGCGGCAAAAGGGGTGATCGGGCCATGGCGCACGGGGTGCTGGAGCCATTCCAACCGATCAAGCCCCCCGCGCAAGCCTGACATGGTGCTCCACCATCCTTCGTCCCGGATTTAACATCATTCGTCCCGACCAAGAGCCCCGCACCCCCCACCCATGACCTTCCCGTGTATTCCGTGACCAATTCAAGATGGCGCCGCATCAGCCTTCGCCCAAGGCTGCGGCCCGACGACAGGTTGCGCACCTGCCCTAAGGCGGGAGCGGTGTGGGTGCCGGGTTGACGGGGCGTCCGGCGGCCCCGCTCTCCTGTCCCGCGCGGAATCTGCGCGGCGCTCTTGCTGTTCTCGCGAAGCTGGGCAACCTTCAGCGACTACCCCCTCCCCATCCATGGCCAAACCCGTTTGTTATTCCACCAAGGCTTTTTCCACTTCCAGCGCCGCTTCCCGGCTCGGCGCGGCCACCATCGAGCGCCGCCAGCCGACGGCCACGGACGTCCAGATCCAGATCCTCTACTGCGGCGTCTGCCACTCCGACCTGCACTTCGCGCGCAACGAGTGGGGCTTCACCCAGTATCCGGCCGTGCCGGGCCACGAGATCGTCGGCCGCGTGACGGCCACCGGCAGCGGCGTGACGAAGTTCAAGGTGGGTGACACGGTCGGCGTGGGCTGCCTCGTCGATTCCTGCCGCACCTGCCCGAACTGCCGCACGGGGCTGGAACAGTATTGCGACAGCGGCATGTCGGGCGGGACGTACGGCGGCACGGAAAAGCACCTCGGCACGCCGACGCTCGGCGGCTACTCGCAGAGCATCGTCGTGACGGAGGACTTCGTGCTCCGGATGCCCGCCAATCTCAACCCCGCGGCCGCCGCGCCGCTGCTGTGCGCGGGCATCACCACCTATTCGCCGATGCGCCACTGGAAGGTCGGCCCCGGCCAGAAGGTCGGCATCGTCGGCCTGGGCGGCCTCGGCCACATGGGCCTGAAGTTCGCCAAGGCCTTCGGCGCCCATGTCGTGCTGTTCACCACGTCGCCGAACAAGGTCGCGGACGCCAAGCGCCTCGGGGCCCACGAGGTGGTCATCTCCACCGACGCGGCCCAGATGGCGGCGCAGGCCGGCAGCTTCGATTTCATCCTGGACGCCGTGTCCGCCAGCCACGACCTCAACGCCTACCTCAACCTGCTGAAGCTCGACGGCAACCTCACGCTGGTCGGCGCGCCGGAAAAACCCCTGCCGGTGGCGGCGTTCCCCCTGATCATGCGCCGCCGGTCCTTCTCCGGCTCGTTGATCGGCGGGCTGCCCGAGACGCAGGAGATGCTGGATTTCTGCGGAAAGCACGGCATCACGTGCGACATCGAGATGATCCGCATGGACCAGATTAATGAAGCCTACGAGCGCATGCTGAAGAGCGACGTGAAATACCGCTTCGTGATCGACATGGCCACCCTCGCCTGAGCCCGGGGCGCCGGGCGAACCGCCGCCGCGTTTTTTGGCCAACCTCGCGCCTCGCGTTGAATCCGCGCGGCCCTAATCTGCGTACAAGTGGCCAACCACTGTTCCCGCCATGAAAACAAGATTCCTCAGCCTGCTCGCGTTCGCCGGAGCCTTTGTGCTCGCTTGCGGTCCCGCCCCGGTCCGGGCCTCGGACAGTTACAGCACCGTAACCCCCGCGAAGCCCGGCACGCCGCCCCTGGTGCTCACGGTGAATGCGCCGCCGTTGCCGACCACGAAGCCCTTTGCCTCCTCCTCGATGGCCGAGAACTTCGCCAGCCGGGTGTTCAACGTTTTCAAGCATCACGGCTACGTCGGCACGATCAACTACGTCGACACCGGCGGGGCCCGGGCCGGCGGTCCCACCCTGGCCATCGAGATCATCAGGTGGGAACCCGGCCATGTGGACGGCATGGTCGAGTGCAAGTTCCGCGCCACGCTGGTCAGCGGGGGCCAGACGCTCGATCTCGGCATGTTTGACAACAGCGATTTTCTCCGGAATCCGGGCACGGACCAGGAAGGGCGCAATGATGCCAGCGCCATCCCGCTGCGGGAACTGGCGGCCCGGCTGGCCCAGACCGGGCTGGTGCCGGGTTTCTCCGGCGAGCAGGGTACCGACCCGGCCCCCGCCGCCGGCGGCTCCGCGGCCACCCCGGCCGAACGCCCCAAGCTCGCCATCGTCGTCGTCGAGACTCTCCAGGACCAGCGGGGCGCCATCACGGCGTTCGACCGCCTCGACCTGGCCTTCCAGCATGTCGCCAGGGAGCGCAAGTGGCCCGTGACCATCGCGGCCGAGCGTTTCGCGGCCAACACCCCGGAGCATGAGACCGAGCTGCGCATCTTCAACCAGCCCCTGCACCGGGACATCCCGGGCGAGCTCACCTTCCGCGGCTGGATGGTCCTGACCGTCAAGGGCGAGAAGCACGACTTCGGGATCATCAGCTACCGCTACAACCCGCGTCCCTTCGAGGACCCGGAGGTCATCCTGGAGAATATCTACCGCGGGGTCGCCAAGACCGTGGCCGAAAAGATCGAGCCCCTTCTCTTCCCCCCGCCCGCCGGCCCCAGGACCTGAACCGCCCCCGCGCCACCCCGCATGCCGCCGCCCGAGAGCGAAGTGTCGGAGGAAATCCGCCTGCTCGCGGCCGTCGCGGCCGGTGACCGCCCGGCGTTCCGCGAACTCTACGCCCGTCACAGCGCCGCGCTGTTTGCCCTCGCCCTCCGGCTCACCGGCGACCCCGGGGCCGCCGAGGAGGTGCTGCAGGATGCCTTCGTCAAGATCTGGCGCCACGCCGCGGATTACGACGCGCGCAAGTCCCGCCCCTTCACCTGGACCGTCACCATCCTGCGCCGCACCGCCATCGACCACCTGCGCCGGCACCACCGCGATCCCGCCACCTTCCCGCTGCCGGAGGACGACGCGCCCGCCGTGCTGGCCGTGCCCGAGACCGCGCGCCCCATGGCGGAGGATCACGAACGATCCGACCGGCTGAACGCCACCTTGGAAACCCTGGCGCCGCCCCAGCGCACCGCCCTCGAACTCGCGCTCTTCTCCGCCCTGACCCACGCCGAGATCGCCGCGCGCCTCGCGCAGCCGGCGGGCACCGTCAAGACCTGGATCCGCCGCGGCCTGCTCGAGCTGCGCGCCACCCTCAGCGAAACCGACCCATGAAAGCATCACCCGAAGAACCCGCCGGACTCTACGTGCTCGACCAGCTCGACCGCGACGAACGCGCCGCCTTCGAGGCCCGCCTCCTCCGCGAGCCCGAACTTGCCGCGCTCACCGGCCGCCTCGAGTCGGGCCTCGCCCGCGGCATCCGCTCCCTGCCTCCGCGCGAGCCGCCCGCCGGCACGCTCGCCCAAATCGAAGCCCGGATCGGCGCGCCAAGCGCCGCCACCGCCGCCCCCGCCCCGGCCGCACCGCCGGACCACACGGCCCGCCGGATGGTGATCGCCCGCTGGGGCCTCGCCGCCATGATCGCACTCAGCCTGGTCACGCTCGCCGTGCAGAGCCTGCGCCGGCCCCCGGCGCAGCCTGTGGTTGTCCTTGTCGGGCTGTATGCGGACCGGAACACCTTCACCGAACTGCCGCTGCGCGGACCCGCCCGCGATCCCGACGCCCGCTTCATCCAGCTCGCCACGCTCGCCGAGGATTACTGGGGCAGGCCCGGCGCATTGCCGGCCGGGCCGCAGCCCGCGGCCGGCGGCAATCGCGGCTACGCCCTCTTCGATCCCGGCAGCCGGCAGGGCTTCATCGCCATCGAGCGGCTCCCCGTCGTGGCGGAAAACCAGCGCTATCATCTCTGGATCCTCGATCCCGCCGGGGTCCGCGACGCCGGCATCCTCCCGCTGGCCGGCATGAACCGCGGCCTCTATTCCTTCACGCTCGGGCCCGGGGACGGCCCGAAATCCGACCGCCCCAATTTCTTCATCACCGTGGAGGATAACGGCCCCGCCGGACAACCCGCCCAACCCCGCGGCAAGGTCGTTCTGGGCCAGGAGAGCATCTGATGGCCGCCTGGCGGGCCGGGCGGATCGTCCCGGACGAGCCGATTTTCCACCATTAGAGTCGATTCAAGCGGAGGAGTCGTGCAAGAATCCGGCCGTCATGGCGAAGAGTAACCTGAAACGGCTCCCTCCCAGGAAGCGCCCGCGGAAGGCCCGGGCGAACACCCGCGGCGCGGAGGCCGCCGCGGCGCTGCTGCCGGAACTTTCCGGCCTCGCGCTCGAGACCAAGGCCGCCATCGAGCAGGCCGGCGGCGTGGTCGTGGGGCAATACCTCGAGCCGATCGGGCGGCGCCCGCTGCTGCTGGCCGTACTGCCAGTCGGCCAGGTGGAGCCGACGCCCTTCCAGCGCGACGTGTCCGACATGCACCACAAGAAGCTGGCCGACGTCATCGACCGGACCGGCATGTTCCTCGACCCGATCATCGCGATCACGGCGCCGGCGGGCGGGTTCTGGACGCCCAACGGCGGCCACCGCCTGGCGGCCATGCGGCGGCTGGGCGCGAAGGCCATCACGGCGCTTGTCGTGCCGAAACGCGAGGTCGCCTGGCAGATCCTGGCCCTCAACACCGAGAAGGCCCATAACCTGAAGGACAAGTCCCTCGAGGTCATCCGCATCTTCCGGAACCTGCTCGAGGACAGCGCCGCGAAGCCGGAGCAGGATTTCGCCTACTACTTCGAGGAGGCGTCGCTCATCACGCTGGGCCTCTGCTACGAGAAGAACGCGCGCTTCAGCGGCGGCGTCTACCACTCCTTCGTCCGGCGGCTGTCGGCCTTCAGCGAAGACACGCTGGCCCGGGCCCTCCGGGGCCACGAGCGCCACGCGGAGCAGCTGCTCGACCTCGACCTGAAGGTGGTCGAGGTCGTGCAGAAGCTGAAGGCGAAGGGTTTTGTCAGCCCCTACCTGAAGACCTTCGTCGTCGCGCGCTCGAACCCGCTGCGCTTCATGCAGGAGCCGCCGGAGCTGGAGGAGCTCATCCGGACGATCCGCGGCAAGGTCGAGCGGTTCAACGTGGACAAGATCAAGCCGGAGGACATCACCGCCTCGGGCGGCGGCGGCGCGGACGAGGACTGATCCGACGCTGCGGACTCAACGTCCGTCTGGGGCGTGACTTCAACAATACGATTGCCCGATCAAGCCCCGGTAGGCAGCCCGCTTGCGGGCGCGGATGAAGCGCGAGCCCCTCGACTTGCTCGGGGTCCTGAGCCCTGTCGAACGGACACGCTCGCTAGCCCACAAAGCCAGTTTGAAACCCCGCCTTAGTTAAAAAAACCCTCCCGGAAGTTTGTCATATAATAGATGACAAACCTCCCCGGTCCCTGCGGCGGTTCGTTGTTGGTTTGACTCACCGGAATGTCTGCGGTCTGGTTCAAGCCGCAGCCGGGCAACCCGCGCCGGCCCCATCAACCCCCAAGGATCATCACATGAAAGCATTTGGCGTCATTCATTTTTTCCCCGGCGGCACGAAGAAGCAATACGCCGCGTCGGTCGCGGCGGTGCATCCCGGCAAGAACAAACTGCCCAAGGGGCAGATCTGCCATGTGGCGGGCCTGTCCAAGGGCGGATTCACGATCGTGGCGATCCATGACTCCAAGAAAAGCTGGGTGAAGTTCCGCGACGGCATCCTGATCCCCACGATGCAACAGGGGATCAAGGGCGGATTCAAGACGCCGCCGACCGAGACGACGATCGACGTCAAGACGCTGCTCGGCTAGGGCAATGTAGTCATCGGTGCAGCCACTGGCCGCAGGGCTGCACCTTGGGGCAGCCGCATCTTCTTTCAGCCAGCCCATGCCCGGCTGGACCAAGGTCCAGCCCTACAAATGAACTTCGTCCGGCCTCAGCCGGAAATATTCAGTTGCCCGCCAATCACGCGGATAAACGCGAATAGAATCCCCGGAAATCCCCGTCCACTGGATAGTGGGTTTGAACAAGCAATCCCATTTTCTCCTGTTTCCCCTCTGTAATCCGGGTGAATTCGCGTCATTCGCGGGAAATCATCTGCATGGATCCGGCTCAGCGCGGATAGCCCTGCCAGACCCACTCGAGCGCCTCGGGGAGGGTCTGCGCCCGGACGCGGCGGTCGGTGTGGCCCGCGTTGGTCGCGAAGACGTACTGGTAGTGATACCCCTTGGCCTTGAGCACGGCGGCCATGTGGTGGTTGGCCGCGACCCAGTCGTGCATGCCGTCCTTCAGGGCATTGGGGCTGTAGTTGTCGCGGTCACCCACCTCCAGCCAGAGCCGGATGGGTTTCGCTTCGCTCGACGGGATCAGGGTGCGGTGGAATTCCCACGCGCCGCCGGGGGTCGCGGGGTTGAAGGGCCATTGCTGGTTCACGTAGGTGCCCGAGTAGGTGATCACGCGGTGATACCATTCCGGGTGGTACCACGCCATGATGAGCGCGGCCGAGCCGCCGGAGCTGCCGCCCATCGTCGCGCGACCGTCGGGGTCCGACGTCAGCATCACGTGGCAGTTTTTTTCCACCGCCGGCAGCACGACGGCCTGGATGTACTCGGCGTACTTGCCCGACATCGTGTCGTATTCCAGGCCGCGTTCGCTGCCCTGGGCGTCGCCGCCGCCGTGGGCGATCATGATGGCGAGCTGGACGGGCACGCGGTGCTGCGCGATCAGGTTGTCGAGGACGTGCGGCAGGCTCAGGTCCGGCTTGCCGATCTCCCGCGGGCCGTCGTGCGAGATGATGAACGGCGCCGGCGTGCCGGGCACGTACTGGCGCGGGATGTAGACCGTGATCGTGCGCTGGTAGGGCGCGGGGTGGGTCTTGACGATCAGGGTCAGCGGGTTGGCGGGATCGATGGTGCCGGGCGCGTCGCGGGCGATGCCGGGGTAGAATTGGCTCTCCGCCGAATCCAGGCTGAACTGCTGCACCGTGCCCTGGGGGACGCCCTCGGCCACGGTCAGCTCCGGCGCCGGCGCGTAGTCCGGGCCGATGAGAAAATTCCCCTCGGCGTCCGCCGGCGGATTCATGCCCGTGACGGCGTGCCAGGCGGGATCGCCCGGCTTGGCCCCCACGACGATGAACGGCGGGGCCCCGGGACCGTCCGGCGGCCGTGTCGGCGGCGTGGGCCGCGGGGACCGGACCTCCCCGACCGGCGCGGACGGGCTGACGGGCGGAGCCGCGTCCGCGGCCCACGCGAGGTTGAAAATTGCCGCCGGCACCAGGCCGGCGACGAGCAGGGTGACTCGCAGCGTGGGTAGTCTCATGGGGGTAGAATGAAGATTGAACGACCTTCCTGACTATGCCCCGTCGCCGGCCTGCGGCGAGCCGGGAATTGGGCCAACCGGGATATTTCAACCCGCGGTGAAAGCCGCGCGGCTTTCGCGACCGGCCGCGGGCCTGACGCCCAAGCGTTCCGCCAAGCCACCCCGGAGACGGCTGCGCTCCGAAGGTGATGCTTCCAGGCAAGCCGTTTTCCCCACCGCCGGATTGTAATTCCCGCGGCGTCCCTTTTACTCCCGGCATGTATAAACGCATCCTTTGTGCCGCGCTGGCCTTCGGGCTCGCGCTGGCATGCCTGGGCGGCACGGGCAGTCCCCTCCCCCAGGTCAACGAACCGCCGAATCTTTATCCGCACAAGCTGCTGCTGGCGGATTACGTCGACTCGGGCGGCTATGCGCGCGACATCGCGGAGGTCGCGCTCGAGGCCAACAAGTATCTGGTCAAGCGCCTCGCCCGGCCGGCCAAACCGGGAGAAAAACTGGCCGTGGTCTTCGACATCGACGAGACCACCCTCAGCAACCTCCCGCACATCCGCGCCAACGACTGGGGCTACGTGCCGAGGATCTGGGACAACTGGGTCGCCGAGGCGCAGGCCCATGCGATCATCCCCGTCCAGATCATATACGACACCGCCGTGCGCGGCAAACTGGACGTCTTCTTCATCACCGGCCGCACGGAAAGCGACCGCCCCGGCACCGAGCGCAACCTGCGCGACGTCGGCTACGACAAATGGACCAGGATCTTTTACAAGCCGGTCGACGATCCGACCCTCACCACCGCGGGGTTCAAGATCGACGTCCGCCGCAAGCTCACGCAGCAGGGATATGTCATCGTCCTGAACATCGGCGACCAGGAAAGCGACCTCCGGGGCGGCTTCGCCGAGCGCACCTTCAAGCTGCCGAACCCGTTTTATCTCATCTACTGAGATTCCCGCGCCGGCGCATCCTGCCAGAAATAGCAACCGCGGCGGTTGTGGTCGAGCCGGACCGCCATGGCGGCGAGCAGCAGGACCACGGCGAGCGCAATCACCTGCCGGCGCCGGGCCGCGGCCGCCTTGTCCTCGTAGGGATCCTCCAGCGCACGCTGCGCACCCGGCGGCAGCTCGGCGAGATCGGTCAGCGCCGAGCCGAAGGGAATGTTGATCCGCACCCGGCCGTTGATGGCCCAGCCGTTGGCATCCAGGATCGGACCGAGGGTGCGCTGCCGGAGCTTGAGCCAGGCGATCACGACGGCCGGCAGCGAGATCGCGAGCATGACGGCGACCAGCATCAGCGGCACCTGCCACCAGTGCAGCTCGGCCAGTTTCGCGCTCACCGTGGCCAGCGCCCCGCCGATGGCGCCGACGGCGACCCCCAGGGCGGCGACGACGCCGACATCCAGTTTCTTGGGCGGCGGGGACATCGCCGGCTGCGCCGCCTGCACCGCGCTCGACGCGGCGGCATTGGCCACGGCGGTGACGGCCTTGTCCGCAACCTTGCCGAGCCGGTCGTTGGCGGCCGCATCGGCGGTGGCGGCGCGCCTGGCAGCCATCTCGTCGAGGAAGCGGACGAATTTCTTGTAGGGTGACCAGAACGCCTGGCGCAGGCTGATCGGGTTGTCCACCAGGCTCGTGATGACGGCGTCCCAGTCGCGGCCCGTCCGGTCATAGAACACGCCATGCCGGCCGACGAAGAGATAATCGCTCGTCCCCCGCGTGAAGCAGGCCGCGATGGTCATCGCCTGCCCGCCGGACCGCGTGCAGCTGCAGTAGGCGAGGTAGATCTTGCTCATGGCCGCGAGCGGGTCCGGCCCGTCCACCCGGAGGCAAAGCTCCGTGCTGCGGCTGTCGAGATAAAGCGTGCCGGCCTGGAAGACGGCCCAGCGGTCGCGGGAATAGAAATCGGCGAAGTTGACGAAATTGCGCAGCAGCGCGCGCAGGTCGCGGTGGTAGTGCGTCAGCCGGTTGACCTCGTCGATGGCCTTGAACTCCGGTTCGAGCGCCTGGTCCCGCGCGACCAGCTGTGCGAGCGCCCCGCGGCCCGGCCCGGCCAGGATCTCCTTCACCCGGGCCAGCCCGAGTTTCTCCACCGCGGACCCCGCCTTGCCGCCAAGCCAGGTTTCGTAGGCCGCGAACCGGGCGTTCAGTGCGGTCCACTCCGCGTCGGTCAGCGAGGTCTTCGCCGCCCCCAGGACAGGTGTGACCACCGCCTGATGCAAGGTGGCCAGCGCGCCCGCCCAGGCGGGGTTCACCGCCGCCAACAAGGGCAACGGACGCCCGGCCTCGATGCGGGAGAGCGGGAACCCGGCGACCTCGTCAGCGGAGATGTTCAGATCTTTCGCCGCGATGGCGAGGTAATCGGTCTCCTGCCGGTTGAGCGCCGCAATCGCCCGGGCGTCGAAAGCCGCCAGCCGGCAGCGGGCGAAATAGTCCTCCGCCTTGGCGCGCACGGCCCGCAGCGCCGCCACGGCCGCGTCGGTCGCGTCGCCGAGCACGGCGATGTCCTTGCCCGCACTCTGCCCGACCCATGCGAGGTAGGCGGCCAGCTCGGTGAAAAAAAGGGCGCACTTCTCCGCCGTGACCCCCACCGAGCCGGTGCGGTCGGCCGTGCCGCCGAAACAGGTGATGATTTCCTTGATCAGGGCCTGCACGGCCGGATCCTCGGTCGCCTCGGGCGGGATGACGCCGTCGCCATTCAGCGGACTGGCGGAAAATATCTTCGCCGTGTCGGAGGCGTCGGCCGCGGTGATGGCATCCGCACCCGCCTTGCCGATATTGGCCAGGACCTGCCGGGCTGAGGCCAGGAGGAGCCGGCCCTCGGGCGTGGTGTCGTTGATGGCCCCCAGAGGCAGCTCAGCGGCACCTTTTAACAGGTCGCCCGGGTCCTTCAACCGGGCGGCGGCCCACCTGACGGCCGCGATCAGCTCGGGCACGCGGATGCGGCCGTCGCGATCGGTGTCGATCAACGCGAGCGTGCATTCATCGAGTTCGAGCCCCTTGACCGGACAACTGAGGGCCACCCACAGCTTCTGGTCGAGCGTGTCCAGGTGGAGCAGGTCGGCCGCGGACTCAAGGGAGACCTGGTCGAGGCCGCCGGTGCGGAAGAATTTCCAAGGGTGCATAGGTTGCTGTTCGCGGTGGCTTGGGCGGGCGGGAAGGCCCACCCGACGATTGCCTGCCGGCGTTTGTTGGCAATCGCGAAGCGGGCGCACCGGGCAATTTCCGCCGAGTTTAACACAATCCATGCGGAACACCCGGCGGCGGTGCGGGTGTATATTATGGCATGAAAACCTTCCTCATCCCGGTCGACTTCTCCGCCGTATCCGAGGAAATCGTGGATACCGCCGTCGGTTTTGTGCGTTCGTTCGGGGGCCGGGCCGTCCTGCTCCACATCATCCAGCCGCCAATCGTCACCAGCGAGTACGCCCTGCCGGTGGACGCCCTGCAGGCTGCCATCAACGTCAGTGAGAAATCCGCCGACATCCGGCTCAGCGCCCTGGCGGCGAAATTCCGGGACACCGGCCTCGCGGTCGAGGCCGTCGTGCGCCACGGCCCGCCCGTCTTCGCCATCCTGGAGGAGGCGGCCAAGGTGCAGGCCGACTTCATCATCATGGGCTCGCACGGCCACGGGAAATTCTACGACCTGCTCGTGGGCAGCACCGCCAGCGGCGTGCTCAAGGGCGCGAAGTGCGGGGTCATCATCATGCCGCACCACGGCAAGATATCCTGAGTGACGTTGCTTCCCGCCGTGCGGGATGCCCCCGGGCTTGCGGTCGCGACCCGGAACAGTTCAGATGCGGTCTTCCGTCTTCTGTCCACCGTCCTCTGCCGCCCGGCCTCCGTTCCCTCCCATGCACCGTGAAATCCACCAGTGGCACAGCCCGCGGCTCGAGAAGAACATGGAGGTGGCCGTCTACGGCCACTACGGCTTTGCGCTGCTGCTGTTCCCGACCGCCGCGGCCGACTACCTCGAGTACGAGCGCTTCGGGCTCATCGCCTCGATCGCCCCCTTCATCGACGCGGGCCAGGTGAAGGTCTTTTCGATCAACTCCATCAACAACGAGAGCTGGCTCAATGAGTCGATGCATCCGCCGCACAAGTCGGCCCGCCACCAGCAATACAACGGCTACGTGATGCAGGAGGTCGTGCCCTTCATCCATGCGCATTGCGCCGGCCGCGTCATGACCATCACCGCCGGCGCCTCCTTCGGCGCCCTCCACGCCGCCAACACGCTCTTCCGCCGCCCCGACCTCATCGACGGCTGCATCGCCATGAGCGGGGCCTACGACCTCAAGGACTATACGAACGGTTACTGGGACGAGGACGTCTACTTCAACTCCCCGCTCGACTATCTCCCCAACCTCACCGACGAGGGCACACTCAGCCACCTCCGCGCCAAGCAGCACATCCATTTCGTCGGCGGCCAGGGCGCCTACGAAAAACCCTCTTCCGCCCTGGAAATGGGCCGCGTGCTGCACAGCAAGGGCATCCCCCACACCATCGACCTCTGGGGCCATGACGTGAACCACGACTGGCCCTGGTGGCGCCGGATGCTCCCGCATTACCTCGGGTCGAGATTCTGATTGGCCGGGCGGCCGGCCCGGCCAGTCTTCAGTCCCCGAACCTGATCCCCTGCGCCAGCGGCAAGGCATCCGAGCCGTTGATCGTGACCGTCTGCCGCCGCATGTAGGCCTTCCACGCGTCCGACCCGCTCTCACGGCCGCCGCCGGTCTCCTTCTCGCCGCCGAACGCCCCGCCGATCTCCGCGCCGCTCGTCCCGAGGTTGACGTTGGCGATCCCGCAGTCGCTGCCTCCCGCCGACAGGAATCGCTCCGCCTCGCGCAGGTCCGTCGTGAAGATCGCCGAACTGAGCCCCTGCGGCACGCCGTTCTGCAGTGCGATCGCCTCGCCGAGCCCGCGGTACCCCATGACGTAGAGGATCGGGGCGAAGGTCTCCTGCTGCACCACCGGCCACCCGTTCTTCGCCTCGGCGAGACAGGGCGTGACATACCGTCCGCCGGGATATTTCCGGCCGGCCA
>Ga0265319_1000731_pt1 | contig 21428 bp, 16 predicted proteins | sample 4824metaG_FD_192443 | JGI IMG/M metagenome (GOLD analysis project Ga0265319, IMG submission 192443) | Rhizosphere microbial communities from Carex aquatilis grown in University of Washington, Seatle, WA, United States - 4-8-24 metaG | ecosystem: Host-associated > Plants > Roots > Rhizosphere >...
GCTCTGCGGCAGCGATGTCGGGCCTGCGCTCAAGGAGCGTGGAGGCCAGCTGCGGCGGGATCTGGGGAAGCGTGAGGCCGGTACCGTCTATCCTCGCGATGGAGAAGTCGGACGGCGCCTTGCCGACAAGGACCGCGAGCGCGTGCTCGAACTGAGCCCGGGCAATGCCCGCCTCGATGAGCTGCGCGCGCGTGCTGTCGAGCTGGGTCTGCGCCGTGATGATGTCGCTGCGCGCCGCAACGCCCACCGCGTACTTGTTGTTCGTGATCCGAAGCGTGTGCTTGTAGTCTTCGACCGCGTGCTCGAGGAGCCGGATCTTGTCGTCCGAAGTCCGCAGGCCTATGTAGTCCTGGGCGAGCGTCGCCTGCGTCGAGAGGCGCGCCAGTGCCAGGTCGGCCGCGCTCGCCTGCGCCGTGGCCGCGTCGGCCTCGACGGTCCGGCGCAGCCGGCCCCAGATGTCGGGCGCCCACGAGGCCTCGAGCTCGGCGGTGTACTGCGTCGAGGCGGAGGTGCTTCCCTGGAAGCTGGCCGCCTGCGGTTGGCGGGACCTCTGGGCGCTGCCCACGGCCGACACGGTCGGCAAGTAGCCCGTCCGGTCCGCCCGGACGATCTGCCTCGCCTGCTCGTAGTTCGCGATGGCCGCCCTGACGGACTGGTTAGACGTCTCGACCTGGGTCTCCAGCTGGTTCAGGACCGGATCGTTGAAGACCTCCCACCACGGGCCCCTCTTCGCGCCGTCGTCGGGCGCCGCCACCTTCCACCCCGCGTCCTCCTTGAACGCGGCGGGAGCCGGGACCTCGGGCCGCCTGTAGTCCGGGCCGACCGAGCACCCGGCCGCGAGGACAAGGAGCGCCGCGCCGAGGCCGCGCCGCGCCGGGGCCCGGCGCGCTCCTGGGGATGTTCTGGTTCTTGGGTCCATTGTGGCGAGGGTCGTGGGAATCAAATCGGCGCCGGGACGGGCTCCTTGTCGGGCGAGAGGACCCCGAGCCTCACCCACGTCCTGTGGATCCAGACGCGCGCCCGTTCGATGTAGAGGTAGACGACGGGCGTCGTGTAGAGCGTGAGCAGCTGGCTGACGATGAGTCCTCCGACGATGGAGATGCCGAGCGGTTGCCTGAGCTCGGCGCCGTCCCCGTAGCCTATGGCGAGCGGCACGGCGCCCAGGATCGCCGCCATGGTCGTCATGAGGATGGGCCTGAAGCGAAGCTGGCACGCCTTGAAGATCGCGTCCCTGGGGGTGAGCCCCTCGGTGCGCTCCGCCTCGATCGCGAAGTCGATCATCATGATCGCATTCTTCTTAACGATGCCGATCAGGAGCAATACGCCGATGAGGGCGATCAGGTCGAAAGCGAGGTGGAACAGCATGAGAGCGAGGAACGCGCCGAGGCCCGCGGAGGGAAGGGTGGAGAGGATCGTGAGGGGGTGGGCGTAGCTCTCGTAGAGGATGCCAAGGACCAGGTAGATCGCGACGATCGCCGCGAGGATGAGGACCAGCTCGTTTCCGAGGGTGTCCTGGAACGTCTTCGCCGTGCCCTGGAAGCTCCCGTGGATCGAGCTGGGCAGGTGGATCGCCGCGGTCTGGCGCTCCACGGCAGCGACGGCGTCGGAGAGCGAGGCGTCTGGGACCAGGTTGAAGGAGATCGTGCCCGCGACGAAGGTTCCCTGGTGGTTGACCGCCAGCGGGGTGGTGCCGAGGCCGTAGTGGGCGAACGCGGAGAGGGGCACCATCGTCTCGTGGAGCGTGCTGACGGCCTGGCCGGCCGACGTGGATCCGTGCCCGGTCGTCGCGATCGCGTTCGTCGCGGCGTTGCGCGCCGTGTCCGCCGCGACGGAGCCCGCGCTGGCGGCCGCCTTGGACGTCGCGCCTCCTATCGAGAACCCCGAGAAGCCCGCGACGGTGCCCGCCACGGCGTTGGTCGACTGCGTCCCGCTCACGGTGCCGCCCGTGGAGCTGACAAAGATCTCGTTCAGGGCCGACGGCTCCTGCCAGTAGCGCGGGGCGACCACCATGACCACGTGGTACTGGTTCAGCGGCTCGTAGATCGTCGACACCTGGCGCTGGCCGAACGCATCGTAGAGGGTGCCGTCGATCTGGGCCGCGGTCAGCCCCAGGCGGGACGCGGTGTCGCGGTCGATGACGAGGTCGGTCTCAAGCCCCTTGTCGGCCTGGTCCGAGTTCAGGTCGACCAGGGCCGGCTCGGTCTTGAGCGCCTCCACGAGCTTTGGGGTCCACGTCCTCAGGTCCTCGAGGCTGTCCGACTGGAGGGTGTACTGCCACGCCGTGTTGCTCACGCGCCCGCCCGTGCGCGGCGTCTCCTGCTGCGGGAACATGAAGAGCTGGCCGCCGGGCACGTGGGAGAGCTTCGGCCGGAGGCGCGAGATGACCTGCTCCGCCGTCGACTGGCGCTGGCTCAGGGGCTTGAGCGAGATGAAGATGGCGCCCGTGTTGCCCCCGCGCCCCCCGGCGCCGGTGAACCCGACAAGGTTGGCCACGTCGGCGTCCTCCTGGACGATCGCCATGTACTGCCTGAGCTTCTGCGACATCCTCTGGAAGGAGACGCTCTGGTCGGCCTGGATGAACCCGCTCAGGCGCCCCGTGTCCTCCTCCGGGAAGAATCCCTTCGGAATGATGAGAAAGAGCCAGACGTTGAGTCCGACGACGCAGACGAGGACGATGATCGTCAGGAACGCGTGGCGCAGCACCCAGGCGAGGGTGTCGGCATATAGGTCGAGCATCCCCTGGTACGCCGCCTCGGTCCACCTGTGGAAGCGCCCCCTGGGCTCGCCGGGGTCGCGCACGGTGAGCAGCCGCGCGCACATCATCGGCGTCGTCGTCAGCGAGATCACCATCGAGATGACGATCGCCACCGAGAGCGTCACCGCGAACTCGCGGAAGGTGCGGCCGACCTGGCCGCCCATGAGGAGGATGGGGATGAAGACGGCGATCAGCGACAGGCTCATCGAGAGGACCGTGAACGCCACCTGGCGCACGCCCAGGAGCGCCGCCTCGAAGCGCGGCTTCCCCGACTCCATGTGCCGGGTGATGTTCTCCATCACGACGATTGCGTCGTCGACCACGAACCCCGTCGCGATCGTGAGCGCCATGAGCGAGAGGTTGTCCAGGCTATAGCCCAGCAGGTACATCGCGCCGAAGGTCCCGATCAGGGACACCGGGACGGCGACGCTGGGGATCAGCGTGGCGCGCCCGTCGCGCAGGAAGAGGTACACGACCAGGATGACGAGCACGATCGCGACCGCGAGCGAGCGCTCAACGTCGCGCAGCGAGGCGCGGATCGTCGTGCTGCGGTCCATCGCGACGTCGAGCTGTATCGCCGGGGGGATGTCCGCCCTGAGCCGCGGCAGCATCGCGCGGATGAGGTCTACGGTCTCGATGATGTTCGCCTGGGGCTGCTTCAGTATCCCGAGGAGCACGGCCGGCTTGCTGTTGGCCAGGGCCAGGTTGCGGATGTCCTCGACGGAGTCGGAGACCGAGGCCACGTCCGAGAGCCGGATGGGGGCGCCGTTGCGGTACGCGACCACGAGGCTCCTGTAGTCCTTCGCCTTCCTCGACTGGTCGTTGTCGTAGATCTGCCAGTGGAACGTCTCGTTCTCGATCGCCCCCTTGGGGCTGTTTGCGTTGGCGGCGGCGAGCGCGGCGCGGACGTCCTCCAGGCCGATGCCGTACTTGAACAGGGTCGAGGGGTTGAGCTCCACCCGCACCGCGGGCAGCGAGCTGCCCCACACGCCCACGTTCCCGACGCCGGCCACCTGCGAGAGCTTCTGCTGCAGGATCGTCGACGCGGCGTCGTAGAGCTGCCCGGAGTCCAGCGTCTTCGACGTGAGGGTCAGGATCATGATCGGCTGGTCGGCCGGGTTCTGCTTGCGGTACTGGGGGTTCGACCTGAGCGCCGCGGGCAGGTCCACCCGCGCCGCGACGATGGCCGCCTGGACGTCGCGGGCGGCGCCGTCGATGTCCCGGTTCATCCCGAACTGGAGCGTGACGTTGGTCGACCCGACCGAGCTCGAAGAGGTCATCTCCGTCACGTCGGCGATCGCGCCAAGGTGGCGCTCGAGGGGCGTCGCGACCGTGGTCGCCATCGTCTCCGGGCTGGCCCCCGCCATGTTGGCCGAGACCGAGATGGTCGCCGTGTCCACCTGGGGGAAGGGCGAGACCGGGAGCTTCCGGTACGCTGCCGCGCCCGCGAGCACGATCCCCGCCGTGAAGAGCGTCGTCGCGACCGGCCTGCGCACGAAGACCTCCGAGATGTTCACGTGACCGCCCTCCTGGCGCGGACCGCCGCGGCGCCCCTCTCGCGGAAGCGGACCGCGATCCTGTCGAACGCCAGGTAGATCACCGGCGTCGTGAAGAGGGTCAGCACCTGGCTCACGATGAGTCCGCCGACGATCGTGACTCCGAGCGGGTGCCGCAGCTCCGATCCCATCCCGGTGCCGAGCATGAGGGGGACGGCCCCCAGCATGGCGGCCAGGGTCGTCATCAGGATGGGCCGGAACCTGAGGAGGCAGGCCTGGTAGATCGCCTCCCTGGGCGGCAGCCCCTCGTTCCTCTCTGCGTCCAGCGCGAAGTCGATCATCATGATCGCGTTCTTCTTCACGATGCCGATCAGAAGGATGATCCCGATGATCCCGATCACGCCGAGGTCGCTGCCGACCAGCATCAGGGCGAGGAGGGCCCCGATGCCCGCCGACGGGAGGGTCGAGAGGATCGTGATCGGGTGGATGAAGCTCTCGTAGAGGATACCGAGGATGATATACATCGTCAGGATCGCGGCACCGATCAGGAAGAGCTCGTTGGTGAGCGAGCTCTCAAACGCGTTCGCGGCGCCCTGGAAGCTCGTGACGACGCTCTCGGGCAGCCCGATCTTGGCCTCGACCCCGCGGATCGCCTTCACCGCGTCGCCGAGCGAGCCGCCGCTCGGCACGTTGAACGAGATCGTGTTGGCGGGAAACTGGCCCAGGTGGTTCACCAGGAGCGGCTCCGGGCGCTCCTCGAACGTGGCGATGGACGAGAGCGGCACCTGGCCGCCGGAGGCCGACGGGACATGGATCAGCGAGAGCGAGGCGGGCGAGCGCTGCAGCGCGGGGTCGGCCTCGAGGATCACGCGGTACTGGGTGGATTCCGTGAAGATCGTCGAAATGATCCGCTGGCCGAAGGCGTCGTAGAGCGCGTTGTCGATCGTCGCGGCCGTGATGCCGAACCGGGCGGCGGTGTCGCGGTCGATGGCGATGTAGGTGCCGAGACCCCCCTCGGACAGGTCCGACGCGACGTCGGTGAGCTGGGGCAGCTCGCGAAGCTGCTCGGTCAGCTTGGGGACCCACTGGGTCAGGTCGGCCGGGTTCGCGCTCTCGACCTCGAACTGGAACTGGGTGCGGCTGACCCTGTCGTCGATGGTCAGGTCCTGGACCGGCTGCATGTACGCGGCGATCCCGACGACCTTCGTGAGCTCCCCCCGCAGCCTGCGTATCACCCCGGCCGCCGTGTCGGAGCGCTCGTTCCTGGGCTTCAGGTTCACCTGCATCCTGCCCGTGTTGAGGGTCGTGTTGGACCCGTCGACGCCGACGATCGAGGAGAGGCTCTCGACCGCGGGGTCCTTCAGGATCTCCGCCGCGAGCGCCTGCTGGCGGGCGGCCATCGCCTCGTACGACACCGCCTGGGGACCCTCCGTGATCACCTGGATGAGGCCGGTGTCCTGGACGGGGAAAAATCCCTTCGGGATCAGGACGTAGAGGAGGACGGTCAGGACGAGCGTCGCGACGGCCACGGCCAGCGTGAGGGGCTGGCGGTCCAGGACCCAGGTGAGCATCGTGGCGTACCTCGAGATGATCCCGTCAATGAAGGCGCCTGTCCTGCGGCTCCACGCGGGGACCTCGCTCGGGTCATGGTGCCTGACGAGCTTCGCGCACATCATCGGCACGAGCGTCAGGGACACCACCGCCGAGATGAGGATCGTGACGGCGAGCGTGATCGCGAACTCGCGGAACAGCCGGCCGACGACGTCGCCCATGAAGAGGAGCGGGATCAGCACCGCTATCAGCGAGATCGTCAGGGAGATGATGGTGAAGCCGATCTGCTCGGATCCCTTCAGCGCGGCCTCGAGGGGGCTGTCCCCCTTCTCGACGTAGCGCGCGATGTTCTCGATCATCACGATTGCGTCGTCCACGACGAAGCCGGCCGCGATCGTCAGCGACATGAGCGAGAGGTTGTTGAGGCTGAACCCGAGCAGGTACATGACCGCGAACGTCCCCACGAGCGACAGCGGCACCGAAAGGCTGGGGATGATCGTGGCCGGGATGTTCCGCAGGAAGACGAAGATCACGAGGACGACGAGGATCACGGCCAGCGTGAGCTCGAACTCGACGTCGTGGATCGAGGCCCGGATCGTCACCGTGCGGTCGGTGAGCACGCTGACGTCGACCGAGGGGGGGAGCGAGGCCTTGAGCGAGGGCAGGAGCGCGTACACGCCCTCGACCACCTTGATCACGTTCGCCCCCGGCTGGCGCCGGATGTCGAGGATCACGGCGGGCGTCTTGTTGTACCACGCGGCCAGCTTGTTGTTCTCCGGCGCGAACTCCACGGTCGCGACGTCGGAGAGCCTGACAGGCGCGCCGTTCTTGTAGGCGACGACGAGCTTCCCGTATTCCGCCACCGACTTGAGCTGGTCGTTCGCGTTGATCGTGAAGGCGCGCGACGGGCCGTCGAAGTTGCCCTTGGCCTGGTTCTGGTTGCCGTTGCCCACCGTCGTGCGCATGTCGTCGATGTTGAGGCCGTACGCCGCGAGCGCCGTGGGGTTCGCCCGGATGCGCACCGACTGCCTCTGGCCGCCCCCTATGCTGACGAGCCCGACGCCGTCCAGCTGGGAGATGTTCTGCGCGAGCCGCGTGTCGGCCAGGTCCTCGACGGTCGTGAGCGGGAGCGTCTTTGACGTGAGGGCCAGCGACAGCACCGGGGCGTCCGCGGGGTTGACCTTCGCGTAGATCGGGGGCGCGGGCAGGTCGCCCGGCAGGAGGTTCTGGGCCTGGTTGATGGCCGCCTGGACCTCCTGCTCGGCGATGTCGAGGTTCAGGTCGAGGTTGAACTGGAGCGTGATCACCGAGGCCCCCGCCGAGCTCGAGGACGACATCTGCTTGAGCCCCGGCATCTGGCCGAGGTTGCGCTCGAGCGGGGCCGTCACGGACGACGTCATGACGTCCGGGCTCGCCCCAGGGTAGAAGGTCTGGACCTGGATGGTCGGGTAGTCGACCTCGGGGAGCGCCGAGAGGGGAAGGAAGCGGTAGGCGATGATTCCTATGATCAGGATCGCCACCATGAGCAGGGTGGTGGCGACCGGCCTTAGGATGAAGATGCGGGAGGGGCTCATCGTGCGTGCCCGGGAGCGGGCCGGCTCATGGGGGAGCCGTCAGTTGCTGTCACCGGCGGGTTTCTTGTGCCATTGCTGGCCATCCGGAGAGGCGGGCTTGCCATCAGCCCCCGCCTTGCCCGCCCAGGGATTGCCGTCCTTTCCCCAGGAGTGCCCCGGGGTCTTTGCGCCGGCGCCGCCCGCCGCCTTCGCCGGAAACTGGGGATCCACCTCCATGCCCTCCTTCAGCCTGTCGGCCCCGTCGACCACGACCTTGTCGCCCGGGGAGATCCCCGTGAGGACGGCCACGCGCTCGCCCTCGGTCGCGCCGAGCGTGACGTACTTCGCCGCCACCTTGTTGTCATCGCCGACCACGTAGACAAAGGATCCCTGCTGGCCCCGCTCGATCGCCGAGGTTGGAACCACGGTCGACCCGTGGAGCACGTTGATCAGCATCGATGCGTTGACGAACTGGTTCGGGAAAAGCTCCTCGTGCTCGTTGGGGAACTCCGCGCGCAGCTTGAATGTGCCCGTGGTCGGGTCGACCGTGTTGTCTATAGTGGAGAGGACGCCCGTGGAGAGCTTGACGGAGTTGTCGCGGTTGTAGGCGTCGACGGCGATGGTCACGCCGGGCGCGCGCACCTGGGCCAGGACATCGGGGATGTTGTCCTCGGGCAGCGTGAAGATGACCGAGATCGGCTTCACCTGGGTCAGGAGGACCAGCCCGTTCGCGTCGCCGGGCGTCACGAAGTTGCCCTGGTCGACAAGCCTGAGGCCGACCCTGCCGGATATGGGCGCCGTGACCTGGCAGTAGCTGAGGTTCAGCTGGGCGTTGTCCACGAGGCCCTGGTTCTGCTTCACCATGCCGTCATACTGGGAGACGAGGGCGCGCTGCGCGTCGACCTGCTGCTTCGAGATGGAGTCCTGCCCGGAGAGCGTGACGTAGCGGTCGAGGTCGATCTGCGCCTCCTTGTCCTGGGCCTGCGCCTGGAGCAGCTGGCCCTGCGCCTGCTCGAGGGCGGCGGCGTACGGCCGCGGGTCTATGACGGCGAGCACGTCGCCCTTGTTCACCAGCTGGCCCTCCTTGAAGTTCACCTGCGTCAGGTAGCCGCTGATCTGGGTGCGCACCGTGACGGTCGCGAGCGGCGTTACGGTGCCGAGCCCGTTCATGATGATCTTGATGTCGGCCTTCTTCGCCAGGTTGACGACGACCGGGAGCGGGCCGCCCATCCCGAAGCCGCCCCGGCGGCCGCCGGCGCCGGCAAATCCGCCGGGCCTGATCCCCGCGGTCTGGGGCGTGCGGGAGCGGTAGTACAGAAGCGAGCCGGTGCCGAGGACCAGGATGCCGAGCAGCACGGTGAGCACGAGGCGTCGGCTCCGTCGCTTCTCGGCGGGCGTGGGGGCCTGCCCCGCGGGTTTGAGGCCCCCTTTTTCCGGAGTCGCCCCTGTTTGTAATTGGCTCATGTGAGGATATTAGTGGAGGCGATTGGGGGTGTTCCTTATCAAGGATGAACCCCCACACTTAGGACCTCCGCGAGGACAGACGCAAACCCCAACAAAAGGTCACGCCCGCCGCGCCGATGGTGTTCAGGCGGCCGCGGGCATCGGTGGCACCGGCACGTCGAGCGAGGCGGCGACGGCCCTCAGCAGCTCCGCCTCCTGCGTCCGGAGCACGCCGTCCGCGCTCACCACGTGCGCGCCGGCCGTCAACAGGCGCTGCTTGATGGGTCCGCTCGCGCCCGCGAGCCTGTCCAGGGCCGCGTCGAGCGCGACGAGGCCGGAGTCCGCCTCCGACAGGAGCGCGATCCGGCCCTCGACAAGCTTCAGCTGGGCCGCCCCCTCCGCGAAAGCGCGCGCCGCCTCGCCGGCGTCATTGCTCGACGCGTGGGCCAGCGCCGAGAGCACGATCGAGATCTCGCGCGTCACTGCCTGGAAGGAGAAGATCTGGTCCACGGCGGCAGACGGCGCCCGGCTGACCGCGAGCTCCCGCAGGACGAGGCGCTGGAGCGCGAACTCGAACGTGGTCACGCGCCCGTCGGCCTGGACTAGGTCGTCAAGCGTGCCGGCGAACGTCCCGAGCGCGCTCGGCGCGAGCGCCTTCAGCGAGGGCAGGGCCAGCTGCAGGAGCGGCAGCCTGTGCTCGGGCCTGAGCTGGCGCAGCGCCGGGTCGAGCTGCCCCAGCGTCGCCAGGGCGTCGCCCCCCTCGCTCGCGGCGACGCAGGCCAGCTGCTTGCGGCGCACGTCCTCGTCGTCGTCAAGGAGGAGCCCGAAGACAAGGATCTCGGCGTCGTGCGGCGAGCGGGCCGCGGCGCGCAGGCTTGCCGGGATCTGGGCGAGCATCGCCTGGGCCTGCGACGCCCCCTCCGGCGAGAGCGTCCCGGCGGCCGCGGCCAGTGCCGCGCCGAACGCGGCGGCGGCCTGCGGGGATGGGGACGGCGCCTGCGCCGGCATGTGGGGGACCTTGGACCAGGGCTCGGTCGCCACGTCGACCACCTCCCTGGGCTCGAAGAACTTCCCGTCGAATGCCGGGTCGATCGCGCGGATGCGCACGGGCAGGGGCGGATGGGTCGCCCACAGCCCGCCGAAATTCGAGACGAACTCCTGCGCGAAGAAGAAATGGCTGATCTCGGCGGCCTTGTGGGTCTGGAGCGTCGAGCCGATCGCGTAGCCGCCTATCTTCTTGAGCGCCCCGGTGACGCCGCCGGGATTGCGCGTGAACTGCACCGCCGAGGCGTCCGCGAGGAACTCCCTCTGGCGGGAGACCGAGGCCTGGATCAGCTTCCCGAAGAAGTAGCCGACATAGCCGACCACGAGGAGGGCGAGCCCGATCGCGAGCACGACGACGACGCCCCCGCCGCCCTTGCCGCGCGAACCCCCGATCCGGCCGTAGCGCATCCCCCAGAGCGTCGCGCGGCCCGCCAGGCCGATGACGAGGATGCCGAAGATGATCGCGGAAATGCGGACGTTCATCCGCATGTCGCCGTTCAGGATGTGGCTGAACTCGTGCGCGACGACGCCCTGCATCTCGTCGCGGCTGAGCTTCTCCATCATCCCGCGGGTCACCGTCACGACGGCGTCACTCGACGTGAGCCCCGCGGCGAACGAGTTGATCGCCGGCTCGTCGTCCAGGATATAGACCGCGGGGACGGGCAGGCCGGAGGCGATCGCCATCTCCTCGACGACGTTGAGGAGCTGGTGCTCCCTCGGGTCCGTGGTGTGCGGGTCGACGCGGCGCCCGCCCACGCTCTCGGCGACGGCGGAGCCGCCGGCGCCGAACTCGGACCACTTGTAGAGTGAGGCGCCGCCGATCACCGCCAGGGTGCCGATCGACACCAGGGCGAAGAGCCCCGGCCGCCAGAAGGGGTCCGCTCCCTCGTCGCCGGAGGCGTCGGGGTAAGCAAAACCGCGGTGGTAGCCGGCGTGGGCCTGCGTCGCCCGAAGCGCGACCACCGTCGCGACATAACCCGCCGCGATCGTCCCGGCCACCGCGAACCCAAACAGGACCAGCAGCCGCGTCGTGCGCTTCCTGGCGCGCTGCTCGGCGGCGAAAAAGTCCATCAGCCGAATGAAACCTTCGGGGCGTTCTTCTCCGCCGGGTCCTCGACGTGGAAGAGCTCCGCCGGGAGGAACCCGAACGCCCCGGCGAGGATCACGTTCGGGAAGGTCTCCCGCGCCGTGTTGTACTGCATGACGGAGTCGTTGTAGGCCTGCCTGGCGAAGGCTATCTTGTTTTCCGTCGAGGTCAGCTCCTCGGTGAGCTGCATCATGTTCTGGTTGGCCTTGAGGTCGGGGTACTGCTCGGAGACCACCATGAGGCGGCTGAGGGCGCCCGACAGGCCGCCCTCGGCCGAGACCAGTCCCTTCACGGCGCCGGCGTCGGCCGGGTTGGCCGCGGCCGTCTGCGACGCGGCGAGGGCGATGTTGCGCGCCTTGATGACGTCCTCGAGCGTGTCGTGCTCGTGTTTCATGTAGCCCTTGGCCGTCTCCACGAGGTTGGGGATCAGGTCGTACCGGCGCTTCAGCTGAACGTCGATCTGGGCGTACGCGTTCTTGAAGCGGTTGCGCAGGGCGACGAGGGAGTTGTAGATCCCGGTGGCCACGAGCGCCACGATGACGACGACGGCGAGCAGCCCTGCGAGGATGGCGATGGCTATCATGGGAACAAGACGCTGGACCCCGGGGTCGGTCGGGTCAAATTGAACTTCGCCGCCCCCAATCCCATGTTGATTGTTCGCCTGGGCGCGGCAAGGTTGGGGCCGCTTTCCATGCGACTCCCGACCGCCCTCGCCTCGCTGATCGCCATGTCGGCGTCCCTGGCCGCGATCGAGCCGCTGAACGCGCCGGTCCCGCTCGCCCCCCCGGCCGCCCAGGCCTCCGCAGGCGAGTCGGCCTTCGCGCTCGTGTCCGCGGAGCGGGCCCAGGCGCTCGGGTTCCCCTCGACGGCCGCCACGCTCTACCGCGGGCTCCTCGCGGCCCCGGGCGCCGACGCGGCCCCCCTCACGCTGTCGCTTGCCTCAGCGCTCCTCGACGACGGTGACGTCGCAGGCGCGGGCCGGGCCCTGGACGCCTACCCGGGCCCGCGCGGCGCCGGCTGGCACCTGCGCGCGGGCCTCGTGGCGGCCCAGCAGCAGCGCACCGAGCAGGCGCGGGGCGAGCTCGCCTCCACGCGCCAGGACGACCTCGGCGCCGCCGAGCGCGGGTGGTACCCCTTCCTCGAGGGCATGCTGGCGGACGCGGGCGGCGAGCCGCTGCGCGCGGCGGGATTCTACCAGCAGGCCTCGTCGTCGGCCTCGTCCGACCTCCAGCGCGCGCGCTTCCTCCTCGCCGAGGAGCAGGCGCGCCTGCGGGTCTCGAGGGTGACCGAGGACCAGCTGACGGCTGACCGCAAGAACGCCGAGAAATTCCAGAACCAGAAGATCGGCTACAGCTTCACGCGGGAGTACGCGATCGCCCTGAACGCGCTCGGCCGCAGGGCCCAGGCCGTCGATGTGCTCCAGTCCACTCTCAGGAACCTGCCGGGCGAGGAGCGCTCCGAAACCGACCACTTCCGGCTCATGCTCGGCCTCATCGCCGGCGCGGCGGACGGGGTGGGGCGCCACGAGCTCTTCGAGCTGCTGGATTCGGGGAGCGACCCCGAGCTGCAGAGGGTCGCGCTCCAGCTGCTCATCCGCAGCACGCCGCCGGGCCCGGCGCGGGCCGAGCTCGGGGACAGGCTCGACCGGCTGGTCGCCGAGCCGAAGCCCCACCCGATCCTCGAGAGCCTGCTGCTCTGCAGGGCCCAGCTCGCCCTCGGAGAGGCCCGCCTCGGGGGAAGCGACTCGGCGTCGCTCTACGCGAGGGCGGAGGACGACGCGAACGCCCTCCTCGAGAAGTTCCCGGGCTCGCCGCTCAAGGCCCAGGCCTACGCGGTCCTCGCGGGCTCCGCTTGGGAGCAGCAGCGCTACAGGACGGCGGCCGACTACGGATTCAAGGCCGGCGGCGAGCTTCCCGCAGGCCCGATTCGCGCCGAGTTCGGCATTCTCGTGGCCGAGGCCTGGTACCGCGCCGGGGTCCAGGGCAAGGACAAGGGGGACTTCCGGAGCGCCGCGGACGCCTACGCCGCGGCCGTCCGCTCGCGGCCCCAGGGCGTGAACCCGGGCGTCCTCATGTTCCAGCAGGTCCAGTCGGACATCCAGGCCGACGCGCTCGGCACCGCCGTCGCCGCGATGGACGAGCTGGCCCGGGACAAGGCGTTCGACCCCGACGACCGTTGGGAGGCGGAGTGGAACCTCGCCAGCAGCCTCGAGGTCCACGGCCGGATCGCCGACGCCTACGAACGCGTGAACCGGCTGCTCCGGGGCATGCCGCCCGGCAGCGTGCGCGCGGACCTGAGGGCGCGGATGGCCTGGCTGCAGGCGCGGCTCTCCTATGACGACAAGAAGCCCGAGGAGACCATCCGGCTCGTGGACGCCCTGGCGGCGATGACGGCCGGGCTGCCGGCCGGGCTGGGGACCGACATCTCCAGCACGAGCGCGCTCCTGCTCGCCCAGGCGAACTTCGCCCTCGGGCGCGACGCAGCGGCCGAGGCGACGCTCACGAAGCTCAGGTCCGACTTCCCGACGTCGGACTCGGCGGTCTATTCCTACATCGTCGAGGCTGACCGGTATTCGCAGCAGGACAAGGTCATCGACGCCGAGCGCCTGCTCACCAAGCTGGCCGACGACTTCCCGACGAGCCCCTATGCCGCCTACGCGCTCTATCAGGCGGCCCTGCAGGCCGAGCGCCTCGGCGCCGACGACAACCTGAGGGAGGCCGACAAGTTCCTGGAGAACCTGGTCACGAAGTACCCCAAGAGCGACCTGGTCTTCCCCGCCCGGATGCGCCAGGGCGACATCTTCCGGGAGCTGAACCAGTTTCCGCAGGCGCAGCAGGCGTACGAGTCCCTCGTCAACAACCCGCCGCCGGCGCAGGACCAGGCCTCCCAGGAGCAGAACACGATCCTGGCGCAGCTCGCCCTCGCCGAGTGCCACAACGCGCAGTCGGCGGACAGCCCGTCCCACGCCGACAGCGCGAAGAGGATGTTCCAGGACCTGATCGACCGCGTGAACGCGCCCGACGACGTCCGCGTCGAGGCGGGCTACAACCTCGGGGTCATCCTCGCGCGCACGAACCGGGACAAGGCCCAGGCCGTGTGGTGGAACGACGTCGTCGTGGCCTTCCTCGTGAGCCCGGGCACGCCGAGGGACCTCGGCCCCAAGGGCCGCTGGTGGGTCGCGCGCACGCTGCTCGACGTCGGCGCACTCTACGAGCAGCAGGGCCGCCTCGAGGAGGCCAAGCACGCCTGGACGCTCCTGATCGACTCCGGCCTTCCCGGCGATGAGCTCGCACGCCAGCGCCTCGCCCGCTTCCACTTGCCCGCGACGAAGGCGTGATGTAGACGACGTCCATGCCAGCCCTGGAACCCAGCCTGCTTTCCCACGGCGGCCCCATGATGTGGGTCCTCTTCGCCCTCGGCATCATCCTGGTCGTCGTGTTCACGGAGCGGGCGCTCTACCTGCACAGGGGCCAGATCCGCTCGACCGCGTTCCTGAGCGGGATCAAGAACATCCTGGCGAAGCGCCGGCTGGTCGAGGCTCTCACCGTCTGCGAGGAGACCCCCGGACCCGTCGCCGCCGTGGTCAAGGCCGCCCTCCTGCACGCCGACGAGGACACGGACGCGATGAGGTTCCACGTCCAGGAGGCGGCGGTCGTCGAGCTGCCCGCCCTCGAGCGCCGGATCGGCGCTATCGGGGCGATCGCGCAGGTGGCGCCGCTTGTCGGGCTCCTCGGCACGGTCCTGGGGATGATCTCCACCTTCTCCGCTTTCCAGCACGACTACGCCCCGGCGAGCGCGCTAGCCAAGGGGATGTGGGAGGCGCTCCTCTGCACGGCCGGGGGCATCATGCTGGCCATCCCGGCCCACCTGGCGCTGCATTTCCTCAACGGGCGCGTGCGGGCGATCGTGCGCGACATGGAATGGTCCGGCAACGAGATCATGAAGTATCTGAATACTGAATACAGATCGGCCGGCGCCCCCCAGGGATGATCGCGCGCCCCCTGGACCTCGCGACACGGCTGCGGCCGCCCCCCCACGGGACGGGGGCCCTGCACTACGTCAACGTCGGGCTCCTCGGCCTTTTCTTCTGCGTGTTCGGCTCGCGCTTCGTCCTGGCGCCGGGGCTCGGCGTGGATTTCCAGCTGCCGGAGCTCGAGGGGGCCCAGGCCGGCGCGGCGCAGCCCACCCAGGTGATCAGCGTCCTTCGCTCGGGCCAGGTCTTCTCGGAGGACGGGCTCGTGGACAATGGTCAGCTTCGCGAGTGGCTGAAAGCGAGGGCGGCCCGGGGCGGCCCGAAGCCGATGCTCCTCGTCCGCGCGAGCGCCGGGGTGACCCTCGCCGAGCTGATCGAGATCGAGGGCGCCGCCCACGAGGCCGGCTTCAGGGTGCTCCTCGGGGCGGAGGAGCGCCGGGCGGCGACAGGGCCGGTCGAGACGCGGTGAGACCCCGGGCCTCACGCTTTGGGAGGGCTTGGACATGGGCCTCGATCGCTGGAGTCATTGCCTTTCTGATACTTACGCTCCTCATTAGGGTCCCGGAGACGCCGGCGCCTGCCCAGGTACCCCGGGCCCCCTCCGTGCGCCTGGTGGACCCGGTCGTGATCATGAAGACCATGCTCCTCGACCCGACGCCCCTCTTCCTGCCCACCGCGTTCAACAGCTCCCGGATCGACTATGTACCCGGTGCGCCCGGGGGCGCCTTTGCGGGATTCCCGTTCAAGAAGACCTTCTCGGACTCGGAGCTGGAACTCCACCTTCCACCGGCGGCGACCGTGCCCGCGTCCCCCGCCGAGGCCCTTGCCGGCGACCCGCCGGGGGCACCGTTCATCGGCTTCGATCGCGCAAATCCAGTTGTGCAACCCCTTAGTCCGCGTGTGGCCTACGTAGAAATCATGGACGCCGGGACGGGACGGAGCGTGCTCGAGATGCCCGTGACCGGCGCGCGTCCCCCGGCCTCCGCCCCCTGGCAGCCGATGGAGTTCATCGCCGCCGTCGACCCCGCGGGCCTGGTCGGCCCGCTGGTGCCCACGACCCGCTCGGGCGTCGACGAGGTGGACACCTATTTTGGGCGCTACCTGGCCGACACGCTGAGGGTGGGGCAGAGGCTGGCGCCGGGCTTTTACCGCATCGTCGTGGGCCCCTGAATTCCCCCTGAAATCGGGCTTAGCGCGCCGGCGCGCCGGAATTATCGCCGGGTGTGAAAATTACTGTTGACGCACCAAAATCCAAGGCGCACTTTCATCGCTCTTTTCGGTTTCTTGCAACGCAGTCTTGGTCTGCCCAGATAGCTCAGTTGGCAGAGCACGTCCTTGGTAAGGACGAGGTCGCCGGTTCAAATCCGGTTCTGGGCTCCATGCAAGAGGCAAGTAGAAGCAGCAGTCGAACTTATCAAAACCCACATACACGTCTAAAGCTCCGGAATCGTTATGGCTAAAGGAACATTCGAACGCAAGAAACCGCACGTCAACGTCGGCACCATCGGTCACGTCGACCATGGCAAGACTACGCTCACAACCGCGATCCTGAAGGTCCAGGCGGACAAGGGTCTGGCCGAGTTCAAGTCGTACGCGGACATCGCAAAGGGCGGCACTTTCCGTGACGCCTCCAAGATCGTCACGATCTCCGTGGCCCACGTGGAATACGAGAGCTCGAAGCGCCACTACGCGCACGTCGACTGCCCGGGGCACGCCGACTTCGTGAAGAACATGATCACGGGCGCCGCCCAGATGGACGGCGCGATCCTGGTCGTCTCCGCGGCCGACGGCCCGATGCCGCAGACCCGCGAGCACATCCTGCTCGCCTACCAGGTCGGCGTCCCGAAGCTCGTCGTCTTCCTGAACAAGGTCGACCTGATCGACGACAAGGAGCTCCTGGAGCTCGTCGAGGAGGAGATCCGCGATCTCCTGACCAAGTACAAGTTTGACGGCAAGGCCGCCAAGATCATCCACGGGTCCGCGACGGCCGCCCTCGAGGGCAAGCCCGAGGGCGTCAAGGCGATCAGCGACCTCATGGACGCGATTGACGCCGAGATCCCGGAGCCCGTCCGCGAGATCGACAAGCCGTTCCTGATGTCGGTCGAGGACGTGTTCTCGATCACGGGCCGCGGCACGGTCGCCACGGGCCGCATCGAGCGCGGCGTCGTCAAGCTGAACGAGACCGTCGAGATCGTCGGCCTGAAGGACACCTCGTCCACGGTCGTCACCGGCATCGAGATGTTCCGCAAGCTGCTCGACCAGGGGCAGGCCGGGGACAACGTCGGCGTCCTCCTTCGCGGCATCGAGAAAGAGGGGATCGAGCGGGGCCAGGTCCTCGCCGCGGTCAAGACCATCACGCCGCACAAGAAGGCCAAGGCCGAGATCTACGTCCTCTCAAAGGACGAGGGCGGCCGCCACACGCCGTTCTTCAACGGCTACCGCCCGCAGTTCTACTTCCGGACGACGGACGTGACCGGGATCATCGCGCTGCCGAAGGGCGTCGAGATGATCATGCCCGGAGACAACATCAACGTCGACATCGACCTCATTGTCCCGATCGCCATGGAGAAGACCCAGCGCTTCGCCATTCGCGAGGGCGGCCGCACAATCGGTGCCGGCCGTATCACGGAGATCACCGAGTAATCGTTCCTCCAGAAATACTTAAACCCGGCTCGCCGAGGTTCCGAAACGGGGACCTCGGCGTCGTCGTCTAAACAATTCCACGATTATAGGGGTGTAGCTCAATTGGTAGAGTAGCGGTCTCCAAAACCGTTGGTTGGGGGTTCGATTCCCTCCGCCCCTGCCACTTCAGAAGGTTTCTACAGCAGTTCATGAAAAATCCGTTCCAAAGCACGCGTATCTTTGTCGGCGAGATGGTCGGCGAGCTCCAGAAGGCGAGCTGGCCGACCCGGTCGGAGCTGCGCGACTCGACGATCGTCGTCATCATGGCGAGCTTCCTTCTCGGTCTCTTCACGAGCATCAGCGACTTCTCCCTCTACCAGGTGGTCGATCTGTTCACGTCGTTCGTCAGCCGCTAATCCCGCAATGTCCACCCAAACGACAGCCCCCGCGGGGGCCCAGTGGTTCGCCCTCCACACGCTCTCCGGCCAGGAGAACAAGGTGAAGAACTACATCGAGCGCTTCAAGAAGGCCGAGGAGCTTGAAAACGAGATCTTCGAGGTCCTCCTGCCGACCGAGGTCGTCTCCGAGGTGAAGAACGGCAAGAAGTCCTCGAAGGTAAGGAAGCTGTATCCCGGCTACGTCTTCATCCAGATGCGCCTCTTCGAGGAGGACGGCAACCTGATCAACAAGCCTTGGTATTTCGTCAAGGAGGTCGCCGGCGTCATCGGCTTCGTGGGCGGGGAGCACCCCGCGCCGCTTCGCCAGAGCGAGATCGACGAGATCCGCGCCCGCATCGAGGCCGCGAACGGCAAGGAGGTCCCGAAGGTGCAGTACACCGTCGGCGAGGAGGTCAAGATCAACGACGGCCCGTTCGCCAACCTGAACGGCCGGATCGACGAGATCGACCCGGACAGGGGCAAGCTCAAGATTTCCGTCTCCATCTTCGGCCGGTTCACGCCGGTCGAGCTCGAATACTGGCAGGTCCAGAGGAGCACCGAGTAATCCCGGTCGCCCAAAAAACAACTTACAATGGCCAAGAAAATCCAAGGCTACATCCGTCTTCAGCTCCCCGCAGGCGCGGCCAACCCCGCGCCCCCGGTCGGCCCCGCGCTGGGCGCCCAGGGCGTCAACATCATGGCGTTCTGCAAGGAGTTCAACGCGAAGACCAAGGACCAGAACGGCATGATCCTGCCCGTGGTCATCACGGTCTTCTCGGACAAGAGCTTCACGTTCATCCTGAAGTCGCCCCCGGCGTCGGTCCTCCTGAAGAAGGCGGCCAACATCGCGAGCGGCTCGGCCCGCCCCAACCAGGACAAGGTCGGCAAGGTCACCAAGAAGCAGCTGCTGGAGATCTACAATCTCAAGAAGAAGGACCTTAACGCGCACAGCGACGAGGCGGGCATCCGCATCATCGCCGGCACGGCCCGCAACATGGGCATCGAGGTCATCGACTAAGGCCAACGGAAAATTTTTGAAGCGGGAGTCCCACCAGGGACGCTACCACCGCAAGGAGCAAAACATGGAAAAACAAAGCAAACGATACCGCAGCGCCATCAAGGTCGCCGACCTCGCGAAGGACTACCCCCTGACCGAGGCCATCGACATCCTGGCCAAGTTCCCTAAGGCCAAGTTCGACGAGACCGTCGAGCTCTCCGTGCGCCTTGGCGTCGACCCCACCGCGGGCGACCAGATGATCCGCGGCACCACGCCCCTGCCGAACGGCTCGGGAAAGAAGGTCCGCGTCCTCGTGTTCACGGACAACGTGCAGGCCGCCCTGGACGCAGGCGCCGACCACGCCGGGCTCCAGGACATGATGGCCAAGATCAACGAGGGCTGGCTCGACTTCGACGTCGCCATCGCGACGACCGAGGCGATGAAGACCGTGCGCACGATCGCCCGCGTCCTCGGCCCCAAGGGCCTCATGCCGAACCCGAAGAGCGGCACCGTGACCGACGACATCGTCGCCGGCATCAAGGCCGTCAAGGCCGGCCGCGTGGAGTTCAAGATGGACAAGACCTGCAACATCGGCGTCGGGATCGGCAAGCGCTCGTTCACGAGCGCGCAGATCCTCGAGAACGCCTCGGCGGTCCTCGAGGCCGTCGGCAAGGCCAAGCCCGCCTCCTTCAAGGGCCACTACATAAAGTCCGTCGCCATCTGCTCCTCCATGAGCCCGGCCGTGCGGATCGCGTCCACAGAGTACGGCAAATACTAAACCATGAGAGCCGAGAAAAAATACCTTATCGACGAGGTGGAGATCCACCTCAAGAAATCCGACTACGTCATCCTCGCAAACTTCACGGGCGTGACCGTGGCCGACGCCGCGGACCTGCGCCAGAAGCTCTCCGCGGAGAAGGCCGAGTACCACGTCGTCAAGAACAGCTCGCTGCGCGTCGCGGCGAAGTCGCTTGGGCTGCCCGAGTTCGAGGAGGCCCTCACCGGCCCGACCGCGATCATCGTCGGCGGCAAGAACTCCGCGGGCGTCGCCAAGATCCTGAAGCAGTTCTTCAAGGACAAGCAGAAGGTCGTGGTCAAGGCCGGCGTCCTCAGCAAGAAGCTCATCTCCCCCAAGGACGTGGAGCGCCTCGCCGACATGCCGTCGCTCGACGTCCTGCGCGCCCAGCTGCTCGGCCTGGTGAGCCAGCCCGCCAGCATGTTCGTGCGCATCATCAACGCGGTGCCGCAGGGCCTCGTCAACGTCCTCCAGGCCAAGGTCCGCTCGGCCGAGCCCAAGTAACCCCCCCCTTTAACCCACACTTTCCAGGGGCGCGCGGTATCCCGCGCTTTCCCGAAGAAAACAAAAAATCAAACGCAGCAGGCTAGGGGATACGTCCCTTAAACGCGCCCCCCAATCCGGGCCGCTAACCGGCAGCCAAAGATCACCATGAGCAACATCACAAAAGACCAAGTCATCGAGTGGCTTTCCAGCCAGTCGGTCCTCGAAATATCCAGCCTCGTCAAGGACCTTGAGTCCAAGTGGGGCGTATCGGCCGCGGCACCTGTCGCAGCCGCCGCGGCACCCGCCGCAGGAGCAGCTGCGGCTGCGGCCCCCGCTGAGGAGAAGACCGAGTTCACAGTCGTCCTCGTCGAGGCCGGCGCCAACAAGATCGGCGCGATCAAGGAAGTGCGCGCGATCACGGGCCTGGGCCTCAAGGAGGCCAAGGATCTCGTCGAGGGCGCCCCGAAGCCCGTCAAGGAGGGCGTCAACAAGGCCGAGGCCGAGGAGATCAAGAAGAAGCTTGAGGCCGCTGGAGCCAAGGTAGAGCTCAAGTAATTTGGGCCGCGACCGCTTGGCGATCACCCACTTACAGCTTCAGAAGCATACGGGACAGGCCGCGCATCCGCACGGCCTGTCCTTTGCCTTTTTTCAATTCGTACTTACAGTAGCAGATTCGCGGCCCTTCCAGTCCGGGGCAGCGCATTGATTCATCGGGTCCCTTAATACAAACGGAATTTCCATGGCCGACCGCAGCAACTCCACAGAACGCATCAACTTCGGCAAGCTCCGCGAAGTCATCCAGCCGCCCAACCTGATCGAGATCCAGATCAACTCGTACCTGGATTTCCTGCAGAAGGGCATCCCCGAGAAGCAGCGCAAGCCGCAGGGCCTGGAGGCCGTGTTCCGGGAGGTGTTCCCGATCCAGTCCTATGACGAGCGCCTGACGCTCGAGTACGTGTCGTACACGCTGGGCGAGCCCAAGAACTCCGAGATCGAGTGCATCCGCGAGGGCATCACGTATTCAGTTCCCTTGTACGTCAAGCTGCGCCTCCGCGAGGAGGACTTCATCAAGGATGAGGACATCTACATGGGCGAGATCCCGATGGTGACGGAGCGCGGCTCCTTCATCATCAACGGCGCCGAGCGCGTCGTCGTCTCCCAGCTCCACCGCTCCCCAGGCATCGCCTT
>Ga0265319_1000733_pt1 | contig 21375 bp, 20 predicted proteins | sample 4824metaG_FD_192443 | JGI IMG/M metagenome (GOLD analysis project Ga0265319, IMG submission 192443) | Rhizosphere microbial communities from Carex aquatilis grown in University of Washington, Seatle, WA, United States - 4-8-24 metaG | ecosystem: Host-associated > Plants > Roots > Rhizosphere >...
GATCGGGCCGAAGCGCCGGGCGAAATCCTGGTAACCCTTCTCCCAGTATTCCTGCGAGGTGGGCGGGAACGCGTAGAGCGAGTGCCAGATCGACGAGCCGGTGAAGCCGTTCACAATCGCGGGGGTCCTGTCGCCCGCCTTCCGGCCCGGCTTCGCGTTCATGAAGGCGCGTGCGGCCCTGGCGGTCAGCGCGAGCTTCTTCGCCGCGCGCCGGCGCACGCCCTCGGGGTCGCCGTCGCCCCAGACATCGGGCGGCAGGATCGACTTGTGGCGCCCGTCGATGAGGTCGCACACCGCCTGGCCCACGAGGTGGCTCGAGACGGCGAAGCAGGTCAGCCCGTGGTCGGACAGCAGTTCCCATTTCTCCTTCACGTATTTCGGCGACGTCGCGGCGGCGTCGACGTCGAAATGGTCGCCCCAGCAGGCGAGTTCGACGCCGTCGTAGCCGAGCCGCTTGACGAGCGGGGCGAGCTGCGCGAGGGGGAGGTCGGCCCATTGGCCGGTGAAGAGGGTGATCGGGCGGGGCATGGTGGGAGTTTTGAAGTTACAAGTTACAAGGGACAAGTAACAAGAAACCGAGCGGAACCGGCTGGTGCCTCTTGTTACTTGAAACTTGGCAATTCATCACTTGCGGCCATCAGGCCGCCGCCGGCTTCTTCTTGCGCAGGACGGCGATCAGGATGAAAATGACCGTGAGTGCCGCCGGAAGCACGGCGACGTTGCCGAGCGCATGCAGACCCGCGGCAGCCTGGATGTCGCCCAGCTGGGCGACCGGGAGGCTCTCCGCCGTGGCCCCGGCCGGCAGCCGGAGGGCAATGCCTTTGTCATACCAGCGGCCAATTTCCGGCAGCACAAAGCTGACACTCAGCATGCCGGCGCCGCCGATGACGGCGAGGCCGAGCGCGCCCGTCTTCGGGAAGTTCTCGGCAACAAATCCCACCATCGTGGGCCAGAAGAAACACACGCCGAAGGCGAAGATCGTCGCGGCGCCGAAGAGCATCGTCCCGCTCGCGTGACTCATGGCATAGAGGCCGATGGTGGAAAGGATGGCGCTCATGACGAGCATGCCGATGGGCGAAAGCCGGTGCACAAAAGGACCGGCGAACATCCGCCCGACTGCCATCAGGCCGTTGATCCACACCAGGACGAGGATTCCTGACACCCCGGCATGCCCAAGAATGTTCGGGATCCACTGGGTTGAGCCCAGTTCGGTCGACGCGGTCATGAACATGCAGATCACCATCAGGAGAAAACCCGGGGCGAGGCAGGCGGCGAACATCGAGCCGGTGCTTTCACCCCGCTGCACGCGCTCGGTCTGTGGCATCGGCTGGTGCTTGGCGAAGAACATGTAGCCGTAGACGACCAGCGGGACGAGCATCGTGGCAAACTGCGCCTTCCATCCGAGGCCCATTTTGGCGAAAACATAGGCGACCAGGCCTCCGATCACGATGCCACCCGGAAACCAGACGTGAAAATGATTGAGTTTGGTGGTCTGGTCCTTGGGAAAGAGCGTAGCTACGAGGGGATTGCAGGCAGCTTCGACCGAACCGTTCGCGATGCCGAAGAGCAGCGTGCCGCAGAACAGGCTCTTGAAATCCCAGGCGAAGATCGTGAGCAGGATGCCGGCGAGGTGGCCGACGAAGGCAATGCCGAGGATGCGCTTGAAGCCGAGCGCGTCCACCAACGGGCCGCCGAACATCATGGCCAGGGTGAAGCCCCAGAAGGCGGTGCCATTGACCCAGCCGGCCTGCTCGTTGTTGAGATTGAACTGGGTGATCCAGTCGCCGGTGGCTCCGCCGCGGAGGGCGAAACTCATGGCGGTTACGATCAGGGCGACACGACTGGCCGTGAACAGGCGGGAGGGATTCATGGGGTAACAGGAGTGGGGTTGGGGGTGAAAGCGGGCCGAGTGAAGGACATTACCGCCCGGAACTGAACACTAAATTTTGGAGAAATAGCGCCGGCGGCGTGAGAATGGCAGCGGACAAGGGATACGCGGTGCCGCTCAGGCGAGGCCGAGCTTCCGCAGCACCTCGGGCGGCGGTCCCGGAAACTCGGCGAGCGGCGTGTTGCCCACATAGCCGAGATCCTTCATGCCCTCGGGCGTCGTGAAGAATCCGCTGGCCGTCAGGTCGCGGAACTTGGCGAAGAACTTCGCCCCTTCCGCGTGCTCGGGCCTGGCGTCGGGCGCGTGGCACAGGTCGTCGCAGACGGCCTTCGTCTGGGCGGCATGGAGGTCGGCAAAATCCTTGCCGAAACGTCGCCGGGTCTCCCCGTTGATCCAGGCGAGGCCGGAGAGGACGATCCCGCGGTCGCCCGCCTGCTCGGGGTAGGGCGAGCTGATCCACTCGTCGATGAAGTCGTGCACCCGCAGGTCGGCGGCGCCGGGCACGCCTCCCTCGGCGGGGATGATCGCGGCGCACAAGGCGGCCGCGGTGCGGCGCTGGGCGTCGGTCAGGGTCAGCGGCCAGAAGTCGCCGGGCTTGTATTCCCGGTTGAGCAGCGGATCGGTGCCGTAGCCCTTCGCGGCCGGGGCCAGGGCGGCGAACAGCATCCGGCGGTCGGTGACGGCCAGCGCCGCGCCGGCGGTGAGCATCCACTTGATGGCCGTGCGGCGGTCGAGGCGGGGCAGGTTGTGGTGGGTCATGCCAGGGAGTCCCGTTCATCCGCCTCACACACCCCGTCGCTTCGCGCCACCCCTCTCCAGAGGGGAACCAAACCTGGGCAAGCGAAGATTCCCTCTGGGAGAGGGGCCCGCCGTCCGTCTTGTCCGCCATAGCCTCGGCGAAGGCGGAAGTCTCGGCGAAGGATGGTGCCCGGCAGGGCGGGGTGTGCAGGGAGTTTGCGTTTCATCTGTGCGCTCCTGCGTCTGTTCCAAATATGATCTTCATCACAGATTCCCCTTTTTCATCTCGACCAGGATATGATCGGCGGCGCGCCAGGCGAGGGCCATGATGGTCAGGGTCGGATTCTTGTCGGCGTTGCCCGGGAAGGGGGCGCCGTCGGTCAGGTAGAGATTGGGCACGTCCCAGGTCTGGCACCACTGGTTGGTGACCGATTTTTTCGGGTCCGCGCCCATGATGGCGCCGCCGACCTCGTGGATGACGCGGCCGCCCTTCTCGATGGGCGAGGTCTCGCTGATGCGCTTGCGGTTGCCGCCGCGGCCGAGCACCTTGCCGCCCATGGCGGTCACGATCTCCGTGAAGGTCCTTTCCATGTGCTCGGACTGTTTCAGCTCGTGCTCGGACCACTGCCAGGTGAAGCGCAGCACCGGGATGCCGAACCGGTCCTTGACCACCGGGTCGAGCTCGCAGAACGACTGCTCGTTGGCGATCATCTCGCCGCGGCCGGAAAAATACATGAACGTGCCGTAGTAGCGGCGGGCATCCTCCTTGAACCTGGCCCCGTAGCTGCCCCGCGTGAAATTCTCCAGTCCGGCCCCGGCGCCCGCGCCCGGCATGCTCCGGCCGCCGCCGAACTCGATGTGATAGCCCCGGGCGAAGCCGAGCTTCCCGGCGCGCTGCTCCCGGTAGAGCCACCACGGCGTGTAGACGTGCGCCCCGCCGGCGCCGTCCTCGTTGTGCGGCGGCAGCCCCTCCAGCGCCGGGATCTGCCCGCTGAGGCTGGCCCCGACCGTGTCCATGATGTATTTGCCGACCAGGCCGCTGGAATTGGCCAGGCCCTGGGGGAAACGCGCGGACTTGGAATTGAGCAGCAGGCGCACCGTCTCCATGCCGCTGGCGGCGAGCACGACGACCCGGGCCCGGGCGCGGCATTCGCGGCCGGTGGCCTTGTCGAGGTAGATCACGCCGTCGGCGTTGCCCGCCGCATCGAGCGTGACCTCGCGCACCATCGCGTTGACGACGAGGTCGAGGTTGCCGGTCGCAAGCGCCGGCGGCAGGTGGACCGTCGTCGACTGGTAGTTGGCCCGGATGGCACAGCCGCGGCCGCAGGGCGTCGCCCAGAAGCAGGCGGCGCGCGCGTTCATGGCCTCCGCGAGGATACGCTGGGCCCGGACGTTGCCGGGATGGATCTTTTGCGGCAGCACGGCCGGATCCTGCCGCCGGGTCAGCACCGCGCGGTGGATTGCGATGACGGGGACGCCGAGGGTCGCCATGTGCTTCTTCGCGTAGCGCTCGCTGGCGCGCGCGGCCGGCGGCGGCTGCAGCACGCCGGGCGGGGAGTCGGGCGTGTTTTCCAGGCCGTCGTTGTCCCCGTAGACGCCGACCAGCATCTCGACCTTGTCGTAATAGGGCGCGATTTCCTCGTAGGTGAAGGGCCAGTCGAAGCCGAGGCCGTCGCGGCTGCGGGCCTTGAAATCATAGGGACCGTTGCGCAGGGAGTGACGGGCCCAGTGGTTGGTGCGGCCGCCCAGCATGCGGGAGCGCCACCACTCGAACTGCCGGGCGGGGTCCTCGGACGACTGCGTGTAGGGCTCGCCCGGCACCTGCCAGCCGCCGTCCACCGTGGCGTCGTGGAAGCCGAAGGGCTTGTCCGGCGTCGCGGCGCCGAGGAGCGGAGCCTGCCCGTTGGTCTGGAACATCGGCGTCTCGCCGACCGGGTCGTAGTCGCGGCCGGCCTCGAGCATGAGCACCTTGGCGCCCTCCATCGTGAGGGTGTACGCGGTCTGGCCGCCGGCGGCGCCGGAGCCGACAACGATCACGTCATACTCGGGTTTCGTCTGGCTCGGGCTGATGACGGGCACGCGTGGGGCCTCCGCTTCAGATCTTCAGGTCCTTGAGGTAAGCCAGGCTGGCCGGGATGTTGGCCAGCGGGTCGGGGGTCTCGTCCTCGAGGAAATAATATTTGACGCCGACCTTCTCCGCGGTGCCGAGGACCGCCTTCCAGTCGATCTGGCCGGCGCCGACCGCGACGTTGTCGGCGGCCGGGGCGTGGCCGAGCGGCTGGCCGTACGGCGCACCCTTGCGGATGTCCTTCACATGAAGGGCGAACCAGCGGCCGGCATAGCGGTTCAGCAGCGTCACGGGGTCGCCGCCGCCGTGATAGATCCAGAAGACATCCATCTCATAGCAGACGTCATCCGGCTTGGTGGCCCGGATGAGATCGTCGAGGAGCGTCTCGCCCGCCGTGGCGGTCGGGACGAGTTCGTAGCCATGCGGATGGTAGCCGAAACTGATGCCCGCCGCGCGGAAGGCGGCGCCCCAGCGGTTGAAATCCGCCGCGGTCTTCTGGACCGTGGCGGCGGTGAACGGGCCCTCGTGGGGGATCCAGGGGCAGATGGCGTATTTCACCCCGAGGACCTTGGCGTCATGGATGGCGCCGGCCAGGTCCTTTGTCAGCTGCTCATAGCTGACATGGGTGCTGACCGCCGTGAGGCCGTGCGCATCGAAGGCCGCGCGCACCTGCTCGCTGGTCATGCCGTTTACGCCGCCGCCGCCCTCGATTTCCACCAGGCCCCAGCCCTTGACGAGGTCAAGCGAGGCGGGCAGGCCCTTGGCGAGGGTCGTCGCGCGCAGGCTCCACATCTGGATGCCCACGTGGTCGTGGAAATCAGCCCGGGCGTTGAGTGAGAATAAGGCAGCAGCCAGCATGACGACAGGGAGTCGGAGTTTTTTCATAGGGGTAAGGCGGACGAGGAAGGGCTCAGCATGACCGCCTGCGCCGCAATCGTCCATCTCCTTTTAGCCAAAGCTGAATGCCGGGGCACAGCTCAAGCATGCGGTCGCCGTCGGCCATTTCAATGGTCCGCGCGGCGCGCGGCCTGTTCCCAGACCTGGCTGGCCGGGCGCAAGATTACGTGTGCAAATGCGGGGATTCCCCCCAAGCTGCGCTACCTTCGCGCCGCCGGGTACGTCGCCTGCACCGGCGCATTCCGCGTTCGCGCACCCTCCCCTCCTCATGCCACCCTCCGACCTGCCGTCGCCTCCGCCCACCAACACTGACGCCGATTTCGAAGCGCCCTTGCGCGTCGAGGGTTTCCAAGGCACGCCGGAGGAAGTGGAGCAGCAGTGGTTCGAGCAGGTCTACCGCGGCCGGGGCGACACCATGGCCCAGCTCACCGTGCGGGCGGTAGTGATGGGCATGGCCCTCGGCGGCGTCCTGTCGCTGACCAACCTCTACATCGGGCTCAAGGCGGGCTGGACCCTCGGGGTCACGATCACCGCCTGCGTCGTTTCCTACACGCTGTGGTCGGTCTTCCTCCGCCTGGGCCTGGCGAAGACGCGCATGACCATCCTGGAAAACAACTGCATGCAGTCGACGGCGTGCGCCGCCGGCGCCTCCACGGGCACCACGCTCGTGTCGGCCTTCTCCGCGTATTTCATGATCAACAACACGGCGCTGCCCTACGGGCTGACGCTGGCCTGGGTCTTCTTCATGGCCGTCCTGGGGGTGACGATGGCGATCCCGATGAAGCGCCAGATGATCAACATCGAGCAGCTGCGCTTCCCCACGGGCATCGCCTCGGCGGAAACCCTGCGGGCCCTGTATTCCAAGGGCCGGCAGAGCGTGCAGACCGCCCGCGCCCTGACCTGCGCCGGCGTGCTCGCGGCCCTCAGCCAGTTCTGGACGGACGGCCTGCGCCTCGTCAGCGCGCGCCTGGAACCGTTCAGCCTGGGCTCGCTGCTGGCGCGGTTCGACCAGGCGTTCTTCGGCGCGGCGTGGATCGGCCGCACCGTCACCCTCGTCTGGGATCCGATCTTCATCGCCGCCGGCGTCCTGATGGGGCTGCGCAGCGCGGCGAGCATCTTCCTCGGCAGCATGCTGTGCTGGGTCGTCTTCGTGCCGATCATGCAGGCGCAGGGCGTGATCACGCAGTCCAGTTACCGCGACGTGGTGCAATGGACGCTGTGGGGCGGGGTTTCGTGCATGGTGGTTGCCGGCCTGCTGGCCTTTGGGCTGCAGTGGCGCTCGATCGCCCGGGCCTTCCGCAGCATCGGCCGGTTCTTCGGCGGCAGCAGGTCCGCCCCCACCGCGATGGACGCCATCGAGACCCCCATGACCTGGTTTTTTCTCGCGCAAGGCATCTCGCTGGTGGCCCTCAGCTGGCTGGCCAAGGTGAGTTTCAACATGCCGGTCTGGGAGAGCGCCGTCGCCGTCGGCCTCTCGTTCTTCCTCGCGCTGGTGGCCTGCCGCGTATGTGGCGAGACGGACACGACGCCGCTCGGGGCCATGGGCAAGGTGACGCAGCTCGTCTTTGGCGCCCTCAATCCCGGCAACATGAACATCAACCTGATGAGCGCGAACATCACCTCGAGTGCCGCCGCGGCCTCGTCCGACCTGCTCACCGACCTGAAGAGCGGCTACCTGCTCGGGGCCAATCCGCGCAAGCAGTTCCTCGCGCAGTTCAGCGGCATCTTCATCGGCACGGTGGTGACGGTGTCGGCCTACCGCGTGATGGTGCCCACGGCCAGCGTGCTCGGCTCGGACCAGTTCCCGGCCCCCGCGGCGCAGACCTGGCGCGTCGTGGCCCTCGCGCTGAGCCACGGCTTCGAGTCGCTCGGGCCGGTCAAGTCCTGGTCCATCATCATCGGCGGCCTCACCGGGGTGGTGCTCACGCTGCTGCCCCGCTGGTTTCCGCGCCAGGCGAAGTGGATCCCCTCGCCCGCCGGCCTGGGCCTCGCCTGGACCTTCCACTGGTATTACGGCATGCTGTTCTTCACCGGCGGCCTGGTCGGGTGGTTCATGGAACGTTCGAATCCGGCCCGGGCCAAGCTGTATAACAACCCCGTGGCGTCGGGCATCATCGCGGGCGGCTCCCTCATGGGCGTGGTCCTCATCTTCTGGGAAAACATCCCGGTCGTCTGGCACCAGCTTTTCGGCGGCTGACGGCCGCGCCCGCCGCCCTCCGCCTCAATCACGGGGGGAGCCGCCAACCGCGGCCGTTCCGGCCGGATCCGGCGCTTCACGGCATGAAGCCCGCCGACCGGAACGCCGCGAAGGCCCGGGCCGTGAGCGCCTCGAGTTCGTCGAACAACCCCTGGTCGACCGCCTTGAAATTGAAGCACGACTTGCCCTGCATGCGCGCCCGCAAATCCTTGGACACGCCCCTGAGCAAACCGGGCCGCGCGTATACGCCCATGTGATGGAAGCTCACGCAGGCTTTCCCGACCACGACCCAGGCGATCGGCATCGGCTGCTTGTGGCCCGGGTGCTTGCCGCCTTGCAGGCAGAACCGTTCCGGCGATTCATCGATCACGGTGAGTTTGCCGGCGTGACGCTGCAGGATTCCCCGGAGGGCGAGGAAAACGGCGGGGAAATCGGAATTCTTGGCCATGGGGCCGCGCAGCGGGCCGGTGCAGCCAGTCAGCGGGTCTCCGCTTCGCCCGCCGGGACGCGTCCCCGCGTCGCCCGCAGGCAGCGCCAGCCGCCCCAGCCCGTCAGGACGGCGAGGAACGGAAACACCACCGCGCCGATATAGGCGCCCTGTCCACCGGACCGGATGGACTGAAGCCCGTGGGTGACGTAGAGCAACCGCACCGTATAAAAGACAAAGAATGCGCTCACCAGCGCCAGACCAATGCCGGCAAGCAACGGGATGATCCGCACGGGACTTGTTGTCTTTGGCGTCATGGGCGGATGCGCAGCATTTGAGGCCAGGGTCCGGCTGGGAATCGCTAGCCGAGCGCCGGGTAGATCTCGTCCGCGATCCAATAGCAGGCGAGCAGGACGGCGAAGAGTGTGCCGGCGCACCACAGGATCCAGCGGCGGCGCTGCCACCGCGCGCGGAAGGCCGAGAGCTGGAGCGCAATGTCGACCGGGTAGGCGGCGGTGTAGCAGACATTCGCAAGCGCCGCCAGGACGAGCAGCAACAGGCCGTCCCGCCAGGTGAAGGCCGGACGAAAATGCGGCCAGGTGCACACCACCCACGCCAGCACGACGGCGCCGAGGATGAGGTTGTAGCCGATCCGCCGGAGTTCCCAATAACCGAGCGCATCCCGGCCAACGTCACGCAGCACGGGCGGTGATGCTTTGTGGGGGGGGGAAAACCCGGAGTGCTGGGACTGGTTCATCGGCGTCTCGGCTTTTTCAGTCGCCGACCCTGCCCCAACCCCGGCGGCAAGGCAAGGCCCGAGCGGGGTGAACTCCGGACTTCACCGGGGCGGCAGACGGCCGGCATCGTCCGGCATGGCCCCCGGTATCTGCTGGCAAAGCTCGCACGGCCGGCCGCGGCTCGAGTGATAGTACTTCGCGGCGACATAGATCGCCGCCGTGATCCCGGCCCAGAGCGCGCTGTCCGCCCGCACCACCGCCCAGGCCCGACCGCGGGCGAAACCCGCGAGGACGAGCACCGCGCACGTCACGACATAGGCGGTGAAATAGAGCCGGATCCATTTGAATGCTTTCATGCGTGGGACCATGGATCAGGCCCGGCACAACGAACAGCCCATGAGGATGAGCGGCTCAGGAAATCCATGGACGGTCGCGGCCGGATTGAATCACCAGGCCAATCCGGCCCAGCCAGCCTGGTGGGCGGGTTGCCCTCAGCCCGCGAGGCACCGCCGGGATCAGGCGTCCGCATCCGCGGCGGGTCCATCAAGGAACCAGAGGAGACGGGAACAGTTCGCGCAGACCAGTATGCAGGCCTCGGGATCGGTCCACTCGGTGTTGGTCATCGAGCTGACCGCGGTATTGAGGGAAGCCTTCCGCTGATGGAAGAGGATGTTCTCGCAGTGCGGACACTCGACCTGCTTGTCCGCGGCGTGAAACGACCGGGCCTTCGGACCGGTGAAGAGTGACCCGGACTTCGTGGTCGAGACGAGCGACTTGGCTGCGGCCTTCATGCCGGCGACGATTTTCATGGGTGGAGTTGGCGGCAATATGCCCGCGGAGGATTCCGATTCAAGACCGATAAATCCAAGGCGGTGGATCAAGGTGGCAGGGAGCGCCTGAAATCAGCCGACCACGCCGGCACCGGCGTGACCATGGGCTGGGATTTTACGAATTTCTGGCAAGGACCAGCTTGCCCTGGCAGAGCGAAACGGGAGAATCCGCGCATGAAACGATTCACCCTGTTGTTCCTGCTCGGCGCCCTGGTTGGCTGGGGCGAGGAAGTAACCCTGACCAAGCCTGCGATGCTGCGGGGCGAGCGCAGCATCGTCTCATTGAAGGCCGGGACGGTGGTCGAACTGGTCTCGCGCGACGAGAAATCGCTCACGGTCCGCTTCAACAAGGTGACCGGGACGATTCCGGCGGGCAGCGTGGAAGCCGCCGAGGCGGCGAAGCCGGCGGAGCCGAAACCCGGCACCCCGCCGCCGCCCCGCAAGGCCGAGACGACCTATGGCAAGGCCGTGGAAAAGGCCCGGGAGAACGCCGCCAAGCACGAGCAGAACGAAGTCCGGCCCACGGACGAGATATTGGGGAAGTGATGCCTGGGGGGGGAGCGAGCTTGCTCGCGACCGCGTGCGACCTGAGTCGCGAGTCAGCTCGCACCCACGTAAAGATACCCGGAGCTCAGCTTTTGGGGCATTGGTCAAGTGGAGGCGGGACTATCAGTCCCGCGGGCTTTCGGCCGCGCGGCGCATGCCTCACGGGACTGATAGTCCCGTCTCCATCCAAGCCGAAGCAAACTTGGGGGTATTTGACCCAGCGGGAATAATCACAATCCGCCCGTGGCCCCGACGTGCTCGGGGCCGCGGCTCGTCGGGGACGTGTCGCCCTGCCGCCTGCTCCTAGAGCGGCGACACGTTCATGCCCTTCTCGATGCCGGTGCCCGAGATGATGGTGCAGATGGACAGCTTCTCCTTCACGCTCTCAACCTTGATCTGGGCCTTTTCGGTGAAACTGACATCCAGCACCTCGCCGGTGCCCGGATCGCGCAGCGTCTCGGCGGAACCGACCTTGAAGACCTGGCCCTGGGCCACGCCCTCGCGCGAGCCGCGGTTGATGTAGACCTGGGTGTCCTTCACGAGGATGACATCGCCGGTCCAGTGCAGATGCGGGATCTGGGCGGTGCAAAAGGCGACGGCCTCGTCGATCGCGGCCGAGATGGCCTTGCCGGCATTGGTGGTCTTTACCTGGCTGACGTCACCGTTCCACTTGGAGTTGCTCACGCCGACCTTGATGCCGCTGGACTTCACCGTGCCGGTGACCTGTTTCGAGGCCAGGACCTGCCCCGTGCTGGCGTCGACCATGTAGATGATGGCGTTGACCTCGGCGGTGCTGTTGGCCACGCCGAGGCTGATGCCCGCGATGCCGATGCCGCCGCCGCCGGACGAGGTGCCGTCCTGGAAGTGGGTGATCTCGCCCTTCACGAGGATCTGGGCGGGGGTCATCACGCCCGTGACCGGCGCCTTGTCGCCGGTCGCGGCGCGGCCGCTGTGGGCGAAATCCTGCTCGCCCATCGCCGCCGAGCGCATGTCGGACTCGGCGATCACGATGAAATGACCCGTCTGCTGGAGGGAGTCGGTGAGCACGGCGCCCCAGCAATCCGCCAGCGCGAAGTTGCCGCCATAGTGGGCGTGGTTCTCGAATTTGGTGACGGTGATCGAATAGCGCAGCCCGCCGGCGGCGGGCGCGGCGTCGTTGTCGCCGCGCGCGAGCACGGAGACAAAAAGGGCGGCGAGGATCAGGGTGAGGACTTTTTTCATAGGAGTGAGGGGTGAGGCGTGGCCGGCTCAGTTGTGACCCGAGACCTTGGTGAAGCCGCATTCGTGCGACGCCGCGTTTTCCGACCACGAGACCGGATCGGAATCAACGACGGTGTAGCCGCCGGCGGGCAGCTGGACGTTGGGATGGACCGTCCAGTTCACATTCGGGGCCCCACCCTGCCCGGACGAACCGGAGGCGCGCCACGGGCCGTAGGTGACGCCGTTGGTGCCGATGAGCGAGATGGTGCCGGGGTTGGCGCCGTGGCCGTTGTTCCAATGGTAGGTCCAGATTTCCGTGATGGTGACCGGCACCCGCGAGAGGAAGTTCGGCCGCTTCGTGCCGGCCATCTGGGTGACGCCGCCGGGGTTGGAGTTGTCCATGTAGACGATGGTGGCCGCGTTGCTCGGGACGGGCGCCGCCGGGGCGACCGGGGTGGCCACCGGGGCGTTCTTGCCGGCGTTGTAGTTGGTGATGAGCTGCTGCTGCTGGGTGGTCAGGCCGACCGGGGCAAGCGTGCCGGGGGCGGCGGGCGCCGGGGCCGAGGGCATGGACTTGCCGCCGTTGCCGTTGACCATGACGAAGGTGAGGCCGATGTGGTTCTGGTTGTAGACCTCAAAGCTGACGCCGGTGGCGGTCAGGGTGCCGTTGGTCAGATCGCCCACGAGGGTGCCGGTGAAAAGGTTGGCGGTCGCGGTGCCGGCCACCTGGCTGTACATGACGACGCCCGCCATCTTGTTCGGCTGCGGCGGTGGCACCCGGCTGCCCTGGGCCTGTTGGATGGGCAACACGATGCCGGTGGCGCCGCGCAATTCGATGCGCCCGCCGTCGATCTTCACGGCCTTGGTGGCCGGATCGATTTCCACGTCGATGATCATGTGGAAGGAATGCGTGGCTTCCCACGCGTTGAATTCCACCCGGGGCGCGGCCGTGGCGATTTTCGGTCCGAGCAAGCAGCCGGCCAGCAGCAAAGCGGTGAATACACCGCGAAATTCGACAACAATTCTCCCGGGGATGAAGCGTGTGATTTTCATGAAGGGCTGAAATTTCCCGCGATTCGGCGGGAAAGGAGTTGAGGCTTATCTACCTGCGCATCGCATCAGCCCCACGCGCCGGAGGCAAGACTTTGCCTCAGACAATTTGCAGTATTCGCCCTACCGACACCGAAGCTTTGTTCTGATCAGGGCGCCAGTCCACTTGATTATAATGATCTGGCGATACGGTTGTTAGGAATGCTGGAGCTCAGACTAAATTCACGGTACGTCCCGGAATATTTCCGACGCGATGTCTCGGCAAATTTCCGTCTTGGGACGCGGACCCAACGCGGAACTCACTGGTTTCAAGACCCGCCAAGTGCCCGCGCATAAGCAAAAGGCCCCATAGTCACGCCCCGCCCCCGCGAATACTGTGAGCCCAGCAACAACCCATGATCACCACCGCACCTGAAAAACCCGGTCACGCCCTGACCGATGACGCCTGCAACATTCTTTTCCGCAATGCCCGGACCCACAGTGCGTGGCTCGACCAGCCGGTCGGCGACGATCTGCTGCGGCAGTTGTACGACCTGATGAAGTGGGGGCCGACGAGCGCCAACTGCTGTCCGGTGCGGATCATTTTCCTGCGCACCCGGCAGGCGAAGGAGCGCCTGCGGCCCGCCCTGATGGCGGGCAATGTCGAGAAAACGATGCTCGCCCCGGTCACCGCCATCATCGCCAGCGATGCGAGATTCTTTGAACTGCTGCCCCGGCTCTTTCCCGTGGCGCCCGCGATGAAGGACATGTACGCCCAAGCACCGGGCCTGGCGGCGGCCACGGCCTTGCGCAACAGCAGCCTGCAGGGCGCCTATTTCATCCTCGCCGCACGGGCCCTTGGCCTCGACTGCGGCCCCATGTCGGGATTCGACAATGACAAGGTCGACCGGGAATTCTTTCCCGTGCCGGCCGCCGCGACCGGACGCTTCGTCGCCGCCGGCGCCATCAAGTCCAATTTCCTCTGCAACCTCGGCCATGGCGACGCCGCCAAGCTTCACCCCCGCGGCCCGCGCCTCGCCTTCGACGAAGCCTGCCAGCTCCTCTGATCCGCGCCCGGAACCCACGCGGCAATGCCCCGAACCACCCCCATTATGCCCATCCCCACCCACGACGATATCGCCCAACTGGCCCATGAACTCTGGCAGGACCGGGGTTGCCCCGCGGACCGCGACCTGGAATTCTGGCTTGAAGCCGAACGGCTGCTTTCCGGCGGCAAGACTGCCGAAATTTTCACCGAACGCGCCCGGGCGGAGACCGCCGCCGAGAGCAACGTCGAGTATCACCTCTCGCCCGCCGGGACGGAACAGGAAGCCATCAAGGCCGCGATGCTGAAGCAGTCCTCCCGGGCCCCGCAAACCCCGCACCACACCGGACCGTCGGCCAAGCCCGCCGAGACCGGCAAGCCGCTCTGGTCGCGACCGCATTCGGCGTAGTCGGGAAGAAAAACCTGGGAGCTGAAACCTGAGACCTGAGGGTCCCAATCAACTTTGCGCCGGAGGCCGCGGAGTGTACGGAGTTTGACCGCCAGCCAATCCTCAGGTCTCAGGTTTCAGGTCTCAGGTCTGCCTTCCTACTTCAGCTGATCAGCATCAGCCTCGCCTGCCCGGGCAGCGTTGCCGGTGCCCGGTGGATGCAGGGCGGCACGGGACTGCCGGGCCAGTCGACGGCGATGCGCCAGAGATGGCCCCCGCCAAATGAAAACGGCCGCGCCATCGGCAGCGGGGCATAGTGGAGGTCATAGCAATTTTCGTGCAGAAAAACACCAAAGTCAGCGTCATCCTTCCCGCCATGCAGCCGGAGGAGTTCGGCGCGGATCCCGGGCACATCCACTTTCCGCCGCGCCTCGTCATTGCGCAGTCCTTCGCTCGCCGGACCGTGATAGGTGCAAAGCCAGGTATCCGCCTCAACCGGCGCACTGTCGGCGTGAAAGGAGAAGACATCCGTGGCCACGGGCCCCAGGGGTTCATCGCGCGGGTAGCCATGGATGCAGTTGAGCACCGGATCGCGTCCCTGCTCCCGCAGCAGGCGCAGGTCCCCGATCATCACCTCAACCGCGACCCGCCCGGCTGCGCTTGCCGGCAGCGCGCGCAGGCGGGCCTCGTCGAGCGCCACGATCCCCTCGCCCGCGCCCAGCAATCCCACCACTTCGCCGAAGTCGCCCGCGAGCGTGCGCTCCCAGCCAAGCGCGTTGACCCCGTCCGCGAACGGCGTGGCGACCAGTTCAGGGAAGCGGTTCACCCGCTTGATGCGGTTGTAGTCGGTAGGCAGGGATGAATCAGGAGTCATGCGTCAAGGGTTAAGGCGTGTCTTCAAATTGGCTTTGTGGGCCAGCGAGCTTGTCCGTTCGACTGGGCTCAGGACCCCGAGCAAGTCGAGGGGCTCGCGCTTCATCCGCGCCCGCAAGCGGGCTGCCTACAGTAGCTTGATCGGGCAATCGGATTTTTGCAGACACGCCCTAATTGGGATGAAATCAGCCCAAGAACCAAGCACTCCAATCCCCTAATGAGCGACGCTGGCGGCGGCTCACGCTTGCAGCGCGGCCTTGATCCGGGCCGGGGTCATCGGCAGGGCGAGCAGGCGCGCGCCGGTGGCGTCGTGGACGGCATTGGCCAGGACCGCGCCCATCACGATGATGGCAGGTTCGCCCCCACCCTGCGAAGGGGTGTCCCGGGCGTCGAGCAGGATGGTCTCGATTTTCGGCACCCAGGAGAAGCGCGGCAGGTCGTAGCTGTCGAAATTCGTGTCGAGCACGACGCCGTCCTTGAAATGGATCTCCTCCGACAGCGCATAGCCGAGGCCCATGGTCACGCTGCCTTCGACCTGCTGAGTCGCGCCGGCGGGATTGACGACCAGGCCCATCTCCTGGGCACAGAGGACACGCTTCACCGTCACCTTGCCGCTCGCCCGGTCGACCGCCACCTCGGCGATCGTGGCGACGTAGGTACCCGCATCCATGCCGATGGCCACCCCGAGGCCGCGGCCGCTGACGCCCGCCGCCGGTTGCCAGCCCCAGTGTTCGGCGGCGGCCCGCAGGACGCGGATAGCGCGGGGCTGGGTGAGATGTCGCAGCCGGAAATCAACCGGGTCGGCGTCCGCCAGCGCGGCCAGCTGGTCGATCTGCGACTCGCGCGCGAAGGCGTTGGTATTGCAGCCGGGCGCCCGCCACGCCCCGACGGGAAAGGGATGAAACCCGGGCGGCCCGTTGAAGTTGCCCACCGCGGTGATCCGGTGGTCGGCCACGTCGTAGAGCAGATCCGAGCCGCGGTCGCCGGCAAACCGGACGTCATAGTCCCAGAACGCGATCCGGCCCGCGCTGTCGAGGCCCGACTGCACCTCCACCACCGCGGCCGGGCGGAAGGTGTCGTTGAAGAACTCCTCCTCGCGCGTCCAGCAGACCTGGACCGGGCGCCCGGAGGCCTTGGCGAGGCGCGCGGCTTCCACCGCCTCGAGGTTGAAGGACTTGCCGCCGAAACCGCCGCCGACGAAGGGCGTGATCACGCGCACGTTCGGGACGGGGAAGCCGAGGGCCTGCGCGATCTCCTCGCGCGCCCCGAAGGGATTCTGCGTGGAGGCCCAGACCGTGGCCCGGTCGCCCTCCACGCGGGCCAGGGCGGTGTGCGTTTCCATGGCCGCGTGGGCGACATAGGCGTTGAGGTAGGTCGTCGCCAGCTGCCGGACCGCCCGCGCCCGGCCCTGCTCAAGGCTGCCCTTTTGGGCGACAACCCGCGGCTTCAGGTCGGCGTGCTCCAGAAAGTCGTAGATGTTCTTGTCGTCGAGCCGGGACGGCGAGGGCTCGAACTCCGCGTGCAGTTTGCCGCGGGCCGCCTCGGCCATGTCGGGCAGCTCATGCAGCACGGCCACGAGCCCGGGCTCCTGCACGAGGGTGACACCCTCGAGGCCCTGCACCGACGTGGCGTCGACCCGCAGGAGCTTCGCGCCGTGCGCCGGAGGCCGGAGGATGCTGGCGTACAGCATGCCCGGGACACGGATGTCGCCGGAGTATTGGGCCTTGCCCGTCACCTTGTCGCGCGCGTCGCGGCGGAGCAGCGGCTTGCCGATCAGCTTGAATTCGGCCGGCTGCTTCAGCGGCGGCGGGACGGTCAGCTCGCGCTCGATCCGCTGGCCCTTGGTCAGCTGGCCATAGGTGATGTGGCGCGAAGGATCCTTGCTGTCGGTCACCACGCCGGCGGAGACGGTGAGCTGCGACACCGGAACGTGCAGGGCCTCGGCGGCGAGTCCGAGCAGTACGCCGCGGGCCGCCGCGCCCGCGGCGCGCCAGGTCGGACCGAAGCTCCGGGTCGTCATGGAACCCCAGGTGCCCTGGTCGAAGGGGCAGAGGTCGGTGTCGCCCATGACGATGTCCACGTCGTCGAGGGACACGTCGAGTTCCTCCGCCAGCATCTGGGGCAGCGACGTGATCGGGCCCTGGCCCATCTCGATCTTGCCGGTGAAGCAGGTCACGCGCCCGTCCTCGCCGATGCGCAGGAAGGCGTTGAAATCCGCCGCGTCCTTCGGCCGCACCTTGATGGTGACCGGGAAGGAGGCCTCGGAGGTTTGGGCGCCCAGCCTCGGGCCCAGCACGACCCAGACGATCAGGCCGGTGGCGCAATTTTTCAGGAAATCACGGCGGGTCGCCGGACGCGGCGCTTCCGCGCCGGGCGGGATGGAGTGAGAGGGAAAGTGCGCGGGGGAACTCATGGGGCGGCTCCTCCCTGCATGGTGGTGGCGGCGGTCAGGATGGCCTCGATGATCCGCACGTGGGCACCGCAGCGGCAGAGGTTTTGATCCATGCCCGCGATGACATCGGCCCGGGTCGGGCGGGGATGTGTCCGCAAAAAGCCGTAGGCGGTCAGGATCATGCCGGAGGTGCAGAAGCCGCACTGCAGGGCATCGTGCTGGATGAAGGCCTGCTGGATCGGGTGCAGGGCGCCACCCTGGGCAAGGCCCTCGATGGTCACGACGTCCTTGCCCGCCACTGACTTGATCGGCGCGTTGCAGGCCCGCACGGGTCGATGATCCACCAGCACGGTGCAGGCCCCGCACTGGCTGATGCCGCAGCCATACTTGGGCCCGGTGATCCCGAGTTCCGTGCGCAGGACCCAGAGCAGCGTCCGGTCCGTCGCCACACGAACCTGCACCGGTTGGTCGTTGAGCCGGAATGCAACGGTTTCAGTCATGGATGTGGCAGGGGGGTAACGGAACGATTTGTGCATCGTTCCTGCTGTGCCCGCCATTCTATCCGCAGCTTAGGCGGCTCGCTCGGCAGCCGTTGCCCAAAGCCGCGCAGAAATTGCTGATTCGGGTGTTCGCGGGCGAGGCGACCTTGGACATGATGCCGCCAACGAGGGCGCAGGCAAGACTGCGCCCCTACCTCGTGAGCGGTCCCGAATAGGTGCACCCGCCCGGTGCTCGTTCTTGAGCCGAGTCACCAACTGAAAAAGAGACAACTCCTCTCACGGGAATACCGTGGCCGATCACGATCGGGAACGGAAGCCCGGATCTTGTCCAGACGGGTGACTGGTGAATGAAACCCAGCCTTCCCTTTTACCAACTGATGACTGTGCTTCCGCATTATGAACTCTCTGCTCTCCCGCCTCACGGTCGAGGCCGGCAGGTGTGGTGGCCGGCCCTGCATCCGCGGCTACCGACTGCGGGTCAAGGACGTGCTGGAGCTGCTGGCCCACGGCGCCTCTTGGGCGGAGATCATGGCTGATCACCCATTTTTGGAATCCGACGAGATCCGTGCCTGCCTGGAGTTTGCCGCCGCCCAGAATGACTATGTGATTGTGCGCGCTTCGTGAGGCGATTCCTCATCGATAATCAGCTGTCCACCGCGCTGGCCCGCTGGCTTGAAACCAAGGGCTGCCAGGCCGACCATGTTTTGACGCTAGGCCTCGCGCAATCGCCCGACGCGGACCTCTGGCAGCACGCCGCCCGCGAGGGCGCAGTGATTGTTTCCAAGGACGAAGACTTTGCCCGGATGACACTCCTGCAGCCGGAAATGGTACCGGTGGTTTGGTTGCGCCTGGGCAACTGCCGCCCAGAAGTGTTGCTGGCGACGATGGAGCGCGCCTGGCCTGCCGTCACCTAGCAACTGGATGCCGGCGCGCGTCTAATCGAGGTTTACTGACCGGGGGCGAAACTCAGCGCTTCCGTTCCGAGAAAATCCCCGCAGTCTGGCGGTGTGTCAGACCGGGAAAACACCGCCCTCTCATCAGTCGATGTGCTGCCGGTGCACACGTTGGCAGCCCGGACCTCTTCCCGGAATGCTCGCGCCGTAGCTTTTTGCTGCTGCCCTTCGGGTCGGCAGCGGGTTCGCCGCCTGACAGTCCCTCGCTCCGCGTCGCGTTATGCGGCCTGTGGCGACAAACCCGGATCGGAGCGGGCCATTTGCCCACCTGAGGTGCACTATCACCGCGCTCGCTACTACCACCCCCAGCTAAGGAGGTTTCTGAATCAGGATGTTGTGCTGGGCTCGATATTGAAACACTCACGTTTGAACCGATTCAGTTACGCCAACGGAAACGCAGTGATGAACGTAGACCCATTTGGGTTAGATGCCACATGGGGTTTCACTGGTGCGAATGGCGGTGGAATACCCGTTCAACCCACTTCATATTCCCCGTCATGGTCGGATGCCATGACCTATTTGCGCGACGCTGGACGGCAAATATCGAATGCTGTGATCGATGTGGTAACTTTTGGTGGTGATACGACCAAACAAGACCTTACGAAAGCAATAGTAGGTGGACCCGCATCAGGATTGGCGATCGCAGCAGGATTTGAAGTTGCGCCGAGTGTCTTGGCTGGAGCCAAGGTGGTCGTAGCTAACAAGAGCGCGCAAGAGGGAGCGTTAATGCTTCTAACTATCGCTGCCGCAACGCATGAGGAGACCGTAGAGTTAGATGTAGCATTAGCCGAGAGTTTCCTGCCTGAGGGGTCTGAGAATACTGTAAAGGCTGGCGAACTTGCCAGACTAGGCTACGAATGGTACTCCGAAAAACTCGAAGAATGGTTCACTGGGGAGCCTGTCGTCCAAGAACCAAAGCCAAGGCTACCGACTGTCCAAGTTGGCGTTGCAAACAAATCCAGCACTTCGTCGAGGTGTGGAAAATGAACACCACTATAATTCTCGAAGTAGCGATCAATTTGCTATGTTTTATCGCCTGCTGCGTCTTAGGGATGTGGCTAAATACACGATATCGGATAGGGGTCCACACTGCGGCATGCATTGGAGTTACCGTAGGGTGCCTCCTTTTCTTCATCGCTGGTTATGTTTTCCATGTCTCGGTCTACATCCCGCCAATGGGTGATGGTTTGCCGTGGCAAAAAACTTATCGGTTCCTTCTTGGTGCTCTTTTATCCGCACTGATGGCAGTCTTCTTCTGGGTCAAGGATCGTAGCAGCAGACAGCGAAAGCGAGGCACGTTGGACGCACCAACAAGCAATGTCAGTGGCGACCAGACACCGGAACATTAATTTCCACATCTGAGTCACTCCATCGACCGGTACTAGCTGGACGCTTACTTTTGATTCTTTGGATGCTCACTTTGACTTGGTTCTTACTCCAGGGCCGAAGTCAAAGCCGAATGGGAGCCAACAAAGCGGGGCATACTGAGGACGCAAGGCGCCTATCAGCCAACGGACAACGCACAGCGTAGACGGCAAATGTTCGCCCGTGTGTGGCCCCAAGCAACGCGGGGTTAACTGCCATATACTCTAATGGAAACGATCAGGAAGATGATCAGCTGAAGTAAAATCAGGACGAGCAAGACCGCGAACGACTTAAGCATAACGACCCATGGTCGACCCGTAAAACAACTCCGTATCCATACAAGCGATATCACTGATTGTGTCGCTAGCACTATATATAATACGGTCCTCGGCCATGGCGTTGTAGCGTCCCTTGGCTCCATAAAAAGAAACCGCACAACTAAGATCGTCAGACCGACGAGTGCGAGTAGCCCGCCTCGTATAAACGCCCGGGAGATCGGATTCGTTTTCATGGCTCCTCCCCTTGAGGCCATTGCCGGATTGTTTGAGTGTCATCTGGGCGCCGAAGTAAGGTCTGCAAATAGTTCTTAAACGAGCCCATGACATGGTCCACTTTCGCTCGGAATACTAGGTTTCTGGCCTCCCATTTACAGTTTCTGGCAAATATGAAATTTGCATGCTCATTCTGCGGCTTATCCAAATCATGAAAAGCTAGTTCTACATAGGGATCCAACTCTGAGTTGCCAACTCGCCGTGCCAAGCCCTTGTCAATTGCGTCTTGAGCAGCGGCCATATCCTCGGGTTGATTTTTGCTCCATCCTTCAAGATTTGATGTGTTGCCCCAGCTATAGGTGTTTTCTACCCGGCCCGCGGAGTCAGTTGTGACTACAAACGTGTGCGTTGCGGGGTTCATCATTGATTGCGCCTGCGGTTCGCGATTCAAAAGTTTTGCGAATCCGACTAAATCACGGCTCACAAAATAGGTATCTAGCCCAAACGGGTCTATGCCTGTTACTGGATTGCCGCTTGCATATGCAAAACGATTCAACGACTCCGAATCGATAATCTTCCCGAGCCCCGTGTCCTGATTCAAAAACCTCCGCAACTGGGGGTGGTAGTAGCGAGCGCGGTGATAGTGCACACCGGACGGCCCATTGGAAATGGCAGTCCGGCGCACTGACTGTGGACTCCGGGCGCACCCTTCGCGAGTTGAGGCGCGGTTGTCCGACGTGTGCTTACACACTGGCTCAACAGCTAATAATGAGGTAGCTCCAGCCACCCTCACACGCTGGGTGTTTCCAGG
>Ga0265319_1000736_pt1 | contig 21365 bp, 16 predicted proteins | sample 4824metaG_FD_192443 | JGI IMG/M metagenome (GOLD analysis project Ga0265319, IMG submission 192443) | Rhizosphere microbial communities from Carex aquatilis grown in University of Washington, Seatle, WA, United States - 4-8-24 metaG | ecosystem: Host-associated > Plants > Roots > Rhizosphere >...
ACCCTTGCTCTGCGGAGTGCATACTACTTGAGCCTGACAGGCTGGATTGCGCTCCTTCTCATTGCCACCAGGTCGATTTTCCGCAGACAGTCGAGACGTACTCCAGCCTGACGAACCGGGCAGTCGAGTTCAGCGAGGGTACTCGTAGGTCACGTGAACCATCACGTTGTACTGAGTAAACGAATCGACCGACGGAACGGCGAATTTTAGATAAACTTGGTTGTCCTCAATGACGGTTTCAAGCACCTTCATGTCCCCATTCTTGAGCAAAACCTCGACTGACGCCGTCTTGAAGACCGCATTCGGAGGAACCTTTTGCGCATAGACGATCGGTATCTTGGTGATTGCAGGATATATGGCGGGAATGAAACAGCCCGTAAGCGTTTCGGCCGGCAGACGGCGAGTATCAAGCACGAGCTGAAAGGACGTCGTCGCACCTTTCCGCGGCGGCAGAAACCGCGAGCAACCGCCCGCAGAAAACGCCAAGACTATCAATCCGATCATTATCCATCCCTGCAGTTTGAAGAATTTCATAGTAAGTGGCCCAAAATCCAAGAAGATGCAGCCGACAATGACAAGAAGCGACTTGGAGTCAGCCAATCCGCCCGGTCCACCCGCGCCAAGGGCGCGCATCAAGGCCGGCCTGCGGATGTTTGCCCGTCCATTTGCTTCGATAAAGTTTGCGGAAACTTCAGGTCGCTTTGTGGGCTCTTTGGTTTTGACCGATTTTATCCTTTTCGGACTGGTGTTGAGCGTGATCGACGGATTCTGGTCAGATCACGTTCTGGACCTAAGCGGCGTCGCGAGTCTGGCCGCGGGACTGTGCTTGCTCCACCTCTTCGGGTTCACCTACGCCCACCGTCTGCGTGGGTCATCAATCCGACTAATCGCCGTCACCGCCGTTGCAGCCCTGATTCTTCCCGACATCTGTGATCGGCTGGGCATTACTTTCAGTGCTTTCTGGGTCCGCCGAATGCTTGTGATTGTCTGCCCGTTGCAATTGCTCCTGCGTCGGACCTATCAAAGGTATTGCGTCGACTTGCCGTTGGAACCGTTGCGATGGTTACTGGCGCTCGCGGGAGGAGCCGCTGTGGGCTTCCCGTTTCTCACAAATACTACGCTCGGGACGGGCGACGCGTATTGGTACGCCAACATGGTGGGTGATTTTGTCACCCAATGGCGTGCCGGGATCTTCCCGGTATTCGTAGGCCAGTCCGATTACGCTTTTAATGGTGCGGTCAGCCCGCTTCGACTTGCCCCCTACCTCCAGCATGCGGCAGGTGTTATCGACTTGTTGACCTTTCGAACCTTGCCTCCGGCAGGACTGCTCAATGCCCTTCTGTTCTCGTCGCTGGCCGGCTCGGCGCTCATCACCTATGCCACCCTCGCGGCTATCACGAGGCAGGGTCGCTGGCTGGCGCTTGCATTGGCGTGGCTCGTTATCGCCAGCCCAGGAATTTTGGCACTGGCTTTTTCAGGCGATCTGTTCATGAGCGTCTGTACGCTTCCCTTCTTGCCTTTGGTGATGTTTGCAACGTGGCAGACGTTCAACCGTCCCGGAACCACCAGCACATGCCTGTTGGCGTCCACATTGGCTATGGTATGGCTCTCTCATCCGCCAATCGCGTTCTGGCTGACGGTGATCATCGCGCCCAGCCAGCTGCTCCAACTTCCTGATTTAATCCGGCAGCGGCGCGCTTGGCAGAGCTGGCTGGCGGGTGCGGTTCTCTTCGGAGCCCTAACGGCATTTCTCTTCGTTTCAGTCGCCACGCTGAGATTGCCAGCCTTCGTCGCCGAGCGAAATTTTATCATTCAATACGCCAGTGAACTCTTCCCGGCCATACTCATGCCAGTAAGTGAGGGGGCAACCGCGCTTTCCGACTATCAACTCGGTTGGAGCCTCTGGCTCGTGTTTCTGGTCACCACGATCGGCATCATCATCCGACCGATGGCCTTCCGAATCGCCTTGGTGGCGGGATCAGGATTTTTACTCGTGCTCCTTATGCCGGTTCCATGGCTTACGGCGTCGCTCTGGAGGCACTTTCCCCAATCGGTCATCAACCTTACTAATCACTGGCCCATGCAGCGGTTTTGGGTTCTGATTGCTTTTTTGGTCGCATATGCAGGCCAATGTACACTCGTTGACGCCGGCCGTGGACGCCGCTGGCTGCAGGCGCTCATCATGATTTTCCTGCTGCCGGCGCTTGGCTGGTCGTGGATTGAGTCAACCTACTTTACCGAGCGCGGCACGCGTGTCACCGCGTTGCCTGCGGCCGACCATATCACGCGGCTCCCGCAAAATCGGCTGCTCACAAGATATGCCTACAACCCCTTCCCAAAGGTCCCGCCTTATTTTTCCCATGGTTTTGTCGATCCGTTGCTTGAGAATCGTCTCTTGGACCGGGAAACACTCGGGGAATTCGACTCAAACCGCCGAAACATCCTGGACGCTGGACCCGGGAGGGATCGGATCCTAGGCGATCTGATTGCACGACCGAATGATCTGCGGCACACCTCGTTCAGCCTCCTCGACCAGCTGCCGCTTGAGCCACATCGTCGCTACACCCTTGAGATCCGATTCGATCATCCCGAGTTGTCTGGATCAATGATTCTAAGCGGACCGACGATCCAGCGGGAATACTACCTTCCCGATTCCGCAGGAGGCCAGACCCTGCCGAGACCACCTACGTCATTTGGCTCGCGTCCGACCAGTTCGTCCCTGATCAGCTTGTGGAGCAGCTCCGATAGAACGGAGAATGTGATGATCCTCTTTGTCGCCAGTCCCCCGCTCGATGCCGATATCGGAACCTTCGGTCATTATGTCTTGAAGGAGTTTGATCCTGAAAACCTGCCCGTCGTTGTCGACAGCTGGAGCCCCTACAGAGCCCGAATTACCGCGGCCCGACCCGGATTTCTTGAAACTCCACGGATGTTTTTAACCGGGTACGCTGCGTCAGTGAACGGACACAGCACATCCGTAGCAATTTCCCCTTCCGGCCTGGTGATGATCCCCGTGCCGGCAGGGAAAAGCCGTGTGACTGTCACCTATCCCGGCACACCGCTACTACGATTCAGTTATTATTTCACCCTCTCGGCCTGGTTGATCTGCCTGGCTTGGCTCATGCACAGCGCCGTTGGCGCCGGCGCCGCGGCGTACCAGGCTAGACGCCCCTGCGACGTTCAATGATAAAGCGGGGACGCTGCCGGCTCGCATCGAACGAGCGCCAGAGGTACTCGCCGAGCACCCCCAGCATGACCATCTGCACCCCAGAGGTAATCAATACGACGCTGATCAGGGAGGTCCAGCCCTCGACCGGGACGACAAACACGAACCGGCGCAGGATGAGAAAAAGCGCGTAGACAAATCCCGCACAGGCGAAGCAGAGGCCCAGAGCGGACATGAACCGAATCGGGAAATAGGAAAAGCCTACCACCCAGTCGACCGAGAGCTTGATGCGTTTCGAGAAGGTCCATTTCGAGCGACCCGCGGCACGGGCCTGCTTGGTATAGATGAGGCTCGTCTGGGGAAACCCCAACCATTGGATCTGAGCGATCAGCGACGTGTTGCGTTCGGGGGTCTGCCGCAGCGCCTCGATCACTCTCCGATCAAGCAGGAAAAAATCCACTCCCTGTGGCGGCATGGCCATATGGGTCATGCCACCAATCAGCCCATAGAAAATCCGGGCCGATATCCGGTTCATCAGGCTTTCCCCCTGCCTCTCGCCACGCACGGCCCAGACCGTCGCAGCACCTTTGCGCCATTCAGCCACCAAGGTGGGAATTGTTTCCGGAGGATCCTGCAGATCCGCAGCCAACACGACCGCCGCTGCACCTGATGCATGTTCCAAACCGGCAGTCAGCGCCGCATGGCTGCCGAAATTTCGCGAGAACCGCAGACATTTTACCCTTGGATCCCGGGCAACCAAGCCATCAATGATCGCTTCGGTCGCATCGGTCGAATGGTCATCCACGATCAACAGCTCAAATTCCAGGCCAAGCGCAGCCCAATCGATGGCTTGGACGCGCGCATAGAGACGCGGAAGAGTCTCGGCCTCGTTATAGGCGGGGGTAACGATGGAAAGTGTCACGGGCAAATGCACGGCATCGTCCTAGATCTGGGCACCTGCAAGCCCAATCACTTGGGCAGAGACGAAGGCCGCGCCGGGCGAAAGCAGGAATTCCACCGCGGCCCACACATCGTCCGTCCGGCAGATACGGCCCATCGGCACACGGGCCGATTCGATTTTTTGCCGTCGTTCGTCTGCCTGACGGTTGATCCCGGCGGGTAAGAATGACGGGCAGACCGCGTTGACCGTGATTTTCTTTATCGCCAGCTCCGCCGCCAGCAGCCGGACCGTCTGTTCCATCGCCCCTTTAGCCAGCGAATACGCAGCCACGTTCAATACCGGCCTGAAGCCGCCCGCAATCGAACCCAGTGCGACCAACCGTGCCCCTTCAGTTGGTGCTCGAGCCGAAAGCAGACGCGCCAACTCAATCAAATGCAGGGTGCCAAACGAGAGCTGCGCTTGCACTGTCTCCACCGGCAAACTCAACAAACCGCCCCTCGGCATCCCTGGCCATGCACAGTGAACGATCCCGTACAACGGCTGATTCCCCAATGCTTCTTCCAGCACGTCCGACCAGTTGGGATCCGAAAAACCAGCACGCACAACCTTCAGATGTTCCGCGCCATCCAATCGTGGCGACAGCCGTGTCTGGTGGCACTGCGCGATCACCGAGTATTTGCCCAGCAGACCCCGCACGATTTCGGAGCCGATGCCGCCCGAGGCTCCCGTCACGAGCACCTTGGGCCGGCCCGGCTTGAATTGTCCGGGCTTGGCCATAGTAGCCAGCGATTCAACATGAGGTTTTCCATCCTGGTGGAGGGAAAAGCCGACCCCAATCTCCGCGGTCACCAACCCGGTTGAAAGTTCGCTCACAGTCACCTTCAGCCGGCCCGTTATGCTTTCAGGATTCCAAGCGGTCAATTCCCCCCGGACCAGGACACGATTGGGGAATCGAAGCGGAGCGGGAAACTGCGCATTAAAAAGTGTCAGAAGGGCATCCTTGCCGGGTAGATGCATCCCCACCAGCGCCGAAGCCAGACCAACCTGAAAGGCCCCGTGGGCAATACGAGTCCCATAGTTGGTCTGGGCGGCATACACTCCGTCGACATGCAAAGGATTGTAATCGCCGCTACCTCGCGCGAACTCAAGAATGTCCGCCTCGGTAATGTCACGCTCAAACCGAGCTGACATTCCGACGTGCAAATCTCTGGCCCGATGCCATTCAGGTCTTGGAAGCATCGGTTTTCGACTGCAAGTAGTCCGCGATCAGCTCAAATGACACGAAATTCTCCAAGTCATCGTCGGGGACTTTAATTCCGAATTCCTCCTCGACCAAGGCCAAGATATTGATGGTGGCCAACGAATCCCAACCTGCAGCGGAATTGACTGAAGCTGACGCCACCTGCTCGCGCGGCACATTGGGGAGCGCGAGGGCAAAGCACTTTTCCAACCGTTGCCTTGTATCATTCATTCGAAGTGGGTTACAGCAAAGAGCGGTGGACAGCGCGAGAGGAATCCTGTCCGTGTAATAGCCACCGGGGTGGAAGCATCGTCTCCCCCGGCCGAACGGATGAATTCACGCAACGGCCCGTTCCGTTCCGTCGCCACCAGTTCCAGTTCCAGAGTCTCAACGTCTAGTTTTTCGAACAACACCCTTAAAACTTGAAATTCTATGCGCCGTGAAAAAGCCCGGCAGCTCATGACCCAGCATCGAATCCGGCCTCGATTATTCTCCTTTTTCCCGGTGACCACTGCGATAGTCCCAAGAGGGCCGAATTTGTCCTGATAAGATACCCCCAAGACAAAGGCGTCGGGGTCTGAACGTAACCGCCGCCATGACGACTCATCGACGCGACGGCCATTCAGGTTGAATTGATTGGTCTTGTTGACGAGGTCAAACATCCGCTGATCGGGCTGATTGAACCGGAAGCCGATGCTAGCCCCCGCCTCGGCCAGAAATTCATCTCCGGAGTCAGTGCCTCCGGCTCCTGGCCTCTCGTGGCTTTGACGCAGGCTGGTTGACCGCAACCTGTCTTCCTCGGTAATGGATGCCTTGCCAAAAAGATCTCTGATTTGAGCGAGAAATCGTAGCAAATCCGCGCTATCCTCGGGATAACGGATGCCAAGAATCTCGGGAAATGCCGCCTGCACCTCGGCCAATTCCATCGCGCTGTCATCAATAAATACGACACTCTCGGGCCCGATATTCCAGATTTTTAGGATCTTTTGCACCGACCGCGACTTAGGTTCCCAATTGGCTTCGACTGGAAAAAACTGCCGCCGCTCGACGATCAGATCCTTGCGGGCCAATGCCATCTCGACGACATCCCGATCGTTTTTCGACGCCACTGCAATTAGGACTCCCGCGTCAGCCAGCAGGGTCAGCATCCGCTGATAAATCCCATGATCGTGACTGCCATGGTCCAAATCCCATGAAACTTTATCAACCCCATCGTCGCCGAGGATTCCACACCAGAGCGTGCCATCCAAGTCTGTGATAATCCCTTTCTTGGGATTTCCGGGAACTGCGAGATTCGAGAGCAAGCGCGCCAAGACTTCGCAATGCCCAATCTGATATGGAAAATCCCATCGCAACTCGCTCTTGAGGTCGTGACGGAGGCTCGGGGCCGACAGACGATCCAGCTGGTCGCGATTCAGCACGCGCACGTTAGGAAAGCCTGCCAGCTGCACCTTGAACTTCGATAAACTTTCCTCCAAGAGCAGAACAGTCGGATCGGCCCTTGCCAGCGGCGTCGCAAACAACGGAGGTGCCGGAAGAGATGGTAACGCCACCGAGACCCCAAAATGGTCGGCCATGCTCCCCAACATCCCGGTGAGGGCCTCAAGGCGTGCGGACGCGTTCTCGACAAGGTCCTTCGCTTGCGATGCGGACACGCGCTGGCTACTCCGGAGTCCAAGGCGCGAATCCAAGTCCGCCCACTCAATCACGACCACGGCTGAGTTGAAGTCACTGGCTTCGATCTGCCTCAAGCCGGAAAGCAGGTCCCCGTAAGCCCCCGGACGGATGGCGACCTTCCGTCCCGGCAGCCGCTCGAATAAATGCGCCGCCAGAAATGTGCCCAAGTGCTGCGGCGTAAAACTACAGCTCAAGAGAACCGTGAACTGCTCCCCAGAATTTGCCGCGCCTTCAAGGACGCGCTTCATCGCCTGGGCAAGATTCACAGCGTCCCGCCTCCACCGTCCATGGATGAATTCGAATCGAATACAAACTGCGCACCACTGCAGCAAAGGAATCCGGCCACTTCCTCGGCAAATGGTGTCCAGGGACCAAACACGGTCAGACGTTCAAAACAAAAATTTGTCTCCCCGGGAACGACTCCACGGTATGACAATGACCAAAACAGCGCCGGCCCTCCGGCCTTGTTTGCAACCGTTCCACTTTCAGGCGTGCGGAGCAGAACAATTGCATTGCCCCCATTCACGTCCAGCCGCCAAATTTCTTTCTGGCTCTCGTCCAAGCAACTGCCCGATTTTTGTTCGGCGAATAGCCGCAATAGCCCCTCGATCTTGCGCTGTTGTTCGTCGACGGGAAGTCCCACCAGAAGTCTCTTGGTTGAAATGATGCGGTGCTCGGTTTGCAACGCAATCACTGACGTGTCGTTGTTGACGTTCGATCGGACTGCCAGCCCCGGAAGCACAATGCATCGGTCGCCGATTCTTACTCCCGGATGCACGATGCATCCCATGCCGATCCAACTGTCGGAGCCGATGGTAACGGCACCAAAGCGGTGAGGGTAGTGCATATTATAGAGGAGCTGACTTCCTCCATGACTGTAAATCGTGCTGCGCGGACCCAATTGGGAACGATTTCCAAGCTCAAACCCAACCGTGCTGTCGACCAGGCAGCCCAAGCCGACAAACGACTGCGGCTTCATGTTTACCGTCCCCTCGTGGCCGATGATCCTGACAAATGCGCCAATTCTCGATCTTTCCCCCAGATGAATCCGGCTGGGCCGGTAGATCAGCGACAGGGCCTCGATCACTGCGCCCGGCCCAAGCTCAATCTGGTCAGCAACTACAACACTGAACATCGAAACATGGCTGCCCCGGGCCACTTTGAACCCGAACACCCTCCAGATCGCCAACCTCAGGGGAGAGGGCAAAAATGTACCTGCCAGTAATATCGCTTCTTTGAGGAATTTCATCGAGCAACTTTATCCCGGAATGATCTTTTTTCGCACGTGTTCCGCAATTTGGTCCGGTCGCGCAACCCACACCTTTGACAGAGCCGAAAGTCTCTGCAAGGCACGATCCAGTGCCTCAAGTGTCTCGCGATTGGCCGCTTGATGCGGTTGCGGATGTAAGGAAATGGTGACCAGCCCCCCTTGGTCCACGATCTTCTCGGCAAGACCAACCTGGGTTTCCCAAAATGCATCGACACTCACGCCGGTAGCATGCCTGGCCTCGTCCATCGGAAGCGTCAGGGGAAGCTCGATCATGCCGCCAAAAGTTTGGTAGGGCATGCACGTACCGCACCCATTTCGGGTCATACGCGTAAAACTCGAGCTGCTCGTTGGAACTGAACTGTCATAGGCAAAAACTCCGGCGATAGCAGAGAGGAATGCGGGAGTGCGCCAAAGCCATTCCGACCGAAATCCGCGTGCCTGCCAACGGTCACGAAAGGCTCGGACCACCTCAAGGCGCCTTTCAAAACGCGGTCCAGTCAAGAGCGGCCACTTTGCGTCATGATTGTATCCGTGACAGCCAATTTCACATCCACGGGCCTTCAAACGTTCGATACCTTGGATCGATTTCCTGCCAGTCGAATAGCACGGCACGCAATACCAAGCCCCAAAAAAACCGTGCTTCTCCTCCAGATCGCAGAATCGCTCGAGCCAATCCGGGTTCAAAAACAACCAATCGGTGTCAACGTCATGCGAAATTGTGATGGCGGCACGACAACCCCCGGGCCAGCCAACGTTCTGGCTGCGGAAAGTTCCGCTCAACCCGGCCCAGACCGCCAATCCGCGCAGCCAATCAACCACGTATTGTGGCTCTTTCGAAGGAAAATGAATCTCGGCATCATGCGTCATCTTTCCCGCGCGAAAGAATCGCGCGGCACCCTTTATCCACGGTGGAAGGAGCGAATAATTGAATGGCAGGCGCATTTCAAGCGCCGGCTCTAGGCCACCATGATACTTTTCGAGTAGAGTGCCTTCGATTGCCCGCGGTAGGTCAAATCGGCAGTCGACACCGCCCTCCGGTTTTCCGACGACAAGTGCGAGCGGAACTTGGTTTTCGTCACCGAGTCGATAACCGCTGATGAGGATCTTCGCCGAGATCGTCCCCCTCTCCGGCAAACCAGCTTCATCAAGCCAGAGGATGTTTGGCATCATCCTGCGCAGGTGAAAGGGCAATTGGTCCGATCCCTCCAGGCGATAAAAACTCATTTTTGATTTTCCGTAATTGCTCCAGGCCCGGTATTTTCTTCCCGGCCGTCCAGATCTACATCGTGATGGATGAACTTGGATGTCACGGCAGCCTGCCCCGCGGCCGTCCAGTGCCGCCCGAATCCCACGTTCTTGCTTCGGATTCGATCGAACGCACCACCCGCGCCGGTACTCCCACCACCAGCGAATAAGGCGGAACTTCCATGCCCTCTGCCAAAACCGCACCCGCACCGATGATCGAATGGTGTCCTACCTTGCAACCCATAAGCACGACGGCATTGGCTCCGACAAAAACGAAATCCTCCAGCTCCGTCGCAAGCTTGTCCACCGCATCGTGCCGGTGTTCGCTCACGCAGCGTTTCGCTGTCGAATGCGACAGAACTTGAGCCCCGGAGCTGATGTTGCATCCACGCCCAATTTTAAGCCCACCCAATCCATCGATCAGGGTGAACGCCCCGATCCAGCAGTCTTCTCCGATCTCCGGATTTCCGGCGATCCAAGCCAGCTCATGATAGGGGTTCGGTGGAAGCTTCGAACTCATATGAAAGGACAATACGGGCGCTAACCCACCGGCGCGCAATCAATTCTTCAGCAATACCAGTCGCATTGTGATGTCGGTTGAATCGATCTGTTCGCGTTGTTCCCGGTTGAATCCCTCGTAGAGATACGGACGCCATGCCAGGGGATGCGGTGCAGCAAGCAGAATCCGGCAGTCGGGAGGCAATGGAGGCTCGCTGGGAACCGGCCAGATAAAGCCGTTGTACATGAAGCGGACCCGGCCGGGTTCTGTTGCCGTCGGGCCATGCTGCCTCCGATAATTCTGGAGCACCGCGATCGCCTTGCGATGGAACGGCACGGGAAAATCCTGCCGAATTGGTACGCTCATAGACCAAGCCCCGGCGAAAAGCAGTCCTCCCAAGGTCAAAAGTTCTTTGGTCGTCCAAGGCGGGAGCCTTCGAAAAAGCCGAGCCGCTGTCCACCCGCCTAGCAACGCGCAAAATGGCACCACCTGTCGCGCCAGCCGGCCATAGACGACGAACTTTTCCAGCACGTTGGACCCAATAATCAGCGCCGCCGCAATCGCGACGATCATCGCGCACCAAAGTCCGCCACGCCACCGTGCCGAGACATCCGCGCGGATTGAGAGCCAGCCGAATGCCAACACCGCTCCTCCCCACCACAACGCCGAGAGTCTCTCGGTTTGCCATAAATAGTCGAAAAATACGACGTGCCCTTCATTAAAATTGCCTTGATTGATCGACCCGGCGAAATCGGCATAGGAATCCAACAGGTCGATATCGAAACACTTAGCGGCGATCAGCATCAGCACGAAAGGCCCCACGAGGCCAAGGAAGGCGAAAAGAGCGCGTTGGCCCATTTCCAGCCAGCGCGGAAATGCCACCATCACGTGCGCGGTCAGGGCGCAGGCCACCACCAGCCAATAGCCATTATAGGTGACGAATGCGGCAAAACCCAGGATTCCCGCAAGGCACGAGTTTAGGAGTCGCGATCGGGGATTCAACGCGACGTACGTGCACGCCAGCCCGAAGCACAATGCCGCATCATAAGGAACGAGGTGACGCACCCAATAAAACATGGAAGCCGCGGCAGCCATACCTGCCGCAGCCCAGAGGGCCTCCTGTTCTTCCGCACCCATCCGCCGGGCAAGCAACCAGACCCAAAATATATTCGCCACCGAAAATAGAGCCAGAAAACACGCCGGCTGCGCCGTGGTTGCCCCCGTCTTCAATTGCAGCCAAGCTGGCAACAACATAAGAAACTTGAAGCCGAGATGATCTGCCGTGCCCGCAATCTGCAGCAGGGCATCGTGCCTTTGCCCCATTATCCAGTCGTTCCATGCGTTCGTGACCGCGGCATAGCGCGTTTCATCACTCCAAAAGAACTGGCCCCCGCGCTGGATCAACATCACCCGCAGCGCCAGGGAGATCGATAGAATCAGGACCAGAGCGCCACGCGGGGAACACAGGTAGACAACGAAACGCTTCATGAGAGGCCCCCGGTTGTTTTGTCATCCGAAGCCGACTCAACGACCCGGCGGTGCCGGTTCCGCGCCATTGTTTCGAAACAGACAAGACCGTTCCGGGTCGGCCGGCATTCCGGCCCGGCTATTTTGGACTTTGTCATTGGATTTTTCGACTTGGCCTTCCGGTCCTAAGATCGCGGAATCCAGTCCTGATATACCACACCAAGCCCGATCCAAGGAGAATTACCGGTCCAGCAGAATGAGTTTGTCGGAAATGTCCGTTGCTCGAATGGCCGCGCGCTGCTTGCGATTATACCCTTCGTAAAGCAACGGCTCAAACTGCAATACGTGACTCCCTTTCATCAACACCTTGTGGGGAGGCAGATCAAATTGCTTGGGGATCGGCCAGATTACCTCCTGCATGACCAACCGGAATCGTCCGATCGGAATTCGGTCAGCTTCCGACGCACCGGACCGTTGCCGGTAATCATCCCGATACTTGATGGCACGTTTCTCAAAGTCCCAGCTCTGGCTCAGCGGAATCCTGAAATTGAACGCGCCGAAGGCAACCAGTGCGAGTGCCAGCGCCAAGCGGCGCCAGCCCCATTTGGGGAAGCGCTCGCAAAATCTCGCTGCCGCCCAGCCGCTCAAAAGCGACAGAAAAGGTACAATCTGGCGCACCAGCCGTCCATAGACGACAAATTTATGCTGGACGTTTGAAAACCAGATCAGCGTCACGGCAAGGGCCAATGCCCCGAAAAGCCCAATCCGCGCACGGCTACTCTTCGCCCCCTCCCGCCCGGTCGCCCAAGCGGCAATGAAATAGCCTGCACTGAGGATCCAGACCACCAGCAACCCGTGCTCGGAATACCAGAGGTATTCAATGATCATGCGATGGCCATCGGAGAAGTCTCCTTGTCTGATGGATTCCGAGAATGCAAAGTACGAGTCGATCAGGGGAAACCCGCGAGCTTCGGCCCACCAAAGCAATCCGATCATCGGCAGTGCAAGGGCGATGGCTCCCAATGCTGATCGTTGGATAAGCTGCCTGATCGAAGGCCAGCCCAGCATTACGTGGATTCCGAGTACGACTCCGACCATTGTCCAATAGCCGTTATATGTAACAAAAGCTAGAAATCCCAGGCACCCAGCAGTAACCGAATGGCACCAGCTGGAGTTGGGGTGCACCCCGACAAAGAGGCCCCCAAGTGCAAAGCACAATGCCATGTCATAGGGCAGGATATGGCGGGACCAATAAAACAGACTGTTCGCCACCGCCATGAATAGAGCTGTCCAGCGGGCCTCCTCCCGGTCGCCACCCAAGCGGCGTACGATCAAATAGGTGAGCAGGATGCAAATGACCGAAAACAATCCACTGCCCAGGAAAGCGATCGTCGAGCCATCAAGATCCCACCTCGTCTGACAAACGGCAGCGGCCAGCATGATGACGCGGAAGCCCAAATGATCGCCATGGCTGAATAGGAGGCCCATCGCCTTTTCGGGATCGTTGTGGTGGAAGGCATCAAGCGCTTCACCCGAGTTATTATAACGACTTTCGTCGGGATAGAACATCTGCCCTCCGTGCTGCGCCAGAATCAATCTCAGGACGATCGACACCCCGAGAATCAGCGCCAGCCACCAATCGAGCCGGAAGGACCATTCGCGCCACCTCATGTCCGACGGTTGATCATTCGCCAGACCGTTGGTCCAGCGCGTCGCCCAACGCATTCACCACCCTTTCCTGTTCCTCCGGGCTCATCTCGTGGTAGAGGGGCAAGATAATGACTTCATCCTGGGCGCGCTCGCTCTCTGTGAGCCTGCCAGCGGCGCGCCAAGGGGCAATGGCGTATGCCGGCTCGCGATGGGAGCACATCACCCCGCGCCGGGTGGAAACACCCGCGTCGAGCATCGTTTGCATCACCTGACTTTGTTTCGCGCCGACCGGCAAACGCACACAGTAACTCTGGCAGTTTGCTAGCACCCCGTCAGGGGCCGCCGGCACGATCAGCCCGGGAATCCCGGCAAGGAGTTTATGATACAGGACGGCCTGAGCGCGGCGTCGCTCAATCATCGCAGGCAGCCGCCTTAATTGCTCACGACCCACCGCCGCCTGAAGATCTGTCAGCCGGTAGTTGAAGCCAACTTCCAGATATGCCTCGAACACGACCTGTTTCGCACCGTGGCGCACGGCATCAGGCACACTCATGCCATGCTGGCGCCAGAGGCGAAACTTGGCGTCCCATTCGGGATTCGCTGTGGTGATCATGCCGCCATCACCAGTCGTAACCAACTTGCGCGGGTGAAATGAAAAACAGGCGGCATCGCCGTGTGGCCTCCCAATCTTCTCCCAGCGGCCGGCCCATCGGATCTCGCTGCCAATAGCGCAGGCAGCATCCTCCACCACACGCAATCCGCGCGGGCGGGCAAAATCCAGAATCGCCTGCAAGTCGCAGGGCAGGCCGACCTGATGGACCGCAAGAATCGCCTTGGTGCGGGATGAGACCGCTTGGGAAAGCTGACGTGGATCGAGATTGTAGGTGGCACGCTCGATATCGACAAACACCGGCACTGCGCCGCAGTGCCGGATCGCGTTCGCCGTGGCGATGAACGAATGGCTGACGGTGATCACCTCGTCGCCCGGCCCGACCCCGACGGCGAGCAGGGCCAGGTGCAGCGCGGTGGTGCAATTCGAGACCGCACAGGCGTAGGGTGCGCCTACCGCCGCCGCAAACTCCTGCTCAAAGGCCGCAACCTCGGGACCTTGGGTCACCCAGCCGGAAAGAATCGCCCGGGACGCAGCGTCCGCCTCGGCCTGGCCCATCCAGGGTTTCGCTACGGGAATCATGGCCGGCTCATTCATGCGCGTTCAAGCCTCCCAGTTCTTGGTCTTGATCTGGGACAAGGCCTTCGGGTTTTCACGGTACAAGGCTTCAAAATAGGCCAGCGTCCGCCCAATGCCCTCGCGCAGGCTGGTCCGGGGCTTGAAATCGATTGCCTTTCTCAGTTTCGCCGTGTCAACCCACAGCTTGGGCACGTCCGCAGGGCGCGGCGCCTCGAACACCGGCTTCAGGTCATGCCGGCCCATGGCCTCCAGGACGGTCCGCGCCAGGGTGTCGATCCGCATTTCCTCGCCATAGCCCAGGTTGACCACCTCGCCCACCAGCGCATCGGCTGCGGCGATGCGTGCCAGCGTCTCCGCGCAATCCCCAACATAGAGAAAGTCGCGCGTGTGCGAACCATCGCCGAAGATCACCGGTGGCAGTCCCGCCAGGGCACGCAGGATGAACCGCGGGATCACCTCGCCGGAGTCTCCCTCGAAATGCGAGCGCGGGCCGTAGTTGTTGAACGGACGCACGCATACCACCGGCAGCTGATAGCATTCGAAATAGGAGCGGGCATAGTGTTCACCCGCCAGCTTGCTGCTGCCGTATACCGTCAGCGGCCAGGGCGTGCAGTTCTCCGTGATCGGGAACTCCTGCGCCCGCCCGTAGATCTCCGAGGTCGAGACATACACGAAGCGCCGCACCTTTTCCGTGCGGGCCGCCTCCAGCACATTCAGTGAGCCCAGGGCGTTGACTTGGTGATTCTCGACCGGGCTGTGCAACGAATGCCGCACTCCGAGGCAGGCCAGATGATAGACGGTCCCCACTCCGCGCAGCGCCCGACGGCAGGTCGCCGCGTCCACGATGTCGCCCTCGATCACCTCGATATTTTCTGACCCGGGAAATGCCAGGTTCTCCCGCTTTCCATTGCGGAAATTGTCAAGCACCACGACGCGGGCTCCCTGCCCCGCCAGGTGTTCGACGAGGTGGGAGCCGATGAACCCGGCGCCCCCCGTGACCAGGACTTTTCCGGCCGCAGTCATACCTTGAAGAACTCGCGCACCTGTCGCGCCACATGCTCGACCTGGGCATCCGCAAGCTCGGGATAAATCGGCAGGCTGAGGCATTCCCTGGCCGCCGCTTCCGTAACCGGGAAATCACCCGGCTTGTAGCCCAGTCCGGCATAGCATTTCTGCAGATGGAGCGGATGCGGATAGTGCAGCCCCGTGCCGATTCCCTGCTGCTCAAGGTGAGCGCGCAGCTCGTCCCGGCGCCGATGCCGGATCACGAATAGATGCCACGCCCCCTCGCAGCCGGGCAGCTCAGTCTGGAGCTTGGCCGGGGTATCCTGGAGCAGTTCGGCATAGCGGCGGGCGATCCGGCGGCGCGCGGCAGTCCAGTCCGCCAAGTGCCGGAGCTTCACGCCGAGCACGGCGCCCTGCAGCCCTTCCATGCGGTAGTTGTAGCCGACCTCGTCGTGATAATAGCGGACGCGCGAGCCATGTTCGCGCAGGGCCCGGGCCCGCTCGGCCAGCGCGGCGTCTGCCATCACCAGCGCCCCGGCCTCACCGCACGCACCCAGGTTCTTCCCGGGATAAAAACTGAAGCCTGCCGCCACGCCGAACGTGCCGATGGGCTGGCCGCGATAGAGCGCGCCGTGCGCCTGCGCCGCATCCTCGACCAAGTGCAGCCGGCGCGAATGAGCCACGGCCGCAAGTGGCGCCAGGTCGCATGGCTGACCGTAGAGGTGCACCGGCATGATCGCCTTGGTGCGGGGGGTGATGGCGCGCTCCACCAGGGCTGGATCCAGGTTGCACGTTGCGTCATCGATGTCGACGTAGACGGGTTTTGCCCCGACATAGGATATCGCCCAGCTCGTCGCGACGAAGGTAAAAGGCGTGGTGATCACCTCGTCGCCGGCCTTGAGGTCGAGCAGCAGCAAGGCGACGTGGAGGGCGGAGGTACCGCTGTTGAAACCGACGGCGTGGGCCGCGCCGCAATATCGGGCGAAGTCACGTTCAAAGGCCGCGACGTCCGGCCCCAGGCAGAAGGAGCACTGGTCGAGCGTGCGCGCGATCGCGGCATCGAGTTCGGGGCGGAGCGCGCGGATCTGCGCCTGCAGGTCAAAGTACGGGACTTTCATGCAAGGTCAGGGGCCTTCCCGCGAATTATCCGGGCGGGATTGCCGGCGACGACCGCGCCGGCCGGCACGTCCTTCGTCACTACGCTGCCGGCGCCGACAATCGCACCCTCGCCAATGGTGACCCCGCAGAGAATCGTCGCCGAGCTGCCGATGGACGCACCCTTTTTCACCCGCGTGGACTCGCATTTCCAGTCCACCTCAGTCTGGAGCCGGCCGGCGGCCGTCGCCCGGGGAAACCGGTCGTTGATGAAGGTGACATTGTGGCCGACAAAGACGTCGTCCTCGATCTCCACGCCCTCGCAGATAAAGGTGTGGCTGGAGATCTTGCAGTTCCGGCCGATGGAGGCGTTCTTCTGGATCTCGACAAAGGTGCCCACCTTGGAGTTGTCCCCGATGGTGCAGCCGTACGCATTGACGAAATTGAAGATCTTCACGTTCACGCCCACGCTCACGTTGACCAGCGAACGACGGGGTTCGTCCTGATTTAGCACGGTCATACGGTGGGATCGCCCGACCTTGGATTCTGCAAACGCATCCCCTTAGCGCAATGTGCCCGCCGACCGGTGACAAGGTTCAATTCTGGTCCCCCGCCAACCGGCGCACCGCGACAATGCCGCCCGTGAAGGCCGCCCCCAGCGCCACCTCCTGTGGATCCGCCATGGCAAAATTGCCCTGCCCGTCCAAGGCCCGGATCCCGTCGATCTTCACCGTGCACGTCTGCTGCTTTCGCCGCCATTCCTCCGGCGTGACTCGCGCCGGCCTGGCTGCGTCCGAAAAAAAGCCACCCCACTCGATCAACAGCACCTGCCGGCCGCCGGCCACGATGGGAACGGGGGCGCCCGTCAGCAGCTTGCCGTCGTGACTCTGCAGCAGCACCCGCGCCCGCTGGGCCCCCTCGTAGCTGATCAGCAGTGAGTCCTGCTTCCCTTCAGGGCCGGTGGCCAGAATCGACTCGCGTGTCCCCTCCGGCAGCACCTCGGGCCATGTCACCGTCAGTTCCAGTGCCCCGGTCTTCTCGGCAAACCCCTCCGGCATCGCATGCGTCCCGCGCTCCAGGCGGATGATCCTCCCGGTGAATTTCCGGCCGAAGGTGTCCGTCACCCGGTTTTCTCCGATCGCCGACTGCGCCGGCGTGGAATCATAGGCTTTGACCGGCGCCTCGATGCGGGTCGCGCCGTCGAGTCTGATCCGCGCCTGATTTTTCGCCATGATGGCCGTCACCAGCGAGCCGCCGTTAAAATAGTCGTCATCGGCCGTTGGATAAAGCGAAGGCAGGTCGATTTCGAGCAGGTGCGGCCGGTTGAAATCCACCGGGACCACCCCGCTGTTCGGCCCGCCGCCGCCGGTATGCTCATAGCCGATGATGATGTTGCCCGCATCAACATAACGAATCCACAGGTAATCGGCCCGCTCCCGCGAGGGACCCGAGACGAGCAGCGGCTCAAACGTAGCCGATAATCCCTTCGGAAAATCCAAATGGAGCCGCACCGGTCCGTAGCCGGGCTCCGTTCCCGCCACCAGCATGTACGGTCGGAACACAAAGGGGGCTGCTCCCCCGCGGCGCGTCGCCGCCGGCACGGGCTGCACCGCCACCATCCCGCCGGAAAAGGTCTCGGTACAGGCCGGACTATGGAAGGAGTTGATCCCGAACACCGCGGGCTGCGTGCCGGGTGGATGGAAAACACGCGGCTCGGCCCAGACGAGTTGTCCGCGAAACCGGACAATCAGGTTCTTCGCCAGCTCCCGCGCGTCGCTCGTCTGGGGCGCGGGATAAAACGATCCGAAGCTTGCCTCCAGCAAATTGATTTCACCCGGCGCCACCGGCAGCGGGTCGCTCAGGATGGGATCGGTGCCGGTGTGCTCGAAGCCGAGGCGGACATGGGTCTCGTCGACGTAGTTGATGAACAGGAGATCACCGGCGCCCGCCCCGCCGGTGGCCAGGAGAGGCTCGCGCTTTCCCGCCGCACCGTTCGGCAGGGTAAACGCCAGACGCACAAACGCATTGCCGGAAAAAGGGATGGACGCAGGCAGCTCGCGGCTTACCCGGATGACTTCGCCGGTGAACTTGGGGTCGGTGTATTTGGAGACATCGTTCTGGCCGACGCGCACGAAGCCGGGCGTGGTGTCAAAAAAATCCTGCTCGCCCTTGAGATAGGGCACGCCGTCCAGCGTGATTTGAAAGCTCCGCTTCGCCTCCTGCACTCGCTCCGGGCTCCATTCGGCGTAGAACGGATGCCCCACCGGTGGATAAAGCGCACCGGAATGCAGACCGATCCGATGCGCTTCGCCGTAATCGACCGGAATCGGCTGGCTGAGCAACTCTTCATGATTCGTGCGGGTGTAGCCCAGCTTGATGTAGCGCCCGTCGGGATCGTAGTAGACGTAGAGATAGTCCGAGCGATAGGCCACGCCGGTGACGACCACCGGCTCCACGTGGCCGGGACGGTTGCGGGGGAAACGGACCGTGACCTCGACCGGGCCATAGGCCTCGGCGTAATGCCGCTCCCACCACATGACCGGCTGGTTGAACCAGCGCGCCAGCGCCACAAACGCGTCGTGCCGGTGGGCGTTGAACATTCCGTTGTGCTGGAATGCCACGAAAATATTGAAGGCAACCGTGAGAGAAACGACCGCCCCCGCACCCCTCCGGAGCCAACGCCCCGGCCTGAAGCCCGCGTCCAGGCTCCCGAGCATGAGCAGGCCCATGCCGGCCAGCAGCAGCAGCGGCGGAAGAAAATCCACCATGTACCGGTTGGTCGCCCCGCCGAAAAAGAGCACGGGGCTCACCGTCGCCGCAAAACAAAGCCCGAAAAACCACATCCAGGCCCGCAGCGCGTGCTGGCCCCGAAACCAGCACGACCACATCACCGGGGCCGCCGCCGCCAGCAGCCAGAAGGGCATGTTTGGCAGCAGGCCAAAGGGATCCTCCATGCCCAGGTAACTGGCCGGCCGGACCCCGGGATAATCACCGATCACCTCGACAAAGGGGAAATACCGCTGCCACTGCGCCGGGGCCAAAAAATAATAGTAGAAATTCACCGGGACGAACTCCCGGCTGGTCAACTTGGTCTGCAGATTGTTGCCGCCCGCCAGCTGGTGCTCCATGCCGAAATCCAGCGGATGGTCAAACCGCGCGTAATTGTAGGCCAGGAGCCCCGCCACCCCCACGGCCACCGGGATAAAAAGCGCCAGCCCTTCGCGCCAGCGCTCTGCGCCGAAGCCGCGTCTCCGGCCGGACCACAGCCAGAGGCCGCCCAGCGCGATCACACAAAAGATAAAGGTGGGGCGTGAGCCGACCGTCAGAGCAAAGCAGCAGCCGGCTAGGAGCAGACGCCAGTTATCCACCCGACTTTCCGTGAAGCCCTGAAAGACGAGCCAGTATCCCAGGCATGAAAAGCAGTAGGCACTGGCGATGGGCAGCTCCCACACGCTGTTGCGCGTTAGCATCATCAGGCAGAGATTGCCGAGGCCAAGCAGCAGGGCAGCGAGCCAGACTGCACCCGTCCGGCAATTCGGAAGATACCGGCGGCGCAAGGCTAATAAGAGGCCCAGCGACGCCAGATATCCACCGGCGCAGAACACCACCGTGGCAAGGCCCTGGGGAAACTGGCTGCCCGTGAGCAGCCGGAACGGCAGCAACAGGATCACCGCGGGCGTCACGCCAAAATAAAGATAATAGCGTCCCTTGTAATAGGTCGCGTCGTGCAGGACAGTCTGGCTCAGGCCCGCCCGCTGCTGGGGATCGTAGGGGTCGGCCAAAGCCGCCAGTTCCGCCGGCGGCTTGAGGGTCAGTGAAGTCTGTCCCCGCCGGAAGCCATCGACCAGCGAATGATAATATTCCGTCGTGTCCTTGTTGACGGTGAAAAGATGAACCAACTTGGTCGTCGAAAAAATGCCGTAGGCCCAGAGGATGGCCAGGGTGATCACCGCCAATCCCGCAATCTCACGCCCTCGAGCCGGCCTTGCAGGGGTCGGCACCATTTTCACGAAAGCTCCACCTCGTGGCCCCGCTGGCGGACAGACTGCTGGGCGGCCTCGAGGATCGCCACGACATCCGCCCCAAAGCGGCCATCGGAGATCGGACGCGTGCCTTTCGTTACAGCCTGCACAAAATCCGCGGCCAGCGAGGCCAGGGCCTCGCGACCGGGAATTTTCGGCGAGTAGACATCGCCCACGCGGTAGTCGAACAGCAGGCGGCTGCGATCCTCGTCACTGCGCGCCTGGTAGCCGGAGTCGTAGACCTTCAACGGTTCGTTCGCATCGAGATCATTGTAGAGCACCATTTTCCGGTCACCCCCGATGAGGATGTGGCGGATTTTCACCGGCGAGACCCACGAGCAGTTGAGATGAACCACAAGGCCCGACGCATAGCGGAGGACGATGAAGCCGATGTTCTCCGGCGCGCCCAGTGTGTGGGCGGTCGCCACGGCGCTCACTGCGAGCGGGCGTTCGGGCGTGAGGTAATTGACGATGGAGAGATCGTGGACCGCGAGGTCCCAGAGGACGTTCACGTCATGCTGGAACAGGCCGAGGTTGATGCGCGTCGAGTCGATGTAGCGGAGGTGCCCGAGGTCGCCGGCGTCGATCAGGCTCTTGATTTTGTGCACCGCCGGGTGATAGACGAACGTGTGGTCGACCATCAGCACCCGCTGCTGGCGTGCGGCGAGGGCGATGAGCTCGCGGGCCGTGGCGAGCGAGTGCGTGACCGGCTTTTCCACCAGCACATGCCGACCGGCTTCCAGCGCCCGCTTCGCCAGCGGAAAATGCGAGGAAACCGGCGTCGCCAGCGCCACCGCGTCGAACGCCGCGTCACCCAGCACGGCGTCAAACGACGTGAAGGTCCGCAGGCCCGGGAAATCCTTCTGCGCCCGGGCACACCGTTCGGGGCTCTCGTCGCACACAGCCACCACGCCACTGCCCGCGGCCTGGATGAAATTG
>Ga0265319_1000739_pt1 | contig 21329 bp, 22 predicted proteins | sample 4824metaG_FD_192443 | JGI IMG/M metagenome (GOLD analysis project Ga0265319, IMG submission 192443) | Rhizosphere microbial communities from Carex aquatilis grown in University of Washington, Seatle, WA, United States - 4-8-24 metaG | ecosystem: Host-associated > Plants > Roots > Rhizosphere >...
CGGCCGGACGTACGTGACGCCGCTGCTGTACTTCACCGACGGTCCCGGACAGGACGTCGTCGTGATCGCCTCCAACTACGGGCGCGCGCGCCACCCGGCGTGGCTGGCGAACGTGCGGGCGAACCCGGACGTCCAGCTGCTGGCGCGCGGGCGCGGCGGCCGCTATCGCGCCCGCGTCGTCGCCGACGGGCCGGAGCGCGACCGCCTGTTCGGCCTCGCCAAGCGCCTCACGCGCGCGTACGCCGACTACGAGCAGCGCACCGCCGCCGAGCGCACGATCCAGGTCGTGGTCCTCTCGCCGCTCGATCCCGCTTAGCGCGCGAGCGCGGCGAAGCCCTCGCGCCACGTCGGCCAGCGCGTGATCGGCCCAGCCCGGCCTGCGCACCGTCGCTCCGGACGACATGCTCGTGAACGTCGTCGGAACCGACGTCGCCGACGGCCGCGTCGTGCAGCTGCACTCGATCCTCAACCCAGACAAGCTCGCCCACCTGGGGCCTCTGTCGGAGATCGCCCTGCGCGACCGGCCTGAGAACAACTGAGCGGCGCCGTCTGACGTCACGCCGCCCAGGCGCCCGCCTGCGCCCTGCCGCAGGACACTGCCGTATTCTGGTGTGATGTCTGCAATCGCGCGAACGAACCAGATGCACGACCGCCAAGCTCCTGTGCGCCTCTCGGCGCACGCCTAAGCGACCGCCCGTGGAAACGCCAACGTGTCTGCAGCGAGGCGACGTCGCCCCACCGCAGATCTTCATCAGCTCAACGTTCGAAGACGGCCTCGGCGAGATCCGCGATCTCCTGCGAGCGGAGTTGGAGGATTTCAACTATCTCCCGTTGATGAGCGAGCTGGGCACGTTTCGCTATACACACGGCAAGAGCGCTATTTACGACGACACGATCAACACCGTCGCGACTTCACAGTTCTACATTCTGATCATCGGCCGTCGCTACGGGACGGCACACCCGCAGACGGGCCTCTCGATCACCGAGCTTGAGTATCTCGCTGCGCGCAAGGCGGGATTGCCGATCCTCGTGTACGTCGAGGCGTCCGTCTGGGATGGACATCGCGCGTTTCGCGCCAGAGCGATCGGCGAAGGCAAGTACACCCATTGGGTTGACGATGAGAGAGTGTTCGACTTCATCGACCGCGTGGCATACCAGGACGCGTGTCGGTGCGTTCCCTTCAGCTATGCGCGCGAGATCATCACGGATTTCAAGTGCCAGCTTGCGAACCTGCTCGGTGGGTACCTGAGGTTCGAGGTTCGCGCCGCCCCGTGGCTCTGGACCGAGTCACGGACCCGCCGGGTAGAGAGCATGGCTCGGGTCATCTGGGTCCTCACGCCGAACTTCTACTGGGACTACGCAGATCCGGAGTTCCGCGACCTCGTGTTCGAGAATGTCACCATGCGCGGCGCCCATTACTACTACCTGTACAGATCCTGTCTCGAGAACGATCGCCGAATCGCCGAGATGACACGGGACTACAGCGCGGCAATGGGAGATGCCTGGCGCGAGGCCGTGCATTACGCAGCCATACCGGAAGCGGAGTTCAACTGGTGCACTGAGCAGGCGCTGTTCAACCCCGGCGATCCCGCAAACGAGCGCGGGGTGCTCGTGGACATCATGGAGGGTCGCGGCAAGGCGGGCAAGCACAACATCGAGCTCGGCCGCGAGAAGCTCGGCGAGCTGCGAGGCCAGTTCGAGCGGCTTTGGCAGCGGTACGGCGCTGGCGATCCGTTCGATCGCGAACGGGACGTGGAGACCACCTCTCGACAGTGAGATCGGCGACAGACGCGTAGCCTCTTGCCCATGGAGATCGGCGTCACGAGCTTCGCGGACCTGGCCGACGGCGCCGACGCCGGGACGCGGCTGCGCCAGCTCGTCGAGGAGATCGAGCTGGCCGACGCGGTCGGGCTCGACGTCTTCGGCGTCGGCGAGCACCACCGCCCCGACTTCGCCGTCTCGGCGCCCGCGGTCGCGCTCGCCAGCGCGGCGACGCGCACGAGACGGATCCGCCTCTCCAGCGCCGTCACCGTCCTCTCGACCGACGACCCGGTGCGCGTCTTCGAGCAGTTCGCGACGCTCGACGGGCTGTCCGGCGGGCGCGCCGAGATCATCGCCGGGCGCGGCTCGTTCACCGAGTCCTACCCGCTGTTCGGCGCCTCGCGCGACGACTACGACGAGCTGTTCGCCGAGAAGCTCGAGCTGCTGCTGGCGCTGCGCGCCTCCGAGCGCGTGACGTGGTCGGGCTCGAGCCGCCACCGCACGGCGCTCGTGGACGCGGGCGTCTACCCGCGGCCGGTCCAGCAGCCGCTGCCGGTGTGGATCGGCGTCGGCGGCACGCCCGCGTCGGTCGTGCGCGCCGGGCTGCTCGGGCTGCCGCTGGTGATCGCGATCATCGGCGGCGAGCCGGCGCGCTTCGTCCAGTTCGCCGACCTGTACCGCGAGGCGCTCCAGCGCGGCGGCCACGACGCGCAGCACGCGCGCATCGCGATCAACTCGCACGCGCACGTCGCCGACGACGCGCAGCAGGCCGCCGACGAGATGTTCCCCGCCTATGCCGTGATGATGAACCGCGTCGGGCGCGAGCGCGGCTGGCCGCCGATCGTGCGCCAGCAGTTCGAGGCCGGGCGCACGCCGCGCGGGGCAATCTTCTGCGGCGGCCCGGAAGAGGTCGCTGAGAAGATCCTCGCCCAGCACGAGCTGTTCGGCCACGGTCGCTTCCTCGCCCACATGGGCATGGGCGGGCTCGAGCACGCGAAGGTGCTGCGCGCGATCGAGCTGCTGGGGACCGAGGTCGCGCCGCGCGTGCGCGAGGAGCTCGCGCGGCGGGAGGCGGCGGCCGCGACGGGCGCGCCGGTCGGCGAGCGAGGCTCCTGAGCGCATGAGCGAGGACGGCGCCGGCACGATCGCGTACGAGAGCGGGCCGGGGCGCTGGGTGCTCGCGATCGCGGTGCTCGGCTCGGGGATCGCGTTCCTCGACGGGACGGTCGTCAACGTCGCGCTGCCGGCGATCGGCAAGGACCTGCACGCGAGCACGAGCCAGCTCCAGTGGATGCTCAACGGCTACCTGCTGACGCTGGCGTCGCTGATCCTGCTCGGCGGCTCGCTCGGCGACCGCATCGGCCGGCGGCGGATCTTCACGATCGGCACCGCCTGGTTCACGGGCGCGTCGCTGCTGTGCGCGGTGGCGCCGAGCGCCGAGGCGCTGATCTTCGCACGGCTGCTGCAGGGCGTCGGCGGCGCGCTGCTGACGCCGGGCTCGCTGGCGATGATCGAGGGCAGCTTCCGCCGGCCCGACCGGGCGCGCGCGATCGGCGCGTGGTCGGGCCTGACGGGCGTCGGCGCGGCGCTCGGCCCGCTGCTCGGCGGCTACCTCGTCGACGCCGTCTCGTGGCGCGCGGTCTTCCTGATCAACCTGCCGCTGGGCGCGTTCGTCGTCGCGACGGCGCCGCGGCACGTGCCGGAGACGCGCGACCCGATGGCGCACGGCCGGCTCGACGTGCTCGGCGCGGCGCTGGCGGCAGCCGGCCTCGCGGGCACGACGTACGCGCTGATCGAGGCGCCCGGCAAGGGCATGTCGCCCGCGATCGTGGCGACCGCCGCGCTCGGCGTGCTCGCGCTCGCCGCCTTCCTGCTGCGCGAGCGCCGCACGGACAACCCGATGCTGCCGCTGTCGCTGTTCAAGAACCGCCAATTCAGCGCGGCGAACCTCGTGACGGTCGTCGTCTACGCGGCGCTCGGCGGGGTCTTCTTCCTGCTCGTCGCGTTCCTGCAGATCTCGATGGGCTGGACGCCGCTGGAGGCCGGCGCGGCGTCGCTGCCGGTGACGGCGCTGATGCTGGCGCTGTCGGCCCGCTCGGGCGCGCTCGCGCAGCGGATCGGGCCGCGCATCCCGCTGACGGTCGGGCCGCTCGTGATCGCGTGCGGGCTGCTGCTGATGACGCGCATCTCCCCCGGCGACTCCTACGTGAGCGCGGTGCTGCCGGCGGTGGTCGTGTTCGGGCTCGGCCTGACGCTCGTCGTGGCGCCGGTGACGGCGACCGTCCTGGCCGCCGCCGACGCGCGCCACGCAGGGATCGCGTCGGGGATCAACAACGCCGTCTCGCGCGTGGCGGGGCTGTTCGCGGTCGCCGTCTTCCCGCTGATCGGCGGGCTGACCGGCGACGCCTTCTACGACCCCGCCTCGATGACGCACGGCTTCCACGCCGCGATGACGGCCGCCGCCGCGCTCGCCGCGCTCGGCGGCGTGATCGCCTGGCTGACGATCGACCCGCACGTGCTCGACACCGAGCCGGAGCCCGGCGGCGACACGCCGGTCCGGCTCGCGAGCGACTTCGAGTGCGCCGTCTGCGGCGCGCCGCTGCGGCCGGGGCGCGAGGCCGACTGCCATCCGGCCGGAGCCGGCGCGGCGGAGCAGCCGGCGTAGCCCACCCCTAAACCTGACCGTCGCAGGTGCGGCGGGCACGGATCTGGCGGCCCGCCTGAGACGCTACGCCGCCGCGCGGCCGGCGTGCAGGTCGGCGGCGATGTGGCTGCCCCAGGCGCGGATCTCGTCCCAGTCGCGGCGGTCGCGCCACTCGGGCGGGGTCGGGCCGGAGCTGAAGACCCACAGCGGCAGGTGCGCGAGCGCCTCGCGGTGCCTGCGCACGAAGTGGCGCGCGTCGCCGCGCCAGCGTCTCATGTAGACGGCGCTGCCGAGCACGACGGCGTCGTAGCCGTCGAGCTCGGCGACCGCCCCGGCCTCGACGCAGTCCACCTCGACGCCCGGCTCCCGCAGAGCCGCGGCGATCGCCTGGGCGATCTCCGCGGTCGAGCCGCGCTTCGAGGCATATGCGACGAGGACCTTCGCCATGGGCCACCAGACTCGCAGCGGCGCCGGGGCGCCCGCATCGGTGGTCGGGCACACCCCGATCGGGGTGGGCTACGGATGCGCGCCGCGCTCCGGCGGCGTCAGCCGCACTTCGAGCTGGTCGCGTCCGCGAAGCTCTTGACCGAGCTGACGACGTTCGCCGCGTCGGTCGCGATCGACGCGATCTGCGTCGCGGACGGGCTCGACGCGAGCCCTCTCACATCCGCCTGCAGCGCGTCGATCGACGTTCTGATCGCGCTCGTCTGACTCGGGAAGTCGCTTCTAGCCGAGGCGACGAGCGCGGTCGCGTCGCTCTGGATCGTCGTCAGCTGCGTCTGCAGGCCGCTGAGGCCGCCCGACAGCGAGACGCTCGTCAGCCCCTTGATCGAGCTTTCGAGCTTGCTGCGATCCGAGCAGTAGGCCGGCTTGCTGGAACTGCTGCCGCCGCCGCAACCGGAGGCCGCGACCAGCGCCAGCGCACACGCTGCGAGGACCGCGGCGCGGACGGGTGCTCGTGACCTCTGTCGACCGCGGCGGCTCACGTGATGTGCTCATATCCGGATTGCGGTGCAGTTGAAACCGGCGCGAGCGGAAGCAGCACCGAGAAGGCGGCCCCGCCGCCGGGCGCGTTCGCCGCCGCGACGGACCCGCCATGGCGCTCGACGACGCCTGCGACGATCGCGAGCCCGAGGCCGGCGCCGGCCTTGCCGCGCTCGCGCCCGCCCTCGGCGCGCCAGAAGCGCCCGAACAGCGCGGCCGGATCGCCGGGCGGCAGGCCCGGGCCGTGGTCGCGCACCTCCAGCCGCGCCTGCTCGCCGTCGCGCGCGACCGTCACCTCGATCGGCGTGCCCTCGGGCGTGTGGACGAGCGCGTTGCGCAGCAGGTTCGCGAGCACCTGCGCGAGCTGATGACGGTCGCCGAGGACGGTCGCCGCGCCGGAAACGGGCTGGGCGGGATCGATATGCAGCTCGATCGCACGCCCGGGCGCCGTCACATGCGCGTCGGAGACGGCGTCGCGCGCGAGCGCGACGAGGTCGACCGGCGCGCGCTCGCCGGCGCGCGTCTCGTCGAGCCGCGCGAGCGTCAGCAGATCCTCCACGAGCACGCCCATGCGCGCCGCCTCCTGCTCGATCCGGCGCATCGACTTCGCGACGTCCTCCGGCTCGCGCGCGGCGCCGATGCGGAACAGCTCCGCGTAGCCGCGGATCGACTGCAGCGGCGTGCGCAGCTCGTGCGAGGCGTCGGCGAGGAACTGGCGCAGGCGGTCCTCGCTCGCCCTCTGGCCGGCGAACGCACGCTCGAGCCGCCCCAGCATCGCGTTGAGCGCGAGGCCCAGGCGCCCGACCTCGGTGCGCGGGTCGGCCGGCTCGACGCGGTGCGAGAGGTCGCCGCCGGCGATCGCGCCCGCGGTATGGCCCATCCGCTCCAGCGGCAGCAGCCCGACGCGCACGACGAAGCGCGCGGCAAGGCCGAGCGCGACCAGCACCACCGCGATCACGAGCAGCTCGACGAGCAGCAGTCGGTGCAGCGTCTGCGAGACGTCGGAAAGTGGGACCGCGACGACGTTGACGCCGCCGGTGTCGGGGTCAGGCGTGGCGAGTGCACGGTAGTCGCCGCCGTCGACGGTCTGCGGCTGCCCGAGCGGCAGGCTCGCGGGCAGCGACGGCGCCGCCGGCGCCGTTCTCGTCGTGTCGCGGTAGCCGCGGACGAGCGTGGTCGTGACGACCGCGCCGGTCGCGCTGCGGCGCTCGCCGTAGGTGCCGCGCGGGAGGCCGAAGCCCGGTCCGTCGCCGGGGTCGCCCGCCCCGCCCAGCCCGCCGGCCCCCCCGCCGCCGAACGGCCGCCCCGGGGGGATGCGCCCGTCGAGCGCGGCGGAGATCGGGAGGCTCGCGGCGCGCAGCTGATGGTCGACGCGGTCGAGCAGGAACGAGCGCTGCTCCGCGTACGTGATCCCGCCCAGCACGAGCAGCCCGACGGCGGCCAGCGCGAGCAGGCCGGCGACGAGACGTGCCCGCAGCGAACGCATGTCCTCAGCGCGGGAGGCGCATCACGTAGCCGACCCCGCGCACCGTGTGGATCAGCGATGGGCCGTGCTCGTCGAGCTTGCGCCGCAGGTAGCTGACGTACGTCTCCAGCACGCGCGCGTCGCCGCCGAAGTCGTAGTCCCACACGTGCTCCAGCAGCTGCGTGCGCGACAGGACGCGGCGCGGGTTGAGCATCAGGTAGCGCAGCAGGCGGTACTCGGTCGGCGTCAGCTCGATCAGCTCGCCCGCGCGCGTGACCTCGTGCGCGTCGTCGTCCAGCTCGACGTCGGCGAACGTGAGCACGCTCGACGTCCCCTCGGCCGCGCCGCTGCGGCGCAGCAGCGCACGCACGCGCGCCACCAGCTCCTCGAGGCTGAACGGCTTCGTCACGTAGTCGTCGCCGCCGACGGTGAGGCCGCGCACTCTGTCCTCGGTCGCGTCGCGCGCCGTCAGGAAGATGATCGGCACGCGCGCGCGCTCGGCGCCGAGCCGGCGCGCGACGTCGAAGCCCTCCATGTCGGGGAGCATCACGTCGAGCAGCATGACGTGCGGGCGCTGCGTGCGCACCGCCGTCAGCGCCTCCGCGCCGGTGCCCGCGGAGGCGACCTCGAAGCCCTCGTAGCGCAGCGCCATCGAGATGACGTCGACGATGTTCGGCTCGTCGTCGACGACGAGCACCCGCGGCGGCCCGCCGTTGCTCCCGTTCTCGTCCATGTGCGGATCATGGCGAACGCGCCTGTGAGATTCCTGGGAGCCTCATGTGAGGGTCATCCCTTCGCCGCCAAGGCGCTCGCGTGGCCCTGGCAGTCGTAGAGGCCGCTGACGGTGGAGACCGCCGTGCAGCTCTGCTGGACCGCGGTCATCGCGGTGCGGTCGCCGACGCGCGCGTCGTTCGGCAGGCCGCCGCCAGAGCCGCCGGCCCCGCCATTGTCGGCGAGCACCCAGCGGATCTTGGCGGCGCTCACCGCCTCGGCGAGCCACGACGCGGTCACCTGGCTCTCGCGGCCGGAGAAGCCGCCGATCCCGGCCACCGCTTGGCCGGCGATCACCGCGCTCGACGCGCCCTGTTGGCTGCCGACGCCGAGCGTGCCGCCGCCGTGCGCCTTGACGTAGGCGAGCGCCTGTGTGAGCGCCTGCGAGTTGCCGCCGAACGGACCGCCGCCGAGACCGCCCGCCCCGCCCTGCGGGGGACCGCCGGCCGGCGGCGCGCCTGCCTGGCCGCCGCCCTGCGCGCCGCCGAACAGGAGCGCCGGCGGGCTGCCCGCGCCGCGCGCGAAGCCGGCGCCCGGACCACCCGGACCGCCGCCGCCGCCGAACGAGGCGCTCGCCGGACCGCCCGCCGGGAACGTGCCGCTCGTCGCGTGACCGAGCGTCTGCACCGCCCACGCGCCGGGCGCGACGAGCAGCAGCGCGAGCGCCGCCGCGAGCGCGATCCGCCGCACGCGCGGCGCGCGCTGCGTCGCGAGCGCCACCGCGGCGGCGCCGCCGCCGGCCAGGAGCACCGGCACGAGCCAGCCGAGACCGTCGGGCGTGACGTGCAGCACCGCCAGCTCGGTCGCGACGCCGCCGGCGACCGCGAGCGCGCCCGTCCAGCGGCCGACCGCCCCGCCGCCGAGCGCGAGGCCGACGCCCGCGCCGACGAGCGCCGCCGCGAACGGCGCCAGCAGCGAGACGTAGTACGGGTGGAAGATCCCCTGCGCGAAGGAGAACGCGACGGCGCTCGTCGCGAACGCGCCGCCGACCGCGAGCAGCCAGCCGCTGCGCTGATCGCGCGGGCGCAACCGCGTGGCGACCAAGCCGCCGATCAGCGCGACGAGCGCGAAGCCGAGCAGCCAGCCGGCCTGTCCGCCGAGCGCCTCGTTGAGCAGCCGCAGCGGTCCGGCCGAGCCGCCGAACGGGCCGCTGCCGCCGCCCGGCCCGCCCGGTCCGCCGCCTGCCGCGCCGGCGGGTCCGCCGGCCTGGCCGTCGAGCCGGCCGACCCCGTTGTAGTTCAGGATCAGCGACCAGATCGAGTTGTCGCTCGTCCCGCTCACCCACGGGCGGTCGGCCGCCGGCGTGAGCCACACGAGCACGGGCCAGGCGAGCGCGACGACGGCCATCGCCGCACCGCCGGCGAGCAGCTGGCGCAGCGCGTGCAGCCGTCCGCGGTCGGCCGGCTCGATCCACAGCCACGCCGCTGCGATCCCCGGCACGACCATCAGCGCGACCGCCATCTTCGTCTCGAAGCCGAGCCCGACGACCACGCCGCACAGCACGAGCCAGCGCAGGCGCCCGTCCTCCAGCCCGCGCACGAGCAGCCACACGGCGGCGACGGAGCACAGCACGAGCAGCGCGTCGGGGTTGTTGTGGCGCGAGATCGCGACCGCGATCGGGGTCAGCGCCAGCACCAGCCCGGCGGCGAAGCCGGCCGGCCGGCCGAAGCGCCGGCACACGAGGTCGTACGTCAGCCCGACGGTCGCGACGCCCATCAGCGCCTGCGGCACGAGGATCGCGAGCGAGGAGAAGCCGAAGACGCGCACGGACAGCGCCTGCACCCACATGGCGAGCGGCGGCTTGTCGAGCGTCATCACGCCGCTCGGGTCGAACGCGTTGTAGAGGAACGCGTGCCAGCTCGTGCTCATCGAGCGCACGGCGGCGCTGTAGTAGGTGTTCGCCCAGCCGTTGCGCGACAGCGCCCACAGGTTCAGCGCGGCCGCGAGCGCGAGCAGGCCGAGCAGCTCGGGGCGGCCGGTCAGCGCGCGGGCGCGCGCGGCGAGCCGCTCGCCGCGGCGGGTGCGGGCCGGCAGCGCGGCCGCCGCCCCCGTCGCGCTCACGACCAGTGCGGCGCGCCGCTGGGCGCCCGCCGGGTCGGGTCCGACAGGACGTCGCTCGTCCAGCGCGAGCCGCGGCCCCAGCCGACGAGGTATGCGAGGCCGGCGAGCCCGCTCGCGGCGAGCGCCCGGCGGATGGTGGTTGCTGCGTGGGAATCGGGCATGCGCGGCACCGTATGGCCGCCGCGTCGGCCTTCCCTCGGCGCGCGCTGAGAGCTTCCTGAGCCGGCGCAGTCCGAGTCGGACGCCTGCGGTCCGGGGCCTTCGGCCCTCAGCGTCTGCGCGGCCGCTCCGTCGGCCCCACGCGCTCGCGCAGCCAGCCCACGAGCGGGGCGGCGGCGTCGAGCTCGGCGCGGATGCGGGCTCCGGCGGCCGGTCTGTGGATCCAGCCGGCGAGTCTGTGGCGGTGGGAGACGGTGAGCGCGCGGCGGCGCAGCAGGTCGATGCGCGGGTGGTCGGCCGGGTAGCCGCGGGGCGCGCGTCTGAGGTCGGGCTCGTTCAGCGCCAGTCCGGCCGCCTCCGCCGTCGCGATCGCCTTCGCCAGCGGCGCGGAGCTGCGCCCGTCGGCGACGAGCCGCCGGATCCGCTCGACCTGGTCGGGCGCCGGGTTGTGCAGGCCGGCGGCGACGAGCAGCCCGTCGAGCGACAGCTCGACGTAGAAGCCGCCCGCGCCCTCGTAGCCGACCGCCAGCCCGAGGTGCTCCTTGATCGGCGGACCGGCATGGAAGCGCGTGTCGTTCCACGGGCGGAACGTGTGCGCCCGCCCGTAGCCCGCCGCCTCCAGCTCCTCCCCGAGCGCGGCCGCAGGCGCCACCAGCAGCTCGTCATAGCGCGACCGGTTCGCCTTGAACCAGTCGCGCTCGTTGTTGTCCTCCAGCTCGCGCAGGAACTCGAGCGCGCCCGGCGGGAAGCCTCTGAACGCCGCCATCGGTCAGACCTTGAACGGCACCCGGCTCTGGCCCCAGAAGAGGTCGCCGAACACGCGGCCCGCGTCGACGTAGTAGGTGAGCGTGAACCCGTGCGGCACGTGCGAGAGGTCAAACGTCACCTGCCCCTTGCGGTTGACGTTCTTGGGCTTCACGCCGGCGACCGCGTAGCCGCTGTCGTCGAGCACCCACACCTTCAGCGGCCGGTGCGTCGTGCCCGTCACGGTGAAGCGCACGACGCCGTGGCCGAGCTTCGCGATCTTCACGGTCAGCTGGCGCGAGATGTCGGACTGCGCGAACGCGCCGCCGGACACGCCGAGCGTCGCGTCGGCGACGACGTCGACGCGGATCGACTCCTTCGTCGCCGGGTTGTCCTTGATCGAGAAGGTGCCGTCGGCCTTCGCGACGATCGTCTGCGTCGCGCGCGTCGTGATCGCGTAGCCGCCGCCTGTCGCCGGCGTCCAGCTGCTGTACGTGACGGTGAGCCTGGCGGCGACGGGTCTGCCCGCATCGTTCTTCACGACGCCGGCGAGCGTGCGGCCCTTCGTCGAGCTGGCGCACAGGACCGTGCCGGCGCTGTCGCTGCTGTGCTGCCCCTTGCCGGCGCATCTGAGCTTGACGGTCGCGGCCTGCGCGGCGGCGCCGCTCGCCGCGAGCAGCCCGAGCGCCGTGACGCAGACGAGCAGCGCGCGCCTGATGGGGGAAGTGCCTCTCATCCTCGTCCTGCCTCTCTCTGCCGGGGAGCCGATGCCGACGCTGACGCTACTCAATGACAGCGCGCCGCGCCGGCGTCGCGGTAGCCGGCGCCGGTCCCGACGACGAACTGGACGATCCCGTGCGCGCGGTCGAGCCGGCCGGCGGCCGTCTGCGGGGCGAAGCGCTCGTAGTCGTGGTCGTGGCCGGACAGCACGACGTCGGCCCCGCCCTGCTGGAGCGTGCGCCACAGCGGGGCGAGCGCCGCGTTCGAGCCGTGCAGGCCCGAGGAGAAGTGCGGCTGGTGCCTGCGGAACGGCCCGCGATAGCCATTTGCGCATCTCCGATTAAGCCATTTGCACCGTTCCGATCAGCCATTCACGCACCCGCGGGTGGCGCGTGTGCTTCGTCGTGCGAACATCGGGACGAGATGCCCCGGCTCGCCGCCGATCCCCCCTACGCCCCCGACGTGCCGGCCGAGCTGGCGGCGCTCGACGCGACGGACGGCGATTCGTGGTCGGGCGTGGAGCTGGCGGACGCACAGCTCGGCGAGCTGGAGCGGACCGGTCTCTCGATCGTCGGCTCGCGCGTCGAGCGCGTCGACCTCGCCGCCGCACGGCTGCCGAGCCTGCGGATCGTCGACGCCGTACTCCACGGCTGCAACCTCGCGAACGTGCAGGCGCGCGGCGCCTCGCTCGTGCGCTGCGAGCTGCGCGGGTGCCGCCTCACCGGCAGCTCGTGGGCCGAGGGCCGCCTGACCGACGTGCTCGTGAAGGACTGCCGCGTCGACCTCGCCGCCTTCACGAGCGCGACGCTGGAGCGCGTGACGTTCGAGGGCTGCCGCATGACGCAGAGCGACCTGCAGGACGCCGCCTGCGAGTCCGTCCGCTTCCTCGGCTGCGACCTGAGCGAGTGCGACCTCACCGACGCGCGCTTCAGACGCTCCGAGCTGCGCGGCTGCGAGCTGCGCGACCTGCACGGCGTCGAGGGCCTGCGCGGCGTCGGGATCGAGTGGGGCGACCTGCTGGACCTGGCTCCCACGCTCGCCGCAGCGCTCGGGATCCGGCTGCTCGACGCGGCCGGGGACGCCTGAGCGTCAGGCGTCCGCCACGCGCCCCAGCAACGCGACGGCGTCGGCGACCACGGCGCGCTCGCGGACGGACAGCTCGCGTTCGAGCGCGTCCGTCAGCCAGCCCTCGCGCTGGGCGCGGGTGGCGTGCAGGAGCTTGCGGCCGGCGGGTGTCAGCTCGATGAACCAGCGGCGGCGGTCGTCCGGGTCGGGCCGGCGCGTCACGTAGCAGGCCGCCTCGAGGTCGCGGACCGTCTGCGCCATCGACTGCGGCCGCATCCGCTCGGCGGCGGCGAGGTCGCTCACGCTCGCCGGCCCCTCGCGGCCGAGCCGTCCGAGCACCGTGAGCTGGGGAGCCGGCGGACCCGGCTCCTGCCGCAGCCGCCGCACCAACCGCCCGAGCGTCTCGCGCAGCTCGTGCGCGAGGTCGGCGGTCGTCGGCTCCTCGGCGGTCTTGGCGGCCATGCGCGCCAGTGTAGGAGATCTACAGGCTGCCTGTACAGGCTGCCTGTAGACTCATCCGCGGGATGCGCCGCCGCCACCAGACCGATCCGGACCGCTACAAGTGGATCGCGCTGTCGAACGCGACGCTCGCGGTGCTGCTCGCGACGCTCGACGGCTCGATCACGATCATCGCGATGCCGGACATCTTCCGCGGGATCAAGCTCGACCCGCTCGTCCCGTCGAACTCCTTCTACCTGCTGTGGATGATCCTCGGCTATCTCGTCGTCACGAGCGTGCTGATCGTCAGCCTCGGCCGCCTCGGCGACATGGTCGGGCGCGTGCGGATCTACAACCTCGGCTTCGTCATCTACACGGCCGCCTCGCTGCTGCTGGCGGTCTGCTGGCTGACCGGCCCGGCCGGCGCGCTGTACCTGATCGGCTTCCGCATCGTCCAGGGCGTCGGCGGCGCCTGCCTGCTCGCCAACTCGGCCGCGATCATCACCGACGCGTTCCCGCCCAACCAGCGCGGGATGGCGCTCGGGATCAACAACATCGTCGGCGTCAGCGGCTTCTTCATCGGGCTGATGGTCGGCGGCGTGCTGGCGCCGATCGACTGGAGACTGGTGTTCCTCATCTCGGTACCGATCGGCCTGTTCGGCACCGTCTGGGCCTACCGCAGCCTGCGCGAGCTGAGCACGCCGCACGCGGCGCCGATCGACTGGCCCGGCAACGTGACGTTCGCGCTCGGGCTGATCCTGATCATGGTCGCCGTCACCTACGGCATCCGGCCCTACGGCGGGCACGCGACCGGCTGGACCAGCCCGCGCGTGCTGGCGCTGCTGGGCGGCTCGCTGATCTCGTTCGTCGCGTTCGTGGCCGTCGAGCGCCGCTCGCACGACCCGATGTTCCGGCTGCCGCTGTTCAAGATCCGCGCCTTCACGTTCGGGACGCTGTCGACCTTCCTGTCGTCCGTCGCGCGCGGCGGGCTGATGTTCATGCTGATCATCTGGCTGCAGGGCATCTGGCTGCCCCAGCACGGCTACAGCTTCACCGAGACGCCGCTGTACGCGGGCCTCTACATGGCCCCGTTCACGGTCGGGATGCTGCTCGCCGGGCCGACCTCGGGGATCCTCTCCGACCGCTACGGCGCGCGCCTGTTCGCGACCGGCGGCATGGTGCTGACGGCGGCCTGCTTCGGCCTGCTGGCGGTGCTGCCGACGAACTTCTCCTACTGGCAGTTCGCGCTGATCCTGTTCGCCATGGGCGCCTCGATGGGGATGTTCGCCTCGCCCAACCGCGCGGCCGTGATGAACAGCCTGCCGCGCGGCGACCGCGGCGCCGGCGGCGCGATGAACCAGACGTTCCAGAACTCCGCGCAGGTGCTGTCGATCGGCATCTTCTTCACGCTGATGATCATCGGGCTGAGCGCGACGCTGCCGCACACGCTGAGCGCCGGGCTGCAGGCGCACGGCGTGCCGGCCGGCACGGCGCACGCGGTCGGCGCGCTGCCGCCCGTCTCGATCCTGTTCGCAGCCTTCCTCGGCTACAACCCGATCCAGCACTTCCTCGGCGGGCATGTGCTGAGCGGCGTGTCGGCGCACAGCCAGGCCGTGCTGACGGGCCATACGTTCTTCCCGACGCTCATCTCCGCGCCGTTCCGCGACGGTCTGCACGCGGCGTTCGCGTTCGCGATCGTCGCCTGCCTCGTCGCCGCGGCGGCGTCGCTGATGCGCGGCGGCCACACGGTCGCCGAGGAGGAGCCCGAGGCCGCCCCCGTCCCCCACCGCCTGCGGGCGGCCGAGCTGGAGGAGCAGCATGCAGGTTGAGTGGTACGGACAGTCGGCGTTCCGCCTGACGGACGGCGGCGTGACCGTCGTGATCGACCCGTTCGGCGACCTCACCCCGCTGCTCACGAGCGGCCGGCGCTGGGACTACCCGCCGATGGCTGGCGTGCGCGCGGACCTGCTGCTCGTCACGCACGAGCATCTCGACCACAACGGCGTCGAGGTCGTCGCGGGCGAGCCGGTGACGCTGCGCTCGAGAGCGGGGACGTTCGCGGACACGCCGGCCGGCGAGGTCGTCGGGATCGCCTCCGAGCACGACGAGGTCGCGGGGACCCAGCGCGGCCCGAACACGCTCTTCGCCTTCTCGCTCGGCGGGCTGCGGATCGCGCACCTCGGCGACCTCGGCCAGCGCGCGCTGCGGCCCGAGCAGCTGGCGGCGCTCGGGCGGGTCGACCTGCTGATCGCGCCGATCGGCGGCGGCCCGACGATCGGCGCCGAGCAGGCCTGGGAGATCGCCCGCCAGGCCGGCGCGCGGTTCGTCGTGCCGATGCACTACCGCACCGAGCGCATCGACTTCCTCGAGCCGGTCGACGCGTTCGTCGCGGGCGCGGCGCGGGTCGAGCGGCTGCCCGGCCCGGTCTTCGAGGTCGAGGCGCTGCCCGACGGGGACGGGCCGCTAGCGGTGGTGCCAGCGGCGCCCTGACGCTGCCGCGCCGCACCCTGCGACGATGGGCGCGTGAGCAGCTTCGGCGACGCCCGCTGGTACGAGGTGCGCCCGGCAGCGACCCGCAAGCCGGCGACGTACCGCTGCCCGCTGTGCGATCGGCCGCTGCCGGCGCTGCGCGCGCACATGCTCGTGTTCCCCGAGGGCGACCGCGAGCGGCGGCGCCACGCGCACACCGACTGCGTGATGGACGCCCGGCGCACGGGCCGGCTGCTGCTGCGCGACGAGATCGAGCCGCAGCGCCGTAGCCTGCTCGCGCGACTGCTGAGGCGGCCGTGAGCCGCGCTGGCCGGCGCGCGCTGTGCGGCGGGTTGGCGCTGCTCGCGGCGTGCGCCGCCGCCGGCCCCGCCGCAGCCGCCGCCGCGAGTCGGCGCCCCGCCGGCCAGCCGCTCACGCTGACCTGGGGCGGCGACGTGACGCTCGGCTCCTCCTACGGCGATCCGCCGGACGACGCGCGCGGGCTGCTCGCCGCGGTCACGGCGCCGCTGCGCGCGGCTGACCTCGGCGCGGTGAACCTCGAGGGGACGCTCGGCAGCAGCGGCGGCTCGAAGTGCGGCGGCAGCGCCGGCAGCGGCGGGAACTGCTTCGCCTTCCAGGCGCCGGCGGCGAACGTCGCGGGCCTGCAGGCGGCGGGGATCGACGTCGTCAACATCGCGAACAACCACGCGTTCGACTTCGGCGCGAGCGGCCAGGCGCAGACGGTCGGCGCGCTCGATCGCGCCGGAATCGCCTACAGCGGCCGCCCCGGCGAGATCACCGTGCTGCGCCTCCCCCACGCGCGCGTCGCGTTCGTCGGCTTCTCGGCCTACCCGTGGACCGCGCCGATCGGCGACCTGGCGGCGGTGCGCGCGCTCGTGCGCGCGGCGGCGCGGCGGGCGAACGTCGTCGTCGCGTTCGTGCACGCCGGCGCCGAGGGCCCGTCGCAGGTCCACACGCCGAATCACGACGAGCTCGCCTTCGGGGAGAACCGCGGCAACCCGCGCGCGTTCGCACACGCGGCGGTCGACGCCGGCGCCGATCTCGTCGTCGGCTCCGGACCGCACGTGCTGCGCGGGATCGAGCTGCGGCACGGCCGGCTGATCGCCTACTCGCTCGGCAACCTCGCCGGCTACCGCAACTTCGGCATCGGCCCGGTGACGGGGACGAGCGCGCTGCTGACGGTGCGGCTCGGCCCGGACGGCACGTTCATGTCCGGCACGCTGGCGTCGCTGCGGCTGAGCGGCGTGGGGATCCCTGCGTTCGATCCGACCGGCGCCGCCGCCCGCCTCGTCACGCGCGTCTCGCGCGAGGACTTCGGCGCCTACGGCGTGAGCGTCGCCGGCGGCCGGCTCGTCCCCCACGCCGGCTTCGAGCGCGCGCCGCCGTTCGCGCACATCGAGCCGCGGCGTCAGCGGCGCGGGCGGGCCGCGCGCCTGCGCGGCCGCTACCCTCGGCCGCGATGAGCCACCTGGCGAGCTATGAGCCGGTCGGCGGCGAGCTGCACCGCCACCACGGCGTCGAGCACGCGCACCCGCACGGCGGTCCGCACGAGCACCCTCGCGACCACGACCACGCGCACGATCACGACCACGCGCACCACGGACACGGCCACAGCCACGGCCTGATCGACCCCTCGATCAGACGCTCGCGCGCCGGCGTGCGCGCGGTGCTGGCGGCGCTGCTCGTGCTCAGCCTCACGGCCGCCGCGCAGGCGGTCGTGTTCGCCGCGTCGGGGTCGGTCGCGCTGCTCGCCGACCTGATCCACAACGGCGGCGACGCGGCGACGGCGATCCCGCTGGGGATCGCGTTCGCGCTGCGCAGCGAGCGGGCGGAGCAGTGGGCAGGGCTCGCGGTCGTCGCCGCGATCTTCGCCTCCGCCTGCGTCGCCGGCTTCGAGGCGATCGACCGGCTCGTGCACCCGCAGCCGGTCCACCAGCTCGGCGCGCTCGCGCTCGCCGGCGCGATCGGCTTCGCCGGCAACCACGTCGCCGCGATCGTCCGCACCCGCGCCGGCCAGCGGCTCGACAGCCCCGCGCTGATCGCCGACGGCAACCACGCCCGCGCCGACGCCTACGTCTCGCTCGCCGTGATCGCCAGCGCGCTCGTCGTCGCAGCCGGGGTGCCGATCGCCGACCCGCTGATCGGCCTCGCGATCACGCTCGTGATCCTGCGGATCACGTGGCAGTCGTGGCAGACGATCCGGCACGGCACGCACGAGCACGCGCACCCGCACGCGCACTGACGAGCGATGCCTCCCGACGCACAGTCCCTGCGCGACTGGCGCAGGCACCTGCCCACCGGCGCGCCGGATCCGTGGCCGCTCGTGGCCGACGACGACGGCCTCACGCGCTGCTGGCGGGAGCATTGGCTCGAGCAGCCGGACGCCGTCGCGCTCGTCGGCCTGACCGCCGAGACGGAGACGAGCTACAGCCGCGCCGACCTCGACGCCCGCTCCGCCGCCGCGGCGCGGCTGCTGCACGAGCGCGGCGTGCGGCGCGGCGACCGCGTGCTGTTCAGCGGCGCGGCGAGCGCGAGCTATCTGTTCCTCTACGTCGGCGCGCTGCGGCTGGGCGCGGTGATCGTCCCGGCGAACACCGGCTACACCGCGCCCGAGCTGGCGCACATCGTCACCGACAGCGGAGCGGTGCTGGCCGTCGTCGACGATCCGCAGCGGATCGCCGGCGAGCTGCCGGTGGTCGTGCCGGCGTCGGTGGAGCTGGACGCCGCGGCGGCCGAGGCCGATGCCGCCGGCACGCCGCCGCTCGACGAGGCCACCGCCCGCGATCTCGCGATGATCGCCTACACGTCGGGGACGACCGGACGACCCAAGGGCGCGATGCTGAGCCACGGCAACCTGCTCGCCAGCGCGCGAGCGGTGACGATCGCCTGGCGCTGGACGGCCGGCGACGGGCTCGTCCTCGCGCTGCCGCTGTTCCACATGCACGGCCTCGGCGTGGGGATCCACGGCAGCCTCACCAGCGGCGGGCGGATCCTGCTGCTGCCGGGCTTCAAGCCGGAGCCGGTCGCCGCCGCGTGCGCGCGCGCCGACGCCACGCTGCTCTTCGGCGTGCCGACGATGCACAAGCGGCTGCTCGAGCACGCCGAGGTGGATACGGCGGCACGCGCCGCGCTCGCGTCACTGCGGCTGGTCGTGTCGGGATCGGCGCCGCTGTCGGGCGAGCTGTGGGAGCGGGTCCACGCCGTCACCGGGCAGCGGATCGTCGAGCGCTACGGCATGACCGAGACGGTCATGAACATCTCGAACCCGTATGAGGGCGAGCGCCGCCCGGGCACGGTCGGGATCCCGCTGCCGGGCGTCGAGGTTCGGCTCGACGGCGGCGGCGATGGCGATGGCGACAGCGGCGAGATCCTCGTGCGCGGCGAGAACGTGTTCGCCGGCTACTGGCAGCGGGAGGCGGCGACCGCGGAGTCGTTCACCGACGACGGCTGGTTCCGCACCGGCGACGTCGGCCAGCGCTCTCCGGACGGCTACGTCTCGATCGTCGGCCGCTCGAAGGAGCTGATCATCTCCGGCGGCTACAACGTCTACCCGCGCGAGGTCGAGGAGGTGCTCGAGTCCCACCCCGGCATCCACGAGGCCGCCGTCGTCGGAGGCCCGTCCGAGGAATGGGGCGAGGTCGTCACCGCCTTCCTCGTCCACGCCGCCGACGCCGCCCCGCCGAGCGCAGACGAGTTGGCCGACCTCACCTCCACCCGGCTCGCCGGCTACAAGCGACCGCGCGCGTACCACGTCCTCGAACGGCTCCCCCGCAACGCGATGGGCAAGCTCGAGCGCGGGCGGTTGGTGGAGCTGCTGGGCGGCGCGCATGCCGCCGTCGTCGGTCACAGACCTACGCTGTAGACGTCTTCCCCTCCCTCCCGGACGCGACCGGCGGCCGTCTAGCGGACGCGCTCGTAGCGCAGGTACAGCGCGCCCGAGGCGAAGGCGCGCTGCTCGAGCAGGCGCAGGCGCAGTTGCTCCCCACCGGCGGGGAAGTACGGCTTGCCGCCGCCGACCGCGACCGGGTTGACCCACGTGCGGAACTCGTCGATCAGATCAAACAATGCGGCGGCGAGCGTCGGGCCGCCGACCTCGATGTGGCCCTCGTGCTCGCGGGCGAGACGCGTCACCTCAGCGGCCGCGTCGGCACGGCGCACGAGCCGCACCCCGTCGGGGACGTCGCCGAGCGAGTCGGAGACGACGACGCGCGGCGTCTCGACGTACACGCGAGCGAACTCCGCCGCCACCTCCGACAGCTCGTCCGGAGCGGCCGCGGCAGCCGGCCAGTAGCTCTCCATCAGCTCGTACATGCGACGCCCGAACACGAACACAGCGGCGTCGCGCGCCTGCTCGTTCGCGATGCGATGGACCTCATCGTCCGGCGCGGTGAAGTCGAAGCTCCCGCTCGCGTCCTCGACATAGCCGTCGAGCGACATGCCCATCGCAAAGAAGACGCGGCCCATGCGTTGCCACGCTAGCACCGGGTAGCCGTGAACCGGGCGGTGCGCGAGCGCGTTCGGCACCTCCACAGGGCGTCGGCGCTGGCGCGGCGCTGACTCAGATCCCGAGCACGAGGCTGAGCGCGTCGTCCACGGCGCGAATCTCCGCAGCGTCGAGTCGTCCTGCCGAGGGCCCGAGGCGCTGAGGGTCAACGACGGTCGTCTGCTCGGCGAGCACTCGCGTCTCGCCTGCCCCGAACGCGACGAGCGGACGGAAGCTCGCCGGATGGGCGCTCGTCGAGGTCGGCGCGACCAGGACCGTGCTCAACCCGAGGAACTCGTCCGCCTGCACCACGACCGCATACCGCGCGCCGCGCTGCTCATGACCCCGAGCGCCGCGCGGCGCCGGCAGGCGGAAGACCTCACCGCGGACCATCACTCCGGCAACGGCGGAGCCAACTCCGCCAGCTGCTCCCGAACCAGCCGCATCTCCTCGCGATCGCCCGGATCGGCCGCCAGACGACGGACCTCCTCCACAATCGAAGACCGCACACGCCGACGGGCCGCCGCCTCCCGCAACGCCGTCCGAACCGCCTCCGAATCACTCAGACCACTCGAACGCACGATGTCTAGCGCCGCGGCAGAGCTGTCATCGAGACGGACGTGAAGGGAGCGCGCAGCCATGCGTCGAGTGTAGCGCGAATCGTGCTACACGATCCACTCACTCTGCCAAGAAACCAGCCGAACCTTTGCACCCGCACAGTTGCGACGATCGGGATGGTCGCGTAGCGCGTCACGCGGGCACCGGCGTGATCCCCCGAACTTGCTGGGGCCGTCCCCCTACGCTCCCCCGTCCGGCAGGGGTCGCGTCACGAAGTCCCTGCAAATGCTGGCCGGGCTTGTCCGGGCTTTTCCGCCGCTGTGGCAGCGAATTTCCCGTGCTGGCCGGTGTTGTCCGGGCCTGTCCGTCGCTTTGAACCGATCGGGGAGACAGGACGCGATCCCTGGCGGAGTGGGCAATCGCGCCTGCCTTGTGCGGTCATGTGTGCGGCGAACGGCTCGTGAACCGGCGTGCTTTGTTCCTCGGCCTGGTGAAGATGCCGCCGTGGCGACCGTTTTCGTGACGTATGTCCGACACGCGATGCATTCCGACGTCCTCCGCTCGGAATGACGGGTCGGACGAGTCTTACGCCGACTCCGGACCGCGAACTGCGCAAGGACGAGCTCGGAGCTCGGCTTCCGCGCCCGCCTGCACCGCAACTACGTCGGCGCGCTCGAGCGCGGCGAGATCAACCCGACCTTCAGAACGCTGCGCACGCTCGCCGAGGGCCTCGACGTCGAGCTGTCTTCGCTGATCCGCCTCTACGAGGAGCGCCACGAAGACCGCGACGAGCCGCCCGGCCCCGTGATCCGCCAGGCCACCGAGGCGCCGCGCGTCGGCATCGCGCACCGGTCGGCCGCGTGAGCGCAGCCGTGCCCCAGGTGGTCTTCGGAACGCACCAGCCCCGATGTGGACAGAACCCTATCGCTGGCGATACAGTTCTGTCCGTGCCTGATCCGTCGCTCCTGAGCGTCCGCGAGGTCGCC
>Ga0265319_1000740_pt1 | contig 21291 bp, 23 predicted proteins | sample 4824metaG_FD_192443 | JGI IMG/M metagenome (GOLD analysis project Ga0265319, IMG submission 192443) | Rhizosphere microbial communities from Carex aquatilis grown in University of Washington, Seatle, WA, United States - 4-8-24 metaG | ecosystem: Host-associated > Plants > Roots > Rhizosphere >...
TTGGAAGGGCAAGTCGTCGGGTGGGCGGCCCAGACATGCGCGCAGTTTAGGACGTGTGCGTCAGACCGGAAAGAGCCGTGCGTGGCTGGGCACCGAGGCTGTCGAAAGCGTTGAGCGTCGGTGCGGCGATGCGGAGCGCGCGGATGACATCGTTGCGCACCGCGTCTTCGAGCGCTGCCATCGAGGACACCCGCTGAACGTGGGTGAAGGCCGCGCGGACCCAGACGCGAGCAAGCCCCGCAATGACGATCGCAGTCAGCGTCACTTCGGGATCCTTGGAAGCCGCGCCGACCCGGGCGGCCAGTGCTGCGCCGAGGGTCGCTGTGAAGCGTTCGAGCTCGACAAACGGCGCCGCCCGAAGGGCTGGCGAGCTGTCTGCTACCTCGCAGAAGCGCCGGAAAAGGCGAAGTGCGTGGGCCTCGTCGAGGTCCTGCCACCGATCCAGCGGGATGCCGCCGATGAGGGCATCCACGACAACCTCGCCGAGCGGTTCTGCCCCACGATGCCGGACGGCGTCGGCAAGTGCCTCGGCGTAGGACTCGTCCCGATCGAAGAACATCGATTCCTTGGTGGGGAAGTAGTTGAACACCGTCTGCTCGGAAACTTCGCATGCCGCAGCGATCCGGGCAACGCTCACCGCGTCGAAACCCTCGGCCAGGAACAGGGCCGTCGCAACATTGGAGATCCGCTGCCGAAGGCGCCTCTTCTTGCGCTCGCGCAGCCCTGCGACGACGGGCTCCGCCGCCGCGTGTGCCTGTTCGAGGGTTTCCAGGATCGCCTCGACGCTGAGTTCGGTGTCGGTGTCGGTGTTCGTGGTCATCGGGAACAAAGTATAGACAGAACCGTGGGGTGCTACTATTCTTTGTGTAACCACAAATTTGGGGTCCCACCATGACAGACGACGCGCCGGCCTCCCCACGGTCATCACCGGTCCTTGCCGTCGAGGCATGCGGCCTGGTCAAGACCTTTGGCACGAATCGCGCGGTCGACGGAGTCGATCTCGTTGTCCACGGAGGCGAGGTTTTCGGCGTGTTGGGCCCCAATGGCGCAGGCAAGACCACGATGCTGCAGATGCTCGCCACCCTGCTGCCGATCGACAGCGGCACCGCCAAGATCTTTGGCTACGACGTCCAGCGTCAGCCCCACGCGGTGCGACAGCTGATCGGGGTGACCGGCCAGTACGCATCGGTCGATGAGCTGCTCACCGGTCGCGAGAACCTCCGTCTGTTCGGCCGGCTGCAGGGGTTGTCGGCCAGGGAGGCCCGCAGCATCGGGGATGACCTGCTCGAACAGTTCGACCTGACCGAGGCCAGCGACCGTTACGTCATGCATTATTCGGGTGGCATGCGACGCCGTCTCGATCTGGCGGCGAGTCTCATGACCAGGCCGGCGCTGATCTTCCTCGACGAGCCGACCACGGGGCTCGACCCACGCACCCGCGCCCAGATGTGGGCGACGATTCGGGCGTTGGTAGCAGACGGCTGCACCATCCTTCTGACGACCCAGTACCTCGATGAGGCCGACCAGCTCGCAGACCGGATCGCCGTCATCGACCGGGGACGCAAGGTCGCCGAGGGCACATCCGACGAGCTGAAGGCACAGGTCGGCGGCTCGAGCCTGCGCGTGCAGCTCGCTGATGGCGTCGACGCCCGGGCGGCGTCGGCAGTGGCGGGCGAGGTAGCGCACCACGTGCCCGTCATCTCTCCCACAGGAACCGGGTTCAGCCTCTCGCTGTCAGACGCCAACCAGGCGGCCGATGTCCTGATCGCCCTCCGTCAGGGGAGCCTGGACATCGTCAACGCCGCCATCGAGCAACCAACCCTGGACGAGGTGTTCATGGCCCTCACCGGCCATCTGGGCGCGACGTCCTACCCGGATCCGGAGGCACCCGCAGCATGAACCCCATGGCGATCACCACCGCCGCGAAGAAGCGCCCGGCGGACCGCCCCATCCGCGCCTCAGTGCCCGTCTCTGACGTCTTTTCCCAGACGACCGCAATGGCCTGGCGAGCCCTGCTCAAGATGCGTCGCAACCCTGAGCAGCTCGTCGATGTGACCTTGATGCCGCTGCTGCTCACCGCCCTGTTCGGGTTCATGTTCGGCGGCGCTGTGGCCGGCGGCATGGTGGCCTATCTACCCACGCTCATCCCCGGCATCGTCGCCTACGGCGCGGTCACGGCCTGCGTTGCGGCCGGAACCCAGCTCCGCGATGACATGGAACGAGGCGTCTTCGACCGGCTCCGATCGCTGCCCATCGCCCGGATCGCGCCCCTTGCCGGCCCGATGATGGCGGACCTCATCCGCTATGCCCTGGCGGCCGGCCTCACCCTGACCATGGGCATCATCATGGGCTACCGACCGGGCGGTGGTGTCCCCGGCGTGGCGGCCGGAGTGCTCTTGGCGATGCTCACCGGCTGGTCGCTCGCATGGGTATTCATGTATATCGGCACCGTCGCGAAGAGCGCGTCGTCCGTCTCGTCGCTCTCGCTCGTGGTCATGTTGCCGCTGACTTTTGTTTCCAACGCGTTCGTCCCCGTCGACACGCTGCCGGACTGGCTCCAGACGGTGGTCCGCCTCAATCCCATCTCGCTCGTCATCACGGCGCTTCGGGACCTCATGAACAACGCCTCCGTCACCGCACAGGTTGGGTATGCGCTGCTCGGTTGTGCCATCGTCGTGGCCATCTTCCTGCCGCTCACGGTCCGTTCGTATTCGAAGAAGGTTTAGTGGCTCCGACCACGCAAGCGGGATGAAATGGCGCGCCCGGCAGGATTCGAACCCGCGGCCTGATGGTCCGAAGCCATCCGCTCTATCCACTGAGCTACGGGCGCGCGCAGTGCGCTCGAATGGAGCGCATCAGTCGGAAGGCCTGACCACACCGCTTCCAGGAGCCCAGAACTGGCGGTAGCGAACTCGCCGGCGCCGAGGCCCAGGAGTCGGTGCAATCCGGCTCTTCCGCTCCAGATTGTCACACGGGCAATTGCATTGCGGTTGACAGCCGGATCGGGCCGCGACTGGAGCGGCCGTGAGCCGAGATCGCCGAGACTTCCAGCGCGATGAAAGTCTCATCTGACGAAGCTCCACCGGCCGCCGCGAACGCAAGCTCGGCCTCGCGCTCGCGGACGGTTTACATCGATTCGGACATGGTCCTGCTTGCCGCGCACCAGGGCAGGCGCGGGATCGAGCTCGACATCCAGGCCGACGTTGCCGAGGGCATCGAACGTCTGTCGGTTGTCGCCGACCAGACAGTGGTCCTCGTCTATCCACAGGGCCTGAGCTCGCTGCGGGCCACGGACGCGGCGCGGCTCAAGGTGCTGCACGACGGCCTGGGCGCGACGCTCGACGCCCTGCTCGTCGTCGGCTGCCCGCACGACAACCGCTCGTGCGGCTGTGCCAAGCCCGGCAGTGGCCTGATCGAGCTGGCGATGAGCCGGCACGGGCTGCCGCGCCACCGTGGCTGGTTCATCGGCGCGGACCAGGAAGGCGTCGTGTCCGCCCGCGGGGCAGGCCTGAACACGATCCGCATCGGCCCCGCGGGCATCGACCACCTGAGCGCCGTTCACCGGCCCGACTACGAGGCGCGCGACCTGCTCGACGCGGCCAACCACATCCTCGTCGAGGAGCTTTCGTAGCACTTCGGCCCGCGCATGCCATGATCCGTCGATGATCGTGGCCAAATACGGCGGGTCCAGCTTGGCCACGCCGGAGCACATCCTGCGCATCGCCGACCACGTCGCTCGGCAGCGCGCGGACGGTGTGCCGCTCGTCGTCGTCGTCTCGGCCATGGGCGACACGACCGACGATCTGATTGCACTCGCCGCGAAGGTCACGCGCACGCCCGATCCGCGCGAGCTCGACCTGCTCATGGCCACGGGCGAGCTCGTCAGCGCCGCATTGCTGGTCATGGCTCTCCACGATCGCGGCGTCGACGCGATCAGCCTATCCGGGCCACAGGCCGGGATCCTGACCGACGGCACGTTCGGCCGCGCCCGGATCACCGGCGTGGAGCCAGCCCGCGTCCGCGAAGAGCTCGGCGCCGGCCGCGTCGTCATCGTCGCCGGCTTCCAGGGCGCGACGGGAAACGAAGTCGCAACCCTCGGCCGTGGCGGGTCGGACACGAGCGCCGTGGCCCTGGCCATAACCCTGGGCGCCCAGCGCTGCGACATCTTCACCGACGTAGATGGTGTGTACACGGCCGACCCACGTGTGGTTCCGGAGGCCAGGCGCCTGCCCGAGATCGGCTACGAGGAAATGCTCGAGCTCGCCCACCAGGGTGCGAAGGTGCTTCAAACGAGGTCGGTCGAGCTCGCCTGGGTTCATGGAATGGAGGTCCGAGTGCGCCACCCGCAGAGCGACGATGAGGGAACGCGGATCAGGGAGGTGACGATGGAGGCGCGCCAGAAGGTGCGCGGCATCGCCACGGACGATGGGATGGCGAAGCTGACGCTGCTCGACCTTGCCGATCGGCCGGGCATGGCCGCCGAAGTCTTCGCGCCGCTCGCGGCCGCGGGCATCCCGGTCGACGGCATCATCCAGAACGTCGGCCACGACGGCGCGGCGGACCTGTCGTTCATCGTCGCCGAGGCGGACCTTCTGGCCGCTGAGCGCCTGCTGCGCGCCATGCTGCCGGAGCTGCGCGCACGGGACATGGCCGTCTCGTCCGGCCTGGCTAAGGTCAGCATCATCGGCTCGGGCATTCACAATGCACCGACCTATCCCGCGCGCATGTTCGCGGCGCTGGGCGAAGCGGGCATCAACCTCGAGATGATCATGACCTCTGAGATCCGCATCACGTGCGTCATCCAAAGCCGCCAGTTGGCGACCGCAGCACGCGTGCTGCACAAGGCATTCGAGCTCGAGCAGCCATGACGACGTTCGCGGTCGTCGGCGCGACCGGCCTCGTCGGCAAGACCATGCTCGAAGTGCTGGTCGAGCATGGCCTGGCGCAGGATGTGCGCGCGCTGGCGTCCGGGCGGTCGGTCGGTAGCTCGCTCGAGGTCAGCGGTCATTCGTGGTCCGTGGCCGAAGCGACGCCTGAGGCATTCGCCGGCGTCGACATCGCGCTCTTCTCGGCCGGCGCGGATGTGTCTCTCCAGCTGGCCCCGCAAGCCGCCAAGGCGGGTGCCGTCGTCATCGACAACTCCTCGGCCTGGCGCATGGCTGTCGACGTGCCGCTCGTCGTCAGCCAGGTCAACGCGGACGACATGGCCGCGCATCACGGGATCATCGCCAACCCGAACTGCTCGACGATGCAGCTCGCTCCCCTGCTCGCGGTGTTGCGCGACGCGGCCGGCCTGCGGCGCGTCGTCGTCGACACGTACCAGGCCGTGTCGGGCACGGGCGCGGAGGCCGTCGACGAGTTCCGGACGCAGATCGAGGCCCACGTCGCGGGCACCGACAAGACCGCTCGCGTGTACGCCCACCCGATCGCCTTCAACGCGCTGCCCGAGATCGATGTCTTCCTCGACAGCGGCTACACCAGGGAAGAGTGGAAGGTCGTCAGCGAGAACCGCAAGATCCTGCACCTGCCCGACCTGCCTGTGTCGTGCACGGCCGTGCGCGTGCCGGTCTTCGTCGGCCACTCGGAGGCAGTGCACGTCGAGCTGGACCGTGCGGTCAGCGCGCAGCAGGCACGCGAGCTATTCGCGGCCGTGAATGGCGTCGTCGTGGTCGACGACCCGCAGGCGCACGCCTACCCCATCGCGACGCAGGCTGCAGGGACGGATGACATCTACGTCGGCCGCATCAGGTCAGACATCTCCATCTCGGATGGGCGTGGTCTCGCCTTCTGGGTCGTGGCCGACAACCTGCGCCGTGGCGCGGCGACCAACGCGGTCGAGCTTGCGGAGATCGTGATCGAGCGCGGCTGGCTCGGCGGTGCGCGCTGAGCTATCGCGCTAGAGCGGGGTCGACCTCCGACGGACGACCCACCAACCAAAGGCGAGGATGCTGGACCCGACCGCGATCTTGAGCAGGTCGCCGGGCAGGAACGGATACAGCCCGTTCTGCAGGCTCCAGGTCACCGATTGGTGCGCCGCGGCCATCAGCCACGGCAGGCCGATGAGGTAGACGACCAGGTTGCCGAGCACCATCGCCACAACCGCGCCACCGATCCGGCGATCCCAGCCCAGCTCGGCGAGTCGGCCGACCAGCGCTGCGGCGAAGATGAAGCCGACCAGGTAGCCACCGGTCGGGCCGAGGGAGAAGCCCGGGGCACCGAGGTGGACGATGGTGTCAAACCCGGACGCGTACTGCCCGCTCTGCGCGTTGAAGGCGAAGACCGGCAGGCCGAGGATGCCGAGCAGCAGGTAGAGCACGACCGACCCGAGCGCCCGGCGCATGCCGAGCAGCGCGCCGCCGAACAGCACACCGAAGGTCTGCAGCGTCACCGGCACGACCGGGTAGCCGGGCAGGTAGAAGCTGATCCGCGCGCCGAGGACGATCAGCAGGGCGCCGATGCCCATCATCAGCAGATCCCGCTGCCACGTCGCGGCACGCTCGCCGACCCGAATCGGGACGAGGAAGTCTCCGAGCGTCACGCCCCGCTCGATCGGCGGAACGCGCGCCCAGCGGGTGGCGATCATGCGCCTAAGGCTACCAGCGCGGGATCACCCGGCGACCGTGTCTCAATCGGCGACCGTGCCTCACCCAGCGACCGTGTCGCTGATCGCGAAGCTGAGCTGGCCCAGGTTGCGCTCGACCAGCTCCACCTCGAGCTCGTGCTCGCCGGGCGACAGGCTCGGCCCGGCTACGTGGAGCGTGACGCTGTCGCCGCGCGTGACAACGACCGGGTTCGTGGCACTTACCTCGGTTGCACGGATGGGCGTCGGGTCACCCGGCCGCTGCGCGCTGACGTCGTCCGGGCTGATGTCACGGCCGTCGACGCGCAGCTGGCCGACGCCGATGAGGACGCCGTCGCCCATCGGGTTCTGCGCCTGGAGCTGGAAGCCGGTGTCGGTGTTGCGGAGCGACCCTGCGACGTAAAACTGGCGCGCGATGAAGCCCGGAATCCTCATCGCCGAAGACTATCCGGACCGGCGAAACAGGGCGGCCATGCGATACTTGGCCCTCCCCCGCGGTGGCCTTAGCTCAACCGGCAGAGCATCGGACTGTGGATCCGAAGGTTACGGGTTCGACCCCCGTAGGCCACCCCAACCGTCCCCGGGTGGCAGCGGCGGATCAGCCCTTTGAAGCCGCAACTGGGTGCAGGGGCCGTGGCCGAGTCTTGTCATCATCGGTCGCCAATCCCGCCGGATCATCACGCTCGACGCTCGACGCGGCGACCACAAGATTGCGGCCCTGCTCTTTCGCTCGGTACAGCGCCTGGTCCGCGGCACGCAGCAGTGCCAGCCGCTCGGTGGCCTCATCCGGTGCCGTCGCGACTCCGATCGAGACGGTCAGCCGCGAGCTCACCCCCGGAGCGAGGCTGAGGATCGTCGATTCCGTGCGCGAGCGGATGCGCTCTGCGATCGCCAGCGCCTCGGACTTGGACGCTCCAGCCAACAGCACTGCGAACTCCTCGCCGCCATAGCGGGCCGCAACGTCGCCCTGGCGCATGCACGATCGCAGCACACCTGCCAGCGCGCGCAACGCGTCGTCGCCCGCGGGATGGCCGTAGCTATCGTTGAAGTCCTTGAAGTGATCCACGTCGAGCATCAGGACGGACAGCGATTCGCCCTCGTTCAGCTCCTCCAACGCGATCTTCGCCGCGTCGTCGAACGCGCGCATGTTCGCCAGCCCCGTGCGCGGGTCCGTGTTGGCCTGGCCGTGGAGCATTGCGAGCAGGCGTCGGTTGTTGACCGCAAGCGCGGCGTGCTCCGCGATCCGCACCACGGACGCTCGGAGATCCATCGGCAGCGCATCTGGCCGTTTCCAGTACAGGTGGACGGAGCCGACCAGCTCTCCGCTGCTGAGTGCGATGCACACCAGCGTGCCCTCACCGACAGGGTAGACGGGACAGTGAACACTCAGCGGCGCCGCCTCGTCGCTCGCCACGAACATGCCGCCGCGCTGCACGCCGGCGCAACGCGACAGCTCGTGGAGCGGCAGGACGACGGCCTGCGCATCCCCGCGGGACGCCTCGGGAACCGCGCGATCCTGTGAACGATTGAGCACGTGCACAACCGACGCATCGGGCCGCACCAACAGGTCGAGCGCCTCGAGAGTGGATCGTGCAACCGCCATGTCGTCGGATGCGAACGAGGTGACCTCTGTGAAGCGATTGACGACCGTGGCGTTGCGCTCGCTGCCCTCAACTGCCAAGCCGAAGCGACGGACCAGCATGATCGCAAGGCCGGCGGCGGCCATTGCGACCACCAGGGCCAACACGAGCGCTAGTTCGCGCTGTCCTGCGATCGCACTGGATTCGGCGTCGAGCTGGCCGGCCACGTCATCGGCGGATCCGGACAGTGCCTGTTCGGCGTTGGCCAACTTCTCGTGCCAGTCCCCTAGCAGGGGCTTATATACGGTCAGGTCGGCTCCCTGGCCCGACGCGACGATCACCGGATCCGCGAACGCCTGGTGCCACTCGTTGAGGCTCGCGGCCAGCGAGCCCTCGGCGGCGACGATCGCAGGGAACTGTGCGGCCATGTCTGGGATCGTGTCGGTCGCGGAGCCTTCCGCTCCCGCTGCCTGCTGGTATGCCACCAGTGCGTCTGGCTCGCCGGTCAGCAGCAGGTCTGCCAACGCCGCCTCTTCGTCGGCGACCGCGTCAACGAGGATTGCGACCTGCACCCGGCTCTGGTCAAGGACAGCCGTACGCGCAGAAACGGCACGGAAGGCATCGTCGGTGGCCCAGAAACCGGAGGCGGCGACCACGATCGCGAAGACTGTCACGCTGCCGAGAGCCAGCAGGACACGCGAGGAGGAGCGCAGCATTCGGGGCACGTCGCAACCGTACGCGGAGGCCGCGGAAATAACTGCCCGACGATAGGACCCCCCTGCGGTCAGTACTGCCACGTTCGGATCGAAGGGCTCCGCCGTGCGATCACGGACTCGCGATTCTGGCAATCAGCCGTTCTGATGATCGCCTGTTGACGGCTCGACAACTACCGTGGTTCGAGACGGTCACTGCGGCGTGCTCTGACCGTGCCGCGCGCCACGCCGAACAAGGGCCAGCCAGACGTTGATATCGAGAACCAATGCGCTAATAGGGGGGCGCACCAAATCGCCTTGCGTCCTGGTCGTCGAGCACGACCGCTCGCTGCGCGCCTACTTCCGCACGGCCCTTGAGGCTGCTGGTTTTGCCACCTTGGAGGCGGCCAGCGGCCTCGAAGGTCTCGACGTCATTGAGCGCGGCGCGATTTCGGCTGTGGTCCTGCACGTCAGCCCGGGCGGATTGTCCGATGTCCAGGTGGTAACGACGATCCGCAGTCAGGCCGAAACGGCCACCCTGCCGATCCTCCTGGTGGCCGACGGCGACACGGCGGAGCTGGTCGATCAGGGCCTCGAAGCCGGCGCCAACGACTTCTTGACCCAGCCGGTCCGGGTTGATGAGCTCGTGACGCGCATCCGGGGCATGGTCCGCAGCCACGAAGCCTGGACGGATCGGCTCAGGGAGAATCTGCGTGAACGATCGGCCGTTGTCGAGGCGCTCGGGCAGTTGGACCTGCTGGGCTCACCCGAGGACGTGGCCGAAGCCGTGGTCATGACGCTCGTGACCCACACTCATGCTGAATACGTCGCGCTGCACCAGGTTGCAGGCGTGGGCGAGGTGCGGCCGTTGGCGCAGTATCACGACGGCCAGGGGCTGCGCGTCGGCCTGCCACCGATGGAGCCTCGCCAGGCGCGCGCGCTGCTCGACCGGGCCAACAGTGGGCCGTGGACGGACGTCGCGGGTCGAGACATGACCAATCCGAGCGAGGGCCTGGCGCGCCAATCGCTGGCCGCCGTGGCGAGGGCTCCGGTCTACGCTCACGGTCGGCGCATGGCCGGCCTGCTCGTGCTCGGCTTCGTCGCAGGCAGCACTCCGGCCCGATCGGTGGCGGTCTCGCCGGAGCGCCTGTCTCGTCTTCTCTCTGCAGCGATCGACTATGCCAGCATTCTGAGCACCCTCGCGGGCGAACAGATTGCCGGTAACGCTCAGGCTCGCGCGTCGCGGGCATCGCTCGAACATATCCTCGCGGAGCGAACTTTCGCGACCGTCTTTCAACCGATCGTTCAGCTCCCCGATCGAAGCGTCGTGGGCTACGAGGCGCTGACCCGATTTGACGACGGCGTGCGCCCGGATGTGCGCTTCCGAGAGGCTGAGGGGGCTGGTCTCGGAATGGAGTTCGAGGCCGCCACGATGGAACGAGCCCTGATCACGGCGGCCACCTTACCCACGACCACGATGCTCACACTGAACGCCTCGGCCGATTTCGTGTTGAGCGGCGACCAGCTGGCGGATCTGCTCGCCAGGGCAGCCCGGCCAATAGTGCTGGAGATCACAGAGCACTCGCGCATTGACGATTACGATGCCCTGCGCTCGGCGCTCGGGGCGCTTGACGGCGGCATTCGTGTGGCCGTCGACGATGCCGGCGCGGGGTTCTCGAGCTTGCGCCACATCCTGGAGCTCCAGCCGGCATTCGCCAAGCTCGACATGAGCCTCGTCCAGGGGATCGAGCGTGACACCGTGCGCCAGGCACTCGTGACCGGGCTCGACTATTTCGCTCGCCGCAGCAACTGTTCGCTGATCGCCGAAGGGGTGGAGACTGCGGCCGAGGCGGCCACCCTCGAGCGTCTGGGCGTCGGCCTCGCCCAGGGCTATCTGTTCGGCCGGCCCGCCGCCCTGACCTGACCGGGCGCTGCTCGCCTGTGCATCAAGACGCCCCGGCCGAAGCCGGGGCGTCTTGAACTGCGAGTTGGTGAAATCCGTTTACGGGGTTTCGAACCCGTGCTGATAGACGCACGCCGGGAACATTCCGTGGATTGATACCTTCGACGCGAGGCTGATCCACTTCCCGCTGCCGGGGTCCTTGTAGCTGACCAGGATCTTGGTGCCTGGCTTGGCCCAGTGCTCCCAGGTCCGGTAGATCTCGCCTGCCGGGACCCGCTCGGTCGCGACCTTGACGCCGGTCGTGGTCGTCCACTTCAACCGGAACGTGATGGCCACAGCGCTGGCCGAATTGTCGAACACGCCGTAGTACGCCGGGTCGTTGCACGGTCCGCCGACCGAACCGCCACTGCCGCCGCCGCTGGTGGTATCGCAAGCGGTCTCAGTGATGACGTTCGTGTCGAGGGTGACAGCGCCGCTGCGCGCCATCGCGCGGCCCTGGAGCGTGGCTCCCGTGGTCATCGTGACCGACGCGTGAGCCATGATGTTGCCGACGAACGAGGTCGACGTGCCGAGAGTCGCCGAGCTGCCGATCTGCCAGAAGACATTGCACGGCTGCGCGCTGTTGATCAGGTTCACGCTGCTCGCCGACGCTGTCGTCAGGGCGCTGCCAATCTGGAAGATGAAGCGCGCGCCGGCGACGCCCTGGCCGTCGAGGGTGAGTGGCCCGGTCAGGCCAGCGGAGCTGCTGAAGCAATACACGCCTGCGGTGAGCGTCTTGTGGCCGAGGTTCTTGCCGGTCAGATCCTTGTTGCACGCCTGGCCGGCCGCGTTGTTGTAGGCGGTGGTCAGGTCGGCCTGCGCCGATGCAGCCACGCCATCTGCCACGTGCATGGTCCCATTGACGATGCCGGGCGGGAATCCGGTGACGGATGACTGGGGGCTGACGCCGAGATCGCCATTGATGACGCTCGGCCCCGTGTTGGTCACGGTCGAGGCACCAAGGACGGCGAAGGAAGTTGCAGTGCCAAGGCCAATCGCCTGGGATGCCGCGACATTCCCGGTAAAGGCAAAGCCGAGCAGCAACGTGAGAAGGAACGAGACAGGCAAACCGCGCTTCAACACGTGGCAACCCCTTTCGGAAGCCCCCACTGCGCGATAGCAACGCCGTCGTGGTGGATTTGAAAGTGGCCGTACCCGGTCACCGGCTTGTGTGGGCACGTTAAGTGCGGTGAGTTGACGTGCCAAGCCCTACGCCTAGGTCACCCATCTGGAACTTATGGCTGTTGGTGAGCTGTGAAATGTGTGGCAATTTCACTGCGCGGCGGCGCGCTCGCCAGGCAGGAAGTGGCGAGCCCGGCGACCGTCAGTTGACCAGGCCGGCCAGCCAACCGCGCACATCGAAGGTGGACGCTCGGCCGTCGGGCAGTTCCCGCGGTGACGAGTGCGAAGCGTCGACAAAATCGCGCGACCAGGTCGGCCCGGTCATGGCGCAGATTGTAAACGCACCATTGACCGTCGCGCTTGAGGAATTGACCACCGATACGCAGGAGAGCCAGAGAAGGAGAGGGGCAGGGGTCGGGTTGTTGGTGGCGGGCTGTTTACGGGTAGGGCGGGCCCCCTCCCCCGGCGAGTGCCACGGCAGCGCTCGCGATCGTGAGCAGGGCGCCCATGACCAGTGCGACGAGTCCAGCAGGCAGATGACGCAGACGGAAGTTAGCCATCGGGGAGCTCCTTTCTCCCCTCTCCCGGGCTCCGGCAGTTGAGCTCTCGATCCCGCGAGCTCATTGCTGGCGATGGTATGTTTCACCCATGCGTATGTCAAGTATTTCTAAACCTCGGATCGACCCGGAGTCCACCCGTCGCCTCGGCCAGGAGATTCGTCGGCGGCGCCTGGCACTCCGCTTGTCGCAGTCAGACGTCGGGCACCCGTTCACTCGTGCTTACGTCTGCGCGGTTGAAAGCGGGCAATGCGTGCCCTCGCTGTCGGCGCTCATGCTCCTGGCGCAGAGGCTGCACACGACCAGCGGCGCGATTCTCGACGCCGTCAATCCGTGCTTGGCGCCGCTGTACACTGTCTCGCATGCCACAAGTCAAAGCGCGCGTAGCGCGAGCCACTGACAGGGTCCGCGTCTCTTCAGGCGTGGGCGCGCGGATCCGCGAAGCACGGCGGCGCTCCGCTATGACCCAGCAGCAGGTCGCCGGCGACCGTTACACCAAGGCATACATCAGCGCCCTTGAAAACGGCTTGGTACGGCCGTCGGTAGCGGCGCTGGAGTACCTCGCACCGCGCCTGGGCACGACGCCCAGCGCGCTGATGGCGGATGTTCGCCCGGCCTGGTCGCGCATCGACGCGGACCTGCAGCTCGCAGCGGGCAAGTGGCAGGTCGCGGCCGACGCCTATGAGTCACTGCTCGCCAATCCCGATGGGCTCGACAAGGGAACGCGAGCCGAGCTTCTGCGCGGCCGCGCCGAGGCACTCGCGCGCATCGACCATATCGCCGAGGCAGCCGCGGACGCCTCCCAGGCCGTCGAATTGTTCGAAGCGCTGGGCCGCCACGAAGACGCGGCGCTGGCGAGCTACTGGCTCTCGGCCGCGATGTACGAGCAGGGCAACACGGACGACGCGCGAGCTCTTCTGCAGGCGATCCTCGCCCGGGTCAGGACCGGCATGCGCATCGGGCCCGACTTCAGGCTTCGGCTGCTGATGGCGCTCGCATCGAACGAAACACGTGATGGCAACCACGCCGGGGCGCTGTCGTACTTGGAGCAGATCCGCGGCCTGGTGGACGAGCTGGACGACCGACGCCGCGCCCACTACCTGTTCGACCTTGCCTACGTCTACACCGAGACAGGCGACTACGAGGCTGCAATCCGGACCGGCCACGCCAGCCTCGCGCTGTTCAAGGCCGTCGAGACCAGCTTCGAGGTCGCGCGGCTGGAATACGAGCTCGCGCTGGCGCACCTGCATACCGGCAACATCGGGCGCGCCCAGGAGATGGCAGCGGACTCGGTCGCACGATTCATTGCTTTGGGCGACGATCGCCAGCGCGCCCACGCACTCGACTCCCGGGCACAGATCGAGATCGCCCGAGGCGAATTCGACCAGGCGCTTGACACGGCCAACGAAACGCTGCGGCTGGCGACGGAGACCGACAACCCGTGGGCCAACGCCGACGCAAAGCTGACGATGGCGCGCGCATATGCGGGGCTGTCCGCGACCAAGGATGGCGCGCGTTACGTCGAGCAGGCGAAGTCAGCTTTTGCCGCGGCCGCGGACGAGTCGCGCAGCCAGAATCGGCTCCAGGTGGTGCGTCGCGTGCTGACCGAATGGGCCGAATTCATGGCCGGTCAGGGCGATCACAAGGCGGCGTTCGAGCTGAGCCGGGAAGCGCTGGCGGCGTCTCGCTAGACAGCGCCGCCGCGCAAGCTAGATATAGACGGCGGTGATCAGCTCGCTGATTGGTGCTGCGGCCTCGTAGCCGCGATCGAAGGCGGCCAGGTCCGCGTCGAGCATCTCGCGCCGCCGTGAGCCGAGCATCTCCATCAGGGCGCGGCGGACCGACTCTGGCCGGACGACCGGCCGAGACGCCAGCAGCCCGCCCAGCGCGACGATCGACACGAGGCGGACGTCGCCGACCTCGCTCGCAATGCCGGTGCACGGCATGGCCAGCAGCTCGATGTCGTGACGCGTCGGCTCAGCCTCGATCAGCGATGTGTTGACTATCAGCAGACCATGCGGCGCGACAGTGGCTTCGAAGCGCGCCAGTGACGGCGGGTTGAGCGCCACGACGGAGTCGGCCTGGTCCAGGATCGGCGAGCCGATCGGGCGATCAGAGACGACGACCGTGCATGATGCCGTGCCGCCGCGCATCTCCGGCCCGTAGGACGGCATCCACGTCACGTGCTTGCCCTCGAGCAGTGCCGCCTCGGCCAGGACGTGGCCCGAGAACAGGATGCCCTGGCCGCCGAAGCCGGCAAAGATCGCGCCGTGCTGCATCACTTGCCTTCCTTGATGCGGTCGACGATCACGCCCAGTGGGTAGGTATCGACGACGTCGCGCTCGACGTGCTCCATCGCCTCGCTCGCCGTCATGCCCCAGCCGACCGGACAGGTCGACAGGATCTCGACGATCGAGAAGCCCTGCTTCTTCTCCTGGATCTCGAACGAGCGCTTGAGCATCTGCTTGGCACGGCCGATGAGCTGCGGGTTTGCGATCGAACCGCGCGCCGCATAGGCGACGCTGGGCAGGACGGCAAGCATCTCCGTGATCGGGATCGGCACGCCCTGCGCGCCGGACTCGCGACCCAGCGGGCTCGACGTCGTCTTCTGGCCGAGCAGCGTGGTCGGCGCCATCTGGCCGCCGGTCATGCCGTAGATGCCGTTGTTGACGAAGATGACGCTGATCAGCTCGCCGCGCGCCGCGGCGTGGACGATCTCTGCCGTGCCGATCGCGGCCAGGTCGCCGTCGCCCTGATAGGTGAAGACGAACTGGTCGGGTCTAACGCGGCGCACGCCCGTGGCGACGGCCGGCGCCCGGCCGTGGGGCGACTCGACAAAGTCGATGTTGAAGTAGTCGTAGGCGAAGACGCTGCAGCCGACCGACGCGACACCGATCGTGCGCTCGGTCAGGTTCATCTCGTCGAGCAGCTCGCCGATCAGGCGGTGGACGATGCCGTGCCCGCAACCGGGGCAGTAGTGAGTCGACTTCTCGCTCAGCGCCTGCGGTCGGCGGTAGATGACCCGCCGTTCGGCCGGGACGATCGTTGCCGTCATTCGAACAGCTCCACTGGATACAGCCCGGCGGCTGACTCGGGGCATTTCTCGGCGGTCTTCGTCGCCGGCGTGCTGGCCGCCGTCTGGCCGGCCGGCAGCCAGTAGTCGGGCTCGGCTTCGAGCGCGGCGTTGCGGATCGTGTCGAGCACCTCGCCCGGAGTCGGGATCATCCCGCCAGTGCGGCCGACGAAGTAGATGGGGCGGCTGCCTTCGAGCGCAAGCCGAACGTCCTCGATCATCTGCCCGGCAGACAGCTCGACGACGACGACCGCGGAGACCTTGGCCGCGGCCTTGGCGAGTGCCTCGGCCGGGAAGGGCCAGAGCGAGATCGGGCGGAAGATGCCGGCCTTGATGCCGTTCGCGCAGGCGCGCTCGCACGCCGTTCGGGCGACGCGCGCGGCCGTGCCGTAGCCAACGACGAGGATGTCGGCGTCGTCCAGGTCCTCCGTGGCGAAGCGGACCTCGTTGCGTGCGATCTCCGCGTACTTCTGCTGGAGGTGTGTGTTGTGTTCCTCGAGCTCGTAAGGCTGGAGGTGCAGCGAACGGACAACGCGCGGCTCGCGCGTGCCACCGGTGCCGCTCAGCGCCCAGTCGAACTCGTGCCGCTCCGGGGTCCGGTACTGCGGCACGACCGGCTCCATCTGCTGACCGAGGACGCCGTCGGCGAGGATCCATACCGGCGTCCGGTAGCGCTCGGCGATCTCGAAGGCGTCGGCCATGAGCGCAACCGCCTCCTCAATCGAGGACGGCGCGAGGACCGGCGTCCGGTAGTCGCCGTGGCCGTGGCCGCGGGTCGCCTGGAAGTAGTCGCTCTGCGATGCGCCGATGCTGCCCAGGCCCGGCCCGCCGCGCATGACGTTGAGCAGCACGATGGGCACTTCCGAGCCGGCCATGTAGCTCATGCCCTCGGCCATCAGGCTGATACCCGGGCTGGAGGATGAGACGAAGACCCGTGCTCCGGTCGCTGCCGCGCCGAGGCCCATGTTGATCGCGCCGAGCTCGCTCTCGGCCTGGATGAACGTCCGACCGAGTTCGGGCATGCGCCGTGCCATCCACTCGAGGACTTCCGCCTGTGGGGTGATCGGGTAGCCGAAGTACGCGTCGCAACCGGCCTGGATGGCCGCCTCGGCCATCGCCTCGTTGCCCTTCATCAGCACAGGCGCCGCGGTCATTGCTGACCTCCCTTGGGCGGGGCATAGATCGTGAACACGGTGTCCGGGCAGATCCGGGCGCAAATGGCGCAGCTGGTGCAGCCAGCTGCGTCGGTCAGTTGTGCGGGGTGATAACCGAGCGCGTTGACGATCGTCTCGTCGAGCTCAAGGACGTGCTTGGGACAGGCGTCGATGCACAGACCGCAGCCTTTGCAGCGATCGGTAGCTATATCGATCGGGTCGAGGATGTGCAGCTCGAGTGTCGCAACCACTTCACGATCGAAGTTAGTTCAGGGGCAGCTGCCCGGCGCAGTGCCATATGGGGCACTGCGCCGGGCCGTTCGGCCGCATATTCGCGAACACGGGAACTGTTCCTGCGCGAGCCTCGTCTGACGGCCGTGAAGCACCTCCTGACCGTCACCCTGCCAACGCTGGCGCTGTTGCTGGTCGCCTGCTCGGCGATCGGCGGCCAGGCGTCCGGCAATCCACCGTCATTGAATCCCTCGTCGAGCCCGACACCAACCGCCAGCCCGACGGCAACGCCGGCGCCGAGCGCGCCGGCCAGCACCCAGCCCAGCACATCGCCCAGCACCGGCCTCGACGGCCGCCAGTTCGTCTCGGTCACGGTCGAGAAGAACGGCGCTTTGCAGCCGCTCGTGCCGGCACCAGGATCCGGCTCACGTTCACCGGCGGCAACCTCTCCGCGACGGTCGGTTGCAACACGATGAGCGGTGACTACAGCCTCTCCGGTGACAAGCTGGTGGTCGGTGAGCTCGCAACCACGGAAATGGGCTGCCAACCGGATCTCCAGGCGCAGGACACCTGGCTGGCCGGCCTGCTCACGGCGCACCCGCAGTTTGCCCTCCAGGGTTCGAACCTCATCCTCGCCTCCGGCACAACGGTGGTCACGCTACTCGACCGCGCGGTCGCGGAGCCCGACCAACCGCTCGTCGGCATCACCTGGGGCCTGACGTCGATCATCGACGGCGACATCGCGTCGTCGGTCCCTGAGGGCGCCAGCGCGACCATCCTGTTCACCGCTGACGGCCAGGTCCAGTTCGACAGCGGCTGCAACGCCGGCGGTGGCCAGTACACCGTCGACGGCGACTCGCTCCATTTCGCTCAGATCGTCAGCACGACGATGGCCTGCCCGGACCCGCGTGGGTCGGTCGAGTCGGCGGTACGCGCCGTGCTCGACGGCGACCCGATCAAGTTCTCGATCGACGGGACGACGCTCACTCTCTCTGTGGGCGACAAGTCACTCCAGTACGACGCGGCCGTGGACGTCACCCCGACCGTTTCCGACAGCCTCTATCCCCGTTAGCCAAAGGAAGGACACTCCCATGCACGGATTTTCCCGCTCGTCGATCGCGCTCGGCGCGATAGCCCTGCTCGCGCTCGGTGTCTTCAGCGCACCGATGCTTGCCGGACTGACCCATCCCGCCTACGCCGCGGATCCGACCACGCCCGCCGCGAATGAGCACGTCATCTCCGTCACCGGCACTGGCAAGGTGACCGTCAAGCCGGATGTCGCCGATGTCAGCCTGGGCGTTGACGTAACGCGTGACACGGCCAAGGCGGCACGCGACGACGCGGCCACGGCCATGACCTCGATCATCAGCGAGCTGCACACCCTGGGCATCGACGACTCGAACATCCAGACCTCGACGATCAGCCTCAACCCGGTCTACGACTACAACTCGAGCACGCAGCGCGTCACCGGCTACGAGGTCACGAACCAGGTCAGCGTTCATGTCACCGACCTGACCAAGCTGCCCGACATCCTTGACCAGTCCGTCGCCGCCGGCGCAACGAACGTCAATGGCGTCAGCTTCGACGTGTCGAACCGAACCGATCTCGAGAACCAGGCTCGCGCCGCGGCGGTCACGGACGCGCGCTCACATGCTGACGCGCTCGCGTCCGCGGCCGGCGTCACCATCACGGGCGTTCAGTCGATCAGCGAGACGACCGATAGCAGCCCCTGGCCGATCTATGGCGCTGGTGTCGCTGACTCATCCAAGGGCGGCGTGCCTGCCCCGGCCGTGCCCACGCCGGTTCAGCCCGGCACCCAGGACATCACCATCACGATCAGCGTCAGCTACCTGATCTGACGCGGCCCTCACCCCTCGCCAATGCGGCCGTCGCCCCGAACGGGGCGCCGGCCGCCTCTTTGCGTCCGGATGGCGTGGTCCGTAGCACCACCACTATTAGCCACGCGACAGCCCGTGAGTCAGTCCGCGCCGTTGGTCGAATGGTCTGACGCTGTGGGCACGGTTAGCGCCTCCAGTGGTAGATCAGTGCACCGCGCGCCTTAGTCAGTCACGACGCGGCCAAGTGCCGGTTTCGATTCGCGCCTAGGGCGCGGCCCAGTGCTCGACGTAATACTGGTGGCGGTACGCCGACGCCGGCTCAGACGACGGGCGCGTCGATGCTCTTGACGGGGAGCAACTGGGCGATTGCCCGTGCCCAGCGCGTGGCGTGGTCGAGCTCGGCCGGCTGAAGCGCCGGCTTGGTGCTCACGATGAAGCTCTCAGGGCTCGCCACGAGGCTCGCGCCGTGAGCGCTCAACCATTTCGCGATCCCCTCTGCGGCCGATCCCGACAACATCCGCGGCCAGGCCAGGCGCGTGTCGAACGCGGCCATCTGCCGACCGCCGATTGAGTCGGAGTCGATCCTGTCGAGGTACGCGGTCATCGGCGGAGTGACGCCATGTGCTTCGGTCGGCCCGCCGATGACGACCAGATCGAAAGCGCGAAGATCACTGGGCGCGTCCTCGACGCTGTACGTGTCGACCGCGCCTCGCTCGCCGAGCACGGCGGCAACCGTGGTGGCGACCTGCTTGGTATTGCCCGATCGGGTGGCGTAGATAACGACGCTCTTCATGGAAGCAAGCGTGACGACCCGCGCCGCTCACCGGTTAGGGCCGACCGGCCCGAAAGTCTTCGATAATCAGCCGGGTCCAACCGCGAGGTCCGTCGCTGCGTTCGCCGGCCGGCGGCGCAGCCGGCCGATGGGCACCGTCGCCAGCGCGATCCCACCGATGACGCACGCGACGCCCAGCAGCTGACCGGCCGACGGCGTCTCGCCCAGCAGCACTATCGCGAGGCCGATCGAGACGACGGGCTGGGCGAGCAGGATGATCGAGGTCACCACGGCCGGCAGCCGCGGCAGTGACAGCGATATGAAGATGTAGCCGATCGATTGCGCGCTGATCCCGAGCAGGATCAGCCAGAGCATCGCTTGCCAGCCAGGAGTCAGGTCGAGCGAGCCCAGGCCGACGCCGACGACAACGGCGACGAGCGCCGTCGCGGTCGTTGAGATGGCCACCGGCCCTGCCGCGCGCCGGCCGCTGACCTGGCGGATGACAATCAGGTAGCCGCCATAGGACAGCGCCGCCAGAATGCCAATGCCGACGCCGAGGGTCGGGTCCGTGCCGTAATTCTGACCGCCCAGCACGCCCGCGATGAACACGACGCCGACGAGGATGATCGGCAATGCCAGGAGCGTCCGCCGCGCCGGCCGTTCGCCGAGGAGCAGCCATGCTGCGACGCCGACGACGACCACCTGGAGATTGCCGAGGACCGTCGCCAGGCCGGCGCCGACGAGGTCGATCGTGTGGTGCCAGAAGATCAGGTCGCCTGCGAAAAGCAGTCCGGCGAAGACGGCCAGGCGGATCGATCGGCCGTCCATCGGCCCGCGCTCGCCGCGCTCGATGTAAGCGGCGACAAAGAGGATGGGCAGCCCCCAAAAGCAGCGGAAGAACGTCGCGGTCTCGGGCGTTGTGCCCGAGTAGCGGTACAGGACGCCCGAGAAGGCGATCGACATCGCGCCGAGGAATGCGGTCAGGCGTGGGTGCGCCGACAGCAGCCGAATGAATGAACGGAGCATCAGTCCTGGGCGGGCATGTCGACCGACGGCAGGTACTCCGGGTGACGCTCGATGTAGGCGCGGATGAATGGGCAGCGCGGCGAGATGCGCAGGCCGCGCGCGACGGCATCGTCGAGAACGGTCCTGGCCAGGCGCGACCCGACGCCGCGCCCCTCCTGCTCAGGTTCGACGACCGTATGGGTGAAGACGATGCGCCCCGGCTGGATTCGATACTCCGCGAACGCGATCACCTTTCCGCCCGCGCGGACCTCCCAGCGCCGGCGGTCGGGATTGTCGACCGTCTCGAGATCGCCCGCAGCAGGCTGGTTCCCGTCCACGGCCGAAATGTATCCTCGATCCGCCTGATGGACGCGAAGCGGTCACCCAAGAGCAGCGACGAGGCGCGCGCCGCGTTCCGCGAGCTCGTTCCGGCCGATGAGCACGTCAGCGTGAGGCCCATGTTCGGCAGCGTCGCGGCCTTCGTGAACGGCAACATGTTCATGGGCCTCGTGCGCGACATCCTCTTCGTTCGCCTCGACCAGCCTGAGCGCGACCAGCTGGGTGCCGCGGGCGGTCGGCCACTCGAGGTCATGCCCGGCCGGCCGATGCGCGAGTACGTGACACTGCCGGACTGGAGGACGCGGCCAGAGGAGGCCCGCGCCTGGGGACAACGCTCGCCCGACTACACGCTCACGCTGCCCGCGAAGAAGAAATAGCCGACTCGCCGAGAGGGCGCCGCCTGGCG
>Ga0265319_1000744_pt1 | contig 21221 bp, 19 predicted proteins | sample 4824metaG_FD_192443 | JGI IMG/M metagenome (GOLD analysis project Ga0265319, IMG submission 192443) | Rhizosphere microbial communities from Carex aquatilis grown in University of Washington, Seatle, WA, United States - 4-8-24 metaG | ecosystem: Host-associated > Plants > Roots > Rhizosphere >...
TAGGAGGCTGTAGAGCACGTCGGCTTCCGTGGCATCCCAGGCCGGATCATCGCCATGCTCGTGGCCATCGCCCAACGCCCAGCCCACTTCCGGCGTATAGGCTTCGGCCCACCAGCCGTCCAATTCCGAGAGATTGAGGCCGCCATTGACCAGCACCTTCATGCCACTCGTGCCACAGGCTTCCCAGGGCCGTCGCGGAGTATTCAGCCACACATCCACCCCCTGCACCAAGTGTTCGCCCAAATGCATGTCATAATCGCAGAGGAAGATAACGTGGGGGCGGGCATCGGGCCGTCGGCAAAAATGCGTCCACTCCCGAATCATCGCCTGCCCCGCCTGGTCGGCCGGATGCGCCTTGCCGGCCAGAATGAGTTGCACGGGACGCTGCGGATTGGTCAACAGGCGAATTAATCGCTCCGGGTCATGCAACAACAGATTCGGCCTTTTATAGGTCGCAAAGCGTCGAGCAAAGCCCAGCGTCAAAGTGTTGGGGTTAAAGAGATGTTTTGCCTCGGCCACGGCTTTGGCGGCCACGCCCGATACCGCCAATTGGCGGGACAAGCGCTCGCGCGCATATTCCACCAGCGATTGGCTGGCACTCGTGCGGAATTGCCACAGCCGGTCATCGGAAACGCGGCGAATGTCCTGTTCGAGATCTTTTGCCATGCCCAACCAGCGATCTTTTCCGCAGGCCGATGTCCACAGGTCGTCCGCCGCCGCCGAGTCCCAGCTCGGCATGTGCACTCCGTTGGTGATGTGACTGATGGGAATGCCCTCCTCGGGCCAGCGGGCAAAGAGCGGGGCAAAGAGACGCCGGCTGACTTTCCCGTGCAAGCGACTCACCCCATTCACGGCGCCGCTTCCCCGGATGGCAAGGTAGGCGAGGTTGAAATTTTCCGAAAGGTCATGGGGATTCTGGCGACCCAGGGCCATGAGATCGCAAAAGGACAGGCCAAGTTTATGCTCGGCATATTGGGAAAGGTATTGTTCGATGAGTGCTGGTGCGAACTGGTCGAATCCCGCGACCACGGCCGTGTGGGTGGTAAAGAGGTTGCCGGCGCGAGTGACGGCCAGCGCCACTTCAAAAGACTGCTTGTTTGCTTGCATGAAACTGCGGGCCCGTTCCAAAACTGCCAAGGCCGCGTGCCCTTCATTCAGGTGGCACACGTCGGGTATGAGGTTCAAGGCCTCGAGCAATCGCCAACCACCCAAGCCGAGCACCATTTCCTGCTTGAGGCGCATTTCCGGGCCGCCGCCATAGAGTTCACTGGTAATTCCGCGATGGGCGGGAAAGTTCGCCGAATCATTGCTGTCCAGCAGATAAAGTTTCACCCGGCCCACTTGGACCTCCCAAGCCCGCAGCCAGACGGAGTAGCCGGGCAGGGCAATCTCCAGGCGCAACCATTCGCCGTTCGGCTGGCGCACTGGGGAAATCGGCAACTGTCCGGGGTTGTTATAGGGGTAAAGCGCCTGTTGCGCGCCGTCCTTGTCGAAAACCTGGCGAAAATAACCCTGTTGGTAAAGGAGCCCCACGCCGACCACCGGGACGCCCAAATCGCTGGCGGCCTTGAGTTGATCCCCGGCCACATTGCCGAGTCCTCCGGAGTAGATGGGGAGGGCCTCGCTGAGCATAAACTCCATGCTAAAATAGGCCACGCAGCTCAATGGCGCCTGGGGATGATTTTGCTGAAACCATGCGGGTTTGTTTTCCGTTTCACGTCTTGCCTGTCGCAGGTCATCCATCTTTTTACGAAAGACGGGATCGGACAGCACGCGCCTTAATTCGTCCCGCGAGACGGTTTGCAGCACAATCCAGGGATTTTGCGTCAATTCCCAAAGTTGGGGGTCGAGCCGCCGCCAAATCTGGTCCGTGGCGTGGTTCCACGACCAGCGCAAATCGAGCGCCAATTCCGCGAGGGAATCTACGCCCTCGATATCGGTGGGTAGAAGGTTGTAGTTAAAGGAGCCGCCGGGCGGGGGATTGCTCATGGTGTGCGCTTAAGTTGGGCAACGCTCCTCAAGTTACCTCGATTACCAAAGCCCACGGCGCCTTCCGCCCGGAGTCCAGGGCTGACGGTAGAAGTAAATTGCGACGGTGAAGTATCGTGCATGTTATTAATTGGCGGTGAGGCTGAGAGGGCTTGGCGGATGCGAACTAAACGGGAAGGTCATTAATGGACTCTGATTTAGACCTGGCTGCTCGAATCATCACCGCCCAACGGGATGCAATTAAGTTCCGCCTGCAATTGCGCCTCCGCCTCCAGCCAATCCAGTATATCATGACCCGGCTTTGAACCATGTTGTAAGTATAGGGCATAGGCCCGGGCGGCTATTTCGTCGGTCGCCGGTTTGAAATCAACCCGGTCTTGCCCTAATTTCCCCGCCGATTTACAGCTCGGATACATGTCGCAAGCATAGCCGGGAACGGCCGGATACCGCAATGGGGTGTTGACCCGCCCGCCGCCAATGCAATCGAGCACGCCCAAAGGTGGGAATGCCGGCCAGTCCATCAGCTTAGTTTTACGACCATCTTGCCCGTATTTTTTCCGGAAAAAAGGCCGATGAACGCGCCGACCGCCTGGTCAATTCCGTCCACCACTGTTTCGTGATTCTTGAGTTTGCCCTGGCGAAAATACCGCCCCACTTCTTTTTCAAAGATGGCTTGATGGTCCAGCCAGTCGCGAACGATCATGCCCTTCATCGTTAGTCGCTTCGTGATTACGTTGAACAGATTGGATGGACCGGGCCGCGGCGATTTGTCGTTGTATCCGGAAATTCCTCCGCATGCGATGATCCGGCCATGGATCCGCAGGCTCGTTAGCGCCGCTTCGAGCGCCTCTCCCCCCACGTTGTCGAAATAAACATCTATGCCGTCGGGCGCTTCCACCGCGAGTTGCTCGGCAATGGGCCCGACTTTATAGCTAAAGGCGATATCAAACCCGCATGTTTCCCGCAAAAAGGTGACTTTTTCGTCGGAGCCGACGGACCCAATGACCCGGCACCCGCGTAATTTAGCCAGCTGGCCGGCGACATTCCCCACGGCCCCGGCGGCTCCAGAAATATAAATGACTTCTCCGGCCTTAACCTCGACCAAATTCAACCCGACCCAGGCGGTCATTCCGGTCATGCCCAGAGCGCCCAAATAGACCGAAAGTGGGTTAAACTCGCGGCTTACCCGATGCAAATCCTGCGGCGAAGCCATAAAGTATTCCCGCCAGCCATAGTTCGACGTGACCGCATCGCCAGGTTTGAATTCCGCGCAGCGCGATTCCACGACTTCACCCACCGCGCCACCTTCGAGCGGCTGGCCCACCGCAAACGGTGGCACATAAGATTTGCCCTTATTCATCCGCCCGCGCATGTAGGGGTCTACTGACATGAAAAGATTGCGGACCAGCACCTGCTGGTCGGGCAGAGGCGCCAGCTTGGTGTGCACGAGGCCAAAGTTGGCGGCAGTGGGAATCCCCTTGGGGCGGGAAACGAGTCGAATTTCGCGGCTGGTGATTTTGGGCATGGAGATAATTTATTTTGACCGATTTGGGTGGGCATGGCCAGCTTCGCCATTTAATCCGATTCGCCTGCGGCCGCCCGGGTTTGGTCCCGGCCTGCGTCTTTGACGCCCCGCTCCACGAGCCTTTCCGTGTCGCTGCGACCTTCGTCATCCTCATCGTCGCCGGACGGTACGTGCACTTTGTGCCCGGTCGAGCCCGGTAACGGATCCCAGCGCTCGCGCTCCGCAGCCGGTTCATCGGGCGCTGGATTCAGACCAACATCCGGCTTCGCCACCTTCCGTTTGGCTTGCGCCCAGGCAGCGGCCTCGCCGCCCTTTTTTTCCAGGATGGGTTTTTTCTCCGGTGTCGTTTTGGCCCGGCGGTGCGTCGGACCCAGGTCCGGTGCTGGACCGACGCGTTTTCCGGGCAAAGCTCTTGTTTTCGGTGGATTTGATTTCATGGGAAGGGAGGGTCGGGTCGTTGGGTCGGAGATGCGGATGAACAAGTTACACGATGGGGTGAAAGAAGCTGGCCTGGTCGTCTGCCTCCAGCAGATCAAACACAGTGCTGGTTGCGGGATTTAGCCCAAATTTTTGGCATCGCTCCTGGAAAATTGCGCCGCGCACCGGATCGTTGGCCTTGCTGGCGGCTTCCACTTTGTCCGACCATGTTTTGATCTCGTCCGGAGTTTTCGGGATGCCATGAGTTAGCAGCCAAGTACCGACTTCTTCGTAGTTTTCCGAGTTTTGTACGGTGGCCCGGAATTGATCCGCGGTAATGCCTTTGAAATCAAATAGCACTTTGTCCAGCAAACTGTTGAAATGGTATTCGCCTTGGGAACCCGCGACAGTGGCGCGACATTTGTCCACGGCCCGGAGCGCAATAACGAAACCAGCCAGCCGCTCGCGCGGACTATGCGGGGCGAAGCGGGTAAGGTCCCGGGCAATGATCGTGGTGAACATGTCTTTCTCCGTGGATTCGATTGGCCGGGTGCAGGCAAATAGTTCGCAGGCGGCTTAGTCTTGGTTAGGGAACCCACCACCGGCGACCCGGATGAGATTGCGTTCCTCTTGCAACTGCGCCTCGGCCTTCATCCAGTCCTCGACGTCGTGCCCGTGGTTTGAGCCCCGGTTTGAAAAATTGGCATATGCGTGGCCAGCCACTTCTTTCGGGGCCGGTGTCCCGGCACCTTCTTTGACTATTTGAATGCTAGTCAGTCGGGTGACCTTGGGTGCGCTTGGTTTGGCCTCTGGAACGTTGGTGCACTTCATCCCGAAGCATAGTATGAAGGCTCGTGGTTCGCAATGGGGTGATAACCCGCCAGTGTGGTTCCAGGCGCCTGCCCTTTGACGCAAATGAAGGAGGATGCATTAGGGAAACCCCTTAATGAATGATGGGCCTGCTTCCCAATATGCATCCGGCTGGTTTCGCGGTATATTGGGAGCAAAAGGCATTCTCCAGGGTGGGGAAGCGGCGAGATTCTGGAAACCCTCCCCAGCGGCCTTTTGGGGCTGCCCGCCATTTACCACGATGTCCAAAAGAAATCTTCCCCTGAGCAAAGTCTACGGACTCCTCGAGCCCGGCCCGGTGGTCATGATCACCTCGTTAGGAAGTGGCTGGCCCAACATCATGACGATGTCCTGGCATACGATGATGGATTTTGAACCGCCGCTCGTCGGCTGCGTCATTGGTGAAGGGAGCCTAACCTTTGCCAATGTTCTCAAGACCCGGGAGTGCGTCATCAACATCCCCACCGTGGAATTGGCGAAACCGATGGTCGGATGCGGCAACACTTCTGGCCGCGAGGTGGACAAGTTTAAAAGATTTGGATTAACCCCCGCCGCGGCGGAAATGGTCAAGGCACCGCTGATTGAGGAATGCTACGCAAACTTGGAGTGCCGGCTCGTTAACTCGAAGCTGGCCAAAACTTTCAATTTCCTGATTCTCCAAGTCGTCAAAGCTTGGATAGAGCCCAAGCGCAAGCATCCCCGCACCCTCCACCATCTCGGCTGGGGCCGTTTCATGGTTGCCGGCCAGACCGTCCGGCTTCCCTCCAAAATGAGGTAGGGTTCGGTTATCGTTAGGGATTTTGCTTAGCGAGTCTTAGCGGCGCTCCCAATTTACAGTTTCGCGTTTTCGGGGCAAATTGTTGGTTAGGTGCCAAACCCCGGTCGTCCGCCTTGGTATTGATTCAACCAAAGCAAATTTCCCCCATGACCACGTCCCCGTCACCGGATGTTTATATCCGCACCTTTTCCTCCGTCGGGCTGGCCGATTTGAAAATCGTCGGCGGCAAGAATGCCTCGCTGGGCGAAATGTTTACCCAACTGGCCGCCGCGGGCGTGCGGGTGCCCAATGGATTTGCCATCACCGCCCAGGCCTATTGGGATTTTCTGGACCAGAATCAATTGCGCGAGCCCGTTGGGAAGCTGCTGGTGGGCCTTAATCGCCAAAATTTTTCCAATCTGAAGGAAATCGGCGCCGCCATCCGCGCCCTCCTGCAACGCGCCTCCCTGCCGCCGGCAGTGGTGAAGTCCATCCGCGACGCCTACGCGCAAATGACCGCCAAGGCCGGACAGCCGGTTTGCGTCGCCGTCCGCAGCAGCGCGACGGCCGAAGACCTGCCAACGGCAAGTTTCGCCGGCCAGCATGAATCGTATCTCAACGTGGCAGGCCCGGAAACGCTCCTCGCCAGCGTGGCCAAATGTTTCGTCTCCCTGTTTAACGACCGGGCGATAAAATACCGCGAGGACAATGCTTTTCCGCATTTGTCGGTCGGCCTCTCCGTCGGCGTGCAGGAAATGGTGCGGGCCGACCTCGGCGCCGCGGGCGTCATCTTCACCCTCGAGCCGGAAACCGGATTTACCGATATCGTGCTCATCACCGGTTCGTGGGGTTTGGGTGAGAACATTGTGCAGGGCGCCATCAATCCCGACGAATTTTATGTCTTCAAGCCGACTTTCCGGAAGGGGAAATCCGCCATCGTGCGCCGGCGTCTCGGCAGCAAGGCCAAAACCATGGGTTATGCCCAGGGTATCGCCGGTACCGGTACGGTCAATTGCGACACCCCGCCCGAACGACAGGTGGAATATGTCCTGGCCGACCAGGAAATTCTCCTGCTCACCAAGTGGGCGCTCACCATTGAGGAGCATTACCATCAGCCCATGGACATCGAGTGGGCCAAGGACGGCATCACCGGCCAGTTGTTCATTGTCCAAGCCCGGCCGGAAACGGTGCAGCAGAGCCGCAGCCCCTACGTCAGCAAGGACTTCCGGCTGACGTCCACGGGCAAAGTTCTTGCCGAGGGCAGTGCCATTGGCGGAAGAATTGTCTCCGGCATCGCGCGCATCCTGCACGACGCGTCGCAAAGCGACAAACTGCTGCCGGGCGACGTGCTCGTCACGGAAATCACCAATCCCGATTGGGATGTCATCATGAAGCGCGCGAGCGCGATTGTCACCAACCGCGGCGGGCGCACCAGCCACGCCGCTATTGTCGCGCGGGAGTTGGGGCTGGCCGCAGTCGTGGGCGCCACCGATGCCACGCAGAAAATTCGCGACGGCCAGGTGGTCACCATTTGCTGTTCGCAGGGCGAAAAAGGCGTGATTTACGACGGCAAACTCACTTGGGAGGAAAAGGCTTATGATTATCGCAACATCCCGCAGCCGCATACCCACCCGATGCTCATTACCGCAGACCCGGATCAAGCCTTCCGCCTCTCTTTTCTGCCGTCGGCCGGCGTGGGCTTGATGCGGTTGGAGTTCGCCATTTCCGACGCCATCCGCATCCACCCAATGGCGTTGGTGAAATTCAAAACCATGAAGGACGCCGTAGCCAAGGCGGAAATTGCCGCATTGACGCGGCAGTTTCCCGACAAGGAAAGGTTTTTTGTCGAAAAGCTCGCCGAAGCCGTGGCCACCACCGCCTGCGCCTTTTATCCGCGCCCCGTCATTGTGCGCATGAGTGATTTCAAAACCAACGAATACGCCAACCTCATCGGTGGCCGGGAATTCGAGCCACTGGAGGAAAACCCGATGATCGGCTTTCGCGGTGCCTCCCGCTATTACGATGACCGCTACCGCGAGGGTTTCCGCCTGGAGTGCGAAGCCATTCGCTTTGTGCGCAATGAAATGGGCCTGTCGAATGTAAAACTCATGATTCCCTTTTGCCGCACCGTCGTCGAAGGGAAGAAAGTCGTCGCCACCATGGCTGATTATGGTTTGCGCCAAGGCGAGAACGGACTGGAGATTTACGTGATGGCCGAAATTCCCTCGAACATCATTCTCGCGGAGCAGTTCGCCGCCGTCTTCAACGGTTTTTCCATCGGCTCCAACGATCTCACCCAGCTCACCCTCGGCATTGACCGCGACAACGCCACCATCAGCCACCTCTTCAATGAGAAGGATGAAGCCGCCAAGACCCTGATTGCGCAGTTGATCACCAAGGCAAAGCGAGCTGGCGTCCCTGTCGGCTTGTGCGGCCAGGCCCCCAGCGATTTCCCCGATTACGCGAAATTTCTCGTCGGTTGCGGCATCGATAGCATCTCCTTCAATTCCGACGCCCTCATTAAAGGCATCCAGAACATGCTTCTGGCCGAAGCGGAACTGCGCAAGGCGCCTCCTGTCCCGGTCCTTGTCGTATGAAAACCCTGGTTTACAGCATTCACGAATTCGAAAAACCGTTTCTGGTCGCAGCCGCGGCGGGTCGGCACCCGTTGAAGTTGCTCGACGCGGCCCTTTCGGCCCAAAACGCCGCCGCCGCCACCGGCTTCGAGTCCGTGGCGATTTTCACCGCGGATGATGCCTCGGCCCCGGTGCTCGATTTGCTCCATGGCGCCGGCGTGAAATTTCTCGCCATCCGCGCCGCCGGCCATGACAACGTGGACCTCCCGCACGCTGCCAGGCTTGGCCTCAAAATCGCCAACGTGCCGGCCTACTCGCCGAATTCCGTGGCGGAGCACGCCGTGGCCCTCATCCTTGCGCTGAACCGGAAACTCATCACCGCGGACCGCCAGGTGCACGCGTGGAATTTTTGCCTCGATAATCTGGTTGGGTTCGATCTGAGCGGCAAAACGGTCGGCCTCATTGGCACGGGCAAAATTGGCGGCACCACCGCACGCATCCTGCACGGCTTCGGCTGCCGCCTCCTCGGCTATGATGCCGTGCACGACTCCCAATTGGAAAAGAATTTCGACCTGGAATACGTGGACCTGCCGGAGCTTTGCCGGCAATCCGACATCATTTCACTGCATACGTCCCTCAATCCCGGCACCAGGCATCTCATCAACGAAGCTCTGATCGCCCGGATGAAACAAGGGGTCATGCTCATCAACACCAGCCGCGGACCGGTGGTCAATACCGACGCCGTCCTCGCGGGCCTCGAATCCGGCCGCATCGGTGCGCTGGGCCTCGATGTTTACGAATTCGAGAAAGGCCTCTTTTTCGCGGACCAATCCGCCCGCTCCGTGCGCGATGCACGTCTCGCCCGCCTGCTGGCGATGCCCAACGTGCTCATCACCGGCCATCAGGCGTTTCTGACCCGCGAAGCCCTGCGGAACATCGCCGCCAGCACCGCCCAGAACCTCGATTGCTGGCAAAAGGGCGTGGCGTCGCCCAATGAATTGATTCCCGCCCACGGCGGGTGACTCCTTACTCTAAGAAAAAAATGGAGGTGGCGGGAGTTGAACCCGCGTCCCCTGGGCTTTCAAAAATGGCGTCTACAGGCTTAGCGGGTGATTTGATTTAAAGTCTCGGCCGCCCCACGCAGGCTGCTTTGACTCGAGCTGACAGTAAGTTACGGTTGCGCTGCTGCTGGCACCGGCGCAACTATGCCTGCTGTGGCAAGCCGTCCCTTAGCAGGTTTCCAGGCGGCTTGTCGCTGCAAATTAAGCAGCGAGGGCGTATTCGTTGTTGGCAACTAATACATTGGTGGAGTTTTGACAGAGCCAACCACCATCTCTGGCCTGCAGCCAAGTCCGTCGTCCCAAGGTCGAATCCGGAACACCCCCGAAAGTCGAATTAAGAATTAGGAATTAAGAAGGAAATCCAAGCTGGCAGGAAAGCGGAAAATGCGCGGGCGCAGGCGTTTGGGCCTGGGCGGGCGTCTTATTCCAGCTTCCAGCTTCCAACTTCTTCCATGGCTACTATCTCAAAGAACGGGGACTGGTGGTCCCGAACAAGATAATATAGACAAATTCGTTCTACCAAGCAAGGCTTACCTCATGCCTTTGACCGTCGCCCAAATCGCTGCCGCGCTGCCACGCACGGCCCTCACGCGCATTGACGGCCTGCCCTGGCCTAAGATCGGCTCGGGCAAGGTTCGTGAATTGTTCGATGCCGGGGATGCCCTGCTCATTGTGGCCTCCGACCGCCTCTCCGCCTTTGACGTGATTCTGCCCGACGGCATCCCGGGCAAGGGAATCTTGCTGACGCAATTGAGCCTGAGTTGGTTTGCCAAAACCGCCGCACTTACGCCCAACCATCTTCTCCCCAACCACGACGCCGAGGTTGCCAGGCGGCTCAAGGATTTCCCGCACCTGCAGCATCGCAGCATGTTGGTGCGCAAATTGCGCCCGCTGCCGATCGAGGCGGTGGTGCGCGGCTATCTTGCCGGCAGTGGCTGGAAGATTTACAAGGAGACAGGCCGCCTGTTCGACCATGTCATTCCCGGCGGCCTGCGCGAAAGCGAAAAGCTCCCGCAGCCGATTTTCACGCCGACCAGCAAAGCCAATGCCGGCCATGACGAGCCGCTCACCGCCACCCAATGCGCCGGCCTGCTTGGCGCCCAGCGCTATGTTGAAGTCCGCGACCTCAGCGTAAAAATCTTCGAATTGGGCACGCGGGAAGCGGCCCGCGCCGGCATTATTTTGGCAGACACCAAGTTCGAATTCGGCACTGACCCGGGCGGCAAAATGTTTCTGATCGACGAGGTGCTCACCCCCGATTCCTCCCGTTACTGGCCGGCGGCCGAATACCAGCCTGGCCGCCCGCAGCATGCCTATGACAAGCAATTCGTGCGCGACCACCTCGAAACGCTGAAGTGGAACAAAACCCCGCCCGGCCCGCACCTCCCGGCGGCCATCATCGAGCAAACACAGCAGCGCTACCTTGAAGCCGTTGAACGGTTGCTTGGAACCTAATTCCTCCCATGAAAGAAATCTTTACCAGCATCGACGTTTCACGGGTCGGCCTCTACAAGTCCATGCTCGACGAGGCTGGCATTGCCTGTTTCGTCCGCAATGAGGCCATGGGCACCATTGGGGGGCTGATTATTCCAGCATTATACCCGGTGTTATGTGTTGCGAATGACATCGATTTCGACCGGGCCAAGGCGGTGCTGGATTCATTTCGCGAACCGGTTTTGACCGCAGGCGCCGAATGGGTCTGCCCGAAATGCGGCGCGAAAGTTCCGGCGGGTTTCGACACCTGCTGGAATTGTGAACGTGAACGGGCCGCGCCAACGGCGTGAGTTTCCGGGGCCGCTATTGCCAGCGCGGAATTTGCGGCAGGTGGTCGAAATGCGCATCACGGCTGCAAAGGGTCCAGCCATGTTGCATCACGAGGGCGGCGATCCAGAGGTCATTGGCGGGAATACGCCGTCCATGCTTCTGTAATTGAGCAAAGAGTCGGCCATAAACAAAAGTCGTCTGTTCGTCGGGTCCGACAATCCGCACCCGGCGTTCACGCAGAAAAGTTTCCAGGCGGCGTTCATTTTTTTCCGTTTGATTTCCGTCCAAAAAACCGGCGCGCAATTCGCCCAGGGTGATAAGCGGCAGAATTACTTCCGCCGCCACTTGAATGGCGCGAAGGACATCAGGGTCGCCCCGCTGAAGGTTGGAATAGGCCTCGGTATCGAGCGCCAGAATCATTTCCACATCTCCTCATCAATTTTCCGAAATTCCTTTATCGCCTCGTCAAATGCCGGGTCCTCAACCCAAGTTCCAGCGTATTTATCCAAGTCGTGATTCAACACGACACCGCCTTCGAAGTCGAGGCCTTTGGCCAGTGCTTCCAAGGCGGCTTGGTTCAGGCTCTTTTTCGACTCTTTGGCTTTGGCTCGCAGAACCTGGTCCAGCCTTGGCGAAACCCCGCGAATCGTATATTGATGCGTCTTCATGCCTGCACTGTAGGCACTTCGTGCCTGCACCGCAAGAAAAAGTTAAAAGATTGAGCGGCGGGGCGGTGGATTCTGGGTTTGCCGCTGGCGGGAAGTTCCGATTTGCTGGGGCTGAATGAAGATAGTCCATGTCGCCAGTGAATTCGCCCCCTGGGTGCGGGTAGGCCATCTCGCCGATGTCGTGGGTGGGGTGTGCGCGGAGCTAGCCCGGTTGGGGCACGAGGTTTCCGTATTTGTGCCGGGCTACCGCCAGTTGCTGGCCGATCCACGCACGGTCCATGCCGAATTATTCTCGGAACATGTGCTGGAACTCGGCGACACCCGGGTCAGCGCCCACACCATGCGTTTGCCGGTCGCGCCGAACCTCACCCTGTATTTTGTCCGCCGGGACGAATCGTTTGACCGCACTTTTCCCTACGGCCCGCCCGGCGGCGAATATGAAGACAGCGACACCCGTTTTTTAATTTTCTGCAAAGCCGTAGCGGACGCGCTGTGCCGGTCGGAAACCCCGGTGGATGTGGTCCATTGCCATGACTGGCCCACGGCATTGCTGCCGTTGTTTTTGCGGGTCGAAGAGCGCAAGCGCGGCATTAGTGCCGCCGGCCGGACTGTTTTTTCCATCCATCATCCGGCCTTTCAGGGCGTTTATCCGCGCCATACCTTTTCGCTGACAAATTTGCCGGAGGAATTGTTTACTCCCGATGCGCTGGAGTTTTTTGGTCAGATCAATTTTCTCAAAGGCGGCCTGGTTTTTGCCGATGCCCTGCTGGCGTCCAGCGCGGCATCGGCGCGTGAAATACCCGGCCCGGCCTATGCTTTTGGCCTGGAGGGGGTGCTCGCGCGGCGCAGTGGCGACCTGCGCGGTTTGCTCACGGGCCTGAACTACGATGAATGGAATCCGGCCACAGACCAGTTATTGCCCGCTAATTTTCATGGCGAGGCCATGGCGGGAAAAGCGCATTGCCGTGAATCGCTCCGAAAGGGACTCAACCTCTACACCTCGACCCTGCATGGCGCCCTGATTGCGGCGGAATTGCCGATCATGCCCACGCTCGGATTGGGCGACCCGCGCGAATTACTGCGGGAGTTTCGCGAGGACACCGTGCTCGTGCTGTTGGGCCGATCGGCATCCGCGCCCATGGAACCGTGGCGGGCTCTGGCGGGCGCGCGCCCCGGCCGGGTGGTGTTGTTGGAGAATTTTGAACCGGGCGTGTTGCACCGAGTATTGGGCGGGGCGGACCTTTACCTCGGCACCACCCGTATTGAGCCCAGCCCCCATCGGGCCCAGCGCGCGCTGTGTTATGGCGCGGTGCCGGTGATGCCGCGCACCGGCGGGCCGACGGACGTTATCCTTGATGCTGACGCGCACCCCGAAACGGGTAATGGCCTTCTGTTTGACGTATCGGTCGAGGGCTGGCGCGACGGGCTGCGCCGGGCGCAGGATTTGCATCACCAGCCGGAGCGCTGTGGGGCGATTCGCTCGCGCGCCTTGTCCGTAGACTCGAGTTGGAAGAGATTTGCGCCGGCTTACGCGCAACTGTATAAAGATTTGGCCTGACGGGCTCGGCCCCCCTAGTGCCCCATGGCATTCAGGACAACCGGTACAATTCCGGCATGATCGTTGGAGGGCGGGGAGAAGCTAAAGCCTTGGGCGTTGGCAGGAAGTTGCTCCAGCCATTCGACGTGGCCATCGAGATAAGCGACATGACCTCCCTTTCCCTGCCAGGGGGAATCGGCAACCCAACGGCCGACTTTGGTGTCCAAGCCATAGGTCCAGAACAGCGGGGTCATGTTCCCGGCCATGGTCGCGGGCAAACCTGCCACCATGGCCCATGCCTTGGGAGAGGTCTTCAGGAAATCCGGGGAGCAAGCTTGGGCCGTCCGGGTGTCGCCTGCCACAACTTGGCGGGGAATAGTCTGGCGCGCCAATCGCGAGTCGGTTGCGATGAACCATACAGAGGCATCGTTGAGGTCCGAGCGTTTGGCCAACGCCAGGGCGGAGTCTTCGATGGTGGTTGCGATTTCGGCCAAGCCTTTGTCTTTTGGCGAAGCACCCGTGAGTACCTGGGAAGGGGTGAGGAGGGTACGACGCCCGTCGCCGCTCATAGCAAAGAGCAAATACGCAGCATCAATTTGCCTGGCGTTATTGGCCGCCGCGGAGCGCCGGCTCTCTTCCGGAAGCGCGCCGAGCTCGCTTGCAGTGATGGCCGCAAGGATGAAGACGATGGTCAGCGCCACCATCAGTTCCACAAGGGTCAGCCCCTTGCGCCACGCCGGATAAAAAGCGGCCTTCATGGGAATACCGCCGGGGTACATTAATCCGTTATCACTTCAGGAATTCATTGCATCTTTAAAATGGAACTTAATTGCCCCGCCCATCGGCGTTGACGACTTGGCAGGGATTTTCCGCGTGCGAATTAATCGCTTGGCGGTAATCCACCGTTGGTTTGCCCTGGTCGCCGCCCGAATAGACGGCGAAACTCACGCCGCCATTTTCCAGTGAAATCCGTTCCGCCCATTCGACATGGCCATCCAAATAAGCAATATGGCCGCCAGTCCCATCCCAAGGCGAATTCCTCAGCCAGGTGCCGTCAGATTTCAAACCGTAAGTCCAAAGCAACGGCATCATGCTGGCTTGGGGAGGGCTGGTGGTCAGGCCGACGACGAAGGCCCACGCCTTCGGCGAGGTTTTTTGAAAATCGACGGTGACGGATTTGGCTTGGGTGATATCGCCGGCGAATACGGCCCGGGGAATATAAGCGTCAGCCAAATTTTTATCCGTCCGGATAAACCAGGCGGCGCCGTCGTTGAGTTTGGCATATTTGGCGAGGATAAGTGCGACGTCTTCGATATTGGAGGCGGTGCCAGTCAAAGCGGTTCCGCCGGGCGAACTGGCGGTGGTGGAGATATTTCTGGGGTGGGGCTGGTCAAGGGAATAAGTTTGATAAGCTTGGGCGATTTGGCGCGCGTGACTGGCATGACTGAAATTACCCTTCTGGTTTACAACCCCCGAGATCGTGGGGATTAAAATTGCGATTAAAACAGCCAAGACTACGATGACGGCCAGCAATTCGACGAGGGTAATGCCCGAAGGCAGCTTGCGGGGAAATGGAACATTCATGTTGGCACGAGGGTGACGCTCCCGTTGAACTATCACCTCACCCGCCCCCTGCATCCACAAAAAAACCCGGCGGTGTGAATCGCCGGGTTTTTTGAATAATCCGTGTGGGGATTAATCGTTCTTGCCGTCTTTGTTGACGACTTTGCAGGGATTGGCTCCCTGGGAGTTGATTGCGTCAATGTAGCTAATCGTCGGCTTGCCTTGGTCGGAGCCCGAGTACTTGGCGAAGCTCACACCGCCGTTATCGAGCGAAATCTTCTCCGCCCATTCGACGTGGCCGTCCAAGTAGGCAACGTGGCCGCCGGAGCCATCCCACGGGGATTCTTTGGCCCACATGCCATTTTCGCCGAGCCCATACGTCCACAACAGCGGCATCATGCTGGCTTGCGGCGGGCTCGTGGAAATACCGACAACAAACGCCCAAGACTTGGGGCGCGTGGCGACAAAGGCGTTGTCCGGCGCAGTCGCGATGGACGGGTCACCGGTGATGATGGAGCGGGGAACCGAAATGCCGCCCAGCGCCTTGTCCGTCTTGATGAACCACAAGCTCGCATCATTGAGATTGTTGGACTTGGCCAGAATAAAGGCCACGTCATCAATGTTGGTGGCGACACCATTGGCGGCGGTACCGCTGCCGTGCGCCATGCCGGGCGTTTGGATGGTGCGGGGATTGCTGCCGCCGGTGGAGTAACTTTGGTAAGTTTGGGCGATCGAGCGCGCATTGGCTTGCGCGGCGGATTTTCTGGCCACGGTGATAACACCGCTAATGGTCGGGATCAAGATCGCCGCCAGAATGCCGATGATCGTGATCACCGTCAGGAGTTCAATGAGGGTAAAGCCCTTGCGGGTCGTGAGTTTGCGGATGGTCATGGGGAAAGAAGTTTGCGTCGGGGTGACTGGGTTGGGGGTCTTCCACCCGGAATGGGCGGATGCATGGTTAACTTTAGCCTATACCTTAAAATTTTGAAATGAAAGCGAATTTTTGAGATTGGGCAAAAATTCTTTTTATAACCGGACGACAATCGGCCCGGCATCCGCGCCGGCTCGGCGGAGGCGGGTGCAAGCGGGCGGCGACCTCGCTGGTGCAACGTTAGTAGGGCAGGGGAAACCTTCCGCACAATTCGAGCGCCACGGCCTTGGCGCGGGCGATGCGGGCGGGGTCCGTCGGTCCGTTCAAGACCACGTCAATCGCCTCGGCAATTTGCACCATTTCCCCCTCGCGCATGCCGCGGCTGGTCACCGCCGGGCTGCCGAGCCGCAGGCCGCTGGCTTGGAAGGGACTGCGCGTCTCGCCGGGAATGGTGTTTTTGTTGGTCGTGATGTTCGCCTCGTCCAACGCCTGCTGGGCTTGCTTGCCCGTCAAGTCGGGGTGACTCTGGCGGAGGTCAATCAGAAGCAGATGGTTGTCCGTGCCGCCGGACAATATCTTGTACCCGCGTTTAATGAAAGTGTCTGCCATGACGGCGGCATTGCGCTTCACCTGGATGGTGTAATCCTTGAATTCCGGTTTGGCGGCCTCGCGAAAGCAGACGGCCTTGGCTGCGATAATATGCATCAAGGGCCCGCCCTGGCCGCCGGGGAATACCGCCGAATCAATTTTTTTGGCAAACGGCTCTTTGCACAAAATCAGGCCGCCGCGCGGGCCGCGCAAGGTCTTGTGCGTCGTGGTGGTGACAAAGTCCGCATGCGGAAACGGGTTCGGGTGTTCGCCGGTGGCGACGAGCCCGGCAATATGCGCAATGTCCGCCAGCATCAATGCGCCGACGCTCTTCGCGATTTCACCCATCTTGGCAAAATCAATAGTCCGGGGATAAGCGGACGCCCCGACCGTGATCATTTTGGGGCGAACGAGCTCCGCCTGGCGCGCGAGGTCGTCGTAGTCAATGCGCCCGGTTTGCGGCGACACGCCGTAGTGGGCAATTTTATAAAGCTTGCCGGAAAAATTGGCGGCGTTGCCGTGAGTCAGGTGGCCACCGTCGCTCAAATTCATCGTGAGCAACTGGTCACCCGGTTCGAGCACGGAGGTGTAAACGGCAAAATTCGCCTGGCTGCCGGAGTGGGGCTGCACATTGGCATGGTCGGCGCCGAAGAGGGCCTTGGCGCGGTCAATGGCCAATTGCTCGATGATGTCCACATATTGGCAACCACCGTACCAGCGCTTGCCCGGATAGCCCTCGGCGTACTTGTTGGTCAGCACGCTGCCCGCGGCCTCGAGCACCGCCGGGAGGGTGAAATTCTCCGAGGCAATCAGCTCAAGGTGCGTCTGCTGGCGGGCTTTTTCCTGCTCAATCGCGGAGTAGATTTCCGGGTCGAGCTCGGCCAGCGATTCGGCGGGAAGGATGGACGGGGCGGTAATCATGTAAATACAGAGTGTTTTAGTGCTTAGTGTTCTGGTGCTTAGTTCAAGAGACAAAAACGAGGGGAGGCAACCTAGAATTGTACATCCACGATTCGGCTTGGTTGGCGCGGGCGGGGTTGTTTCCTGCGGGCGATGGGGCCCTGGCGGCGCTGGCCGGCGCCACAGGTCGGCGTCGGCATTACCATCAAGCATTCAAAGCTAAACGAAGAAGACCAAGGCCTAAGACACTTCCTCCTTTGCAATCTTTTCGACCCGCCGCAGGTGCCGGCCGCCTTCGAAGTCCGTTTTCAGAAAAATCATGGTCATTTTCTGCGCCATGTAGGGGGTGATGTATTTCTGGCCGAAGCAAATGATGTTGGCGTCATTGTGCCGGCGGCAAAACTCGGCGGCGTCTTCGTTGCCGCAAAGAGCTGCGCGCACTTTGGAGATTTTATTTGCGGCGATGCTGATGCCAATTCCCGTGCTGCAGACCAGCACCCCGCGCTCGGCCGTGCCGTCCGCGACGTCCGTGCCGACGGCCACCCCGAAATCGGGATAATCCACGGAGTCATGCCCATGGGTGCCGCGGTCAATAATTTCATAACCCGCCGCGAGCAACGCTCGTGCGATGCAGTCCTTCAAGTCCACGCCCGCATGGTCGGCTCCCAGGGAGATTTTCATGAGCTGGATTTCAGCGCAAAGACCTCAGGAACGCAAAGATTTTTTGTCACGGAGGTCACGGAGGACCGGGAGCTCACGGAGGCCATCGCCAATCCGAGTCATCCGTGGTTGAGGTTTATTTATATTCCTTGCGCAAAAACTGCAGAATTCCCGGAATCGCCTCAACCATCGAATCGCGGCAGGCTTCGTATTCCGGGCGGTCCAAGCCATAAGGATCAGGAATCTCCTTGTCCACGCCGTCGGGCATGAATTCGCGCATCAAGTAGATATGCGGAGTGGTGGGATTGAAGCCGGCGCCAATCAATTGCCGGTGGGTCTCCGTCATGCAAAAAATGGCGAATGACTGGTCAATCAAGTCCTGGGTCAGCCGCTGGCTCACATGGTCGCGCAAATCAATGCCCACGGCTTCCAACACCCGAACCGAGTTCAGCGAGGGCGCATCGCCGCCGTAGGCCGAGATTCCGGCGGAGGCCGTGACAAGCGACCGGAGCGGCTCCGGTTCCGCGCCGAGCGCATGGGCCAGCAAATGCTGGGCCATGGGACTCCGGCACACGTTTGCCGTGCAAACAAAGGTGATGACATTTCGGGCGGGCATTCCAAAAGTGGGGCGCGCCGATGGTGACACGCCGCCAAGCGTTTAATCTCAAAATAAAACGGCGCTGTTCGCGAGCCTAAATTGGTCGCAGGGGTAATTTGCCGGAGTCCCCGGGGCGTTTTTGTGGAGTTGCCAATTTCGGACAGTTTTGGCAAAAGTGGTGGGTGAAAACCACCCCCTCGATATTTTGCCTGATGCGGCTGCTTGGTCTCGTCGGCGTCTTGTGTGTCGCCAACGTGGGCGCGCGGGCAGCCGCCACTCCGATCGGGGGGCCCTCCCTCGTGGCGCCGCTGCCCAGCGCCGAGGAATTGGCCAATGCCAATTCGGCCGTGATCCCGGTGCCAAGCATCCGGCCGGATATGCACAGCGCGTTCGTGGAGCAGGCGAAGAAGGGTAACATAGACATACTCTTCCTGGGCGACTCAATCACGGATTGGTGGCGATCGAACGGGGCGGAGGTGTTTGCCAAATACTATGGCAACTTGAAGGTGGCCAACTTCGGCATCGCCGCGGAAAAGACCCAGCATGTCCTCTGGCGCTTGCAAAACGGCGAAGGCACCGGCTTTCAGCCCAAGCTGGTGATGCTCATGATCGGCACCAACAACACCGGCAGCAACCGGGACGACCAGATTGCGGACGGGGTGGGGGCGATTGTGGGCGAATTGCGCAAGGATTTTCCCGCCGCCAAGATTCTGTTGCTGGGCATTTTTCCCAAAGGGGGTCCCGCCGACCCGGTGCGCGCGCGCCTCGGGAACATCAACCGCAGCCTGGCGAAGCTGGAAGATCGCGTCCACGTGTTTTATCTCGATATCGGCGCGAAGTTTCTCGACGACCAGGGCGCTTTTTTGCCGGACGCGTTCAAGCCGGATCTGTTGCACCCTGACGTGAAGGGCTACGAAATTTGGGCGGAAGCGGTCAAGGAGCCACTGGCTAATTTGTTGAAGGGCACCCCGGGCGCGACGCTCACGGCGGCAGCAAACACGACCACGGCGACCGCCACCGCCGCACCGGCCACCAAGCCGAACACGGCCATCCTCCCCGTCCCACAACGCGCGGAAGACAAATTACCTCCCAACGCCATCAATGGCTTCAATACGCGGCATCAGACTTATGTGGCGCGGGCCAAACAGGGCAATATTGATGTCCTCTTTCTCGGCGATTCCATCACGCAGGGCTGGCCAGGGCCGGGCAAAGCCGTGTGGGCCCAGTATTATGGCGCGATGAAGGCGGAGCAATTTGGCATTGGCTACGACCGCACCCAGCATGTCCTGTGGCGGCTGCAAAACGGCGAAGGCGAGGGCTTTTCCCCCAAAGTGGTCGAGTTGCTCATTGGTACCAACAACCTCGGCCCGAACACACCGGCGGAAACTGCCGCAGGCATCACTGCGGTGGTCACCGAATTGCGCCAGCGTTTTCCCAACGCCAAGATTCTGCTCCTCGGGATTTTCCCGCGCGGCAATCCCGGCGAGACGGCCTGGAAGCAGGTGATCGAAGTGAATCAAGTCATCGCCAAACTCGACGACCAAAAACACGTCTTCTATCTCGATATCGGACCCAAGTTCCTCGCGGCGGACGGCTCGATCGCCCCGGGCATGATGGGCGACCAGGCCAAGCTCCATCCCTCCGCGCAAGGTTATGGCGTTTGGGCGGAGGCGACCAAGGAGTTGCTGGGTAAATTGCTGGGAGATGGTGCCCCGACTTCAGCGGCGAAGTAGATTTTAGCCGGCCAAGCGGGCGTAGCAAGACTGCGCCCCAACGGCGTCGTGTTTTCAGGCGTAGGGGCGCAGACTTGCTGCGCCCGCCTCCGAATCTACAGTCCTTAGCGCGAATGCGTCTGCCGAAAGGGAAAACACTCAGGGCGCCACCGCCGCCTTTGCTTGGGCGGTACTTCCTGTCGGGCTGGCCTTCGGCTTCGTGAGTTCCTCGTTGACCTTAAGGGGTTCGCCTTTGACCAGCGTGGACAGCCATTCCGCCGAGCGCGTCTTATACGGCTGCTGGCTGCCATTGGTTTCCTGGTGGCCGGAATTAATCATGGGCACCGCCTCCACCGGGCCCTTCATCTGGTTCATCGCCGTCCAGACTCCCGTCGGCGGGCTGGTTTCGTCAAAGAAGCCCATGGCGACGAGAGCAGGAACTTTGATTTTATCGGCGAAATTCACGGGGTCAAAGTAGCGGCCGGTTTCCAGGATTTTGTCATCTTTCTTGGCCGTGGCGTCGCGCGCCCAATCGGGAAAGCCCGCGGCCCGCCCCTGTTTGGGCCCTGTGACATCGCAGCTCGAGGGCACCATGACGATCATCTCCGTCACCTTGGGATAAATTCCGGCCATGACGATGGATTGCTGCCCGCCCATGCTCGTGCCCATGACGACGAGCGTTTTGCCATCCCAGTCCGGTCGCGACGACAAATAATCCAGCGCGCGGTAGGCGGAAAGGTACATGCGCAAAAAATACGACTTCTCTTTGTCATCCTGGCCAATGGACTGGAAATTTTTAATTTCCAGCGGCAGCGTGTTGTAAAACGCCGCCGGCTGATCGCCGGGCAGGTCATGGGGCTCGATATTGAACGCAAGCCAGCCTTCCGCCGCCCGATCCACCACCCAGGATTTTTGCAGGGGATACGGGCCGCCCGCCCATTGCAGAATCATCAACGCGGGGAATTTTCCATCCTTGGCGGGCTTGGCCAGTTGGCCGTGGATGTGCGTATCGTTGATGTTGTCGAGGCGCACTTGAAAATAATCCACGCCGGGTTTGCCGCCGTCCGCCGGGGTAATCTTCACGTTTTCTGGAATCGCGTGCAGCCGGTCAATTTGGCTTTTCCAAAAGGCCTCGAAGTCATCCGGTTTGGGGGCGGTCGGTTGCAATTTTTGCGGGGCCACGAGG
>Ga0265319_1000745_pt1 | contig 21216 bp, 16 predicted proteins | sample 4824metaG_FD_192443 | JGI IMG/M metagenome (GOLD analysis project Ga0265319, IMG submission 192443) | Rhizosphere microbial communities from Carex aquatilis grown in University of Washington, Seatle, WA, United States - 4-8-24 metaG | ecosystem: Host-associated > Plants > Roots > Rhizosphere >...
CCACTCCTCGTGGGCGCCGCGCTGGCTCCAGCCGGCCTACGCCTACGACGGCGAGGGACCGCTCGCGGGTGTGCGTTACGACGCTTACACGCTCACGAAGGCCGACGGCCGCGGCAAGTGGTGGGACGGACTCGACCCGCAGGATCTCTACACCGGCCCGTCGGTGGTGATGCCTGACGGCCTGACCAGCGCCCAGGCGGTCCGCGACTGGCTCAACAAGAACACCAGCTTGGGCGCGAGCAATCCGATGCCCGCGGCGAATTTCTGCGAGAACTGGTTCATTCGGTGCCAGGACATGATGGACCGCTACGCTCCCGACGTCGTCTATTTCGACACCAACGAGCTGCCCCTCGGCCAGGTCGGGCTCGACGTGGTCGCGCATTATTACAACTCCAGCGTGGCCCGCAGCGGCAAGGTGGATGTCGTGGTCAACGGCAAGCATATCAAGCCCGACCACATCGGCTCGTTCGTCGAGGACATCGAGCGCGGCACCGCCCAGGGGATCCGCCCGGAGCCGTGGCAGACCGACACCTGCATCGGTGACTGGCACTACAGCCGCCCGCTGGTGGAGAAGAACGGCTACAAGACCGTGCGGCAGGTTGTCGGCATGCTGGCCGACGTCGTGAGCAAGAACGGCAACTTGATGCTCAACATCCCGCTCCGCGGCGACGGCTCGATCGACGACCAGGAGGCCGCCTTCCTCGACGGGCTGACCGCGTGGATGGACATCAACAGTGAGGGCATCTTTGCCAGCCGGCCATGGAAAGTCTACGGCGAGGGTCCGACCCAGCTTTCGGGCCGCGAACAAAACAAACCCTACACCCCCGAGGATGTGCGCTTCACGACCAAGGCCGGCTTGCTCTACGCGTATGTCCTCGCGTGGCCGGAATCGCGGAGTGTGCTGATCAAGAGCCTCTCGACCGATTCCGTGAATGTGGCCGGCCGGAAGATCACGGACGTTTCGCTGCTGGGCTACGGTGGCAAGCTGGAGTGGTCGCAGAATGCCCAAGGACTCGTGGTCAAGCTGCCCGCGCAAGCTCCCGGCGAACATGCCTTCGCCCTGCGGATCAACGGGCTGCTTTCGGTGTAGGCCGGTTCGAAATCGTTCTCGTTCCTCGTTATCGTTCTCGTCCGGAATCAAGAGGAGAACGATTACGAGAACGAGAACGATGTTTCCATCCTCCAGCCCATTCATTCCCCAATTCCCATGAAACCCCCATCCCCCGTCTCACCCCAATCCGCCGTCACGCGCCGCCGGTTCCTCGGCCAGGTCGCCGGGGCGACGGCCGCCGCCTCGCTGCCGCAGATCCTGCGCGGGCAATCGTCCGCCAAGGGCGCGCGCAAGCCCAATGTCCTCTTCTTCATGGCCGACGACATGCGCGTCGAACTCGGCTGCTACGACAGCATGTTCGGCGCGCAGACGCCGAACCTTGACGCCCTGGCGCGCGCGGGCGTGCGCTTCGATCGCAACTACTGCCAGTACCCGATCTGCAACCCGTCGCGCACCTCGCTGCTGACCAACCGCCATCCGACGACGACCAAGGTCCTTGGCAACACCACCAACTTCCGCGTGACGAACCCGGACTTGGTCAGCCTGCCGCAGCTGTTCAAGGCCAACGGCTACACGACCCTGCGCACGGGCAAAATTTTCCATGGCGGCTTCGACGATCCCAAGGCCTGGGACAAGGGCCATGAGGAGCGCGAGGGCAGCGGTGGGGCCGGGGGCAAGCGGATGGACGTGCCGCGCCCTCCCAGTGGCCTGCCGCATTCGGTGGCCTCTGACAAACTGCGGCTGGTCGACGCCGGCAAGGCGAATGAGCCCGACTATCGCTCGGCGGAATACGCCACGCAGTATGTGTTGCCCGCGCTGGCGGGAGACGTCAGCCGCGCGGCGGAATCCGACCAGCTCATTGTTCTCGACGGCGATGGCGAGGGTCATCCCGACTACCACACGGCCGATACCGCGATCCAGTATCTTCGCGACCACAAGGACGAGCCGTTCTTCATCGGCTGCGGCTTCGTGAAGCCGCACAGCCCGCTGTGTGCGCCGCAGAAATTCCTCGATCTGTACGACCTCGACAAGATCCGGCTGACGCCGGACTTCGCGCCCTGGCCGACGGTGCCGCCCGGTTTCCCCAGCGCGGCGATCCGCCGGCACAACGCCGACCTCTTCATCGGCCGCGGGGCGAGCGAGGACGAGGCGAAGAAGACCATCCGCCACTACATCGCGTCCATCACTTATGCCGACTGGAACCTCGGCCGCGTCGTGGCGGAGCTCGACCGCCTTGGGCTGCGCGACAACACGATCATCGTCTTCATCGTCGACCACGGCTACCAGCTCGGTGAAAAGGGCAAGTGGTCGAAGGCCGGCTCGCTCTTCGAGATGGGTACGCGCGTGCCACTGATGGTGTCAGCGCCGGGCATGGCCGGCAACGGCCGGAGCTGCCACCGGGTCATGCAGTCGATCAACATCTATGCCACGCTTTCCGAGCTCTGCGGCCTGTCGGTGCCGGCCGGCGGGGAAGGGGTGAGCTTCACGCCGCTGTTGCGCAACCCGGAGGCGGCCTGGGACCGGCCAGCCTTCAGCGTGTGGAGCGAGGACGGACGGACCCTGCATGGCGTCGCGGTGCGCACCGAGAAGTGGCGCTACGCTGAATACGGTCCGGAGGGCGCGAACGGCGCGATGCTGCTCGACCCGAAGGCGGATCCCCTCGAGCTGAAGAATCTGGCCGACGACCCGCAGTACACGTCGGTGCGGGCGGAGCTCTCGGCGTTGACCCGGAAATACGCCGCCAATCTCGGCAACGCCCAGACGGTGTGACGGCGTAGGGGCGCACCTTGCGTGCGCCCGGGCGTCTTCTGGCGACGCCCACCGCCGCCCGGAGGTCGGCGGCCACCTTCCAGGCTCGTCTCAATCCAGCGGATATTTTTTCAACCCGCTGAGCTGCGCGAGCGCGCGCAGGACAAAAATGGGATTCGTCCTCAAATACCGCGGCCCCAGCCGGCGCGGCTCCATGCACAGGCGGAAGAGCCACTCGAAGCCGCTGCGCTGGATCCAGCGCGGAGCCTGCGGCACACAGCCCGAGTGAAAGTCGAACGCCGCGCCCACCCCGATGAGCAGGCCGGCGTCGAGCGTTGCCCAATGCTCGGCCATGAAGCGCTCCTGTTTCGGCGTGCCCAGGCCCACCCAAAGGATGTCGGGCTGCGCCCGCGCGACGTCCGCCCGGAACGCCGCCAGCTCGCCGGGCTCCAGCGGCCGATAGGGCGGGGTATACGTGCCCGCGACCTCCAAGCCCGGAAACCGGCGGCACAGGCTTTCGCGCAGCGCCTCCGCGACATTGGGGGCGCCGCCGTAAAAATAATGGGTGAGTCCGCGGGCCCGGCCCGCGTCGCAGACCGCGAGCATCAGGTCGGGGCCGTACACGCGCTCCACGTCGCGCGGCCCGAGCCAAACGAGCGGCATGCCGTCCGGCGTCGTGAGCCACGACGCATTGAGAATCCGCCGGAACGCGGGATCGCGGCGGGCCTCGTCGATGCCATGGACGGTCGTGACGCACACATAGCCGTTGCGCCGCGTGCCCCGCACGCCGAGCACCAGGTCGCGCGCCTGCGCGAGGGTCAGGGCGGACACTCCCACACCAAGGACATTATAGCGCGGAACGGGCACGGGCTGGTGTTTTGTCTTTCACCGAAACATGCAAGGCAGTAAAGCTCTTAAGCCGTCGGGTCGTTTCGGGCGCGACGATTACCTCCAGTCTTCAACCCTAAACCGAACTGTTATATGAGGCACTCATTGTATTGCCCGGCCATTGCCATGGCCTTGTTCCTGTCCGCCGGCTGCCAGAAAAAAGAAGAGCCCCCGAAGCCCGAGCCGCCGAAACCCGCGGCGGTCGAACTCGTCGGGCCGGGTGAACGCAGCCGGCATTTCCTCGCCGTGAGCCGCCAGCTCGAGCTGGGCGGCACGTTGTACGCCTATGCGGATGTCGACGGCGACGCGCAGAAGCTGGCCGGCCGGCTGCAGGGGGTGATCGACCTGGTGGGCCAGAGCCAGCCGGCGATCGCGCCCATGCTCAAGCAGGACTATCCCGCGTTACTGGCGATGCTCGGCGCCAACGACATCGTGGCCTTCGGCCTGAGCTCGGTGCCCGACGGCACGGGCTTCTTTCGCAACCGCGCATTCTTCCATATCCCGGGCGAGCGCCACGGCCTGCTGGCGGGGCTCGGCGGCAAGCCGGCGCCGTTTGCGCACCTGCGCTACGCGCCGGCCGACGCCGATTATTACAGCGAGTCGGAGTTCGATTTGCCGGTGGTTTACCGGACCGTGAAGGATGTCGTCGCCAAGGTGGGCGGCGACAAGGCCGCGGGCCAGTTCGAGGACGGCTTGAAGAAGGCGGGCGAATCCGTGGCGCTGTCGATCCTCGACCTGATCAACGGCATGAAGGGCCGCGCGTCGGTCGTGCTGCGCTTCAGTCCGGACCGGAACCTGCAGATTCCCGGGCCGGGCGGCTTCACCATTCCTGAAATCTCGCTGCTGGTCACGGTCGACGGCGTCGGGCAGCCCGTCGAGACGGCGCTCGGCCACTCCGACAAGTTCCAGCGGACCGACCAGGGCCCGCTGCATCTGTACAAGTCGCTCCAGCCCGCAGGTCTGCCGGGCATCGACCCGGTGATCGCGATCCAGGGCGGGACGCTTTATTTCGCGAGCACGCCCGCGTTCCTGAACGAGTGCCTGGCGCCGCAGACGGAGCAGGCCGGCCTCGCCAACAACGCAGAGTTCCGCGCCGCGCTGGCGCACGTCGGTACCGAGGGGAACGGGTTGAATTACGTCAGTCCGCGCTTCTTCAAGCAGCTTCATCGGCTGGACACGCTGAATCCCCGGCTCGCGCCGCAGATCCGCCAGGTCCTCGTGCCGATCCTGAGCAGCCTGCCGCAGCCCGACCGGGCGCTGATCACGCTCCGCACGAACCTTCCGGACGGCATCCTCATGCGTTCCTACTGGAACCGCTCGCTCAAGCAGGACGTGGCGGGGCTGGCCATCTACAATCCGATCACGATCGGCGTCATGGCGGCGATGGCGATCCCGGCCTTCCAAAGGGTGCGGACCGCCTCCCAGGAAAAGGCCGTGCAAAACAACCTCCGCCAGCTGGCGGCGGCCGCCGACCAATATTACCTGGAGAGCGGCAAGAACACGGCCCAGCTCACCGACCTCGTCGGACCCAACAAATTCATCAAGGTCCTCGTGCCGGTGGCGGGGGAGAATTACCGTCTCATTCGTTTCCAGCAGGGGCGTCCGCTCCAGATCCGCCTGCCCACGACGGGCCAGTTGATCCAGTACGGGCCGTGAGCGTCATTGGAGGGAATCTTTCTCTTTCGTCTTTCTCTTAATCTTTCTCTCGCCGGCCGGTCTGACGCGCGAACGGGAGAAAGATAAAGATGGAAGAGAAAGAGGGCTTGGCCGGAGGGGGGTTTTACGCGCTGAACCGCTCGGTCAACTCCGCCAGCGTGAATTGGGCGAGTGACGTCACCTGCAGGTCGGCGTGGCGGAAGTCGTGGTGTGCCGTCGACACGTTGGGCGCGGCGACGGTCCAGAGGCCGGCGCGCTTGGCCGCGAGCGTGCCGGTGTGCGAATCCTCGAAGGCGATCGCCTCGTGGCCGCGCAGACCCAGTTGGTTCAGCACGAGCCGGTAGAGATCTGGCTCGGGCTTGGGCGAGGCCACGTCGTCCCGGCAGGCGATGAAGGCGAACCGCCCGAGCAGGCCGAGGCGGTCGAGGTGCGGCTCGACCCAGGTGTGGCCGGAATTGGAGGCGAGGCCGACGCGGAGTTCGTGATCACGCGCGGCATCCAGCAGTGCGACGACCCCGGGCAACACGGCTTGGCGCCGGATCCGCTCGTCCTTCCGCGTCCGGCGCTCGATCTCGAGCGCGGCGCGGTCCGCATGCGGGCTGAAGCCGTGCCAGGGATCGAAGGCATAGTCGGCATGCCCGACGCTGCGCAGGAACAACCCCCGGTCGAAAGGTACGCCATGGGCCTCGTGGACGTCGCCATAGGAGTCAATGAGGGGCGTCTCGGTGTCGAGGATGAGACCGTCAAAATCAAAAACGAGCGCGCGGATCATCCGGAAGGTTGGCGGCGAACGGGCGCAAAAGGACACAAAAAAGTTCGGTGATGGGAATGTCGCGCCACGACGCAACGACGCTACGCCCGGCCGGAAGGAGACCATGCATCAAAGCGGATTGGACAAGGAAGGATCAGGAGCGTCGCGTCATTGCGTCGTGGCGCGAAACGGATCGAGACCGTTTTTGTCAGAAGCCCCTTTTCTTCCGCGATCCGGTCGTCATCATGTCGACGCATGTCAACGCTCCCCGTGCTCCAACGTCTCGCCGCGCTGCTGCCGGGCGGGCGGTTGCTGACGGGGCCGGCGCAGCTGGCGTCGTATGAAAGCGACGGCCTCACGGCGTTTCAGGAGCGCCCGCTGGCCGTGGCCGTGCCAGAAACCACGGGCGAAGTCATTGCGCTTGTGCGCTTCTGCCATGCGGAGCGCCTGCCGTTCGTGGCGCGCGGCAGCGGCACGAGCCTCTCGGGCGGTTCGTTGCCGATCAAGGAGGGCATCGTCATCACGCTCAACCGGCTGAACAGCATCCTGCGGCTCGATCCCGCGCAGCGCTTCGCCGTGGTGGAGCCGGGCGTGATCAACGCCCAGGTCTCGGTCGCCGCCGCCCCGCACGGGCTGCACTACGCGCCGGATCCGTCGAGCCAGTCGATCTGCACCATCGGCGGCAATGTCGCGTTCAACTCCGGCGGCGCGCATTGCCTCAAGCACGGCATGACGTCCAACCATGTGCTGGGGATCAAGGCGGTGCTGGCGACGGGCGAGGTGGTCGAATGGGGCGGTGCCAGCCGGGACCAGGTGGGTCCCGACTGGTGCGGGCTCTTTGTCGGCAACGAGGGACTGTTCGGCATTGCGCTGGAGATCACGCTCCAGCTGCTGCCGAAGTCGGAGTGTTTTCACACGGTGCTTGCGGGCTACCGGACGCTCGAGCAGGCGGGCGACGCCGTGTCGGCGATCGTCGCGAGCGGCCTGCTGCCGGGAGCGATCGAGATCATGGACGCGCTGGCCCTGGAGGCGGCGAGTGCCGCGGTGCATGCGGAGTACCCGCCGGGCTGCGAGGCGGTGCTGATCGTCGAGCTGGAGGGACCGCGGGAGACGGTGGCGGTCGAGCGGGTGCGCCTCGACGAGATCATCGCCGCGAGCGGGCCGGTCGAGGCCCGCCCGGCGCGCGACGCGGAGGAGCGGCTGGCGATCTGGAAGGGCCGGAAGAGCGCGTTCAGCGCCGTGGGCCGGCTTTCGCCGGATTTCATCGTGCAGGATGGCGTCGTTCCGCGCCGGCGCCTGGGCGAGGCGCTCCGGCACATCAACGCCTGGTCGCGCGAGATGGGCGTGCGCTGCGCGAATGTCTTTCACGCGGGGGACGGCAACCTGCACCCGCTGATTCTCTACGATGGCCGCGAGACGGGTGCGCTGGCGCGGGCGGAAGCGCTGGCCGGCCGGATCCTGAAGATGTGCGTCGAGATGGGCGGCTCGATCACCGGCGAGCACGGCGTGGGCGTGGAGAAGCGCGAGTACCTGCCCGACATGTTTTCCGCGGACGAGATCGACTGCATGAAACGGATCGCCGCGGCCTTCGATCCGCGGGGCATCGCCAATCCGGGCAAGATGTTCCCGGTGGCCGGCGCGCCCGCGCTCGTCCAACACGGTCTGCACCCGCTGGAAAAGGCCGGGATGATTTCACGGGAGTGACTTTCGACAGAATGAACAGAATGAACAAAATTCAGACGTGGTTTGGATCAATTCTGTCCATTCCGTTCATTCTGTCCCAAACCAAGGAGCCGAAAAATGGCTGAGATGCTGCGGCCAGTTACGGTGGACGAACTCGTCGAGGCCGTGCGCTCGACCCCGCGGGTGCTGGCGGTGGGCGCGCGCACGAAGTCGCGGCTTTCGGCCGTTCCGGGTGTGGCACTCCTCTCGATGACGGGGCTGCGCGGTATCATCGAATACGAGCCGACGGAGTTCACCTTCACAGCACTGGCCGGTACGCCGGTGCGCGAGATCGCGGCGGCACTGGCCGAGAAGGGGCAGTACCTGCCGTTTGACCCGATGCTCGCGGAGTCGGGTGCAACCCTCGGCGGAACGGTGGCCGCGGGCCTGAACGGGCCGGGACGCTTCCGCTACGGCGGGGTGCGGGATTTCATCCTCGGGGTACGCTTTGTCGACGGCACGGGCCGGCTGCTGCGGCTCGGTGGCAAGGTGGTCAAGAATGCGGCAGGCTTCGACCTGCCGAAGTTCTTCACCGGCAGCCTCGGCCGGTTCGGCGTGCTGGCGGAAATCACGTTCAAGGTCTTTCCGCGGCCCGCGTCGAGACTCACGCTCCGGCTCCCGGCGGGGGACGCCGCCGGTGTGACCGGCATCCTGACCGGCGCGGCCGGCACCCGCTGGGATTTGGAAGCGCTGGACGCCTCCCTCGACGATAACACGGTCCAGGCGCGGCTCGCGGGGCCGGAGGCGGCGATCGACACGCTCGCCGGTGAAATTCTTCGCCGCTGGCCGGGCAGGAAGCTGTTGCCGGACGAGGCGCTAGAAATCTGGCGCGAGGCGGCAGAATTCAGCTGGGCGCATCCCGGCGGCGTGCTGGTCAAGGTGGCACTTACGCCCGCGCAGTTGCCGGCGCTTGCGGCTCTCGGGAACGCGCTGGCTGGCGTCCGCATGCGGGTGACCAATGGCGGCAACACGGCTTTTCTATCGCTGCCGTCGCCGGTGGACGCTCCGCGTCTGGGCGAAGGGTTGCGCACGCTGGGGACTTCCGCGCTGACCCTGTGGGGTAACGCCCCGCTGTGGCCCGCGGGGAGGGACAAGCCCGCGATTGCGTCGGCGGTCAAAGCCGCGCTCGATCCGCAGAATCGGTTTCCCTCCCTCGACGAGTCATGACCCGTTTTTCTTTTCCATGCCTTGAAGTGGGGCGGGTCTTTGACCCGCCCTCCGTCAGCATGTCGTGGGCAAAGGGCGGGTCGGAGCTCCCCCCTACTTCCTGATATGCTGCATACGATCAAACCCGCTGAACACGGCCCGCTGGGCGACCCGATGGTGCATGCGGTGCAGGCCTGCGTGCACTGCGGGTTCTGCCTCGCGGCCTGCCCGACCTACCATGAGCTGGGGCAGGAGATGGACACGCCGCGCGGGCGCATCGTGCTGATGAAACAGGTGCTGGAGGGCAACCTCGCCTGGACGGCGGCGCAGCCGCATGTCGACCGCTGCCTCGGCTGCCTGGCGTGCGAGCCGGCGTGCCCGAGCGGCGTGCCGTACCGCGACCTGATCAGTCCGTTCCGCGCGCTGGCGCAGCCCTATTTCAAGCGTACGCCGATCGAGCGGCTCCGCCGCTGGCTGGCGGCGCGGACGATCCCTTATCCCGGGCGATTCCGGCTGGCCCTGCGCGCGGCGCGGGTCGGGCGGTGGTTGGGGCCGCTGGTGCCGCGCGCATTGCGGCCGATGCTCGACCTGGCTCCGGCCACGGTGCCGCCCGCCGAATCCTGGGCGCCTGTCACCCCGGCGCACGGCCGGCGCCGCGCGCGCGTGGCGCTGCTGTCCGGCTGTGCGCAGCAGGTGCTCGACCCGGACATCAACACGGCAACCATCGACGTGCTGACCCGCAACGGCGTGGAGGTCGTGCTGCCGCCGGCGCAGGGTTGTTGCGGCGGGCTGGCGTGGCACACCGGTGACCTCGCCGCGGCGCAGGCGTTTGCCCGGCGGAACCTCGACGCGTTCCCGACGGACGTGGACGCGATCCTGACGAACGCGGCCGGCTGCGGCTCGGCGATGCACGAGTACCATCTCATCCTGCGCGGGACGCCCGACGAGGCGAGGGCGGACGCCTTCCGCCGGCGCGTGGTTGATGTGAGCGTTTTCCTGATCCGTCTCGGCCTGCGCGAGGCGCCGCCGGACAGCGGGAAGCGGCAGCGCATCGCCTACCATGACGCTTGCCACCTCGCGAACGCGCAGAATGTCCGACGCGAGCCGCGGGAACTCCTGCGCGCGATCCCCGGGGTTGAGCTCTGCGAAATCGCGGAAGGCCACCTCTGCTGCGGCAGTGCGGGAACCTACAACCTCGACCAGCCGGAACTGGCTGCATCGCTCGGCGCGCAGAAGGCACGGGCGGCGATGGCGGCCCTTGCGACAGGCTTCCCCCTCCGCCAAGGCTCCGGCGGACAGGCAGGGCTGGCCGCTCCGGATGTGGTGGCGTCCGGCAACATCGGCTGTCTCACGCAGCTGCAGGCGCATCTTGCGAAGGCGGGCTCACCGGTACGCGTGCGGCATACGATGCAGGTGCTGCGGGATGCGTATATGGACCGAGGGTAGGGCGCGTTATCCTTAACGCGCCGGAGTGAGTCGGCCAGAGGTCAAACGCGGCGGATTAGGGATCCGGCCTTCGCCCAAGGCTTCGGCGGACACGGTCATCCGCCCTACCTTCAAGCCGGCACCAGCAGCTTGTCCTCGGCGGCGACGACTGCCTGGATGAATTCCTCGGGTGTGGCTGCCGCCAGGAAGGCTTCGCGGTTGGCCGGGCTCTTGAGTAGCTTGCACAGCGAGCTAACGACGAGAAGATAGTCGCCCGGCTTGGTCTTGGGCGTGCCGAGCAGGAAAAGCAGCCGGACGGTTTCATTCCCGTTCTCGAACGGGATGCCACCATCGCTCCGCCCGACCGCCAGCACGATGGACTTCACGTGGCCGGTGCGGGCATGGGGCAGGGCGACCTCGTTGCCGAGGCAGGTGGTGTCGAGCCGGTCGCGTTCCAGCAACTCGGCGTGGAAGCCGTCGAAGCTGGTCACGTCGGGGTGCCCGTGGAGCAGGCGGGCGACCTCGGTGATGGCGGCGACACGTTGGGACGACTGCAGGTGCAGCTTGATGCGCGCGGGGTCGAGAAGGTGGGAAATATTTCCAGCCATGCGGACGGGGGGTTCGGCGGGGATTCCTAGAACTGACGCTTGGACGGAAACGTTGGCAAGGGTGGAATGCGGTGAGGCGCCGGGCGTGGCGAGGGTAGGGCGCGTTATCCTTAACGCGCCGTTGGGTGGAGTCGGAGCCAAACGCGGCGGATTAGGGATAATCCGCCCTACCTTCAGCTTGCGGGTGGGGCGAACGGCGCATCACTGCCGCCCTCCTCCTCCGTCTCGACGATGCGGGCGATGCCGAGAAGCTTGTCGCCCTCGGCGAGGGTCACGAGCTTCACGCCCTTCGCGCCGCGGCCGGTCTCCCGGATCTCGCTCACGCGGGTCCGGATGCTCTGGCCCTTGGCGGTGAGGAGCATGACCTCGTCGGTGTCGTGGACGCTGAGCGCGCCGGCGACGTTGACGGAGCCGTCCTCGGGCAGGTCGATGGCGATGACGCCGGAACCGCCGCGGCTGGTGAGGCGATAATCCTCGAAGGGCGTGCGCTTACCGATGCCGTCCTCGCGCGCGACGAGCAGGCGGGCGGCGGGGTCGCAGACCTCGATAGCCTTGACGAAGTCGCCGTCGTACTTGAAGCGCATGCCGGTGACGCCCACGGTGGCGCGGCCCTGGTCGCGGAGGTCGCCCTCGTTGAAGCGCACCGCCTGGCCCTTGTGGCTGATCAGGATGATTTCGTTTTCGCCGCTGGTCAGAACGCAGCCGACGAGGGCGTCGCCGGCCTCGAGGTTGATGCCGATGAGGCCGCCGTCGCGCGTGGTGTTGGCGTAGTCGGTGAGGCTGGTCTTCTTCGTGATGCCGCCGCGGGTGACCATCACGAGGAACTTGCCCGGCTCGAAGTCCTTCACGCACAGCATGGCCGCGATCTTCTCGGCCTCGGCGAGGCGGAGGAACGACGAGACGGACTTGCCCTTGGAGGTGCGGGTGCCCTCGGGGACGTCGTAGACCTTCTTCGCGTGGCACTGGCCGGTGCTGGTGAGGAAGAGGATGTAGTCGTGGGTGGAGGCGGTGAAGAGGTTCTCGACGAAATCCTCCTCGTAGGTCTCGGCGCCGATGACGCCCTTGCCGCCGCGCTTCTGGGAGCGGTAGTCGGCGACGCGGGTGCGCTTGATGAAGCCGAGGTGGGAGACGGTGATGACGCAGCCCTCGTTGGGGATGACGTCCTCCATGCGGAAGTCGCCGGCGGCGGCCACGATCTCGGTGCGGCGGGGCGACGTGTACTTCGCCTTCATCTCGGCGAGCTCCTTCTTGATGAGCGCCATCAGGATGGATTCGGATTCGAGAATGGCGCGCAGTTCGAGGATGAGCTTCTCCAGCGCGAGATATTCCGCCTCGATCTTGCCGCGCTCGAGGCCGGTGAGCTGGTAGAGGCGGAGCTCGAGGATGGCGTCGGTCTGGCGCTCGGACAGCGGGTACTTCGCCATCAGCTTCACCTTGGCCTCGTCGCGGTTGGCGGAGGCGCGGATGATCTTCACGAAGTCGTCGAGGTTATCGAGGGCGATGATGTAGCCCTCGAGGATGTGGGCGCGGTCCTCGGCCTCCTTGAGGCGGAACTTGGTGCGGCGGGTGACGACATCGCGGCGGTGCTCGATGTAGCACTCGATGAGCTCCTTGATGTTCATCTGCTTCGGGCGCTTCTTGTCGAGCGCGAGCAGGGTGACGCCGAAGGAGGACTCGAGGGCGGTCTTCTGAAAGAGCTGGTTGATTACGACCTTGGCCTGCTCGCCGCGCTTCAGCTCGATGACGATGCGGGTGTTCTCGTCGGACTCGTCCCGGAGGTCGCGGATGCCGTCGATCTGCTTCTCGCCGACAAGCTCGGCGATGCGGAGGACGAGGGTGTTGCGGTTAACGTTGTAGGGGATCTCGGTGATGACGATCTGCTCCATGCCGCCCTTCATCTCCTCGGTGTGGGCCTTGCCGCGGGTGCGGACGATCCCCTTGCCGGTCTTCAGGTAGCTCAGGATGCCCTCGCGGCCGGAGATGATGCCGCCGGTCGGATAATCGGGGCCCTGGACGATGTTGCAGAGGTCGTCGAGAGAGATGCGCGGGTTATCGATGATGGCGACGGTGGCGTCGATGATCTCGTCGAGGTTGTGCGGCGGGATGTTCGTGGTCATGCCGACGGCGATGCCGGTCGACCCGTTCATCAGCAGGTTCGGCAGGGCGGACGGGAGGACGGTGGGCTCGGTGGTCGACTCCTTGTAGTTGGGGACGAAGTCGACGGTGTCCTCCTCGATGTCCTTGAGCAGGTCCTCGGCGATGTCGCGGAGGCGCGCCTCGGTATAACGGTAGGCCGCGGGCGGATCGCCGTCGACGGAGCCGAAGTTGCCCTGCGGGTCGATGAGCGGGTAGCGCATGACCCACGGCTGGGCCATGCGGACAAGCGTGTCGTAGACCGAGGAGTCGCCGTGCGGGTGGTAGTTCTTGAGCACCTCGCCGACGACACCGGCGCATTTGTCGAACGGCCGGTTGTGGAGCAGGCCCTCCCGGAGCATGGCGTACAGGACGCGGCGCTGGACCGGCTTCAGGCCATCGCGGGCGTCGGGCAGGGCGCGCGAGATGATGACGGACATCGAGTACTCGATGTAGGCCGTCTGCATGATGTCGGTGATGTTGGCCGAGGAAAGTTTTTCGCTGGCTGTATACATTCGGAAGTTTTTTTAAACGCGAAGGCGCGAAGGCGCGAAGGTCGGAGGAAGGGAAGAATTGGCGGATGCTTCGGCTTCCGTTTGAAAATCGAGGTTCAGGATGCGGGAGATGCCGTTTTTTATCAGCGGAACATTGAAATTGATCAGCAAGCCGAGCGGCAGCTTCAGAAGCTTAAGATAAGTCACTACTTGGACCTCGTGGATCGGGGCGATGGCCTCGACAGCCTTGAGTTCGACGAGGAGTTTGCCTCCGACAATCAGGTCGAGACGGTAAGCGTTTTCGACCGATCGCTCGCGATAGATGAGCGGCAGGGTTTTCTCCCGTTCGATTGCGATGCCGTGATATGAAAGTTCAATGGCCAAGCATTCTTGATAAGCGCTCTCGAGGAGCCCCGGCCCCAAGGCACGATGCACGCACAGCGCGGCATGCACCGTCTTGGTAGCCAATGCCTCAATCTCGGAGGGTATCCGTACTTCCTTCATCACTTAGCGCCTTGGCGTCTTCGCGTTTAGCTCCGGCTCTTAAACGTCCAGGAATTGCACGTTCAGGGCATTATCCTCGATGAATTGCCTCCGCGGCGGGACTTCGTCGCCCATCAGGAGGGTGAAGAGCGCGTCGGCTTTCGCGGCATCGTCGATGTTCACCTTCAGGAGGCGGCGCTTGTCGGGATCCATGGTGGTCTCGAAGAGCTGCTTCGGGTTCATTTCGCCGAGACCCTTGTAGCGCTGGATGCTGAGGCCCTTGCGGCCGTTGGCGCGGATCTGCGTGACGATGTCGAGGGGGCCGCGGAGCTCGATCTTGTTTTCGCTCTTCTGGCCGGGGTTTTCGGTGATGGTGAAACGCGCCTCCTCGGTCGCGCTGAACCGGGCGATGTCGAGGCCGGTCGCGGCGATGGCCTTGAGCAGCTTGGTCATCTCGGTGCTCTCGAAGATCTCGTGCTTGGTCCGGCGCGTGGGGCTGAGGACATTCTTGCGCTCCACGATCGGGTTCGCGCTGCCGGGCTCGGCGGGGGCCGTGTCGGATTGCTCGGACAGGTCGGCGTTAAGCTTCCGGTCCTGCAGGAATTTCGCGAGGGCGGCCTCGTCCTTCAGGAACTCGTGGGTCTCCTGGTTGCCGGCGCGGATGCGGATGATGTAGCGCGGCAGCGCGTGCGTGGCGGGATCGTGGGTGTCGAGGTACTCGGCGAGGCCGGCGCCGTAGCGCGTGACGCCGGCGCCCAGTTTCTCGAGGGCGGCGAGGTTTTCGACGATCTTGTCGACCTGGGCGGGGGCGAAGACATGGCTGTCGGCCAGGCGCGTCAGGACGACATCCTCGGAGCCGAGCTCGAGGAGGATGCGGTTGAGCTGCTCGTCGTTGTCGACGTATTGCTCGCGCTTCTTGCGCTTGATTTTGTAGAGCGGCGGCTGGGCGATGTAGACGTAGCCGCGCTCGATCAGTCCCTTCATCTGGCGGTAGATGAACGTGAGCAGCAGCGTGCGGATGTGGGAGCCGTCGACGTCGGCGTCCGTCATGATGATGATCTTGTGGTAGCGGACCTTGGCGGCGTTGAAGCCGCCGACGGACTCGTCGCCCTCACCGATGCCGGTGCCGCAGGCGGTGATGAGGGTGCGGATTTCCTCGTTGGAGAGGACCTTGTCGAGGCGGGCCTTCTCGGTGTTGATGAGCTTGCCGCGGAGGGGGAGGATGGCCTGGAAGCGGCGGTCGCGGCCCTGCTTGGCGGAGCCTCCGGCGGAGTCGCCCTCGACGATGTAGAGCTCGGTGAGCGCGGGGTCGCGCTCGGAGCAGTCGGCGAGCTTGCCGGGGAGGCCGCCGCCGGAGAGGGCGCCCTTGCGGACGGTCTCGCGGGCCTTGCGGGCGGCCTCGCGGGCGCGGGCGGCGTTGAGGGACTTGTCGACGATGCGCTTCGCGACCGGCGGGTTCATCTCGAAGTACTGCATCAGGCCCTCGTAGGCGGCGGAGCCGACGACGCTCTCGACCTCGGGGGAGAGCAGCTTGACCTTGGTCTGCGACTCGAACTTCGGGTCGCTGTGCTTGATGGACACGACGGCGGCAAGGCCCTCACGGACGTCATCGCCGGTGATCTGGGGATCCTTGTCCTTGAGGAGGTTGTTGGCCTTGGAGAACTGGTTGATGGCGCGGGTGAGCGCGCTGCGGAAGCCGGACAGGTGAGTGCCTCCGTCGGGATTGTGAATCGTGTTGGTGTAGCAGAGAACCTGGTCGTTGTAGGTGTCGTTATACTGCAGCACGATCTCGGCGTGGATCTCGGCGGGTTTGTCGTCGAGCTGGAGTTTGACCTCCTTGACGATGCGGATGGGCTTCGGGTGCAGGGGCGTCTTGCCGGTGTTGATCTGCTTCACGAACTCCTCGACGCCATCCTTGTAGTAATAAGTCTCGGGCTTGGACTCGGCGGGGCGCTCGTCGAGGAAAACGATCTCCAGCCCGGAGTTGAGGAACGCGAGCTCACGGAGGCGCTGGCTGATGCGGCCGGCCTGGAAGACGGTGGTCTCCTTGAAGATCTCGGGGTCGGGCTTGAAGGTGATGTAGGTGCCGGTGCCGCGGGCCTTGCCGATGACCTCGAGCTTCTGGACGGTTTTGCCGCGCTCGAACTTCATGTGGTAGACCTGCCCGCCGCGGGAGACCTCGACCTCGAACCACTCGGAGACGGCATTGACGCACTTGGCGCCGACGCCGTGGGTGCCGCCGGAGAACTTGTAGCCGCCCTGGCCGTACTTGCCGCCGGAGTGGAGGGTGGTGAGCACCATCTCGACGCCGGGGATCTTGTAGGTCGGGTGGATATCGACGGGGATGCCGCGACCGTTGTCGCGGATGCTGATGGAGCCGTCGACGTGGATGTTGACCTCGATCCGGGAGCAGAAGTTGGCCAGGTGCTCGTCGACGGAGTTGTCGAGGACCTCGGAAACGCAGTGGTGGAGGGCCCGCTCGTCGGTGCCGCCGATGTACATGCCCGGCTTCTTCCGGACAGCCTCGAGACCCTCGAGTTTGCCGAGTTTGGAGGCGTCGTAGGCGTCGGCGCCGGCCTGGTTGATCACGTTGCGTTCTGCGTCGGTTTGGTCGGCCATGAAGGGGTTTTGCGAGTTTGAAATATGAAGGGGAAATTCTTTCGGTGAACGGCACCGCACGCGAGGGTTTTTTTGGAAAAAAACCACCCTAAAAACGGCCGTTTTTTGGCCTTAAAACGGCCTCGGAAAGCCTCCCGGTATCCCCCTAGGGGGTCAGGGGCCCCGGCGGACCGGACTTTTCGTTTGCGCGACTTGCCGGGCACCCTAGCTTCGCGGCCCAGTGAAGCTCTCCGTCAAAACCGTTTATGCCTGCCGGGTGCTGGCCCAGATCGCCCGGATGCATGGCACGAAGGAGCTGGCCCACGTGGAAAACCTGGCCCGGGTGGAGGCCGTGCCGCCCAACTACCTCGGGCAGATCCTGAGCGAGCTCCGCGATGGCGGCCTGATCACCAGCCGGCGGGGAAAAACAGGAGGTTACGCCCTGGCGCGCCCGCCGGAGGACATCTCCCTGTATGACATCCTGACCCTGGTTGAGGGTGAGGCGCTCGATTTCGGGGCGGACGCGAAGGGCCGTTCGGGCCGCCGGGTGCAGCAGGCCTGGCAGGTCGTGCGCGCGGCCTTGATCGCGGAAACCAAGCGCCACACCCTTGACATGCTCGTCAGCCGAGAGGTTGAGGAGATGTACTACATCTGATCCGCTCCCTTTATGCCGACCCCCTTGCTTGAGAAGCTCCTTATCCTTCAGGATCGCGACACGCGGCGCCTGAGCCTCGAGGGGCAGCTCAAGGCGGTGCCGCGCGAGATCGCCGCGGTGGAACAGAAGATCGCGGGGGAAAAGGCCGCCATCGAGACCGCGCGCCAGGAGCTGCGGGAGCTTGAGACGAAGAAGAAGCTGATCGAAACCGAGATCGGTTCCGCGGAGGAGAAGCTGGCGAAGTACAGGAACCAGCAGATGCAGGTGCGGAAGAACGACGAGTTCCAGGCGCTCGGCCATGAGATCGCCACGACCCAGTCCGCCATCGGCACCCTCGAGGAGCAGGAATTGCAGGTGATGTACGGGATCGACGAGGCGAAGAAGAAGTTCGCCGCCGCCGAGGCCCTGCTGAAGCAGAACATCGCCGGCCACGAGGGGCGCATCCGCACCCTGCGCGAGCGCGAGGTCAACGTGGCCGTGGAGCTCACGGCCGCCCAGGCCGACGTGACCGTCGCCCGCGGCCCGCTCGAGGAGCCGGTCCTGCGGGTGTACGACCGGATCGCCCAGCAGAAACAGCCGGTCTGTGTGCCGCTGCACGGTGGCAAGTGCGGCGGTTGCCACCTGAAGGTTTCCAGCGAGGCCGAGTCCGCGTCCCGGGGCAAGAACCCCGACATCAAGCTGCCCGTCTGCGACCAATGCGGGCGGATCCTTTACTGGGAGGCCTGATCGGGGTCGCGGACCGCGGCGGTGGCGGGTGCTTTGTCCCGTAGATCACCTGTTTGCAGGCGCGCTGAGAGCGCGAGCGAGCTCGTGGCCTACCAAGATTCCTCAAACAGACCCACTACCGCCGCGGCCGCTCTTACCACAAAGAGGCACGAAATGACACGGGAGGCACATGAGGAAACGAACCTGCGGCCCGTTGCCAGATGTCCGGGGTATCTTTCGCATCATTTCGTGCTTTTTTGTGGCAAGAGCGGGTGGGAGCTTCGGCACCACTGAAAACCGGCTCTAGCGCCCGCGAAGGCGGTTCCAGAGATAGCGGGCGCGGTAACGGGCGCGACGGGCGTTTGTGAAGAGCGCCTGGGGGCTGGACATTTCGTCGGCATCCACGCGGTAGAGCAGGGGCGAGTCCCAGCCGGGGTTGTCGGCCCCGCCGATTCGAAAAACGTGGCGATAGTGCCGGTGAACGAGCTGGCGGGCCGCCGGGGAGAATCGGCCGTAGGGAAACACGAAGCTTTCGACGGGCCGCCCGAGGCGGGAGGCGAGGACCGTCTGGGGCACGACGACCTCGGTATGGAGGTCCACGTTTTCACCATCGAGCCGGCAATGGGTGAAGCCGTGGGCCGCGATCATGACGTGCCCGCTGTGGGCCATCTCGCGCAATTCCGGCCACGTGCAGAATCCCCCGTGGCTGGGGCGGGCGAAATCGACCTCCGGCTCAACGGCAAGCCGGGCCATGGGGTCCGCGTCCGTGTGCTCCTGCACCACGAAGGGCGGGATGGCCAGCAGCGCCCGCAGGCCGTGTTTTTTCAGGAGAGGAAAGACCACCGCGTAGAAATCGAAATAGCCGTCGTCGAAGGTCAGGCACACGTTGAGCCGGCCGGGATCGGGCGCGGTGCCGGGCAGCACGCATGCGTGGCGCCCGGCGATGTGCGCAAAATGCGCATCCAGCATGGCTGGCGAATTGCCGAACCGGCCGGCGCGGGCGCGGTGATACATCAGGGCCAGCAGCCTCATGCGGGACGGTGACGATTGGCTTCCTGCAGATAGAGGTACTTCCAGAAGACGAGCTGGCCCTTGAAGGCGCTGATCACGAACCCCTCGCCACCCTGCAGGCAACCCCGTTGCAGGATGTAGCTCTTGAAGAAGGCCCATAGTCCGCGGACCAGCGCCTTCACGGGTCCCGCGTTCGTACGGCCGGCCTGCTGGAGGGCAAACAGCCGGCTGTACGCACGTGTCTTCCGCAGGAAATCATCGATCGTCCCGTACGAATAATGCCGGACGGGGTGGCGCAGCCGCCGGACGAAAAGGTTCTCGGTCTGCACGCGCTCGTGCACGGCGCTGGTGCAGAAATTCGTGGTGCGGCGGTGGAACAGCCGCTCGTGGCGGTCGGGATGCCACCCGCATGAGGTGATGCGGCGGCCGTTGAAATAGTTGTGGAACGGGAGCGCGTAGACGATGCGCGGATCGAGCGGCAGGGCGGCGATCTCGGCGGCGAGCGCCTCCGACACGACCTCGTCGCTGTCGACCGAAAGAATCCAGTCGTGTCGCGCCAGTGTCACGGCCTGCCGGTGGGCCAGGCCGAACCCGGGGAACGCCCCTTCCAGCTGGTACAGCTGGACGTTCGGGTGCCGCTGGGCCATCGCCATCGTCTCGTCCGTCGAGCCCGTGTCGAGGACCACCACCTCGGCGCACCAGTGCAGGGCGGCCAGCACTTCGTCGAGGTGCGCCGCGCTGTTCTTGGTGATGATCGTGGCGCTGATCGGTGCTGTGCCCGGTGGGGCGAGCCGGAGCGTCCTCAGGGTATGGACGGTGGCAGTGAAACGGCGCGGGGTGACAGTGGATTGGAAGGGGCTTACCACTCCTTTTGACAAGGTCGGGGATAGGGGCATTGCCTCATCCTAACCGCTGGCAGGCCCCATGTATGTCCGCTGCGGCAGGAATATAGTGTCAGGCGCCGCCTGACAAAACCGGGCAGTGTCAAAATTCACATCCGATCCGGTCTTATCGTTCTCGTTCTCCCCTCGTAACACCCGCCCGAGAACGAGGAACGAGAACGAGAACGATTTTTTTAACTAAAGTAAAATTTGGGTGGTGGGTCCATTTATCTCGTAGGCCGCCTGCTTGCAGGCGCGCTAAGAGCGCGAGCAAGCTCGCAACCCACCCAGATTACTCAAACTGACCCATTGCCGAAATTTGCACACCACTCGAAACCGGTTCAGGGCCGCTTGCCCTCCTGCCAGCGCACGGCGGCGCGCATGAGTTCCGCGGCATCGGCGAGGCCGAGTTTTTCGCGGATGCGCGCATAGTAGGTCTGAACGGTCTTGAGGCTGATCTTCAGGTCGTCGGCGATGCGGCGCGTGGAATGTCCTTCGCCCAGGCGCCGGAACACATCCAGCTCCCGGTCGCTCAGGACCTCGGGCGACGCGGCGTTTTCTTCAGGCGAACGGCCGATCATGCGCTCGGCCAGGGCCGCGAGCACGGCGGCATCCGCGTAGATCTTGCCGGCGTGAACCTGGCGGATGGCGGTCACGATCTGGCTGGTCGACTCGCGCTTCATCACGTACCCGCGGGCCCCGGCGCGCAGGGCCCGCTCGATGTCGCTGATTTCCTCGTGCATGGACAGCACGACCACGGGAACCGCGGGCAGCCGTTGACGGAGGTCCTTGATGAGTTCGAGGCCGGAGCCGTGCTCGAGCGACAGGTCCACCACGGCCACGTCGGGCGGGGCGGACGCCATTGCGGCGAGGGCGCGGGTCGGATCGCCGGCCTCGCCGCAAACCTCGAGGTCGGGTTGCAGGCGCAGCAGGCTGCCGAGCCATTCTCGGACCAGCGGGTGGTCGTCGACGATGAAGATGCGCAGTTTGGCCGGGCTCATGAGCGCGACGCTACGGGCGTCCTCGGGATATGGCAGATCACGCGCGTGCCCTCGCCGGGGGCGGGGACGACTGATAACGTGCCGCCGATGAGTGCGGCCCGGTGCTCCATGATCTTCAGGCCCATGCCGGCGTTGCGCGTGTCTAGCGGCGGCAGGCCGCGGCCGTCGTCGTTGACCATCAGGAAGGTGGCCTCGTCGTTGCCGGCCAGCAAGATGTCGATATGTTTCGGCTCGGCATGGCGAAGGGCGTTGCGGACGG
>Ga0265319_1000746_pt1 | contig 21215 bp, 22 predicted proteins | sample 4824metaG_FD_192443 | JGI IMG/M metagenome (GOLD analysis project Ga0265319, IMG submission 192443) | Rhizosphere microbial communities from Carex aquatilis grown in University of Washington, Seatle, WA, United States - 4-8-24 metaG | ecosystem: Host-associated > Plants > Roots > Rhizosphere >...
ACGCATTCCCGGTCCAGGGCTACCGCCACAAGCACCGCGGCGATGGGACGGCCGCGCCGCACTCAGCGAAGCTCGTCCGCGATGAACGTGTACGGGTCCCGGCGAAGGGCCACCGCGTGATGGTGACCCGGCCCAAACGGACCGTGTGGGCCGTAGTAGACGTCGATCTTTTCTTGGCCCTGCCGGTTCACGTTCGACTCGACGTAGGCGTGGTAGCCGCGAAACTCGCAGTTGAATCCGAACTCGCCGCCTTGGGCAACGACTGCGCCGATGATCGCTTCGTAGTCGCCCTCAGAGTCAGTGAAGTTGTGTGAGCCGTGCTCTTGGTACGGGTCGCGCGCGTAGACGACGTGGCCGCTGCGCTCCATGACGTAGTGGCCATGTCCGGGCCCATCGGGCGATCCCTGCCCGCCGAAGAAGATGTGCACCCGGCCGTCGGGTTTCACCGTCATCCAGATCTCGTCGAGATACTGCGTCGGCACGCCGGCCTGTTGGGCTAGCGATCGTCTGTCTTCTTGCTTCGACTTGCGTTCGTCGCGTACGCGCTCCAGCCGTTCGTGGAAGGCCTCTTTCGCGCCCTCGAAGTTCTGTTTGGCGGCCCGGTACCGGCTCTGCTCGCGCTCGTGCTCGTCCTTCGCGCGATGATGTTCGGACCTCGCTGAGTCGAACTCGCGCTTTGCGTCTTGGAAGTCGGGCTGGGTCGACTTGTGCCGATCGCTGGCGTCGCGAATCTCTTGACCGAGCTGCCGTCGTTCGGCGACGCAGTCCTGAGCTTCCGCCTTGTAACGGTGCCCTTCGTCCGCGTACGACCGTGCCGATGCACCATCTCGGGACTCGTGAGCAGCCGAGGCACGATCGAAAGCGTCGCGCATGTTCTGAAACGCACGCTCTTGCTGATCGTTCAGCGAATCAATGCGCGGGCCGTTGCGGTCGCGCACCCGTTGCAGCTCCTCCCAGGCGCGCTGCTGCCGCTGGTGCGCGTCGTCCTTCCGCTGGTAGAGCCGGTTGAGCGCCTCACCGGCCGCCTTGCGACGCTCCCACGCTCGATCCTGATCGCGCCGCGCTGACTGCATCTCCTGGAACGCTTGGTCCTGGACGATCTTCAGTCGGTCAAGTTCAAGATCCCGGGGCATCGAGTCACGCCGAACTCTACGACGACTCGAGGCCGCTTTCCCAGCGTGGCCTCCGTGGCGGCCGCTGGTTTGACCACCGGCGAGTCCATACCGCCACGGGGATTCGAACCCCGGTTTCCGCCGTGAGAGGGTGCTCGGGCGGGCCCTGTCCGTTCCCGGATGTGCCGATTCCACGGGGAATTTCGGGGTTCCGGGGGACGCTCCGGAGCCTCGCGTGGCGGGCGCGTGTACACGTTTTGTACACACCTGAATCTGGGCTTGCGGTTCCCGGCTTCGGCGCTACACGTCTCTCGGCCGGACGGCGATCCCGAGCCGGGCAATGCCGCGCAGCAGCCGCTCATCGACGGTCACGAGCCGGCAGCCGAGCAGCCGCGCAAGCGCCACGTAGTGCGCGTCGTACGTCTTCGCCCAGCCCAGCTCGTCAGCGACGGCCCACGCTTCTTCGAGCAGCCCGTCCGGCGCGAGCAGCTCAATCGGGCTCGCCGCCACGCGCGAGAGCATCACCCGCCCGCGCTCGCGCGTGACCTCCCGGCGCCAGACCTTCTCGTGCAACACCGAGCCGGCCTCGGCCTGGAGCAGGTACGGCGCGACGAGCCTGTGGGCTCTGAACCGCGCGAGCCCAACCGGGCTGTGGCTCGCGGCGACAGCAACCGACGCGTCGATGACGAGCACGGCTCAGTGACCGCTACGCGAGCGGTGCAGAGCCGCAACCCAGTTCTGCGCAGGCGAACCGTCGTCCCCCACCTGCCACTCCTCCGGCAGCTCGGCCATCGGATACAGCTCATCCTCGATCGCCCGCACGTCCCCGTCCTCGATCACCTGCTTGATGCCCATGCGATGAGCTGGCAGGCGGCCCTCCCGGATCCAACGGCGGACCGTCTCCGGGCTGCGCCCGACGCGGGAGGCTGTCTCGGCGACCGTCAGCATGGGATGGATGGTAAGGCCGGCGTCGGCGGCGCATCAACCGTAGGGATGTGTCATCGCGTCGCGTTCCGGTAACCGTTCCCGAGCGCGATGTCTGCCAGCATCCCGAGCGTGGGGATCGTCGCCACGATCGACTTCGACACCGCGCACTACGACCGCGACGCCGACGTGCTCTATCTCAGCGTCGGCGACCCGGCGCGCGTCGTGGGCTTCGATGAGTCCCCGGAGGGCCACGCGCTCCGCTACGACGAGCGCGGCGACCTGATCGGTGTCACGATCGTCGCCGCACGCAAGCTTGCGGAGGAACATCGCAGCGTCCGCGTGCCGGCGCGCCTGACGCTGGCCGCCGACGCGCTCGCCCGAATCGTCGGCTGAGCCCCGTTCGTAGGTGAAGCGGACTTGATGCCGCTCTACCTTTGCGTGCGGCTTCCTCTTATCCGCCCTCTGGGGACTGAAACCGTCGTAGCTCCGACCTTCGGTTCGTTCTGTTCAATCGCGATGATCGCGTCCGTGCGAATCGCGATGCGGCCGAACTGCGTCTCGAAGACCTGGGGTGACGTCCGTCGCATGAGGCCCTTCATCGCGTCCAGGTCGCCATAGACCACGACCTCCTTGCCACTGCTCAGTGACAGAGCCACAGTGGACTGACCCCCATCTACTGGCATATCGCCTCCTCGCTAGCTTGGTACCGCTTTGAAGTAGATCAAGAAGCGCGGACCACATGATGCTCTGCACGACGATCTCCTCTGCCGCCGATCGCCGTGCGAGAATTTGTACTGTCGGGTTTCTGCTCCCCGGCGACGGACGGCGTCGTGAACCGTCTTGCGAGCCCGCCGATCCAGCGGGCTCGCGTCGTTCTGCGGTGAGGCATCCGGCGGTCGGCGTAGCGTGGTGCTAGCCCGGTGCAATCACGACCCGGGTACGGCAACCCGCCGCCGTGCTTGGCGGGGGACCAGGAGCAGAGCATGGAGGATCAGTTGTCCGAGCGGCGTGGGCTGTGGGGTGGGCCTGCGGCGTATCACCTGACGGCGAGGGCGCTCAATTACTATCGCCGTGGCATCACGCAGGGCCGTGCGCTTCAGCTCGTGCTTGCTGACGAGCTGGCGGCGGAGATCGTCGCCGAAGACGTCTACGACGCCGAGGCGTGTCTCGACGCTGTGGCGATCGAGCACGGGATCGAGATGTCGGGCGAGCAGCGCGAGGCGATCATGCTTGCCTTCAACGGGCTCGTCGGGATCGTGACGCTCGCGCAGCAGCGCGGCAACGCGCCGCGGGAGAACCTCGCGGACTGGGCTCGCCGCGACGTGGAGCACTGCCGCCGGCAGCTCACGCAGTCGAAGACGGCGGCTCCGGCGCGTACGCGGTCGCGTGCTCGTGGTGCTGGTCGTCCGCGTCGTCGTGCGGGGGCGTCGAGCCGGACGTCGAGCGCCGATCCCGGCGATTCTGACCCAGCAAGTCCTGCCAGCGTCGACCGTTCGTCGGCGCTCGCATCCGCGCTCGCCGCTCGCCGGCTGAGCGCCTCCGCCCTCCCGGTCGAGGGGGTGGCTCGATGAGTCGGCCGACGGTGGTGGCCGTGATGCGTGCGCTTCGCGGGCGCGGGCTGGACGACGCGCGCGAGTCAGAGCACGTCTGGATGGCCGACTGCCCGCTGTGTCGGGCTCTCTCTGATGGGCTGCTGCCGCTCGTCGTCAGTGAGGCGAAGAAGGACGGGCCGGTGACGCTGCGGTGCGTGAGCGGCTGCAAGCCAGAGGAGATCCTCGCGGCACTCGGCCTCGCCGATCTCGACGGCGCCGGGCTGCGGACGGTGCGGGCGTCCGAGGTGGCGATCGAGCAGGTTCGTTTCCTCGTTCCGGGCCGGGTGCCGCTTGGGGCGCTGACGCTGCTGTGCGGCGATCCGGGGCTCGGGAAGTCGACCTGGACCTGCGCGATCGCGGCCGGCACGACGCGCGGCGACTACGGCGAGCCAGCGCGGGTGCTGATGGCGAACGCCGAGGACGGCACTAGCCATGTGATCGTGCCGCGGCTCGCTGCGGCCGGCGCGGACCTGGAGCGGGTCGAGCTGTTCACCGTCCCGGACGCAGACGGCGAGCGACCGTTCACGATCCCCGACGACGTCCCCCGGCTCGAAGCCTACGCGCAGCGGTCGGGTGCGCGGCTGGTCGTGATCGACCCGCTCAACGCCCACCTGAGCGAGCAGACGAACGCACACCGAGATCACAGCGTGCGACGCACGCTCGCGCCGCTGGCCGCGATGGCGCAGCGCCTCGGCGTCGCGGTCCTCGTCGTGCTGCATCTCAACAAGGCCGCCGGCACGGACGCCCTGTATCGCGTCGGCGGGTCCGTCGGACTCGTCGGCGGCGCTCGCAGCGTCCTGCTGTTCACCCGCGACCCCGACGACGAGCCGGACGGTCCGCGCCGCGCACTCGGACACATCAAGAGCAACTGGTCGACGCTCGCCGAGACGGTCCTCTACGAACACGAGTCCGCTGAGGTCACGGTCGGCGGCACGACGGTCCAGACCCACCGGCTGGCGCTGATCGGCGAGAGCACGATCGCTGGCCGCGACCTGCTCGACGTCGACCGCGACGACCCGCCCGCGAGCAAACGCGAGCGCGCGCACGAGCTGCTCGTCGACCTGCTCAGCGATGGCGACTGGCACCGTGCGAAGGACATCGAGCACGCCGCGCACCAGGCGGACATCAGCCGCCGGCTGCTCTACAAGGCCGCCCAGGACGTCGGGATCGAGCGTGAACGGCGAGATTTCCACGGCGTCGCCTGGTGGCGACTGCCAGTCGTGCAACCGGACACTGCACAACAGTCGTGCACGCCGATCGTGCACGACAGCGAAACGCCCACCACCACGGCCGATCCCGCCCCGCCAGAGCGCCTGTCGTGCACACCCTCACAGGACTGCACGACTGCCAGCGCCGCACCCGACCAGCCGGCCGGGTGCACCTGCCCGCAGCCGCTCCCGAGCCCGGACGAGCACGGCGGGCTGAGATGCGCCCGCTGCGGCCGAGTCTGCGCCGACTGGCAAGGCGGTGCGGCATGAGCGCGCTCGCGGAGGCGGTGCTCGATGCGTTCGATGACCGTGCTCTCGCCCAGCTCGCCGACCGGCTCCGTCCTTACCTCGCCAGTCCCGATCCGTACGCGCTGCTGACGCCCTCCGCGGCAGCGGAGCGTCTCGGCCTGCATCCGAAGACGCTCGTGCGCGCGGCCGGAGCCGGCCGAGTGCCGGGCGCTCGCCGGGTCGGCTCGGGTTGGCGCTTCGACCCGGAGACACTGGACGTGCTGCCCGTCACGCGAGTCCCGCCAGCGAAAACCGCTCGGACACTGAGAAAAACCCCGGCGAAAAACACCTCCGTCGTGGACGCGATTCGCGGGACGGGAGGCGTGCGATGAACGCCCGTCGCGAAAACCCCGGCGAAAACCTCCGAGGGCGCCCCGTCGAAAAGTTCGGGTCGATCTTCTCTGACCCGTACCCCGTCGCGGCTTCTCTCCCTACTCGCAGGAAGGCGCCGCGGTCAGCGTTTCCGCTCGGCGGCGAGCAGCGTTGCCGAGGGCTTGCCGTCGGCGGTGAAGATGTCTTCGAGCGTTACGCCGAGCGCCGCGGCCAGGCGGTGGGCCGTGACGACGCGGGGATCGCCTCCGCTTCCCTCGATGCGGGCGATCGTGATCCGTCCCACGCCGGCGTTCGCCGCGAGCTGCTCTTGCGTGAGGCCCCGCACAAGACGCCAGCGGGCGAGCGGGTGGAGGTCCGACCCTGCCCGGCGTGGATTCGGTCCGAGGCGACGGTCGGGCATGGCCGAACCCTACGAGCCTGCTCGGCGTCGCCTCAACCTTGTATCGAAAGTCGTACAAGGATAGGATCGTCCCAACATAAAGCGGCCGGGCGGCGCTGGAACGCCCCCGGCCCGGCCCACCGGAGGACACCGATGGACAACTCGCACGCTACCCGGATTCGGGAGCGATCGCTGGAGCACCGCGCACTGGGCAGGGCAATGCTGGAGGCGCGGGCACGCCGCGGCTTCTCTCAGGAGGATGCGGCGTTTCGCACCGGCATCCACCGCAACCAATGGGGCGCCCTGGAGCGCGGCGAGGGCAATCCGACGTTCGCCAGCCTGATGAGAATCGCTGCCGGCGTCGACCTGCCGCTGTCGGAGGTGGTGGCCCTGTACGAGCGCCAGGTCGCCGAGGCGCGCGGGCGGAAGGCAGCGAGCTGATGTCGGTCGCCAAGACGAAGGACGGCTGGCTCGTGCGTTGGCGCGAGCACGGCAGCAACCGCGGGCGCCGCTTCGCGCTCAAGCGCGACGCCGACGCGTGGGAGGCCGAAGTCAAGCGCCGCCGGCAGCTCGGCCCGCTCGCGCTCGCTCAGCTCACGACGAGAGGCCCGACGCTCGGCGAGTGGATCGCCGAGCGCTGGGCGCCCGAGCACGCCGCGACGCTGGAGCAGTCCACCCGCGAGCGCTACGCCGATGTCTACCGGCTCCACATCGAGCCGTGGCTCGGGGACGTGACGCTCGGCGACGTGAGCGTTTCGCGGCTGCGCTCGTGGCAGGCGCAGCGCACCGCCGAGGGGGCGGGCGCCGCGACGCTGCACAAGGCGCGCACGCTGCTGTCCTCCGTGCTGCGCCATGCCGCCGAGTCCGAGGCGATCCCGGCGAACCCGGTGGCACTCGTGCGGGCTCCGCGAACGGAGCATCGCGACGCCGTGGAGCCGTTGGCGCCCGTGACCGTCGAGCGCATCCGCACGACGCTCGCGGAGCCGATGATCGTCCGGGTGCCCGAGCGCACGCGCAGAGGCGTGCGGGTCAGCGCCTACGACGTTCCCGACGAACGCGACGCGCTCACCCGAGCACGCGACGCCGCCATCGTCTCGATCCTCGCCTACGCCGGTCTGCGCCCTGGCGAGTTGCGGGCGCTGCGCTGGGGCGACGTGCGCAGAGCCACGCTGACGGTCGAGCGCGCTGCCCGCCCGGACGGGACGATCAAGGCAACGAAGAACCACGAGCGGCGCGCCGTTCGGCTGTTGGCTCCGCTGGCGACCGATCTCGCCGAGTTGCGCCTCGTCTCCGGCCGCCCGACCGACGAGACGCTGATCCTCGATCGCGGCGGCGAGCCGTGGACGAAGATCGACTGGCAGGTGTGGCGCGCGAGACGGTGGGACAAAGCGTGCCGGCTGGCCGGGCTTCCGCGCTCGCCGCGCCCATACGACCTGCGGCACAGCTTCGCCTCACTGCTGCTCGCCGAGGGCCGCAGCGTCCACTACGTCGCCCGCCAGCTCGGCCACTCCCCCGCCCTGACGCTCTCGACCTACGGGCACCTGTTCGCCGAGTACGAGCACTGCGAGCGGATCAACGCAGAGCACGAGATCGCCGCCGCGCGAGCACTCCCGCGACCGGGATGTACACGCTCGGTACACAAACCGCCGGTTGAACGGATCGCCGAGCCCGTCTAGAACAAAGAAAGCCCTGCGATTAGCAGGGCTTTCTTGGAGTACCGCCACGGGGATTCGAACCCCGGTTTCCGCCGTGAGAGGGCGATGTCCTAGTCCCCTAGACGATGGCGGCGCGTCAGGCGCGAGGATAGCAAAGGGGTCCCGGACCGGGCGGTGGCCCTCGGCGCGGCCCGATCGTGACGGTAGGGTGGCGGCGATGGCCGACGCGAGATCGCTGTCCGATCGCTTCCTGACCCTGCATCGTCCCGGCGCGCCGCTGCTGATGCCGAATCCGTGGGACGTCGGGTCGGCGCGACTGCTCGCGTCGCTGGGCTTCGAGGCGCTCGCGACGACGAGCAGCGGCTACGCCGCCACGCTCGGCCGGCTCGACGGCGACATCACGCGCGACGAGGCGCTCGCGCACGCGCGGGAGATCGCAGCGGCGACCGCGCTCCCCGTGTCGGCCGATCTCGAGCACGGCTTCGGCGACGCGCCCGAGGTGGTCGCCGAGACGGTCGCGCTCGCGTGCGAAACCGGGCTCGCCGGCTGCTCGGTCGAGGACTGCAGCGACGGCGGCGAGCGGCGCATCTACCCGCACGACCTCGCCGTCGCGCGCGTGGCCGCAGCCGCGGAGGCGGCGCACGTGGGCCCGCAGCGCCTGGTCCTCACGGCCCGCGCCGAGAACCACATCCGCGGCGTCGACGACCTGGCCGACACGATCGCCCGCCTGCAGGCCTACGAGCAGGCAGGCGCGGACGTGCTGTTCGCGCCCGGCCTGCGGACGATCGAGCAGATCCGCGCCGTCGTGGACGCGGTGCAGCGGCCGGTGAACGTGCTCATGCTCCCGGGCTGCCCGCCGGTGTCCGAGCTGGCGGCCGCGGGGGTCGCGCGAGTGTCGGTCGGCGGCGGGTTCGCGTTCGCCGCGATCGGCGCGGTGGTCGAGGCCGCCCGCGAGCTGCGCGACGACGGAACCGCCGGCTACCTCGAACAGACGACCGCGGGCGCCGCCGCGGCGCGGGCTGCGTTCCGCAGCTGAGGCGGGCGCAACCTATGCGGCTGAGAGGACTTGAACCTCCACGGGGATTTGTATACCCCACACGGACCTGAACCGTGCGCGTCTACCGATTCCGCCACAGCCGCAGGAATCGGGATCGAAGATACACGGTTGGGCGGGTCGATCGCGGCGTCGTCGGGGTAGCGTTCTCCCCATGCCCTCCTCCCCCGCCGCCTGGCCCGCGCTCCCGCCCTACACCGCCTGGAGCGCCACCTGCGACACGCTCCACGCCCACGCCCAGGTGCTCGGCAAGCTCGCCGTCGCGCTCGCGCCGCCGGAGCCGCAGTTGCAGCACGCCGCGCTGCGCCTGACCGCGCGCGGCTGGGAGACGCTGCCGCTGCCCGCGCCCGACGGCTCCGGCGCGTTCACGGCCGCGCTCGACCTGCGCGCGCACGAGGCGGTCGTCGAGCACAGCGGCGGCGCAAGACGGCGGATCGCGCTGGGCCCCGACCGCGCGGTCGGCCACGTCACGCGCGAGCTGCTCGCCGCCGCGCGCGACCTCGCAGGCGAGGCCGTCGCGATCGACCCGACGCCGCAGGAGGTCGAGTGGACCGTCCCGCTCGACGAGGACGAGCAGCACGCGACCTACGACCCGCGAGCGGTCGAGACCTACTTCGCCGCCGCCACCCGCGCCGCCCTCGTGCTCGCCGACTACCGCGCGCCCTTCCGCGGCCGCTCCACACCGGTCAACGCCTGGTGGGGCTCGTTCGACCTCGCCGTCAGCCTCTTCTCCGGCGAGCCGGCCTCGCCGCCGTCCGACGACTTCATCATGCGCAACGCGATGGACTCCCAGGAGGTCGCCGTCGGCTGGTGGCCGGGCGACGCACACCATCCGAGAGCGGCCTTCTACGCCTACGCGCACCCCGCGCCCGACGACTTCCCCAGCGCGCGACTCGAGCCGCAAGCCGCCCGCTGGGAGGCGGAGATCGGCGAATACGTGCTCGACCACGAAGACGCCGCCGCCAGCGCCGACCCGCACGCGGCTGCGCTCGCGTTCGCGCGCTCCGCCTTCCGGCACGCCTGCGCCGTCTGCGCGTGGGACCCGTCACTGGCCTCCCCCGGACCACCCGTCCGTTAGGCTCGCGCGGCTCACGAGGGAGCGCGGCCGCCCGCCCGCTCCCACCCGTCATCGTGTCCGACAAGGGAGCAGTACCCATGAAGCTCGTGATCGGCATCGTCCGGCCCGAGAAGGCCAACGACGTGCTCGAGGCGCTCTACCGCGCCGAGGTCCGCGGCGTGTCGCTCAGCCGCGTGCAGGGGCACGGCGGCGAGCTGGACCGCGTCGAGACCTACCGCGGCACCACCGTCAAGGTCGGCATGTCCGACAAGGTGCGCTTCGAGATAGCCGTCTCCGACGACTTCGTCGACCGCACGATCGACGCGCTGTGCGAAGGCGCGCGCACCGGCGAGGTCGGCGACGGCAAGATCTTCGTCGTGCCGCTCGAGCGGGCGGTCCGCATCCGCACCGGCGAGGCCGACAAGGCCGCCGTCACGCCGGTCGGGACGTAGCCGCGATGTCCGCGCAGATCCTCGCCGTGGCGACCGCCGGGGTCGACACGGGCGACACCGCCTGGATGCTCGTCGCGACCGCGCTCGTGCTGATGATGACGCCCGCGCTCGGCCTCTTCTACGCCGGCCTCGTGCGCTCGAAGAACACGCTCAACACGTTCATGATGTCGGTCGCCGCACTCGCGCTCGCGACCGTGCTGTGGGCCGCCGTCGGCTACTCGCTCGCGTTCGACGGCCACGGCGCGCTGCTCGGCGGCCTCGGGCACGTGTTCCTGCACGGCGTCGGCTTCGCGCCGCGCGCCGGGACGCGCATCCCGCAGCTCGTCTTCTTCGCCTTCCAGGCGACCTTCTGCATCATCACCGTCGCGCTCGTCTCGGGCGCGGTCGTCGAGCGGATGCGCTTCGGCGCGTTCCTCGTCTTCGCCGGGCTGTGGTCGGTGCTCGTCTACGCCGTGCTCGCGCACTGGGCGTTCGGCGGCGGCTGGCTGCAGGCGGGCGGGACGCTCGACTTCGCCGGCGGCGTGCCGGTCGAGATGGGCTCGGGCTTCTCGGCGCTGGCGGCGGCGCTGGTCGTCGGCGCGCGCAAGGACTACGGCCGCCAGGCGATCCTCCCCCACAACGCGATGTTCGTGCTGCTCGGCGCCGGCCTGCTGTGGTTCGGCTGGTTCGGCTTCAACGGCGGCAGCGGCTTCGGCGTCGGGCATCCGAGCGTGCTCGCGTTCACGAACACGCTGCTGACGCCGGCCTGCACGCTCGTCGTGTGGTTCGCGCTCGACCTGATCCGCGGGCGCAAGGTGACGGCGATCGGGGCGGCGACGGCGGTCGTCGTCGGCTGCGTCGCGATCACGCCGGCCGGCGGCTACATCTCGCCCGGCTGGGCGATGGCGCTCGGCGCGTTCGCCGCGCTGCCGAGCTACGCGCTGATCGTGTGGCGCCCGCGCACGCGCGTGGACGAGACGCTCGACGTGCTCGCCGCCCACGGCACGGCCGGCTTCGTCGGGATCCTCTTCATCGGCTTCTTCGCGCAGGTCGCGTGGAACGGCGCCGCCAACGGGCTCGCCTACGGCGACGCGAAGCAGCTGCTGTGGCAGGGGCTCGCGGCGCTCGCCGGCCCGGCCTACGCGTTCGCCATGACGTTCGCGCTGCTGAAGCTGCTCGGCGCGCTGATGCCGCTGCGCGCGGGCGAGCTGGAGGAGGCGATCGGGATGGACGTCACGCAGCACGGCGAGGAGGCGTACGCCTCCGGCGAGGGCGCGATCCTCGTCACGACCGAGGCGGGGATCGACGGCCCCCGCGCGGTCGCGCAGCCGGAGCCGGCCTGACCGGATCCCGCCCGCCCGGCGGCAGCGGCGCAGGCGCATCGTGCGCCCGCGCCGCCTTCCCGTCCCCGCGGCTCAGCGCCGCTTCGCTCTCGCCGGCACGACGGTCACGGCCAGGGGACGCGAGCCGGCGCCCGCCGCGGCGACGTCGCCCGTCCACTGCGCGACGAACGTCGTCGTCCCGCGGCGCACCGTCCAGCTCGTCGTGAACGTGCCGTTGGCGGCGACGGTGACCGCGCGATGCGTCCACTGCGTGCGACCCGGCGCGAGCGCCGAGACGAGCACCCGCTCGCCGCCGCTCGCCGGCGCCAGCCGGCCGGCGACGTCGATCGACGTCGCCTTGCCGAGGTGCCGCCGCCGCGTCGTCAGCGCGAGCGTCGAGGGCGTCCCCGTCACCCCGCCGGTGGCGCTGAACAGCAGGTCCGCGTCGTCCGCGAGCAGGTAGTCGACCCCGCCGCCGGCGGCGAGGCCGTCGTACTGGATCTGCGCGCTCGTGACGAGCTGCGGCTGCCACGTCGCACCGGCGTCGCTCGTGTGCAGCAGATAGCCGCCGAGCACGTGGTCGAACGCGTCGCTGACGAGCGTCGCGCTGCGCGCCGACTCGACGGCCACCCCGACGACGTCCTGGGTGCCGACCGACGTCAGCAGCGTCCAGTGCCGGCCGCCGTCCGCGGTGCGCCACACGCGGCTGTGCGAGTCGTACAGCAGCCCGACCTGCGCGGTCGCGAACGCCACCTGCCCGACGCGCAGCGCACGGCGTGCGCGTGCCGTGGCGCCCGGCTTGGGCAGCGCCGTCCAGCTCGCGCCGCCGTCGACGCTGCGAGCGATCGTCGTCGGCCCCCACGCGAACAACGCGCCTCCCGTCTGCGCCGCCGCGGCACCACTCAGCTGCGCGCTCACGACGGCGCGCGAGCGCACCTGGTCGAACGTCTGCCCCGCGTCGGCGGTGCGGCGCATGCCGCGCGGCCCGACCGCCAGGACGGTTCTCGCGTCCGGCGCGAGGATCGCCTCCGGCGGCACGGTGCTGCCGGTGTCGAGCGGCTGCCACGACGCGCCCGCGTTCGCGGTGCGGAAGAGTCCGCCGACGATGTCGAGCGCGTAGCCGTCGCTCGCGGTCGGGAACGAGGCGTCGATCAGCTCCGCCGACGTCGGCACGCTGCCGGCGCTCCAGTCGCTGCCGCCGTCGGTCGTCTGCGCGAACGCGCCCGCCTTGCCGAGCGCGAACGCCGTGCCCTTCGCACCGCCGGCGCGCATCGTCGTGAAGCTGCCGCCGATGCGCCCACCGACCGGCGCGAACGTCACGCCGATGTCGTCGGAGGTCACGGTCGCGCCATGATCGCCGGCGGCCACGACGCGCGTCGGCGAGGCGAACGACGCGGCGTAGATCGGGTCGCTCGACGGCGTGATGACCGTGCCCGCCGTGTCGCCGGCGTCGGTCGTGCGGATCAGCTCCGTGCCGTCCTGCGTCGTGAGGATGCAGACGCGGCTCGTGTTGCAGCTGATCGACGTGAGGGTCGCACGGTCGGGCGCCACCGGTCTCGACTGCCACGTCGCGCCGCCGTCGTCGGTGCGCATGAACGTCCCGCCCCCGCCGAGGGCGAAGCCGTGGGCCGGATCCGCGAACTGCAGGCGCAGCGGCCCTCCGCCGCCTGCGTCGGCGACCGCTCTCCACGACACGCCGCCGTCGAGCGTCTGGAAGATCTGCGAGCCGCTCGTCGCATAGCCGGTTCTCGCGTCGAGGAAGACGAGGCCGCCGGGCTGGGCGCCGCCTCTGACGGCGGGGGTGGCCGGCACCGCCGTGCGCGGCGCGAACGTCGCGCCGCCGTCGGTCGTCGCGAAGACCGAGCCGTCCGCGAGCAGCAGCCAGCCGACGTCCCTGGAGACGAACGAGAGGTCGCGCAAGCTCGTCCGGCAGCCCGTCTCGACCGGCGTGAAGCGGATCGCCGTGAAGGTTCTGCCGCCGTCGGTCGAGCGGCGCGCGACGCAGCCGCCGCCGGCGAAGACCGTGTCGGGATCGAGCGCCTGCACGACGGACAGCCCGACGAGCGTCCCGACCGGCAGGCCGCTCCAGCTCGCGCCGCCGTCGGTGGTCTTCAGCAGCGTGCCGAAGTCGCCGGCGGCGTAGCCGGTCGTCCCGGCGAACGACATCGCGCGCACCGTGTTGCCCTGCGGCAGCGGGCTGCCCCACTGCCAGCCCGACGAGCCGACCTGCACGTTGGCCCCGGCGGGCGCCGCGAGCGCGAGCAGGGCAGCGGTCAGCGCCGCCGCGAGCCCGGTCCTCATCGACATCTGAATTGCCTCCCGGTCGTTGTGTCCGTCCCGGCAATCAACGAGCAGCACGCCTGAAGTTGCGCAATTGCGTGCCGGATCGCGCCGGGGAGTTGGCGAACCGCCGCCGGTCCCATAGGATCCGCCCCGGATGGCGGGCGCGGGCGGGAATCAGCCGATCGGCGGGCTCGAGCGGATCGAGCACGTCGTCGTGCTGATGATGGAGAACCGCTCGTTCGACCACATGCTCGGCTTCCTCAGCCTGCACGAGGGCCGCCACGAGATCGACGGGCTCAGAGGCGACGAGTCCAACGAGTACGCCGGCACGACGTACCCGGTCCACCATCTCGACCGCACGCAGTACCCGAAGCCGCTCGACCCCTGCCACGGCGCGGCGTGCGTGGCGCAGCAGATCTCCGGCGAGATGGGCGGCTTCGTCGCCAACTTCGTCGAGACGAACAGACCGGACCCCGCGCACGCCGGGCTCGTGATGGGCTACTACGACGCCGGCGACCTGCCCGTCTACGCGCACCTCGCGGACGAGTTCGCCGTCTGCGACCGCTGGTTCAGCTCGCTCCCGGGCTCGACCTGGCCCAACCGGCTCTACTCGCTCACCGGCCGCTGCGACGGGAGCGCCGACAACCATCCGGGGCCGCCGATCTACGACCTGCCGACGTTCGCGCGCCAGCTCGACGCGCACGGCGTCTCGTGGCGCTGGTACTCGCACGACCCCGCCACGCTGCGCCTCGCCGACGGCCACTACCGCCTCACGCACCACGACCACTTCGCCTTCTTCGACCGCCGCAAGGTGAGCATCCTCACCGACATCGTCGAGGGGGCGCTGCTCGAGGAGGGCAGCTGCTTCCTCGACGACGCGCGCGAGGGCAAGCTGCCGTCGGTCTCGTGGATCGACCCGAACTTCGTCGACCTCAGCTTCTTCGAGACCAGCTCCAACGACGACCACCCGCCGTCCGACGTGCACGCCGGCCAGCAGCTCGTCCTGCAGGTCTACCGCGCGCTGGCCGAGAGCCCGCTGTGGGACCGCACGCTGCTCGTGATCACCTACGACGAGCACGGCGGCTTCCACGACCACGTCGTCCCGCCGGAGGCGGCGGACGACGACCCGCGCTTCCGACGCTACGGCGTGCGCGTGCCGGCGCTCGTCGTCTCGCCGTGGGTCGAGCCGCGCGCGGTCTCGCACGAGCTGTTCGACCACACGTCGCTCATCAAGACGATCCTCGCGCGCTTCTGCGCCGGGCCCGACGGCGCGCTGCCCGACATGGGCGCGCGCGTGGCGGCCGCCAACCACCTCGGCGCGCTGCTCACGCGCAGCGAGCCGCGCAGCGACCACGCGCAGTCGCACGGCTTGCAGGGCCTCGTCGAGCGCTTCCACGAGCATCGGATCGAAGCGCTCTTGCGGCGCCTCCTGCACCCGAACGAGCCGCCCGAGCCGCCGCAGCAGCTCGACGAGCTCAAGAGCGGGATCGCCGCCGCAGCGCGCGAGCTGCGCCGGCAAGGACTGCCGGCCGCGCATCCCTGACCGCGTCCTCGGCGGGCGCGGGATCGGCCACCGCCGCGTCGGCGCGCGGGCGCAGCGCGTCGGCGGCCTGCGCGCGGAAGTCGTCCGCCTCGCGCGCGGCGCGTTCGTCGGACCAGCCGAGGTGGCGCACGGCGATCTCCGCCGCCGCGTCGACCGCGCGCAGCCCGGCGTGCGCGCCGTAGCCGACGAGCGTGCGCCGCTGCACGACGTCGGCGAGCGTCTCGGCCAGCTCGGTCCGCAGCGAGAAGACGACCTCGGCGCCGATCGCGCCGGTGTCGGCGTCGAACGGCTCGCGCAGCTCCGGCGCGCCGTCGGCGAAGTCGAGCGCCTCGGCCGCGCGCGTGCCGTAGATGCGCAGCAGGCGGTCGGCCGTCTCAAGCGGCAGCCCGCTCGTGACGCGGAAGCGCTCGCGGAAGCCCTCGAACGGGTAAGCCGTCCCGCCCGGCAGCGGCACCTGGTGCGTGCGGCACTTGTCGGCCTTGCGCCCGAGCTTCTTCACCGCCAGGTCGACCGTCTCCTCCGACAGCCGCCGGTACGTCGTGATCTTGCCGCCGACGATCGACAGCAGCCCCTCCACCTTCTCGGCCGGGTCTCTCGTGGCGGCGTGGTCGTGGATCACGTGGCTGCGCGTGATCGCGCCCTCGTCGCCCGCGCCGCGTCCGCTCCCCGCGCCGACGCCCGGCGCCGGCAGCGGCCGCACGCCCGCGTACGTGTAGAGGACCAGCTCCGGCGTGAGCGCCGCGCCGGGGATCAGGCGGTTGGTCTCCTCGATCAGGTAGGCGACCTCGTCGTCGGTCGCCACGACGTGGTCGAGGTCGCCGTCGTAGCGCGTGTCGGTCGTGCCGATCAGGTAGAGGTCGTTCCACGGCACGACGAAGTACGGGCGCCCGTCCCCCACCGCCTCGGCGTAGACGGCCTCGCGCGGCGCGCCGGGGAACGGCTCGACGACGAGGTGGCTGCCCTTCGTGCCGCCGATCAGGCGCGGGGCGGCTGGCGCCCCGCCCTCCCCCTCGGCGAGCAGCTCGTCGACCCACGGCCCGGTCGCGTTGACGACGAGCGCGCCGCGCGCGACATGCTCGGCATCGTGCAGCTCGTCGTGCAGGGCCACGCCGGTGACGCGGCCTCCCGATCCGCGCTGCAAGCCGGTGACGCGCATGTACGGCAGCACGACGGCGCCGAGCCGGCGCGCGTCGAGCGCGTTCTCGAGCGCGAGCCGCTCCGGGTAGGCCGCCTGCGCGTCGTAGTAGGCGGCGGCGCCGCGCAGGCCCTCGGCGCGCAGGCCCGGCTCGCGCCGCAGCGCCTCGTCGCGGCTGAGCATGCGGTGGCGCTCCATCGACTTGTCGAGCGACAGCGCGTCGTAGGCCATCATCCCGACGCGGATCAGCGCCGGCCGCCGCTTGTGCTCCTCGTAGATCGGCAGCAGGAACGACAGCGGGTGCACGAGGTGCGGCGCGATGTGCAGCAGCGTCTCGCGCTCGCGCAGCGACTCGCGCACGAGCGGGACCTCGAAGTGCTCCAGATACCGGAGCCCGCCGTGCACGAGGCGCGTCGAGCGGCTCGTCGTGCCGGCGCCGACGTCGCCCTTGTCGACCAGCAGAACCGACAGCCCGCGCAGCGTCGCGTCGCGCGCGATCCCGGCGCCGTTGATGCCGGCCCCGATCACGATCAGGTCGAACGGGCGCTCGAAGGTGCGTGGTGGCAGAGGGGCGCGCATTAGTCTCCGGTCCGTCCATCGTACGAAGGGGCCGGACGTGTCGCGTTACGTAGCCGCAATCGACCAGGGCACCTCGTCGAGCCGCTGCATCCTGTTCGACCGCGACGGCGCGGTCGCCGGCGCGGCGCAGCGCGAGCACGCGCAGCTCCATCCGCAGGCGGGCTGGGTGGAGCACGACGCGCTGGAGATCGTCGCGAGCGTGCGCGCCGTGATCGACGAGGCGGTCGCGGCGGCGGGCGCCGTCGCGGCGGACGTCGCGGCCGTGGGGATCACCAACCAGCGCGAGACGACGGTGCTGTGGGAGCGCGCGACCGGCGCGCCGGTGGCGAACGCGATCGTGTGGCAGGACACGCGGACGGCCAGTACCGCCTGCGCGCGGTCACGGGCCTCCCCCTCTCCACCTACTTCTCCGGTCCGAAGGCGCGCTGGCTGCTCGACGCGGACCCGGCGCTGCGAGCGCGCGCCGAGGCCGGCGAGCTGTGCTTCGGCACGATCGACTCGTGGCTGCTGTGGCAGCTCACGGGTGGCGCACTGCACGTCACCGACGTGACGAACGCGAGTCGCACGCTGCTGATGGACCTCAGAACGCTTGACTGGTCGCAGGAGGCGCTCGAGCTGATCGGGATCCCGCGCGCGCTGCTGCCCGAGATCCGCTCCTCCTCGGAGGTCTACGGCGAGCTGCGGGCCGGCACCGCGCTCGACGGCGTCCCCCTCGCCGGCGTCCTCGGCGACCAGCAGGCTGCTCTCTTCGGCCAGGCGTGCTTCGCCCCCGGCGACGCGAAGAACACGTACGGCACGGGCTGCTTCCTGCTCGTCAACACCGGCGCGGAGCCGGTCGCCTCGCGCGAGCTGCTCACCACGGTCGCCTACCAGCTCGGCGACGGGCCGCCGGCCTACGCGCTGGAGGGCTCGATCGCCGTCGCCGGCGCGGGCGTGCGGTGGCTGCGCGACCAGCTCGGCTTCATCGCGAGCGCCGACGAGGTCGAGGCGCTCGCCGCCTCCGTCCCCGACACCGGCGACGTCTACGTCGTGCCGGCCTTCTCCGGGCTGTTCGCGCCGCGCTGGCGGCCGGACGCGCGCGGCGCGATCGTCGGCATCACCGCCTTCACGACGAAGGCGCACATCGCGCGCGCGACGCTGGAGGCGACCGCGTGGCAGACGCGCGAGGTGCTCGACGCCGTGCGCGCCTCTGTGCACGCGATCGACTGCGCCGAGCTGAAGGTCGACGGCGGCATGACCGTCGACGAGCTGCTGATGCAGTTCCAGGCCGACGTGCTCGGCATCCCGGTCGTGCGGCCGCAGGTGGCCGAGACGACCGCGCTCGGCGCCGCCTACGCGGCCGGACTCGCGGTCGGCACGTGGTCCTCGCCGGACGACGTGCGCGCGAACTGGCGCGAGGCGCGCCGCTGGGAGCCGCGCATGGACGCCGCCGAGGTCGAGCGCCGCTACGCGCGCTGGCGCGAGGCCGTCGAGCGCTCGCTCGGGTGGACGCACTGACAAGCGGCAAGGCTGCCGGGTTTCCGCACGGCAGGCGGCGGGCAGTCGCGTTGGGAGCGGTCGCGTGGGAACGGCGGCCGTGCGCACGACCCGATCCCGACCGGAAGGAGCTGCCGTGCTCACCCTCACCGACACCGCCGCCGAGGCGATCCGCGGAATCGTCGCCGCGCCCGAGCTGCCCGACGGCGCCGGACTGCGGATCGCGACCCAGCCGGGCCCGGGCGAGGCCAGCACGCTCGAGGTCTCGGTCGCGGAGACGCCCGCCGAGACCGATCAGGTCGTCGACGAGTCGGGCGCGCGCGTGTTCGTCGAGGCGGACGCCGTCCCGCTGCTCGACGGCAAGCTGCTCGACGCGCAGATCGACGGGACGCGCGTCGGCTTCATGCTCAGCGAGCAGCCCGCCTGAGCCGCGCGCTCAGGCCAGCAGCTTCGCGATCGCGGCGAGACCGACGACGACGATCACCGCCCGCAGCGCGGTCGCCGGCAGGCGGCGGCAGACGCGGGCGCCGAGATGCCCGCCGATCGTCGAGCCGACCGCGATCAGCGCGACGGCGTCCCACGCGATGTGCGGAGCCGCGATCACGAAGACGACGGCGGCGACGGCGTTCACCGTCCCCGCGAGCACGACCTTCAGCGCGTTGACGCGTGTCATCTCGTCCTCGAGCGTGAGGCCGAGGATCCCCAGCAGCAGGATCCCCTGCGCGGCGCCGAAGTAGCCGCCGTAGACGCCCGCGCCGTACGTAGCCCCGAGCGGCACCGGCCCGCCGTGCGGCGCGTCCGCTCTGCGGCGGTGCTGCAGGCGGCGGTTGAGGCGCGGCTGCACCACCACGAGCACGAGCGCGAGCGCGACGAACGCCGGCACGATCGCGTCGAACGCGGCGGCCGGCAGCGCGAGCAGCAGCACCGCACCGGTCAGACCGCCCAGCAGCGACGCCGGCGCGAAGCGCAGCACGCGCGCGCGCTGCCCGCGCAGCTCGCGGCGGAAGCCGTAGGCGCCCGCGACGGCGCCGGGGACGAGCCCGAGGTTGCTCGACACGTTCGCCGTCAGCGGCGGCAAGCCGACCGCCAGCAGCACCGGGAAGGTGATCAGCGAGCCGGAGCCGACCAGCGTGTTGATCGCGCCGGCCGCGCCCCCGGCGGCGAACACGAGCAGCGCGTCGGGCAGGGTCATGCCGTAAGCATGACCCCGCCGGCCGGATCACGCCCGCTCGACCACCGCGACGAGGTACTCGGCCTCGATGTGGAGCGTGCCGTCGGTCGCCTGGTTGAGGCGGCGGTAGAGCGCGTCGATCTCCGCCGCGCACTCGTCCCAGCGGCCCTGCTCTTTCAGCAGCGCCTTCGTGCGCAGCGTCGGGCCGTAGCGCTCCTCGAAGAAGGTCGCGTACTCCTCCACGGAGGGGAAGCGGAAGGCGTTCGTGCCGCGCTCGATCGAGATCGACGCGGCGGTGTCCGCGAACAGGTCGCGGATGTGCTGCTCGTCACCCCACAGCGGCGGCGGGGAGGCGAAGGCGGGCGCCGGCGGCATGTAGCGGCCGAGGATCTCGAAGAGCTGGCCGATCAGGCCCTCCGGCGTCCAGTTGACGAGGCCGACCCGCCCACCGGGGCGGCACACGCGCGCGAGCTCGCCGGCGACGACCGCGTGGCGCGGCGCGAACTGCACCCCGACCACCGACGTGACGGCGTCGAACGCGGCGTCCTCGAACGGCAGCGCCTCCGCGTCGCCCTCGACCCAGTCGACCTCGCAGCCGAGCGCGGCGGCGCGCACGCGGCCGACGTCGAGCAGCTCCGGCACGAGGTCGAGCGCGGTGACCGTCGCGCCCTCGGCGGCGGCGCGCAGCGCGAGGTTGCCGGTGCCGGCGGCGACGTCGAGCAGCCGCTCGCCGGCGACCGAGCCGAGGTTGGCGAGCAGGTGCGACGGAAGCGTCTCGGCGATGTGGATGGCGACGTCGGCGTAGGCGCCGGAGGCCCACGTCGCGCGGTGGGCCTGCTTGAGCTGGTCGACGGCCTGCCGGTCGTCGGCGGTGGCGGACATGGTGGCTCCTGAGTTCGGGGTCGCCGTCACCATCGTGCACGGGGACGGTCGCGACTTCGCCCGTTCGGGCCAATCGCGCCGATGGCCGGAACCGGCCATCGGCCGGCGAGCAGGCGGCGCGGGACGGCCCGGCGCCGCTCAGATCAGGTCGCTGCGCGCGGCGTACGCGGCCGCCGCGGCGCGTGACGGCAGGCGCAGCTTCGCGCGGATGTTCGCGACGTGGCGGTGCACGGTGTGCGGGCTCAGGACGAGCCGCTCGGCGATCTCGCGGTCGCCGAGGCCGGCGGCGACGAGCCGCAGGACCTCCAGCTCGCGCGGCGACAGCTCCCCGGGCTCCGGCGCGTCCGCCGCCGCCTGCGCAAGCGGTCGGTCGAGCAGGCGCGGGTCGAGCGCGACGTCGAGCGCGGCGAGCGCCTCGTGCGCGGCCTCCCAATGCACGGCGGCTTCGGCGTCGCGGCCGTCGCGTTCGAGCGTGCGCGCGAGCGCGACGCGGGCGCGCGTCGCCTCGAACGGCATGCCCGCCTGCGCCCAGCCGTCGAGCGCGTCCTCGAACGTGCGCGCCGCCTCCTCGTCGCGTCCCACCGCCGCCGCGACCACGCCGGCCGCATGCAGCGCGGCCGCCTCGAGCGCCCGCGTCCCGCCCCGCGCGGCGAGCGTCTGCAGCGCCGCGAGCGCCTCCCGCGCCCGCGCCGGCTCGGCGAGCGCCGCATGCACGCGGACGCGCAGCTCCAGCGCCCCGCACTCGCCCGCGGAGACGGCCGGCCCGAGCTTGCGCGCGCGCCGCTCGA
>Ga0265319_1000749_pt1 | contig 21167 bp, 12 predicted proteins | sample 4824metaG_FD_192443 | JGI IMG/M metagenome (GOLD analysis project Ga0265319, IMG submission 192443) | Rhizosphere microbial communities from Carex aquatilis grown in University of Washington, Seatle, WA, United States - 4-8-24 metaG | ecosystem: Host-associated > Plants > Roots > Rhizosphere >...
CGTTAAAAGTTAAACGTTCCTCCCCCCGACCCCTCCCTAATTCCAGGTTTCCCTTGTCCCAGCATTTGTCCTACAGTGGCCGTCCCCCTTATGTACTTTCCCCTGAATTCCCCTCGTCGAACTTTGGCCGCCATTTCTCTCGCCATGGGCCTTTTAAGTGCCCCTCCCGCCCTCGCCGCCGCCGCCGCCGCCCCAGCCGCCCCAGCCGCCAGTCAAAATATCCTCCCTCTTGCTGGCCAATGGCGCTTCGCCATGGACCGCAGTGATGCCGGCGTCACGGGCAACTGGCCGGGCACCACGTTGACCGACAAGATCAACATTCCCGGAGTTTTGCAGGCCCAGGGCTATGGCGACGATATCTCCCTGGACACCCCCTGGGTGGGGCCATTGGGCGCTCAATCTTGGCGCACCAATCCCGAATTGTCGCGCTTCACCGAGCCGGGCAAAGTTAAAGTCCCCTTTTTGGCGCAACCGCCCAAGCATTACCTCGGCGTGGCTTGGTATCAGCGTGATATTGACGTCCCCGCCAGTTGGTCCGGCAAACGCGTCGAACTCTTCATCGAGCGCGCCCACTGGCAGACCACCGTGTGGGTGGATGGCCAAAAATTTGCCCCCGAGGACAGTCTGACCACCCCGCACGAAACCGATTTGCACCTGCTCACCCCCGGCAAACATCAGCTGACCATCCGCATTGATAACCGCATGATCTACACCCAGCGCGCGGACGGCCACAGCGTCAGCGACTCGATGGGCCAAACCTGGAATGGCATGGCCGGCAAAATTGAATTGCGCGCGACTTCCCCGGTGTGGATTTACGATGCCCAGGTGTTCCCCGACGTGGCGAAGAAAGCGGCCGTCATCAATGTCACCATTGGCAATGACAGCGGACAAAACGGCCAGGGCACCATCACCATTGGCGGCGTCACCGCACCTGTCACCTGGACCGCGGATGGCGGCGCCGCCCAACTGACTGTTCCCCTCGCGGCCAACGCCCAAACCTGGGACGAGTATCATCCCGTGCTCCAGCACTTGACCGTGAACTTGAAAGGCACCGGCGCCGACGACCAGCACGAAGTCACCTTCGGCCTGCGCCAGATTAGTTTCGAGGACAAAAATTTATTCTTCAACGGGCGACTCATCAATCTCCGCGCCACCCATTTTGCCGACGAGTTTCCCCTGACCGGCTATCCGGCAACCGACGTGGATTCATGGAAGAAGATTATTCAAGAATGCAAGGATTACGGCCTGAATGCCTTGCGCTTCCATTCATCCTGCCCCCCCGATGCCGCTTTTACGGCCGCCGATGAATTGGGCTTTTACATCATGGGGGAAGCCCCGTTTTGGGACGGCTTCAGCCCCGGCAGTGTGAATTCCCGGCGCCTTGATGAGGAAACGGTCCGGATGCGGAGGAATTACGGCAACCATCCGTCGTTTATCACCATGTCCGCCAGCAATGAAAGCGGCGGCAATTACGGTCCCACCTGGGCCGCCGCCAATTACCAGGCCGATTCGCGCCGCCTCTATGCTACGTCCACCGGCAATGATAATAATTTGAACCTCGGCCCGGGCGTGACTTATGCGTCCATGCCCCATACCAGCAATATCACCGGCGGCGGCGGCCTGTTGCGCCTCAACAATGGCGGCGCGCAATGGGCCGGCGGTGACTACCGCGCCGCATTGGTTAATGTGCACATTCCCATTGTCTCGCATGAAATCGGCCAATTGTGCGCCTATCCGGATTTCGACCAAATCAAGGAGTTCACCGGTTATATGCAGCCCAGCAGCCTCGAGGTGTTCAAGGCCTCCGCCGCCGCGCACGGCTTGCTGGACCGCAACCACGAATTCTCGTGGGCCTCCGGCAAATTTCAGGTGCTGAGTTACAAGCAGGAATTCGAAACCAATATGCGCACCCCCGGGCTCTCGGGTTTCCAAGTGCTCGATTTGCATGATTACCTCGGCCAGGGCTCCGCCCTCGTCGGCGTCGTGGACGCCTTGTGGCACCCCAAGAGTTATGTCACTGCCGCGGAATACGCGCGCTTCGCCGGACCCATCGTGCCTCTCGCGCGCTTGGCGAAACGCGTCTTTCTCAGCAATGAATCTCTTGAAAGTGACGTCGAGCTTTACCAATTTGGCGAGGGACCTCTTACCGCCGCCGTGCCGTATTGGAAACTCGTGGATTTGCAGGGCAAGACGGTGCAGCAAGGCGAATGGCCGGCGCGCGACTTGCCCATCGGGAAAAATCTTCCCCTCGGGCATGTGGCCATTGATTTATCCAAACTGGCCTCGCCCAGGGAATATAAACTGGTCGTCGGCGTGCGCGGCACCAAGGCGGAGAATGACTGGAATATTTGGGTCTACCCGCAGGCTGCTGCCCCTGATCCGCAAACCGCGGGGGTTTTCGAAACCAATGACTGGGCCGCCGCGCAGGATTATTTGGCGAAGGGGGGCAAGGTATTGTATCTCCCGCCCGCCACCCAATTGGTCAATTCCACCTCCTTGGGTAGCACGCCGGTTTTCTGGAATTTACAGATGAATCCGCGCGGCACCCCCATGCTCGGCTTGTGGTGCGACGCCGCCCATCCCGCCTTGGCCGGATTCCCCACCGAGGGCTTTTGTGATTTGCAATGGACTCCCCTCGTCAGCGGCCTGCACACCATCAACATCGAAGGCGCTCCGGCCAAGCTCAAACCCATCGTTTCGGCGGTGGATGACTGGAATCGGAATTGGCGCCTCGCCATCATTTTCGAGGTCAAGGTCGGCACGGGACGATTGCTGGTTTCCGCCGTCAATTTTCTGACCAGTCGCAATCCCGGCGCCATTCAGCTCCAGCGTTCCCTGCTCGATTATATGGCCACCGAAAAATTTCAGCCGGCCTTGACCCTCACGCCTGCGGAAGCCGACAAAATGTGGTCCGGCAACCCGACCAACGTGGTTTTGCCCCTCGGCGAGACTCCGCCCGAAATTGACACCGTCGGCAATACGCCCCCCGCGGCCCAATAGCTTTTTCCCGCCCTGCCAACCCCCTCCTCGATTATGCACACGCGCCGCTTGTTCTTCACGGCCGCTTTGGCCGCTTTTCTCTCCCACGTCGGCCTGCAGGGGGCGGACGCTCCGCCTGCAGCCGCGTATATGCAATCGCTGGCGGGCGAATGGCGCTTCAAACTCGACCGCGACAACACTGGCGATAATGAGAAATGGTTCAGCCAGGACCTGAGCGACAAAATAAAACTCCCCGGCATCCTGCAGGGCCAGGGCTATGGTAACGACATTAGTTCAGACACGCCCTGGGTCCTGACACTTGGCCCCGGCTGGTGGAAGATTCAAGACAAGCAACTGGTGGACCATTTTTCCCAGCCCGACAAAACCGAGGTACCCTTCTTGTCCCAACCCGCCAAACACTACCTCGGCCTCGCCTGGTATCAACGCGACATTGACATCCCCGCCGGGTGGAATAATCGCCGCGTTGTCCTCTTTCTCGAGCGCGCCCACTGGGAGTCCACCGTGTATGTGGACGACAAGCCCTTCGCCAAGAACGACAGCCTCGTCGCTCCCCACGTCACCGACCTCGGCGTGCTGACCCCGGGCAAACACCGACTGACCGTTCGCGTGGACAACCGCACCATCACGCCGAACGACGGCCAGCATCTGCTCGACAGCCACGCCGTTTCCGATTCCCTCGGCGCGACTTGGAACGGCATTGTCGGCCGCATCGAATTGTCCGCCACTTCACCTGTATGGATTGATGACGCGCAGGCTTTTCCCGACGTGGCGAAAAAATTGGTCCATCTCAAAGTCAAAATCGGGAACATTGCCGGAACGGCCGGCACCGGCGTGCTCAAAGTGAATTTCGATTCGCAGGAAATGGATTCTCCCGGTGCGCATTTGGCCAATCTTTTGTCGGGGAGTATGTCCGCCAACGTCACCTGGGACGCCACCGGCGGCACCGCCGAACTCGATGTTCCGCTGCCGTACAACGCGCGGTCCTGGAGCGAATACCACCCGGCGCTCCAGCATTTTACACTGACCCTGAAAGGCGGGGCCGCCGAAGACCAGTATCCGCTCACTTTCGGCCTGCGGCAGGTTTCCTTTAACGGCAATGCGCTGTTGTTGAACGGCCAGCCCATCAACCTGCGCACCACGCACGACGGCGGCGAATTTCCGCTCACCGGTTATCCGTCCATGGATGTCGCTTCCTGGAGGAAAATCTTCAAAATCTGCCAGGATTACGGGCTGAACGGCATGCGCTTCCATTCGTGGTGCCCCCCTGAAGCCGCCTTTGAGGCCGCCGATGAAATGGGCTTCTACCTTCAGCCGGAATGCGGCATGTGGAACGCCTTTGACCCCGGCAGCGCCATGAGCCAGCGGTTGGAGGACGAAACCGTGCGCCTCCTCAAGGCTTACGGCAATCATCCCTCCTTCATCCTGCTTTCTCCCAGCAACGAGCCCAAGGGCCGTTACACCCAAGTTACCCCGAAATGGGCGGCCAATTGGTACGCGAAAGACAACCGTCGCCTGTATTCCGCCGGCACTGGCTGGTCGGATCCCTCGCAAGTCACGGGCGGCCCCCAGTATGCCTCAATGCCAAGTTATGGCCGGGGCCAGCTGCGCAACACCTCCGGCTGGTTCGGGTCGGACTACCGCACCGCCCTCGACACCGTGCATATTCCTGTGCTCGCGCACGAAGTGGGCCAATGGTGCGCCTATCCCGATTTCGACATCATCGCCAAATTCACCGGATTTCTACGCCCCAGCAATTACGACATTTTCAAATACATCGCCGATCAGCACGGACTGTTGCCGTGGAACAAGGTTTTCTCTTGGTCCTCCGGACGTTTCCAGGTCGCCTGCTACAAGGAGGAAATCGAGGCCAACTTGCGGACCCCCGGCCTCGCCGGTTTTCAGTTGCTTGATTTGCACGACTATCTCGGCCAGGGCACGGCCCTCATTGGCGTCGTCGACGCGTTTTGGGAGCCGAAAAATTATGTCACTGCCGCGGAATTCCGCCAGTTTTCCGGCCCCGTCGTCCCGCTGGCCCGTTTAACCAAACGCGTGTTCACCAGCGTCGAGCCATTCGATGTCGACACGGAGATTTACAATTACGGCGACGGGCCCATTCCCCAAGCCGCCCCAAGTTGGAAAATCCTTGATGCCAGTGGCCGGAACGTGGCCTCGGGCAGCCTGCCCGGCCTTAACCTTCCCGTCGGCAAAAATACCCCCTTGGGCAAAATCAGCACGAATTTGTCCAGCCTCGCCTCGCCGGGTGCCTACCGGCTCGTCGTGAGTCTGGACGGTACCGAATTTTCCAATTCCTGGAATTTCTGGGTGTATCCGGCCGCCATCAGCGATAAAATTCCCGATGACGTGACGGTGACCGATTCCTGGAGCGATACCCGCACCGCCCTGTCTGCTGGAAAAAAAGTGTTGTTCTCGCCCAGGGATGCCGACCTCGACCCGGCCCTCAGCCCGCACCTGGCGCGAGTCCCCGTGTTTTGGAACATCCAAATGACCGTCCGCCCTCCGCAAAACCCCACCGCGAAATTTGACGCGATGCTCGGCCTGCTCTGCGATGCGGGCAGCAAGGCGCTGGCCAAGTTTCCCACCGGAATGAACTGTGACTGGCAATGGACGTCCATCATCAACAACGTCCGCTCGGTCAACATGAACAAAGCCCCCGATGCTTTGCGGCCCATCGTTTGGGCGATTGACGACTGGAACCGCAACTGGAAACTCGGCGTCATTTTTGAAGCCCGGGTGGGTGATGGCGGCGAAAATAATGGCCGCCTGATGGTTTCCGCCATCAATTTGCTAAATCCGGCGTCTCCCGTGGCGCTGCAATTGCGCCGTTCGCTGCTGGACTACATGGCGGGGAATGATTTTAATCCGACTGCGCAGCTGAGCCTGCAACAGGCTGGCGACCTGTGGGTGGCGGGCAACCCGCCCGCCGCCACTCCCGCCGCCCCGCGCGCATTTGACCCCGACCTGAATGACGGTACCATCCCACCGCCAGCCACGCCCGCCCCGGGAACCTAATTTTAGCCCCCATACCCCATGAAAAAAATCCTCCTTGTCGCGGCGCTGCTGGCAACGCCCATCGCCCCTTGTCTGGCTCAGTCCGGCATCTTCTCCGATCCCCTCCCGCCGAAGGCGGGATTGAAGCGCTATGTCGTTTCCGATTTGGGGGCCGTCGGCGACGGTGCGACCGTCAACACCAAAGCCATTCAGGGAGTCATTGACGATTGCGCGGCCAAGGGCGGCGGCGTGGTCGTGATTCCGAAGGGCACTTTCTTGAGTGGCGCGTTGTTCTTCAAACAGGGCGTGAACCTGCTGGTGGAAGAAGACGCTATTCTCAAAAGCACGACCGACACCGCCGAGTTCCCTGCAATTTACACGCGCTGGGAAGGCATCGAACGTTATTGGACCTGCGGCTTCCTGAATTTTATCGGCATGAAAGATGTGGATGTTTCCGGCGAGGGCGAAATTGACGGTTCAGGCACGATGTGGGGAGGCGGTGGCGCACGCGGTCGTGGTGCGCCCGGTGCGCCCGGCGCTTCCGGTGGCCCGGGTGGCGCGGCTGCGGGCGCCGGGGCTCGCGGCCCCGCGATCCGGCCGGCTTCGCCGGAATTGACCGCGATTAATTCTGCTTTGCGGCAACTTTTGGCGGGTGACCCGGACGCCAAAGCCGTCCTCGACAAGTATCCCGACTTCCGCCTGGTTACGTCGGATCCTGCCGCGCCTAATCCGGTTCCGCGCGGAACCGTCGTTCAGTATACGACCCCCGCCCCCGATCCTGCGGGCTTTTACACCAAGCCCTATCCCACCACGGCAACGCTCAACATCGCCCCAAACCGCAATAGCCTGCCGCCCGTGAATGCCGCAGGTGTCCGCGTACCGGGCGGTGGTTTGGCGCCGCCGCGTGCACTGGTGTTTCAGAATTGCGAAAATGTTCGGGTGTCCGGCCTGTATTTGCACAACGAGGCGCGTTGGGGCTATGTCTTCATCTATTGCCAGCATGTGCTCGCCGAGAATCTCACCGCCTTCACTGACACCCGCATCGCCAGTTCCGACGGCATGGATATTGACTCCAGCCGCTACGTCCACGTCACTGGTTGCAGTTTCGACGATGGCGACGACGACATCTCCATCAAGGCCGGCAAGGACGAGGATGGTCGGCGTGTCGCCATCGCCTGCGAGGATATTCTCATCGAAAAGTGCCACTTTGGCCGCGGCGATGGCGGCGCTGCCATGGGTAGCGAGACCTCCGGTTGCATCCGTAACGTCACCGTTCGCGACTGCGTGGCGGACAACGGCAATGCCGCCCCCGTGCGCATCAAGACAAACGTTACTCGGGGCGGCGTCATCGAGAATATCACTTACGAAAATATCTCGTATGACGGTGTGCAGCGGTGTTACGAACTCAACCTCGCCTGGACGGCAACTTCCTCGTCCGGGGAACGCATGCCACCCGTGTTGCGCAATGTCAAAATCATCAACTGCTCCGGTACCGGAAATTCCGCTGGCTATATCTATGGACTGCCGGACAGTTTCGTGAGCAACGTCACCTTTGAAGATTGCCATGTTACCACCAATACCGGCCTGACGCTGCGCGATGTGACAGATGATGTCATTGCCGCCGCCCAGGGTCCGGGCTTGAAAATTGACGTGCAACGCGGCGATCCGCTGACTTTGCCCGGAGCTGCGCCGGTGACGGCCCCGGGTTTTGGCCCCCGTCCCAACCCGGCCGCGGCGTCGGCTGCGGCGATCCCCTAATGTCAGATTTTGGGCTCGCCGTGCGGCGGGATGAAGGGTAAAAAATTTGGACTCCTATGAAGCTGAGATTTACCTTATTGGCCGTGCTTGCAGTGGTGGGTACAAACCTGCCCGTTTCGCGCGCCGCCACGGCAATTCTCGAAACCAACATTGACCGGCCTCTCCGCTACACGCCCGACGGCACCGATTTTGTCATCACCAACGGCCCCGAGTCGTTCAACCGAGCCATGTTCACCAACTCGGCTTTTCGCGTGAACGGCGGCGACAAACCGGAATTTGTGCTCTACCTGCCGGGCCGCGGCGGCAATTTGCGCTTCGGGCTGTTGGCTCCGAATGGCGCCAGCAAATGGCTCAATGACGCCGCGCAAATCATCACCCGGTACCACCCCGGTTCGCTGCAGTATGAAATCGCCGATCCGCTTTTGGGCGACAAGGGTAAATTGAATCTTACCGCGATGGTTCTGCCCACGGGCCAGGGACTCATTGTGCGCGTGGACACGGTGGATGCGCCCAATGTGCGGTTGGTGTGGGGTTTTGGCGGCGCCAATGGCGTGTCCGGCAATCGCGGTGGCGACATTGGCACCGAGAACCAGCCCTTGACCCGATATTTTCAACTTCAACCGGGCAATTGTGCCGGCGACACCTTTGATTTCGGCGCGGGTTCTTTTTCCATGCAATTTCGGGCGGCTGCCGCGCGGACGGGCGCGGCCACCACGATCCGCGGAATTGTGCCCGGCGATGCCAAATTTGCGCTGGCCAATGCCAGCCAGTGGAATTCGCTGGCCAGTCTTTTATCCTCGGGCGGAGTGCCGGGCAATGCGCCGGTGCTTCTCGGCCAGGCGGCGCTCGCCTCAGGGAAACCCATCTATCTTGCCCTGCAGCGCCTGCCGCAAGCCGGTGAAAATCTGGCGGCAGAATTGCCCGTCTACGTCGAAGCCGGCGGCGCCCCACCGGCGGAGACGGCCGCGGCGGTTCCGGCCAACCCAGCATCGCCACTCAACTATACCGACCTCCCGAGAGTGTTTGCCGCCGCTGAGGCCCGTCGCAATTCCCTGGCAAATCGGGTGGTAATCGACACGCCGGATCCCTACCTCAATGCCGCGATGGCGGCGCTCTGTGTGGCCGCTGACGGCATTTGGGATGAAGCCCAAGGAGTGTTCATGCATGGCGCCGTGGCGTGGCGCTCGCGGTTGTTGGGTTGGCGCGGCCCCTACACGGGGGACGAGTTGGGCTGGTTTGACCGCGAGGTGCGTCATTTGACTTATTGGGCCGGTCAGCAAAACACCCGGCCCATCGGACCCGTCGGCGGGCCGGACCCGGCCGCCGCCTATGCCCGCGCCGAACCGGCGGTATTCAGCAACGGCATCATTTCGAAATCTGTTTCCCACTATGACATGAATATCGTCTACATTGACCAGGTGTTTCGGCATCTTTTGTGGACGGGCGATTTAAATTTTGCGAAGCAGGAATGGCCGGTCATTCAACGGCATTTGGCTTGGGAGCAGCGGTTATTTCGCCGCGTCTATCCCGGCGATTTGCCGCTTTACGAGGCGTATAACGTCATCTGGGCCAGCGATGCCCTCGGTTACAGCGGCGGCGGCGCAGCGCATTCAACGGCCTTCAATTATTTTCACAACTTGATGGCCGCGCGCATCGCCACGATGATCGGCGAAGACCCCGTACCCTACCAGCGCGAGGCCGAGCTCATTCGCGAAGGCATGAAGAAATACCTGTGGCTCGGCGACCGCGGATGGTACGCCGAATACAAGGATTGGCTGGGTCTGCAGTTGGTGCACTCCAGTGCGGCGCTGTGGACTTTCTACCATACCATTGACGAAAATATCACCACGCCGCAGGAGGCCTGGCAAATGTCGCGCTATGTGGATACCGAAATTCCACACATCCCCATCCGCGGCGCGGGTGTGCCCACCGGCTTCTACACTTTGGCGACCTCCAACTGGATGCCGTATACGTGGTCGTTGAACAACGTCGTCATGGGCGAAACCGCGCATACCGCCCTCGCCTACTGGGAGGCCAACCGCAGCGAGGAAGCCTTCAAGATCCTGAAAGGCTGCCTGCTCGACAGCATGTATCTCGGCCAGGTCCCGGGAGACGTGGGCACCATGACCTATTACGACGCCAATCGCGGCGAATCTCAGAGCGATTTCGGCGATGACATCGGCGCGGTCTCCCGCACTTTCATGGAGGGGCTGTTTGGCGTGCATCCTGATGCGCTCGCTGGCGAATTGGTCCTGCGGCCCGGTTTCCCAGCGGCCTGGGACCATGCGAGCCTGCATCACCCGGCGCTGGATTATGCCTATCACCTCATCGGCCCCGTGGTAATTTCCAAGACCGTGGACCAGCGGGTCGAAACCGGCAGCGGGCGTGGCGTCATGGTTACGCAAAAGGAAACCGTCCAGTCCCCTGGTTATGCCGAGGATTATACAATCACGCCCCACTTCGCCAAACCCATGGCGTTGAAACTGCAAACGGTGGCGCGCCGGACGCAAATCGCCAGCATCACCGTCAACGGTCAACCGGCGCAGTGGCGGGTGCTTGAGGACTCAGTGGAAACCCCGCGGGTGGAAATCTCCAGTCCGGCCGCGGCGCAATTTGATATTCACATTGTCTGGACGGGTGACCCTCCGGAAAACCCCACGGCGCCAACGGTGGCCGCCTTGGGCCGCGATCTGGTGGTGCCCCTCGGCAAGGCGCAAATGATGGAGATCAACGATCCGCAGGGTGCCATCAACAATTTTGGGGTGACGCCCGCCACCTTTACGGCGACCGCCGTGGGAACGCCCGGCTTTCGCACGGCCTTTCTCAAAGTCCACCAGGGCGATTTATTTTGGGTCGCGCCGCTGTCATTTGAAATTCGTTCCGCCTTTGAAATCATCCCGGCGGAGTCGCAGGACGCCGCCCAGGTGCGCTTCACGGTGCGCAACAATACGACCACGGCGTTTGACCGCGAAGTAACCCTGCACGTTGGCGGCCGCACCACGACGACCCATCTGCTTGCTTCCGCAGTGGGTGAGAGTGCGGAAATTTCGCTTGATGCCGCGGGTTTGCTGCCCGGCGCAAATCTCGTGAGCATTGATCTCGGTGGCAACCAAACCGTGCAGGGGGTGGTCCAATGTTGGAAGCGCATGGCCGATCCGGCGAAGACGCATTTCGAGCCGCTCGATTTGTCGCTTTCCTTCAACGACCAGGTCACCCAGATTTTCGGCAAAAATAAATATTTGTCGCCGCGTTCACCGTTCCCATCGCTGTCACTCCCGGCCCAGGGGCTCGGCTCATGGGACAATATTACCGCCTCGTTCACCGTGGACGACAGCGGCCTCCGCGCCGCCGCCGCGCAGGGCAATGGCGTCTACACCCTGCCGGATCAGGGCGTGCCGTTCCGCACGCCGGGTGACGCGGAGAGCAAGAACATTCTGTTCACCTCGCAGTGGGACAACTATCCGCGCTCAGCCGAGGTGCCGCTCACGGGCAAGGCGGCGCACGTTTATCTGCTGATGGCTGGCTCGACCAACACCATGCAAACCCGAATGGACAACGGCGAGGTCGTTGTCACTTATGTGGATGGCACAACCATTCGCATGGCCCTCGACAACCCGACCACGTGGTGGCCCATTGACCAGAATTACTTCATTGATGATTTTGCCTTTCGCCGCCCGGACACCATTCCCCCGCGCGTGGATTTGGCGACTGGCCGCGAACGCACCGTCAACCTCGCCGATTACAAAGGCCGCGGCGGCCGCCTGCGCAACGGCGGCGAGGCTACCGTCCTCGACATCCCCCTCGACCCGGCAAAGGAATTAAAATCCCTCACGGTCCACGCCATTGCCAACGATGTGGTCATCGGCCTGATGGCCGCAACGCTGGTGCGGTGATTCGATTGTTTTTGGCAATTCGGCTATTTGGCGCTCCAGTAGCCCATCAATCGGTGTCGAGGGCATCGTCTATTTCCTCCTGCGTGATGGGATGGCCAGTCGCCGACACAAGTGGTAGCCGTCCGGGATTGGCCGGACGCTCTTGCAATCGCTCGGTGAGGCGGCGCAGCAAGGCTGCTTGCTGCGTTGCGGGCAGTGCCATAGCGTCGGCTTCAATTTCTGTGAGAGTTCTCATACGCAATAATTTGACCGTTTTGATTGCGACTCGCAACGGCGTTTTTGGTGAGGGCTCAAGTTGCGCGGACGTAGCGCGGTGGCTACACTCCCTTTTCCCACCGGTGTTTAGTGATTGATATAAGGCCGTTTGCGAAAGAATGGAGGGTTTTGCGGATCCCGATGGGCCACACAAGTGGGAAAGAACCGTAGGCAAAAATCAGTTCATTTCCCATCGTTTATCCCCTCCGAATCAAGCCAACCCTCAAAAAAGCAATTTCCTAACAGTAATGATCGCCGAGATGTATGCAGAGGCTTGAGGGGATTCGAACTGGTAAACTGAAATTGCTTTTTCGGGGTTGCCTTGGCTTGGAGGCGGGGGTTAATTCCGAAAGCTGTGGATGGAATAAAACGGATGCGCGGACTGCCGCCGAAAGCATAGAATTAGAGGCAGCCAACTTTTTTGCCGTCCTCATCCACCACTTCATTTTCCACGATATACCTCCACGGCTCTTCACGCGCTGTTCTGGTTATTTCTGTTCCAACTGAAAAACTTCGCAGTGGGGCAAGTGTTGCGTCGTCTTTTATCATCATTTCGAGGGGGACCAGCTTGTAATTCTTTGGGTCATTTGCGTAGGCTTGGGTTTCACTTCCGCTGTTCAAAATCCAACCGCTATCCGAAATATTATTGGGTTTCTCGCGAACTCCGTGTTTTACGAAGAGACGGCCTGGCCCCACACACAATGATGAGACAAAAGCGAGAACGCCGAAGGACTCCAAGCGCGATTGATCCAATTTATCGGAATCTGGCAGCTTCTTTTTGAATGGCCACATTCCAATCATCTTCATTCAATCTTTTCGAAAAACAAGGCCGAAATCATTGCTGGTAGATGACATGGGGCGGCCAACGGCCGCACTTAACCCCCTCCTCCAAACCAAGGCAACTCGGAAAAAGCAATTTCCTAACAGTTCAGTTTAAGAACCAATGATGTGAGTATTTTCATAGGTGGTTGTAGTTGCCTGCCTGCCGACCACGATTCAACGCTTCCCCGACGGCGATGCCAACGGCCGCGGCCACCAAACCGAGCACGATGTCAATCGGGCGATGCTGCCAGACGAAAGCAATCGAGGGCAATCCCAACACGAGCATTGCGATGAGCGGCCAGCGCCATGTCGGACGGTCGCGAAAGACGAACCACGCGGCTATCACCGGACCAGATCCGTGGGCACAAGGCATCACGTTGTTGGGTGCATCAATCGCCGCTAATGACCGATAGAGGCCGGCCCACCAACCGTCCGGCAGCGGTGGCCGGGCCAGGGTGGTGGGCGCCAGTATCCACCATGGCATTACCAGCAGATACGCGCACACCATCGCCAACAGGCAAGCGCGAAATCGTCCACCATCGCGGATGGTCAGCGGCAGCAACCAGGTGACTAACAACATCGCCAGATACGGCAGCGTAAACGCCGGCCAAAACGGCACCCAGGACGGCATCACCACCGTGGTGTGCAGCGCCGGACGATTATTGATGACCATATAAAAAGTAATCATTGGCCAGGTAACGGCGCTGATGATCACGAGCCGCCCCAGCAGCGCGGTTGCGGTGTAAGTGGATTTGTTTCCAGCCCTGCGACTCCGGTAAACGAGAACTCTAGCGAGGACGGCTATGACAGCCATCGCGACGGTCGTAAGCAGAATTCTCGTTTTTAAAGGCATGTGGTGCGAGGGTGGATTAACTTCTTAACCCCCACCTCCCGACCCCGGCAACCCCAAAAAAGCAATTTCCTATCAGTTTGATCAAAAGATAATAATATCATAACCAGGTGCTTCCGCCCGCGCTTCAGATTGCTGGATCGATCCCCGGAAGCGCGGGCTGAAGCGCCGCGCTACGTCCAAGCCGCTGCCAGTCCCAATGGAAAGTTGAAATCGGTCCATGGTCGCTTATTCCATCGCCCGTGTGGCGAAGCTATTTCAAGGCGCATGAACGTCAATTGACCGCCGAAACTTTGACCGCGGGCGAGGGCGTCGTGGGCACGACAATGAGTTTGGTTTCGTAGGGCGCAAATTTCAGTGGCAACTTGGCTTGGCCGCTGGTACCAGTCGCGCCGGCGACCGGGGATATTTTGCCGGTGTCTCCATCCCAAACTTGGGCCGGCTGCGCTGTACCGCCAGCCGAAACGGTGGCGGTCAGGTCGAGCGGATCGCCGCCTTCGTTGAAGAAGAAATAAACCTCGGCGTCCTTGATCTGCCGGTGATTGTATTTGAGCCACGTCGTTGGCTTGTCGAGCGCGACATCCGGAGCGGGCAGGGCGGCGAGCAGTTGAGGCGTGACGGCCACTTGCGCCTGAAAAATGGCCCACGAGATGTCCGCCGGGCCGGTGGCCGTGACAAAATTCTTATCCATGACCAGCTTGGGCGCGTGGCCCAGGAAGATGACCTTGCCGCCCGCCTGCGCGAAGGCGTGCAGGTTATCCAGCGCGGCCTTGGAAATCGCCGTGACCGGCGGCACCACAATGGCGCGATAAGCCTGGCCGCTGGCATTAACTAATTCGCCGCCCTGGCGCTTCAGGCCGGTGGTCAACGCGCCCTCATCCACAAAATCGAGATCGCGCTGGTTTTGCATCAGCTGATGCACAATCGCCAGGAAATCGCTGTTGGCCGTCGGATCGTTGAACCAAAAACTGCTCGAAGGAACGTAGACGCCAATTTGCGCAGCGGGCCGTCCCTGGGTGAGAATGTAGGTGATGCGGTTGATGTAGGCGGCGACGTGGGGAAAGTAAGGGTCATTGATGTACCGGTAGGTGTCGTGCAAGTTTGCCGGCACCCCATTGGGCGTCATGTCGGGCGTCGGCGCATTGGCGGCAACCGCTGCGGGCGTCGCAGGCGTTGCGGCGGCGCCGCCCCGTCCACCCGTCAAGCCCATGGACATATATTCAAAATGATTGATGCCGAGAACCATCTGGTGATCCAGAATCCACTTTGCCTCGCCCAGATTCGGCGTGGGATAATTCGGATAATTGGCTCCGCCCATCGCGGCAAACGATTCACTCATGGATTGCGGATGGCCGCCCAAATGCGCGGCGGATGAGGCCAGCTTCGGGAAATCAGCGACGACATCGTGCCACACCTGGTGCCAGATGACGTCAATGCCCGGGACCTGCATCACCGTCATGCATTTGAAGAAATCACCGTCGGCACTGGCCAATTGGGGAAGCGCCTCCTCATGCTCGATGTGCATCTGCATCTCCATGCCATGGTCTGCGCACCATTTCGCCTCGGCGCCAAAGAAGTTCTGGCCGAACAAATCCGACCAGACATCGAAATAATCCGCAAACGCGCGGTGGGCGGTGTCGAGGTTTGCTTCTGCCGCCGTTGCCGCGCCGCCGCGAGCCCCGCCCCCGGCGCGGATGGCCAGGGCGGAAATGGCGGGTAAGTAGGGGCGAATGTCGTAGCCCTTCCGCTTTTGAAATTCCGCGGCAAAATTTGGCGTCCATGGATTAAAACCGAAGGACGGTTCGTCACCGCGAAATCCGAGGAGGGTTTTGCCAAGTTCATCGCCGGCGGCTTTAACATAGGGATCAAAAACCCATTCGACAAATTGCTGGTCGGCCGCGGGATCCAGGAAGTCCATCAACGAATGGGTGTTGTCCTTGGCTCCGGTGCCATTATTGGCGGACCGGGTGGGGCCGGATCGAAAGGCCCATTTTGGCAGGGCGACCACCCAATTGCCCGCAGGCGCAGTCCAGTTGATTTGCCCATTCTTGGGCTCGATGATTTGCGAAGCGTTGTTTTCGAGATTATAGGCAATGACGCAAATCGTCTTGTCATCCAGTTGGCGGGAGAAGTTCTGGCCGGCTTCCACGGGAACGCGCTCGTAGCTCCCCAGCGCCTTCATTCTCAAGTCCGGGCGATCGGTCGTGAACTTCCCGCCCGCAAAGCCGGTGGGATAGCCGCCTTCGTCGTCAAACCACACATACATGTTGCGCTTCTTGGCTTCAGTCACGACCACTTTCACGGCATCAAAATATCCGGGATCGAGGTATCGCGCGGTCGTGCTTTGGCCCGGCATGACATAGACGACGTGGATGTTCATCGCCAAAAATTTGTCGAGGCCCCGCCCGACGGCGTCGGCGGTGGGATTGCCGCCCATGCCGGCGGCCACCTGCGAACTGTATATCGGCGGCGGCGTCGCAAAATTGGCCGCGAGCTCGGCTGCGGTGGGATTCGATATCTTCTGCCAAGGCTTGTCCTGGGCGGACGCCGTGGCGAGCGCCAACAGGGGCAGGAGGATTTTGGGGAGGGTTTTCATGGGGGTAAAATGACGCAACCTTCCCGTCGGGCTTAGAGCGGCCCGGGACCCGGGTCGCCCGCCGGAACGCCGCTGGCGGCGCCGCGGCCGGCCGCGGGATTGCCACCCCGGGCACCGCGCCCGCCGCCGGGATTGCTGGGGCTGGCGGGAATATCCACGGATTCAATCGGATCAGGGTGGGCCGGGTCAAAATCGGCGAAGTCATCCACGATGAATTTGGCGAGGTCGAGCTTGTTTTGCTTGATGCCCATGACGATGCACTTGGCAAGTTCGTAGCCGCCGTAGATCACGGTGTGGGTGTTGTCGCCCGAAATCTTCTTGGCATTGGCTTGGCCGACCGCCGGGTAAAATTTCTCGCTCATGAGTTGGAGGTCAATCAACGCCACGTTCTCCTCCTTCGCCACTTCGCGCATGGCGGCGGGGAAGCCGCCGTGGGAGTTCGTCGTCGTGCCGCCCGGCCCGCCGAAGTTGACGCGATCCATCGAAGTTACCAGCACGGGAGTCGCGCCGCGGCGCTGGGCTTCGGCGATGTAGACCTTGAGGTAGGCCTTGTAAGTGGTCGCGGGCTCCACATAGGTCTGGGGCCAACTGGCCTTGGAGTCATTGTGGGCGAACTGGATGAAGAGGTAATCGCCCTTTTTCATCTGACTCAGGATTTTGTCGAGCCGGAGGGCGTTGGCAAAGGACTTCAGGGTTTCGCCGGACTGCGCCTGATTGGAGACCGCCACGCCGGGCTTGAGGAATAGCGACAGCACAGCGCCCCAACTGACATCGGCGCCGCCATCGCGGTCAGTGACCGTCGAGTCGCTGGCGAGGAACACCGTGGGCGCGGTGGGCGCGGCGCTGATTTCGATGGTGCGCAAGGCGGCATGGGAGCTGTTGATTTCGATGTTCAGCTTGTCATCCCAGTCGCGGGAATTGCCGGAATCGAACTGGTCCATGCTCACGATGCTGCGCCCGGGCGCATTGTTGGGGATGGCGGGCAGTTGCGGCGTGCGGACATTGGTGGTGAAGGTGCGCGTGGACGTTTTCCCGGCGGGGACCGTCCATTTTTCCGCCATTATTCGGCCGGACTCGAGTTTAACGGTTGTAGTCGTTGCCGTGGCGGAATCGCCCAGCGTTATCGTGACGTTATAATTGCCCTCGGGAACTTTGACGGAAAAGAAGAAAGGTTTTTCGCTGGTGGCGACGTCGCCGCTGTCGCCGGAGGCAATTGCCGCGCCGGGCTCGAAGCCGAAGCCGGCTTCCGGTGAATACACCGCGGTGGGCGCCACTTTGGTATAGCCGTCCTTCGCCGGGCCGGCGCTGAAATCGAATTTAAATTCCGTCGGCCCGGCGGGAGCGGCGGCCGCGCCACCGGCGGGGCCGCGGGCGGGGCCGCGGGCGGCAAAAAGTTGGGCAGCGCCCAACAGCGTGATGCCAAAACCAAGACAAATCAGACAAGGGGCAATCTTCATGGGGATAACTCTAGAGGGGTGGGGAACGCCCATTAAATACCCAAACAGCCCCGGCAATCCATCCTTTTTTCAAGGGGGTGGCGGCCTAAAACATAAACGGAATCAGGGCCTTGGTCCGGCGCTTATAGTCGGGATAGGTGCCGGGAAAGGCTTTTAGCATGAGACGCTCCTCTATCTTCAATTTCCCCCATAGTAGAACCACGGCAAAGACAAAAATAATCAAATCACGCAAGCGGCCGTTGGCCAGGACGATCGAGCCAAAGAGTGCGAGCAGGATGCCGGTGTAGATGGGATGGCGAACGAATTCATACGGGCCGGCGGTGATGAGCTCGTGGTCTTCCTTGATGGTCGGGGCAGCGCTCCAGTTGGTGCCCAATATCCGCCGTGCCCAAATCGAAAAGAGCACGCCGGCGGCGGTACAGGCGGTCCCAAGTTGCTGCATTTGCCGGGTGTCGGGGAGGATGCGCATATCGAGCCGGGGAGAATGGTGTTGGTAGAGGTACACCCCGACTGCGAGGACGACGACAATCACCACCAGGCGCAGGCCTGGCTTGGGCCGTTGCATGGTTTTCTTATTACCGCGGGCGCTGATCATCCAATACAGCAGCCAGAAGATCCACAAGACGGTGTTGATCTTGCTGTAATTCATGAGGGGTTAGCGAATGGCCACAGCTTCGTCCCGCTCCGGATGGGCGCAGCACCTTTAAATTTGCGGACCTTGAGCACGGTGACGTCCTCCGCTTCGAGGGCGTGAGTGAAGTAATCGGGGACGAGCGCGCCCCATTCGACGCGGCAGCGGTCGACGGTGACTTTGTCGGCTTCGCGGATGCTGAAGGCCGGGGTGCCGTGCGTTTCGAGCGGTATGCCGACGGTGGTCGGGCGGTTGTCGAACATGCCGCCGGGGTAGGCAGACCAGCGGTCCATCAACAGGGAAATGTTCTCTAGGGTAATATTCTTCGGTCGGCTCTGGGCGCAGCCCTGGACGCGCCCGCTGTTTTCAGCGCGCCCGCGGAGGTTTTGCAGGCGGACGTTGTAGATTTTACCCAATTTGGTTTCCGGATGGCGCGGGAGGGCGGTGATGGAGAAGGCCTCGCCGCGGCCCCACCACGGCGGCGAATGAAAGCGGGACGAAAAGGTGAGGTCGCGCACCAGAATGTCATGCACGCTGCCCTCGTCTCGCAATTGGATGTTAAAACTGCGGCAGGACGAGCGGATGGCGCAGCGCTCAATGCGCACGTCGCGGATTTCCCCGGTGGTTTCAGTGCCAATCTTGATGGCCGAGTCCTGGGTTTCAAACACGCAGTCCTTGACCACGATGCGCTCGCTGGGCCCAAAATCAATGGGTTGGCGGGTGGACTTGATGACGACGCCATCGTCGCCGCAAATGATGTCGCAATTCTTGATTTCCACGTCGCGGCAGTGGTCGGGGTCAATGCCGTCGCAATTGGGCACGTCGAGGTCGTTGCGGATCTTCATGCCGTCCACCAGCACGTGCTCGCAGCCGAGCAGGTGGAGGCCCCAGGCGGGGGCCGAGCCGAAGGTGAAGTGCAAAAGTTCCAAGTCGCGGCAGGCGATGAATTCGAACAGGCGCGGGCGAAATTGTTTGGGCCGCCACCATTCGTCCACCGGATCGTAGCGGCGCATGAATTCCTTGGCGCGCCCGTTGATGCGGCCAGTGCCGCTGAGGCGGAGGCCATCGGCGTGTTCGGCGCGGAGAAAGGCCTTGGCGCTGGTATAGTCTTGGCGGCGGGTGCTGATGAAGAGCTCGGCGTCATCCGCGAGGTGGAAATCAATACCGCCTTTGAGTTCCAGGGTGCCCAACAGGTAGCGTTTGCCGCCGCGCACGAGCACTCGGGCCGACCCGCCGGAAGCCGCCGCGGCGTCAATCGCGGCCTGAAACGCGGCGGTGTCCAGAGTCTTACCATTACCCTTGGCGCCAAAAGCTTTGACGTCGAAGTCGCGCACTTTGGCCCGGGTGCGGCGGCCGGGCGGCGGCGCTTTGGCCATGGCAGCGAGGCGGGTTTCCAGTTCGCGCGCGCGGGCCAGGGAAATGCGGGGGGCTTTCATGCTTTTATAAAAAGTGCTTTAGTGCTTAGTGTTCTAGTGCTTGGTGCTTGGTCTGCCTCGGCAGGTTTTGTCTAGTTCGATGGGCCAGGACAGGCAAGGTTTCTTGAAGCAGACTGGGCTTGTAGAGTGTCGAACCAAGCACTAAAGCACTAAGCACTGAAACACTAAAAAAATCCCCATGGCTCTCTTCGGCAACCTCTCCACTGTTCGTGCCCAACTCGTCCGTCGCTCGGTCTATGACTTGAGCTTCGCCTATCTGGATGACGCCCTGAAGTCGGGCACGGTGGCGAATAAACGGGTGATGGGCGTGCCGGTGGGTGAATCGAACCGCATTGAATTGGGTGAGGGGGCGTTTTCGCTGGAGCAGGCCTACCATTCCAAGCCGCGGGCGCAGGGCAAGATGGAGTCGCACATCAAATACATTGATATTCAAGTGCTCCTCGAGGGTGAGGAGATTCTCGAAGTGACGGAAATCTCGACGCTCACCGTCACCGAAAATTTGACGCCGGGGAAGGACGTAATCTTCTACCAGGACAGCCGGGAAACGACGCCGGTGCATTTGCGCGGCTTGGGCGCCACGGCCATCTTTTACCCCACCGATGGCCACATGGGCGGACTGGCCATTGGCGCGCCGGTTTTGGTGCGGAAGATTGTCATCAAGGTGCCGGTGGCGGGAGCGCAGGGTTAGTCAGCGGGCGGAATCTCAAACAGGAAAACTTCCCCGGCACGGAGGCTGGTGATTTTGACCGCAATCTCTAGAGCGTTAGGCCTGATTTCCGGCCAATTCCCGCGGCCGAGGATAAAGACGGCAAGTTTTAGTGAGCGAAGCTTTTGTTGGTAACGCAGGTTCTGGTCTGTCGTTACGAACACCGCAAAAGCCGCTGCCTCCACCAGTGCAAGCAACTCGCCATTTTTCTTTTCGGCCCAACCCAGGGGATGCGCCCGCTTAACCTCATGGCCGGTGAGAAAGGCCTGCAAGGGTTTGGGCACGCCTTGATCGAAAAAAATCTTCAAGGCCGGAGGGCGGTGGCGGCACGGATTTCCTCCGCGGCGTCCAATTGATCGGACGTTACTCCATCATACCATTCCAAAAACTGCGCGGGCGTGCCGCCGTGATCAAGATGGTCGAAAAATGTCTGCACGGGAATGCGGGTGCCCTTGAAGACCAAGGCACCGCTCATTACCTCCGGATGCTGGGAAAAGCACGCGGACAAAGCAGCTCTGGAACCCATGTCCGCAAGATACGCGGAATCGGCCGGAAGTCAAAGTCGAATGCATATCCCGAGTGATCGCGGAGCCATGGCGTAAAACCGCAAACCGCAAACCGTAAACTGTAAACCGTAAACTATTCCCCCCTCCGTGTCCTCCGTGAACTCCGTGTTTTAAACTTCTACCCCTGTCTCCCCGCGCGACATTTTGCGGTAGAGGAAATAGGAACCGACGACGAGGATGAATGCGAG
>Ga0265319_1000750_pt1 | contig 21154 bp, 21 predicted proteins | sample 4824metaG_FD_192443 | JGI IMG/M metagenome (GOLD analysis project Ga0265319, IMG submission 192443) | Rhizosphere microbial communities from Carex aquatilis grown in University of Washington, Seatle, WA, United States - 4-8-24 metaG | ecosystem: Host-associated > Plants > Roots > Rhizosphere >...
AGTCCCCCTCCAGCACGTCCGCATGGTCCTGGAAGATCAGCGGGCCCTTTGCCCGGAGCAGGTCGTCGTGGAACTTCCCGGGCTCCCACCTCCATTTGAAGTCCATCACGTCGTCCGCGTAGTCCAGGCTCGGGTCGGCCGACGCCGTCGTCTGGATCCCCTTGGCGACCCTTGCAGCCTCTGTTCCGAGCTCGCGCCCGGTCCATTCGCACTTTTCGACGCCTCCATTGGCCATCGATGTCGGGCCGAAGTAGGGCTTGATGTCGCCCGCGGCCCCCTGAAGGAAGATGCAGAGGGGCTTCCCGTCGAACGCCGCCTCGACCGTCGCGGTCATGGGGCCGACGAAGTCCGCCGAGTACCGCAGGTTGTCGGAACCGTAGACCACCGGGTGGCAGGCATAGTTCACGAGGATGGCCATCGGCGTCCCGTCCGCGCGGTCGATGCGAAGGACGCCCACCGTCGGGTCGACCGGGCCGTTGGCCACCTTCTCCGCGTTCGTCCACATCATCGTCACGGTGCCGTCGGGGTTCACGCGCCGGCGGTTGTAGCTGACATAGGCGAGCCCGTGGTCCGTGCCCAGCCTCGCGGGCTCCAGGCTGGCCGCGGCGTTGTGGATCGCCCTGAGGATCTTGTCGAAGGCCGCGTTCTCCCATTCCGGCGGGCCGCCGGGCGGGTAGATATCGACGATGTTGGGACCGGAATGGGTATGCGACGCGCTGACAAGCAGCGCGCCGATGTGGCTGTCCTTGAGGGCGGCCTCCCTCAACCTGCCGAGCCAGGCCTCGTTGAAGGTGCGCCCGAGGTCGAGCGTCACGAGGGCCAGCCTCTTCTCGCCCGCCTCGAGGACCACCACGCGGGCGTAGAGCGGATCCAGCGTCCCCGTTGAGAGCTCGTGCTTCTCGATGCGGTCGAAATAGCCGTACATCGCGAGGCCGGGCGGCGGCGTGATGTCGACCTTGGCAGCGCCGGCCCGCATTTCTGCGGCCCGGAGGGGGAGGGCCGCGAGGGCCGTCAGCAGGGCGAGGCCGCCTAGGGCTATCCTCGGGATCATGGCTGGAGGTCCTCCGCCACGGGCTTCAGCCGGCCGAGCATCTCGTAGACGCCTATCAGTCCCCGGTCCACCATCGCCTCCCCGGCCCCCACCTCGACCCAGGTCGATGCGTGGGACGCCCCGTAGCCTCCCCACGAGGCCGCGCGTATCGTCGGGAAATAGTCGAATTCCGCATTAGAGTAGCCGAGGAAAAACGCGTGGGGCACGGGACAGCGCGCGCGGAATTGCATCTGGTGCTCGACGAACGGCTCTCCCGGCAGCGCGGTGAGGGCGATCTCGCCGTCGATCAGGACCGTGCAGATCGGCGCCTGGTACTCGGGCTTCGTCAGCTGTGCAATGAAAGCGGCGTTCTCGGGGTGGGCGGCCCGCCATTTCTCCCCGTTCCAGCGCGGATGCAGGGTGATCGTCTCCTCCTTGACCTGCAGGCTCGGCTTGGCCGGAGCCTCGGTCCGAATGGCCTCCGCGACGCGCACGACGGCGCTGCCCAGCTCGGTCCCGGCCTGCCTGCAGAATTCGACGGCTCCCTGCTGCAGCGGCGAGACCGCATGGGTGGGATTGATGTTTCCGGCGCCCCCCTGGAGGTAGAAGCAGAGGGGCTTGTCCCCCATCGCCTTCTGCACGAAGCCGGTCATGACGCCGGGGAAGTCCGCCGAGTAGAGCTTGTTGTCGGGCGCGTAGATGACGGGGTGGCAGGCGTAGTTGACAAGGACGGCGAGCGGGCTGCCGGCCGCGTCGTCGATGCGCAGGACGGCGACGGTCGGATCGACGAGCCCGTTCGGTGTCCCGGTCCAGTTCTTCTCGAACCAACTTATTCCCAGGTCATGCTCTATCCTAAGCCGGTTGTTGCCCAGGAACGCCACGCCGTAGCCCACCCCCAGCCTGGCGGGGACGGCACGCGACGCGGCGTCATGCACGCCCGCGGCGATCTTCTCGACCGACGCCTTGTACCACGCCGCCAGGGGCGTCCCGGGCCCCCCGTCGAGGCCTGGGCCCGAATGGGTGTGGATGGCGTCCACGATGAGGTCGGACACGTCCCGGCTCGTCGCCTTGCGCAGGTCCTCGATGTAGGGCGGCGAGAACACATCCACGAGGTCGAGGTCGACCAGCGCGAGCCGCGTCGCGCCGCACTCGAGGACAAGGATCCGCGCGTAAAGGGGATCCCGCACGCCCACGGCTCCGCGCAGGGAGTCGGGGTCGGGATAGCCATCCAGCAGGAAGCCGAGCGGAGGGGTGATGTCGACCCGGGCGACGCCTGCGTCGAGCGTCTCGGCTCGCGCCGCGCCCCCCATCGCCACCGCGGCAAAGCCCAGGATACAGCCGATGAGGCGGGGCGCGGGCATGCGCTTACCGTGCTCCACAGCGTTCGCCGCCGTCAAGCGCGAGGCCCGGCAAACGCATGCCCAAACTTATGGCGCGTAGGCCGGGAGGGGCTGCCCGGTCCCCGGGGCCGCTCCTCATTTTGGGGTAGACGCCCCCGCCTCCGGCCGCGACAATGACGCCTCGCAAGGCCAAACCCCGCAAGGAATGCTCAATCGCAAAAATTGAAATCATGAAAACCCACAGACTTCTCGGACTTCTCGCATGCGCCCTGCTGGTCACCGTGTCAGCCCGCGCCGCGGATGAGGCAAAGACGATCACCGGCGACGCCATGTGCGCGAAGTGCGAACTGAACCTGCAGGACAAGTGCCAGACGGTCATCCAGGTCAAGGAGGGCGACAAGACCACCCTGTACTATCTTGCGCCCAATGATGTGGCGAAGGCCTTCCACAAGGAGATCTGCAAGAGTGCCGCCGCGGTGACGGCGAAGGGCACCGTGGAGACCGTGGACGGCAAGCAGGTGCTTACCGCCACCGCCATCGACATCAAGAAGTAGGCCCGGACGGAACCGGGCCCCGCCTCAGGAGGCGCTCCCCGCCGACTCGGCGATGCCGATCGGCTTCATGGATTTCCAGAGGCCCCGGGTGAAATCCGGGAATGCGACGGGCATGCTGCCCGCGCCCGCGGAACGGGCGGAGAGCTCGACGATGCAGCTCCACGCCGCCGCGTCGTAGACGACGCTGTCGGGAGTCGCGCCCCGGCGCAGGCAGTCCAGGTGCCTCCAATTCTCGACGAAGTCCATGCCCCCGTGGCCCGCGTCCTTGGAGCGGTCCAGGAGCTTTGCCCAGAGCGGGTGGGTGAACCTCCTGCGCATCGCCGCCAGGTCCTTCTCGCCCAGCCATTCGTCGGGGCCGGCCGCGTCGAGGCCGTAGGACTTCGGCGCGTTGACCGCCAGGCGCGCCGGGTAGTCGAAGAAGGTCCCTCCCGTCCCGTAGAGCGCGTTGATCCGGCTGTAGGGCCGGGGGCTGACCACGTCGTGCTGGAGCATGATGGTGCGCCCCATCTCGGTCTTGAGGACGGAGGTGTTCATGTCGCCGCAGACATACGTCTCGGCGGCGTGCCTGCCCCCGTTCGGCTGCTTCTCGTCGCGGTAGCGCGTCAGGCCCGCCTCGCGCGAGCTGACGGACACCAGGAGCTTGAACTGGTCCCCGCGGCCGAGCCCGAGGTATTGCGCCACGGGCCCGAGGCCGTGGGTGGGATAGAGGTTGCCGTCCAGCTGCTGGTGGTAGCCCCGCCTCCAGTCGCCCTCGCCGCCAAGCTCGAAGAGGACCGTGCGAAGGTCGTGGATGTAGCCGCACTCGGCGTGGGTGATCTCCCCGAACACGCCCTGTCGGACCATGTTGAGGACGAACAGCTCGTTCTCGCCGTAGCAGCAGTTCTCAAGCATGACGCAGTGCCGCTGGGTGCGCTCGCTTGTGTCCACCAGGGCCCAGCAGTCCCTGACCGTGGTCGCGGCGGCCACCTCGACGAACGCGTGCTTGCCCCGCTCCATCGCGCGAAGGCACATCGGCACATGCCAGGCCCAGGGCGTGGCGACATAAACGACGTCGATGTCCTCGCGCTCGACCATCTTCTCCCAGGCGTCCTCCGAGCCGCTGTAGACGGCCGGCCGGCTGCCGCGCTTGGTCGCGCAGGCCTCGGCGGCCGACTGCGCGCGCTCATCGACGACGTCGCAGACCGCGATGACGTCCGCGAACTCGATGCCCAGGCAGGCGCGCACGTGGGACATCCCCCTGTGGAGGCCGATCACGGCCACGCGGACGCGCTCGATGGGCCTGGTCGTCAGCTCATGCACGGGCGACTGGCCGCCGGCCCGGGGGGGAACCCGTCCGAGGTCCGCCAGGGCGGGATCTCCCGGGGCGGGCGATCCGGACGCGGCCGCCTGGGTCGCGCCGACGAGGGAGGCCCCAACCCCGGTCAGCGCGGAGGCCCTGAGGAATTCGCGGCGGGAGATGCTGGGTGCGGCCATGGGGTGATTGCGGCTTCGATGTGGTCCCTGTTCCCGTTCGCCGCCGTCACAGGGCGAGCAGCGCGTCCATGGCCCGCGAGGTGTTGTGGATCAGCACCTCGGGGCAATGCTTGTAGAAGGGCACCGGCGGTATCATCTCCGCGGTCAGCCATCCGTCATAGCCGACCGCCCGGAGCGCGCCCATGACGCCGGGCCAGTTGATGTCGCCCGAGAGCAGCTCGACAAACCCGTCGGCCGTGCCCACCGCCCTGCGGTAGTCCTTCAGGTGGACGCGCCGAATGGCCGCGCCGAGGATCGGGATCCACTGCTCGGGATAGCCGAAGGCGAGCGCGTTGCCGACATCGTGGTACGCCCCGACCCACTCGCTGCCGAACTGCGCGATGAACTGCCCCATCTCGATCGGGCTGAGCAGGAACTTGTTCCAGACGTTCTCGACGCAGAGGCGCACGCGCGCCTTCTCGGCCGCGGGCAGGGCGGCTCGGATAAACGACGTCGCCCGCTCCCAGGCAGCATCGTAGGGAACGACCTCGCACCCGGGGATGAAGTCGACGCCCACCGAGCCGGGAATGACGAGGACCGCATCCACGCCGAGCCCTCGGGCCGAGGCGATCTGGCGATCGAGGATGTTCCGGGCCCTCTCGCGCACGGCGGGATCGGCGCTCGCCGCGTTGGCGCCCCAGTAGAGCCCCGTCGCCAGACCGCTCAGCTCCACGCCTGCCTGGTCGGCCGCCTTGCGGACCGCGGACAGCTCGGCCGCCGAGCTCCTCAGGCCGACGGCCCCGTCCTCGGTGAGGTCGATCTCGAATCCGCTGAAGCCGGCGTCCTTCGCCAATGCGAGTTTCCCCTCGAGGCTGAGGGCCCCCCCGAAGGACCAGATGCTAATCGATTTCTTCATGGAAGGGGTCAGAGGGCGACGGTCCGGCCGCTCTTTGCCGACTGGATCTCCGCCAGGGCGACCTCGAGCGATGTCCGGGCCTGGGGCAGGGTGCTGTCGGCCGTCTGGCGCCCCTCGCAGAGGCAGTCGACAAAGTACTCGAGCTCGTTGAAGTACCCGCCGAGGGAGGAGATGTTGCCCTCGCCGGACGCCGACTGGCCCGCGGCGGGCGCTTTGAAGGGCATCGCCTCGGGCTTCCCCTCGCTCCATGTGACGCGCAGGGTGGGCGAGCCGCCGGAGTCGAAGTCGATGCAGCACTTTTCAAACACGGCCTGGAAGGCCATCCTGAAGCCCCAGCCCGCCGGATAGTTCCAGCCGCCCTCGGCGCACACCGAGACGCCCTCGAAATGGTACAGGGTGAAGATGTGCGACGGGCCGCTGTAGTCGAAGGTCGCCCGCGACGTGACCGCCTGCGGGCGCCCCAGGAGCGCCAGGACAAAATCCGTGTCGTGGATGTGGAGGTCCAGCGCCGCGCCGCCGGACCTGTCGGACCGGTTGAGCCATTCCTGGTCACTGTAGCCGGGGCGGCCCGCCTGGCGCTGCAGGGACAGGCTGAGAAGCCTGCCGCCCCGGGATTCCTTCACGAAGGCGCGCAGCGCCTGGTACTCGGGCCAGAACCGGATGCAGAGGCCGACCTGGGCGATCGCGCCCTTCGCGGCAGCCTTGGCCACGATCCTGTCGGCTGCCTCCAGCGAGAGCGCGAGCGGCTTCTCGCAGAACAGGTGCTTCCCGGCGTCGAGCGCCAGGACCGCGTCGGCCTCGTGGCGGTCCGACGGCGTGCAGAGATCCACAGCTTCGACCTGCGCGTGCCGCGCGAGCAGCTCGGCAAGGGTCGCATACACCGGTGCATCGAGGCCCAGCGTGGCCAGATTTTCCTTGGTGGCGGCAATGCGGGGATCGACGACCGCCGCCAGCCTGGCCCGCGGCAGCTGCGCGTACACCTGGGCATGCATCGAGCCCATGAACCCGCACCCGACCAGGGCGATCTCAATTCGGGACTTGGCCATCGGAGCCAGCATAGCCCAACGGAAAGGCCAATTGCTTTGCATTTCTAGCCGATTCTTTGTCTTTTCCGGCTGGCCATGAATCCCCATCCGCTCTGGCGCGAGGCCCAGGCATTCCCGAAGCCCCAGAGCTATTTTTCCGGGAGGAGCTACTGCGACGTCTGCATGGTGAACAACATCATCATCTTTTCGCGCAACGCCCGCCGGGAGCTGCAGGAGGCGACGTTTGAATCGCGGCCGCACCACAGGTTCGTCGTCATCTTCAACCTCGAGACCGCAGGGGTCATCCGCATTGACGGCAGCCTCTACCCCCTGGAGCCCGGCCATGGGCTGATGATCTTCCCCTTCCAGTTCCACTCCTTCCCGGAGACCGCCTCGGAGAGGATACTCTGGCTGGTCCTGACCTTCGAGACCCCCCAGCCGGAGCTCCTGGAGGATTTCCGCGGGAAGATCTTCTCGTTTGGCGGCGACCTGCTCGACGAGATGGCCTCGCTCATCCGGCTGTACAAGTCCGACAGGGGCGAGGCTGCGAACCAGCTGCTGGGATTGGGAGCGGCGCGCCTGCTGGCCCAGCTTCGCGCGCTCGTGCGCACGTCCGCCGCGCCGCAGGCCACGGCCGAGGACAGCCGGTCGCGGCACCTGCTCAACGCCATCGAGATCCGCCTGAGGTCCACGGCCGGCGACCTCTCGATCCGCGAGCTCGCCGACGAGCTCCACGTATCCGAGAGCCGGCTGCGGGCGCGTTTTCGCTCCGCGTTCAGCCTCAGCCTGGGTTCCTACCTTCGGAACTACCGCCTCCACCGCATCATCGAGCTCATGCGGGATTCCCGCAGGAACCTGACCGAGATCGCCCATGAGCTCGGGTTCGGCGACTCGGCTGCCTTCACCCGTTTCTTCCGGACCCAGACCGGGCAGCTCCCGAGCGCGTTCCGGCAACGCATCAACCGGCTGGAGCCCAGATGACCCCCGGCGCCCCCGCGAGATCCGCCCCCGCGCGCGCCGGCCTGGCTTGGCTGGCCGCGGCGGCGCTCGCGTTCGCCATTTCGCCGGCCCGCGCCGGCGTCGCCGCGGGAGACCCGGTGTCGGTGTACATCACCTGGGCGGCGCACGATGAGTTGTCCGACACGGTGCCGCTTGACGAGGCCCTCGCGATGCGCGAGCTGGCCGCGGTGTCGCGCCTGAGGGATGCCGGCGCCCGTTTCGACTACTTCCTCCTCGACATGTCCTGGTTTGACCGGGAGGGAGGCTACCGGACCTTTCGCAGGGCGAGCTGGCCCGATGGCCCCGACCGCTTCCTCGCCGCATGCCGCGCCCAGGGCCTGAAGCCCGGGCTCTGGCTCTCCACGAACGTCTGCGGATGGTCGGCAAGCCCATGGCTGACGCCGCTGCCGGAATGGCGGGACTCAATGGGAGGCTACCTGAACCTGGCCATGAGCCTGCACGAGGGCGGTTTCCTGGCCTACCAGATCGAGACGATGCAGAGGTGGTACGACCGGGGGGTGCGGCTCTTCAAGTTCGACTTCGCCAACATGGGCGCGGGCTCACCCTCGGAGATCGCCCGGGTCGGCAAGGCGGAGGTCGAGCGCCTGAACATCGATGCGTGGCGGAACGCGCTGGTCGCCTTCAGGGCGCGCAATCCCGAGGTCGTCCTGATCGCCTACAACGGCTACGGCGGCGAGACCGGCGACACCTGGCCCAAGTTCTCGATGTCGATCGACCGCCGCTGGCTCGATGCCTTTGATTCCCTCTATTGCGGCGACCCGAAGCCCTCCGACGTGCCCTGCGCCAACTTCTGGCGCTCCCTCGACGTCTACAGCGACGCCATGGTGTTCCAGTACGCGGCGAACGGCATCCCGCTCTCCCGGATAGACAGCAGCGGCTTCATGATCGGGAACACCGGGACGTGCTACCGCCGCGGCAAGGCCGCCTGGAAGGGGATGCTGGTCCTGTCGGCCGCCCGGGGCGGCCTCGTGAACACCTACTACGGCGACATGACCCTCCTCGACGCCGCCGACCGTGCGTGGTTCGCCAAGGCCCAGGGCCTCTATTACCCGCTGCAGGCCGCGGGCGGGATCTCGACCTTTGGCGAATACCCCGGCTCCGGCAGGCCCTACGGCTTCCTGGCGCACGGCGTCGGCGGCGACGTCTGCACGGTGCTCAACCCCGGCGCCACAGTCGCGGGCGTGCCGCTGCCGATTCCTCCGGACGCGGCGAGACACCTGCTGTTCACGGATGCCGGGCACGTTCCGGAGCTGGCCAACGGGGCCGTGCGCCTCGGGCCCGGGCAGCTCGCCGTGGTGGGATCGGGGGCCTATGCGGACCCGCGCTGGGACCTCGGCCTCCAGGATGACGTGCGGATCCCCGGGTCCAGCGAGCCGCTCGCGACGTCCGACCTGGCCGCCGGCCCAGCCTCCGTCTCGGCCACGGTGCTCACCCCGCAGGCGGGAATACTCAGGATTATGTGCAGCCAGTCCGGCACAGACGGCCGCCCCTGGCGCGTCAGCGGGGGCGCGCCGCCCTCGGGCACCCCGATGGGGAAGCTCCTCGTCGTGAGGGCCGAGCAGGGCGGACGGGAACTGGGGGTGAGCCTCAACTATGATCTCCAGATCTGGAGCGGCCTCTCGTGGGCGGTGGCCGACGTCTCGCCCCGGGGACTTGCTCCCGGCAGCCCGGTCCGGATCACCTACTCCGTAAGCGACCCGAAGGGGAAGTCCGGCCTTGCGAGCCTGCGTGCTTTCGCCGTGTCCGACCCCCTGGCATCACGGTAGGAAGAGGCAGAGGCCAAGGAGCAGGGGTCTCGCTGAGCCAGGGCGGGATGCCGGCTCAGGAGTGTCGTCATCGCCCCGGCGCTGCCTAGACCCTAAGCGAGGCACGGAATCCCCTGGCGCTGTAATAGGACTGCGCGCCGTTGTGATATACGAAGACCCGGCCAAAGCGGCGGTCGCAAAACAGGGCGCCGCCGAGCTTCCTGAAATCAGTGGGGGTCCTGATCCAGCTCGAGGTCTTAGTGTCGAATGTCCCCAACTCCTGGAGAGCCCGATACTCTTCCTCGGTCAAGAGCTCGACGCCCATGGCCGTCGCCACGTCGACGACGTTGTTTTTCGGCTTGTGCTCCTTTCGTGAATCCAGCGCCTCGCGGTCATAGCAATAGCCCGTGCGGCCCGCCGGGCTTTCCGGCGAGCAATCGACAAAGATGTATTCGCCCGTCGCCTTGTCGTGGCCCACGACGTCGGGCTCCCCGCACGTCGTCTCCATCTCATTGAGCGACCAGAGCTTTCCCCCGTTGGCCTCCAGCTTTGCCCGTACCCTGTCCCATTCAAGGCCCTTGTGGCGGCCCATGTTTTTCCGAAAGCGGTCGCCCAAGGCAGAGAGCAGAGCTTCCCGTTGCCGATGTTCCAGCTCCATCCTTGCCTTAATGCTCTTCATTTGAGGTGGGTCGCTCCGCCGGGGGTACTGGGTTTGGGTTCAAGGGTTCAGAACAAGCAAGAAGAACTCAGGCTCGCGGGGAAAGTGAAGGCGAAAGAATCTTGGTGCCAAGGCATGAACGGAAACTGATAGAAGCGAAAGGTGCTGGCCTCAATTAGGCTTCGCAACCCCCCCGCTCTTGCCCCATAACCACAACGGTTCGCCTATGCATACGAAAACAAAATCAGTATGGGCCGCCTTCGCATTCGGCGCCCTGTCCCTCTGCCCCGTCCGTGCCCAAGATCCGCAGCCTGCCCCCGGCGCGAATGCCACCGCGAGCAAACCGGAGCAAACGCCTATCAAGCGAGTGACGGGAATCGGCGGGATCTTCATCAAGGCGAAGGACCCGGTCAAACTGCGCGCCTGGTACAAGACCCATCTCGGCATCGATGTTAAGGCCTGGGGTGGCACGTCCTTTAGCTGGGTCGACGCAGCGGGAGTTCCCGTCAAGGGAAAGACCGCCTGGATGGTCAGTGACGGCTCCGACTTCGCGCCGAGCAATTCCTCGTTCATGATAAACTACCGCGTGGCGGACCTTCCCGGGCTCTTGAAGCTGCTTCGCGAAGAGGGCTGCCAGGTGCTCGACAAGGTGGAGCAGTCTGATTTCGGGAAATTCGGCTGGGTCATGGACCCGGAGGGAAACAAGGTTGAGCTCTGGCAGCCGCCGGGAACATGAGGTTCAAAACCGGAGTATTATCTCTTTTGCTCTCGTCTGCGGCCTTGGCCGCGGACGCCGGGCGCCCGGGTCTGTTCTTCCGGGAGGACTTCAAGGAGACGCCTCCGGAAACGCCGGTGACCCAGGCGCACATAGCGAACCCAAATCTGGTTCTGGCGCTTTACGGACCCGGCAAGGCCGGCGTCAAGAAGAGCCACCATGACCAGCCCGCCGACGATCCCTACTACATCTGGACCGGCACCTGCACCGGGCCCGCCGTTGTCACCCTGCACCACAGGAGCTCGTTCGTGGACCTCACGGGCCACGCCAAGCTGCGCTGGCGCTCCAAGCAGTCGGGCTTCCGGTTTCTCCGGATCGTCCTCAAGCTGGCCGACGGAAAATGGCTGGTCAGCGACCAGTACGACGACGCGTCGGACGATTGGCGCGTGCGCGAGTTCAACTTCTCCGACATCCATTGGAGGCGCCTTGATATCGCTACGGTCACCGAGGGAGACTGGGCGCCCGCGCCCGACCTGAGCAAAGTGGACGAGATCGGCTTTACGGATCTTACGGCCGGGGGCGGCAGCCCGGCCAGCTCGCGGGTCGACTGGATCGAGGTCGACGGCCGGCCGGTGATTCGCTGATACAGGAAGGCCGACTCCTCAGGTTGATCGCGCGACGGCAGCGCCAGCAGAACGGCCGCAAGAGAGCTTTCCCTCAATGAAAAAAATACCCCGAAACTTCGCCGCGTTGGTTGCATGGACCCTATCCTCGGCCACCGCTCTGGTAGCGGATGAACCGTTCAACGGCCTGGGTACAAACCTAGGCAACCTGTACCGGACCTCACCGGCACAAACCCGATCCATAAGTGCCGAGAATCCGACGGGCGAGAAGGGGAAGGGGGGATCCGCCACCGAGGGAACCGGCGCCAATGCCTCGCGCGAGCTGGGACAGGGCTGGAAGGTGTCCCCGAGCGTGGCCATTAAGGCCGGCCAGGTTTTCACGGTGGCCGATATCGAGGGTCCCGGTTGCATCCAGCAGATCTGGATGACCCCGACCGGAAATTGGCGGCTGGAGGTCCTTAGAATTTATTGGGACGACGAGACGGACCCGTCGGTGGAGGTGCCGGTGGCGGACTTCTTCGCCAGCGGCTGGGGAAAATGGGACCGATGCGCCCTTATCAGCTCGATTCCGATATGCGTGAACCCTCGATGCGCGTTCAATTCGTACTGGCAGATGCCTTTTCGCAAGAAATGCCGGATAACCCTGGAGAACCTGGCGGCGGAGAACATGGTCCTCTACTATCAGGTCAATTACGCGCTGGCCGAGGTTCCCGGCGATGCGGCCTATTTCCATGCGCAGTTCCGCCGCGAAAATCCGCTAAAGGCCAAGGGGATCTACACGATCGTGGACGGGATTAAGGGTCGCGGTCAGTACGTGGGGACGTACCTCGCCGTGGGCGTGCACAACACCGGCTGGTGGGGGGAGGGCGAGGTCAAGTTCTTCATCAACGGAGACAAGGAGTTCCCAACGATCTGTGGCACGGGCACGGAGGACTACTTCTGCGGCTCATACGACTTCGAGGGAACCGGTCCGGATGGCAAGACGAGGTATACCGAGTTCACCACGCCCTATTCGGGCGTACCGCAAATCATTCGACCGGACGGCCTCTATGACTCACAGCAACGCTTCAGCCTCTATCGCTGGCACATAACGGACCCCGTTCGCTTTGAAAGCGAGCTGAAGGTCACCATCCAGGATCTCGGCTGGCAATCAGGGGGGCGCTACCTTCCGCTGCAGGATGACATCGCCTCGGTCGCCTTCTGGTATCAAACAGAGCCGCACCAGAAATTCCCGACACTGCCTTCTCGCGACGAATTGGAATGGCACTGATACGCTCGCGGACAACACTCGCACACTTTAGTCGATTCTCCCAACCCCCCCAAAAAAAATATGACACCCAGCGATTCAAATACGGCTCGGGCCATTCCCATCGGCATAAAAGGGACCATGGCACGAGCAGCAAGAGGCGTTCTGCTCCTAGCAATCCTCGTCGCGCCCCTGCATCGTGCGGATGCACGGGACTTCTTCATCCACGACGGCGACAGGGTTGTTTTCCTTGGAGACAGCATCACGCAGCAGCAGCTCTACACCAACTACATCGAGGCCTATACACTGAGCCGGCACCCGACGTGGAACCTGGTGTTTAGAAACGTCGGCTGGGGAGGCGATACGTCGTGGCTGAGGCAGCGCCAGCACATCAACGAGACGATGCTTTTCGCCTCCGACGACAAAACCCAGCTGGAGATGGTTACCCCTCCTATCCAATTCGGACTTGCGCGCGATGTGCTTCCGCTCCGGCCCACCGTCGTGACCGTGGACTTTGGGATGAACGACTTCGAATATCAGGCGCTCCGCCCGGACATTCTGCGTGCGTACATTCAAAGCCAGACGCAGATCGCAAGGATGCTGCGCAGCGGCGGCGCTAGGCCCGTCTTCCTCACCCCGCAACCAATCGAGGAGAAAAGGCCCGATCCCGACCAGGATATAAAGAATATCTCGCTTAGGAAATTTGCGGATGCGCTGAAGGCGATGGCGGAGCGCGAGAACGTGGAATTTGCGGATCAGTTCGATCCCTACATGCAGGCAATAGTCAACTCGCGCTCCACCATCGGGGGCGGAGACGACTCGGTCCATCCAGGGCCTGCCGGACACACGATAATGGCGTGGGCAATCCTGAAGGCCTTGGGGGCAACGCCGCTGGTCTCCAGGGCCGCCATTAACGCTCAGGATAAGAGCCTTGGGGCGGTCCAGGCGTGCACCATAAGCAATCTCAAGGTGGAGGGTGGTGTCGTGACATTTGACCGCGCTGACGAGGCACTGCCGATGCCGGTGGATCCAAAGGCGGAAGCCGTGTTGAATCTCGTACCGATCACCCACGACCTAAACGACTATGAGCTGAAGATACAGGGCCTGTCGGCAGGCAGGTACACCGTCACGATCGAAGGTGAGATAGCTGCCACGGTGACGGCAAGCGATCTGGGGCAAGGCTGGAATCTTGCGTACAAGGCGGGGCCCATCACACGGCAATCCAACGAGCTGCTGGCCATGGTCGCGAAGAAAAACAACCTGTACTTCGAGCGTTGGCGCAATGTTCAGCTCTTCAACTGTCCCGACTGGGCGGCCAAGAATTCAGATTTTGAATCGCGCAGAAAGGCAGAGCTGGACCGACTTGATGAGGAGATCGGTTCGCTGGAGACGAAGATAAATGCGGCACGTCAACCGAAGCAGAGGCATTTCGTCGTGGCGCCGGAAGCCGAGACCCCGAAATAGGGTCCTTGGATAGGTGCGTCTCCACGGGCCCTCAATGCTAAGTCGTGATTCCATCGATGCCTATATTGGGTCGGCGCCCAAGCATACGCGCCCGCTTCTTCGCCAATTGCGGGCCGCAATTCAAAAGGCCGCGCCAAGGGCGAGCGAGGCCATTAGCTATGGGATTCCGACCTACAAGCTCGGCGGCAACCTAGTCCACTTTGGAGTCTTTAAGGACCACATCGGATTCTTTCCGACTCGGTCGGCAATTGTCGCGTTTTCTAAGGACCTCAAAGAATTCAGCACGTCGAAGGGGACCATCCGACTGCCCCTTGACCGACCCCTTCCGTTGACATTGATCCGGAAAATTGTCGCATTCCGCGTCAAGGAGATGTCCACATAGGCGCCAATACGGAGGACCATGACGGTGCCGGCTCGCCCGTTGTGCGTGGGCTTAGCGGAATATCCGTTGGGTGAATTGAAACAGGTTGCTGCCCCAGGTTTCCCCGTCGTGGGCATGGTCATCAACGTTCCAAATGTGAGGAATGTCGTGCTCCTTGGCATAGGCATGTACTGCCTGTGAAAAATTGATGAGACCGTCCTTGTTGCCGCACGAGAGGTAAAGGAGCTTCAACTGCGCGCGTGTGGCAGCCGGGTTGGGCAACAGTTCGGCAGGCGGCTTGGTATTCGGCGCAGGAGAGAACGCGCCGAGCCACGCAAAAGTATCGAGATGGCCGAGCCCGAAGTTAAGGGTCTGGCCTCCACCCATGGACAGACCAGCGAGGGCGCGGTGTTCGCGGTCGCTGAGCGTCGAGTATTTCGCCTGTACCGCGGGAATCAGGCTGCCGAGCAGATCATTCTCGAAGGCGGCAAAGGCTTTGACGTTTTCCGGATTGAAGGGATTGGCCGGGGGCCGGTCGTCCACCATCGCCCTCCCATTGGGCATCACAACAATCATTTGCACGGCGCGGCCCGTTGCGATCAGGTTGTCGATGATGGCCTGGGCTTTCACGTAGCCTGTCCACTCATACTCATTGCCGCCGATGCCGTGCAGGAGATACAGGACGGCATATCTTTTCTCCGGCGAATAGCCCGGAGGTAGGTAGACTTGGGCCTTGCGGAGCGTTCCGGTCACGGCCGAGGCATATTCAAAGACTTCTAGCCGGCCGCGCAGTCCCGCACTCGGAAGGTCGCGGTAGCCCGCGGGAGGCTCGGGGAACTGCCGGATATCGTCGGCGGCCAGGGTGATGGGACGCGCGAAGTTGGCCCGGGCGCGATCGGGCGAGGCGTCGGCCGGCTTTTCCTGCGCGGCGACGACGGTCGCGAACAAGCCAAGAAGGAATGGAGGAAGGAATTTCAAAAATGTGATGGTGGCGAGGGCGTCCTCGCCAAAAAAACATTCGCCGACTCACATAGATTTCCGGCGAATTAGATTCCCGGCTTGGCTGGTTTGAGAAAACCATTCACGTCGAGCCAGTGCGTGAAGACCTCGAACCACCAGTAGGTCGTGCGATCGGGATACCCCATGCCGAATCCATGGCCGCCATTCTGGTAGAGGTGAAACTCGACGGGCCGGCCGGCATCGAACCACGACTTTATCAACCCAAACTGGCCGCGGAATAGGAAGTCATCTGAGGCGATGGCCACGAACAGGGGGGGTGCGTCCTTCGGCACATTGACCGGGCCCATGAAGCCGTAAATCGGGGCAATGAAAGCGAATTTCATGGTCTTGGAATTGAGCAAGCAGTGCATCGTCAGCCCGGCCCCGGCCGAAAACCCGACCATGCCGACTCGGTTCGGATTAATATTCCATTCCTTTGCCCGGCTCTGGGTGAGGGCGTAAGCAGCCTCGGCGTCCTGCAACTGGTTGGTCAGATCCGGCAGCGGCGGCCGCGGAGCTTCGGCAGCAGGGGCGCCGGCGGGAACCGGTGCCGGCGGTGCGAATGTCCGGTTCATCGATTCCTTGAGGCCCTCGAGTGTCGGCGGGGTCGGCTGAAGGCGGTACTTGAGCACGAAGGCGGCGATGCCGCGCTCGTTGAGGGCCTTCGCGATTTTCCATCCCTCGTTGTTGATGGAGAGCCAGCGGAAGCCGCCCCCGGGGGCAACGATGACTGCGGTGCCGTTGGCCTTGGCCGGATCCGGCAGAAATGGCGTGAGCGTGGCCGCCGTGACGTTGCGCACCATCGGCTCGCCCCACTGGCGGAACCAGCTCTCCTTTGCCGGCTGGTCCGCGACGCCGCCGGTATTCAATGCAATGGCATTGGGCTCGGCGGGCGCTTCGAGGGGGTAGATTGTGCCGTCCTGCGCCAGGCCCGATGCGGCGAGGGCGAAAGGAATGACGAATCCGACTAGTTTGACTGGGTTCATGAATCGATGGTGGAAGCTCGTTTTGCCGTGAGGCAGACGGGCAGTTGGGGGGTAGCGCCAATGCCGGGATCGGCGATTGGGGTTTGGGGGTCTTCCATTTATACAGGAATGAATTGACGAGGTGACAAGATTATTTCGAAGTCGAAATAAATGCCCCCTATCCAATCCGATCCGACGACGTGCAGTGTCTTGGAAGATCTTCCGTTTTGCCTGGCGAGGGCCACGCTCGGGTTTCGACGCTTCAACGACCTGACGTTGCGTGCAATCGGCCTCGCGTCCTTGCCGCCGGGAGCAGCGAGCATCCTCCATGGATTGCAGGAGGAGCGGAGCTGTACGGTCAATCGCTTGGTCGAAAAGACCCACCTGCCAAATGGAACTTTGACCGGCCTGCTCGATGAGTTGGAGGAAGGCGGATATCTTGCGCGTTTCTCCAATCCCGAGGACGGACGTTCGTGGCTCGTGGGACTGACCCCGCAGGGGCTTCGTCTCTGCAGGAAGCTGCAGAAACGGCATGGCTTGGTGATGGATATTTTTGATGAAACCCTCAGCAACGCCGAACAAGCCGAACTTGTCCGGCTATTGGGCAAGGTCACGCAGTGCATGCGCGCGTACCCCGACAAATCTCCGTCTGCCCAAAGTTATTAGCGAAAATAACCTGATATGGCGTCCCCACCGGGATTCGAACCCGGGTTGACGCAACCGCATTTTTAAGGGGCAACTTCTAACGGATCTTCACTCTGATAGCAGACAGTAGTTGTCTCAGTAAACACTCAAGCTGTTGCCAGCTACACGAGAAACAGGTCCGTGCTTACCGCAAACCTGCTTGAGAGTTTCTTAATATGTTCGGCAGTCAGATTGCGTGCGCCTTTCAAAATACGATAGGCGATTGATCGATCCACGCCGATGATAGTCCCCAGGTCATCAGCCGATAGCCCGTTTTCCTTCAAAAGGAACTTCAGCGACTCTATGCCCTTAACGGGGACAGGCTCGGGAGAGGTCTCGCGCTCATAATCCTCGATTATCTTAGCCATCAGCTCGAGATAGTCATCCTGGTCGCGATTAAGCTTAAATCCCGCGAGTGCGTGAACGATCTCCACGGCATTATCATAGGAGGTTTTATCGTGGATGGGGCGGGGAACAAGAAGGGAGACCAAACCAGTGTAGGTCTTGGGCATGGAAGAGAATGTCAGGGTCGCGGATGTCGGTTTCATAGGGATGATTTCCATTTATTCTTGCTGTACTCTGCATGGGTGAGGAACCGCATGGTGAAGATCTCCTGCCGGTTGTAGTGGATCGCGGTGATGAGTCTAAAATCGTTAGTGATATTGAAGACAGTGACGGTTCGGTTGCTTCTGACAGTCACTTGATCGGCATGTCCGAAGGTTTCACGAGTCTGGGCTAGGTTTTGCCATTTCGAGGCTCGTGTAATTCGGTGCCAATGATCGAGTGATGCCCGGGCTTTGGGATAGGTCCTTTTTGCTTCGTCGAGAAATTTGCGGGTTATGATTCGCATTCCGGCACACATAAGAAGTGACCAAAAAGGCCACAGGTCAAGAAAGAGCTTTCCCATTTTCAAGTTTTGTCTGGTCGGCTCCGCGACTGTTGCCAGCCCGGGAAATGAGAAACCCGCAACTCACTAGGGTTGCGGGTGTTTCTGAGCTGGCGTCCCCACCGGGATTCGAACCCAAGGCGACCGATGAAACTAAGTCGCTAGATGATGCGGACCTTTTTTGAGGACTAGTGAATTGGAACGAGCAATGAGAAGAAGCGAGCGGCGACGAAGGGAAGGCAAAAACAAGAATTCCGACGCCCTTTCGGCAACCTTCGGTCCTGGAAATCCATCCGATTATTGCGGGGTCCAGTTATAAGGCGGCTGGCCAAGCTACCCGCGACGAGGCACGCACCGCCATCTTCCGTTACGTCAAGAGCGCCGGAACTGTACCCGGCTCCATTCGGGACCATAACCAGATTTCATAAGAAGGGACGAAGTAGAACATATGCGGGTTAAACCCCAACGACGGGAATGAGATCACAGTGTAAGGTCGGACAAGGCTGAAATTCAGCGGTAATTGGGAACGTCACGAGGCAAGGGATCTCATCATGAACAACAATCAAACTGATGGATCCGAAACTGGCGCAACCGGTGAACCGGGCAAACGTACAGCGGAATTATGAAAACTCACCATTTCTTTATTGATCTAACTCAACGCCCACCCCGGAGCTTTCGCGTTCGCTTGGGCAACTACGTGGTTTTGGCACGCATGCTCGACAAGGGCCGGGCGACCCTCGCCGGGAAGAATGGCGAATATATTTACAATTCCCCAACCGACCAGCGCCTGGTGCAGTTTCTCGGTTTCGATCCCAAGGCCTTGTTGAAGAAATTGGCAGGCGGCAAGGGTGACGGGGAAATGCTCGAATGGGTTCAGGCCCATTCCAAGACTCCGCGCTCCCCGTGGGAAATCGAGGCCTGGTCCGGTTATATGGACAAACGCGCGCCGGACAGCGATGCCGAGACACTTGCGTTCTTTGCCGAACACCTAGGCCGGCTTTCCAAAACCCGGGAAGACATCAAGACGTTCTTCGAATTCGGCGAACTCGATGACTATGTCAGCTTTGGAGGAAAGGCGTAAGCTTCTCATAATCCCAGATAACGAAGAGCAAAATTATGAGTAATAACCATGTTCAGGTTGTGAAAGGCTTTTTTGCGGCAATGGGTCGCGGCGATAAGAAGGGTCTGCGGGCGCTGTCCGCCGGAGATATTGTGTGGATCATTCCGGGCGTGGACTGGCCGTTGGCCGGCACGTACCGCGGGCACGCGGGATTGGCGGATTTGCTTCAGAAATCCGAGATGCTGGAAACGTCAACAAAGCCCCTCGAATTCGTAGCGCAGGGAGACCGTGTTCTGGTCATAGGCTTCGCCAAGGGGAAAGTCATAGCCACGAATAAGAGGTTCAAGGACGATTGGGTCTTCGCTATTACCGTTCGAAATGGGAAACTGACGAACATCCGGGAGTATATCGACACGCAAGCATTGGCGCGGGCCTCCGAGGCGGATCCTGGCAATGAAGAAATCATTAGGAAACTCTATGCTGTCGGAGAGGGGCCAGGAATGGATGCCAAGAAGTTTGTCTCATTTTTCTCGAAGGAAGGATACATGTGCGACATTCCTTCTGGGACAAAGTTTCGAGGGAAGGCCATTGGCGACTCCATAACCGCCCTTGCACGTGCATTTCCTGATGTCCACCGTAAGTTATTGAGCATCCACGTCACGGAGGACGTCGTCGCCGTCGAGCTTAGAATTCGGGGAACGCATAAGGGTAAACTGGCCCTTGGTTCAAAAACTATAGCTCCCACGGGCAAGGCAATTGATGTCCCGTGTGTCGATATTTTCCGACTCAAGAGTGGAAAGATCATGTCCTTTAACTGCTACAATTTGCCTTCCGTAATGCAGCGGCAACTCGGCCTTGTCAGCCGTTGAGCGGGCCTGGGATGACATCAAAACCCTCTTCGAATGCGGCGAACTCGATGACTATGTCAGCATTGGAGGAAAAGCGTGAATCTCACATTCTCAAAGATAAGGAAGAACAAGAAAACTTATGAGCAGTAACTACGGGAATAGATTGAAGGGAAAGACCGCCGTGATCACCGGCGGCGCCACCGGCATAGGCCTCGCCGCCGCAAAGCGCTTCATCGGCGAGGGCGCCTTCGTCTTCATCTTCGGCCGCCGGCAGAAAGCACTCGACGCCGCTGTGGCCGGCCTCGGGCCCAATGCCCGCGCGGTGAAGGGCTCGGTCTCCGATCTGGCCGACCTCGACCGACTCTACGCGGCAGTGAAGGCCGAGCGCGGAACCCTCGACATCGTCTTCGCCAATGCCGGGGCGGGAAGCCCGCTTGCGCTCGGCAAGATCACCGCCGAGCACATTGACGAAACCTTCGACACCAACGTGAAGGGCACGATCTTCACTGTCCAGAAGGCGCTGCCGCTGATGGGCAAGGGCGGTTCGATCATCCTGACCGGATCGAGCGCCGGCACCACGGGCGCCCCGGCGATGAGCGCCTACAGCGCGAGCAAGGCGGCAGTACGCAACCTCGCGCGGACCTGGGCGGCGGACCTGAAGGGCACCGGCATCCGGGTAAACGTACTGTCGCCCGGGGCGACGGCGACCGAACTCGCGAAGGCGGCGCTAGGCGAGGAGGGCCAGAAGGCCTACGCCGCGATGACTCCGCTCCAGCGCATGGCCGATCCGGCGGAAATCGGAGCAGTGGCCGCCTTTCTTGCGTCGTCGGACAGCAGCTTCATGACCGCCAGTGAGGTGGCCGTCGACGGCGGCCTAGCTCAACTCTGAAGCGCTACGCCCGGCCGGTCACTCCATTCGATATGGGGAGCCCGTGGGGCGTGGTGAACAACGACCAACAAAAAGGGAAAAACATATGAACAACGACAATGGACAAAAATTGGCGGGGAAAATTGCGGTCGTTACAGGCGGAAGCAGCGGGATTGGCCTGGCCACGGCCAAGCGCTTCGTGGAGGAAGGTGCGCATGTCGTGATCACTGGGCGACGAGAGAAGGACCTGAAGGAGGCTGCTGCATTCATCAAGAGAAACGTTACGACGGTCGTGGGCGACGTGTCGCGCTTGGAAGATCTGGACCGGCTCTATGCCATCGTGAAAGAGAAACATGGTCACATCGACATTCTCTTCGCGAACGCGGGCGCGGGTACAATTGCACCGCTCGCGGTGGCCACTGAGGCCCATTTTGACCAGACCTTCGACGTAAACGTGAAGGGAATGTTTTTCACGGTACAGAAGGCCCTTCCCCTCTTCAAAGACGGAGGCTCGATTATCCTGAACTCTTCGGTTTCGAACGTGATGGGGCTCCCAGGGTTTACCGCCTACGCCGCGAGTAAGGCGGCAGTGCGCAACTTCGCGCGTGGCTGGACTATGGAGCTGAAAGACCGCAAAATCCGCGTGAATGCGATGAGCCCCGGAGCAATCGATACCCCGGCCTTAGAGACGACGA
>Ga0265319_1000751_pt1 | contig 21090 bp, 41 predicted proteins | sample 4824metaG_FD_192443 | JGI IMG/M metagenome (GOLD analysis project Ga0265319, IMG submission 192443) | Rhizosphere microbial communities from Carex aquatilis grown in University of Washington, Seatle, WA, United States - 4-8-24 metaG | ecosystem: Host-associated > Plants > Roots > Rhizosphere >...
AGGTCGGTTCAGATGATGATGCGATAACTCACCCGCGGGCAATCCGTGTCATGGCCTTTCGGTAGAAGCGCCTTGAAGTTCATCGTGCGCGTCAGGATCACGTCAACGCAGTTGTTGGGCACCGGGAACATGTCCAGCGCGTTTCCGGGGTCGGTCAGGTTGTGCTGAACAGGGTCGATGAGAATGACCAGATCAATCTTGCGGCCGGCAATGGCGAGCATGGCGGCGAGGTCCAAAAGGAAAACGCCACAGCCCCAGGAGTGGCAAAAGACGATCGTGACTTCTGGGTTGCGCTGGACGATTCGATCAACGACCGGGCCGGTGTTGTCGCGGTACTGGTGATACTCGCGGTGAACAACCGCGTCGTTGGGATATGGACCGCCGATGTCCAAAACGGTCTGCTCGATCCCGCCGACGGTGCTGGCGAGGAAGCCGGATGCGCCGATGACGAATGCACGCTGTTGGATTGTGGGGGTCTGGCTCATGGCTTCTTTCCGATAGGTCCGTAAAACGACTCGCGGCAATAGACCGGCTTGCCCTTGACCATCACCTTTCGCACGATGGATTGATGGAACGATCCGCCATTCCTCAATCGCTCTAAGCCTTCCTTGAGATTGGCGATTGCAGATTTTCCAAATTTGCTCATCACAAACCTCCCATCAGCATCGGCAACGCCGGCATGAACATCGTTGCGAGCGACTTCACACCCGCCATAAACACCGCGTTGGAAATGGCGGAGATCGCCGCCTGATCCGGCACCGACGAAGCGTTGCCGAGCACCATCGTCGTACCATCGCTCAATCGCACGAACGCGAAAGAAGCCTTCTCATCGACCAGCACGCGAATGTGGTTCATGCGAACCACGCTGCCATCGGGCATGACGTGCTCATAGGGCGTTGCTGAGCAGCCGGCGAGCAGGAGGATGAAGGGGAGGAATTTCATTTTAGTCGCGATGGTCCGGCTCGAACGGACGGCCTCTTGTTCCCAAAACAAGCGCTCTGCCTACTGAGCTACATCACGATATTTTTTAACCGGCCAAGGGCGTTGCCGTGTTGATCGCTGTGTCACATGCGGATTCCACCGCCGCCTGTACCGCCGCGAACTGCGCGGGCGGAACAATCCCGCCACTGATTCCATATTGCGATTCGGCGGCCGCGATGATGATGTTGACCAGCGAAGTCGCGACTATCTTGGTGTCGGCGTCAACGTTTGCGGCCGCGATTGCAGCGTCGGCCAGCGTGATCAGGTTGATCGAGCCGCTGGGCAGTGTCGCAACCGCCGATTTCAATTTCGTGGCCGCCAGGATGATTCGCTTGGCCTCAGCCGGCTTGTTGCTGCTGCCGATAATCGCCGCATCCACCCCCACCGTTACAGCAAGATCGAGCTGCGAGACGAGTTGCTGGCTCTGCTGCGTCGTCGGCGCGGTCGCTTGGCAGCCGCTGAGAATCAGCGAAATGACGAATAGAATTGCGGATGGGAGGCGGTAGGTGTTTCGCATAGTTATCTCTATTATCGCGGAAAAATGGGTGGATTTACCCTGTTTTTCGCCTGAAAAAATAAATCTTATTTTTCTCGATTTTGTTCTTGCAATACCCAACGGATGGGTTAAAGTATGTGCATGAACAACACAAACACCAAAGCCGTCAAAAACTGCAAGGAACTGGTTCAGGCCGCCGTTGCCGAACTAAAAGCAAACGGATGGACCGAAGCCGAGATCATACCAAAGCTGAGCTATCTGGCTTCGGAAGCCGTGAAATTCCTTGCCGCCAAGTAACCAGTTAACCAAGAGGAAATTTTATCATGTCAAACACAAACACTATCCAGATCAAAGCCGTCGAATACAGCAACGCCGATGAAGCAATCCAGCACATGGACGCAGCGGGCTGGGGCGAGGCGATCAGCATTGCCGGCAAATACCTGGTCGTCGAACAGGAGGAGGCCGATCGCCTGGCGGCGATGGGGATCGAGTTTGCCTATTTGCACAATTACGAGATGCCGGATGGTGAACATCGAATCATGACCGTTCCGGTGAACTGACCCACGAAGAATTTACAATGAACCAAAAACTATTGAAGCAGGTCATGTCGGAGCTAGGCAAGTCGAAAAGCCCCGCAAAAGCGGCAGCCGCACGGCAGAACGGCAAATTAGGCGGTTGGCCGAAGGGAAAGCCGAGGAAATCACCGGTCAGTCATCGTCCACAAGATCAGCCCCAGCACCGTAGCCAGAGCCAACAAGATCAAGGCGGCGCGTAGTCGTTCGCTCATGAGTGTTCCGCCAGTAAGCCATCGCCACGCCCAGCACATATTCCCATCGACACCTCGGAATGAACACGCCGGCGGCGTTGCAGACGACGGGCAGGCCCATGTCGCGCAAGACTTGGATGTAACCGTAAACAGCCGGAACGCCAACTTCCATGTCGCGGGCGAGGTCTTCCAAGGATGCGCCTACGCCCGAGGCGGGCAACGGGTAGAGCATCAACAGAAGCTCTTTCGGCATGGTGATTTTAGTTCGGATCGTCAACTAAATCGGCTCAACTTCCCGCAGAGATATCGGAGCTTTCAGCCATCGACCGAGCATGAATATCTCAATTATCACGCTGTCATCGCCATCCACCTTGGCGACCTTGGCCTCGAAATCCTTATAGGGCCCGTACAAAACTCGGACGTTGGTTCCGACTGTTTTCCCGTGATGAATTACCGCATTCGGGTCGTTTTCGGTGGCCACGTTGAACTGGTGAAGCTGCCTTGCGAACTCTTGGTTGTCGCGCGGGTAAAGCGCGTCATGGCTTTTTATTCCGCGATGGCCCAGAACGATAATTCTATGCGACGGGTCAGGGAGGCAAACGGGGATATACCCCGGAATTGCAGCAACGATCTTCGGCTTATTGCGGATTTCTTTTTGGACTTTCGGGACGACAGTTCTGAGATATGAGGTTTCCGAAAATCGGATGCGGTTCAGTTCCGCGGCGACGTCAAGCGTAAACGATTCAGACTCGGGACAAAGCGCCACCATCCATGAGCCGGTCCATTCGGTCAGAAGCTCGGCAGAATCCTTTGTAGCCGTCTCTGCAATCATCATCATGAAAATTGCCCAACGAACCGCCCCGCATTGCGGCTGCGGGTTGCACTTTCGAACGTAACTATTGCGTTGAGCGAATTATATAAACCCGACGGGAAGGGAAATCAAGGGGAAAGGCCAAATTCCTTACCAGTCGAACGCAGACGCATTTTGATGCTCAAGGGATATCGTGACAGGGTTTTGGGCCGCTCGCGTGGCTGGCGTTTGCGGGCGTTGGCGGGGATGGGGGTTGGAAAAGAACGCCTTGCCGGCATAACTCGCGAAGGTCAATAATTCAGGTGCATCTGCATTTTTCGGTGATGGCATATGCGCCGGTCATGCCGTTCGAGATTGTCGGGTCGCAAATCGAATCTGAGAATTCCGATCAATTCCTGCAAGGTTATCTGCCGACCGTCCCATCGAATCATGTTGCTCCGCTGTGGATCAGAGCCGTCGTATTCGAGTGTAAACCATCCCCAAAACTTCAACCATATTTCCTGCCCACGGTCGTTAGTGACTCTGAACATACGACGGGTGAGCTTCTTGAAAAATATCTGGTGAATCTGTTTCATCGTGTCGCGCTGAGCGACGGATTGCGAGGCACCGCGCGACTTCTCTTCAATAAACAACACATGATTAACGCGCCTGCTGTCGGCGATGTTGTCGGATGGCTCTTTGTATTGATGCCAAATCCAATCAATGTCCGTGTTACACACACCGGCGTCCCGGCTGTCCAGATCACGGACGGTTCGAGTCCATTCCGCAAATCCGCTCAGGTGTTTTCCGTCGCGGCGAGGAGACGTCAAGCAACCCTCCCGCTCGCGATTTTTGCAGTCGCCTCGTCGATTTCAAATCCCATCCATTTTCGACCGAGCCTTTTTGCCGCCGCGGCCGTCGTGCCGCCGCCCAGAAATGGATCGCAAACGAGATCAGATTGCGCGGTAAGATTTTCTATCCAATATTCAGCCTCTGATTGCGATTGTTGCCAATCGTGATGCGTCTTCTCTTCTCCGCCGCTCATCACGTCGTTGACCATGATGCTGTTGTCATGGCGAGTTCCTTTCACGAACCACAGAACAGCTTTCCATCCAGCATTAATTCCATATTCGCGCATCACCGTTGATCGTCCGGCATGAAGGCAGGCGATCGTCCACCAATATCGAAGATGCGGTCGAAGCGCATCAAGTGCAGCAGGGATTTGTGTTTGACCGACGTAAAGGATCAATGATCCGCCTTCGCACAGTTTCGCCGCGGCGAATTCCCCCAAAGCAGGCAGCATCTTTGATGCTTCGCGGTCATATGGAGGGTCCGTAAAAATCAGGGACACTGAACCATCGGCAATCTCATCTGATCGTTTCCGAAAATCACCGATGATGATTTGATCGGAAATTTTAGGCGCGGCGAGCGCCGCTTCGGCTCGCTTGCTTTCGCGCGATTCTCGGCCCTCTCGCTCTTTCAAGTCTTTGGCGACACGATGAATTGCAATCTCGCCACGCCTGATCCCCTCGACCACTTCCGGCTTGATCTTCCCTTCGCTCGCCGCCTTCAGCACCTTCTTGCCGGCGTCATAGGTCCGCTCTCCCACGCCAGCGGCCTTGGCGGATTCGCGGCGGGTGCTGATTTCTCCTGCCTTCCTTGCCTTCGGAGAACCGCGCCGTTTTTCATCGTGGCAGTTCTTGCATTCTTCAACATTCATTGGCCAGTGATGTTTGCATTTTTTGCAATGCCAGACCTGCCGATCAAATGTCTCGCCGCATTCGCAGACAAAAATCGGTTCTGGCAATTTTGCCATAAGCGATTTATCACTTTTGCGATCGCCGCCAGCCGATTTCTGCTGCGCCTTAGCCTTCCTCGCGACAATCTCCTCGCGTTTGCTGGTCAGCGCGATGCGGTCGATGTCCGAGATGTTTCGGCGTCCTTTTTGGTTGTCGATGATCCAGAGGAGCGCCGCGTCGCGGTCTGGAAGTTCGATGGAGATGACCTTGAACGGAATTTTCAGTCGAGTGCAAATCTCGCTTCTATTATGCCCGTCGATGAGCAGGCCATTCCATGCCACCAACGCATCGCGGCAACCATCGCTTTTCAGTTTTTGTTCAAGTAATTCGCGCTCGCCATTCGCAAGGGGTGGAATGAGATCATGAAATTCTTTGTCGATTTTGAATTCGCTGGATATGCTTGCCATGTCGGAACTCCAATTTAGTTTCGGCCACTCACCCGGACGCACCAACGTCGCGGGTGTTTTTCATTATCCGCAAGGCGACTCGAAACGCAACACGCGATCAAATCGCCTTCCCGTTCAAAATCATCAACTCCCGAACCTCGCCGTTACTCTGCGCCCGGCTCATCCGAACATCCCGATCTGCACGCCATGATTCTGCCGTGACTGCATTTCGATGTATTCCGGATTCAGCTCGCAGAGGATGCAGTCGCGGCCGAGTTCAATCGCGGCGGTGGCGCTGCGACCGCTGCCGCCGAATGGGTCGAGGACGCGGCATGGGACAACGTCGGCTTTGCAATCGCAGCAGGCGCGCCAGCCTTCGATTATTGCCGGCGGATAACTTCCTGTGTCGTAATTTATTTTCTGGCCAACCTGTCCCCGCTCTTCACGGTGCTCAATGGTGGACCAACTGCCCGCTGGCGTCTTGCTCACTATCCGCGCCCAGGGCGTCCCGCACTTCGAGCAACATCCCTTCGCCGAAGTCGCCGCCGAAATAATCCTTCGTGGGATCTCGCTTGGGAACGCGGCGTAATGCTGCTCGCGCGCGAGCGGCTCTGGCCCGATCGTCCAAACGTTGCGGAGGTTTGCCGTGATTCCGGAAAACTCATGATCGTGGGCGACTGCGAATTGTTCTCCGTCATCATCGAGAATGCGCGAATATTGATTACGGCTGATCGTCGCTTGTGATGCAGGTTGCCGAACCGCGTACGAGTCACAAAAGTAATTCATGCCTTTTGAAAACATGAAGATATATTCCCAAGAATTCGTGCAACGCCATGAACCTTTGCGGAGAATGAGGCCATCGTTGCTGCGGCATTTTTCGCAGCCGGGGCAATCGGCATAGTCGGCTTTGATTGCGTTTGTGATTCGTCCGCTATTATCGCGCCTACCGTCCATCTGCGCGTATTTCTGTTTTTCGCCTCGTGGCTGCGCCTTTGTTTTTATCCGGCACCTCTCCCATCTCCATCCATCAAGGCTCGCTGGCATCGGCGCTGGCTTGTGCCACACAATTGTATTGCGATGAACCCAGCCGCGCGATTGCATGGCTTGGACGAAAAGGAAGGGGATGCCGACGAGGTTGCCGGCGGATATGCCGTCTGGAATTATGCCGCCAGACTCCTGCTGGACGGATTGATTTCGTCGGCCAGCCCGCGCGGCTCCCTGCTCAACATTCGTATGTCCGCCCGAGCTTGAGTAAGTATCCCCGAGATTCACCCATGCCGTTCCATCCTCGCGCGTCACGCGATAGACCTGATCGTAGACCGCCATCAGATTCGCGATGAACTCCTGCGGTGTTTTCTCGGAGCCGATTTCAAGCGGCTTGAGTGCGTGATCCTTCGGAAGATATGATCTTAAATTCCAGAACTCAGTACGGCGGGCTTGAGATGCTTGCATGCACCGAGCCCGCCGCGATTCCTTTCAGGGTTTCTCTTGAATCACCTTGAATGCGCGTGATCATTTGAATTATTCGCCTTTCAATTTAAGAAGATGGTCATTAAGAATCTGAAACAGCCTCTTTTGATGTTTCCGTTCTTTTCCCTGAATCGCCAAGTGGCATTTCTTGCATAACAAAATGACATTGTTCGGGTCCATAATCAAAAGAGGCGCTTCGGCCACAGTTATGATATGGTGAATTTCTCGCTTATGCGTGCTTCCGCAAATCAGGCATGTCACATCACGGCGAAAAATGGATAGGGCGAACTGCCCCCATTCGCGCCTTGAATAAATGAATTGACGATAGGGCGTTTGACCACCCTTCCATCCGTGATGTCTGCTGCCCCGTCTTCCGAACATGGGATTCTTATCTCCTAGAAGTCCCCATTTTTTTATCTTTCTGTTTTCCGCCGTATTTCGTGTTTGAATTCCATGCTTCTTTATCCAAAACAAAATCGCTGTGGCGCCAATACCGAATTCAATCCCTATATCCGCCGCGCTTTTTTTCTTATTGACGTATTCGTTTTCCAGCCATGCCTTTTCCCAAAATGGCTTCTTCTCTCTCCAGTGCTGGCCCTTTTTGAATTCGGTGGATGGGTGCGAACGATACCCTGCCTTGAATCTTCCGAGTCGTGTCCGCATTTCTATTTGTATATATCAATACGGCGGTATTGTCAATATGGCGGAAGCTCTTTCAGCGTCTCGCGCGAGTCGCCTTGAATTCTTGTGATGCTCATGGCTGATCCTTCCGCTCAAACTCATCCCGGTGAATCTCGTGCAGCCCGCTCGCGTGCTCCACCGGCCCGACAATCTGAGCCAGGATGTACGCCGCGCTCCGCGTCGGGTGAACGCGCTGCATGAGCGCCAGGAATTCCGGCGATAGGGAAATCTCGATCACGCCAACATCGTCGGCTGGCTCGACGCAGGGGAGTTTCTTTTGGAGTTTGAAGAAGATGCGATGGGTGGTCATGCCGGCACCTCTTTCGCCTTGTCCAGTTTCCGAGAAATCCATTTGCCATCAACCAACATCCATGCCCAGTTTGCAATCTGCTCTTTCGTCGATATCGAATACGATCGGTCGCACCGCGTGCAAAATAAATGTCCGTCGCGTTTGTACACAAGCGGCTTGCGACCGCAACATCTGCCTTTGTCGTCCAGGCTCATGCCAATTTCCTTTCCAGCCCAAGTTCGTCAATCATCCGGTCGGCCTGAAGCATAATTCCCAGTTTCTTCCGGCCGTCGTCGCCAATCTCTCGCATCAGCCAATGCCAGTAGATGTTCGCCTCTTGCGTCCGCCGGCGGCGTTGCCGAAGTCGCCAGCGTTTCATGCGGCGGTTCAAGGTTCGGGACATTATTCACCATCCTTCACGGGATGGCCCAGGCACCCCTCTTGGTAATCAAAATTATCGCATTCTCCCAGCGGAATTACTTTCCGACCCATCGCAATCTGATCGAGAATGAACTGCATGGCTTCCCCGCGACTCAACTCAGTTCCATCATCCTTCGTAAATCCGTAAAATACGCGGTTCCTGATGGCGCCACGCAAATCCATGCACATGTGTTTCATCGTGGTCATTTCGCACTTCCTTTCATCCATTCGCAGATTTTACTTTTGAGCAGCCGCGACTTACGCGGGTCGCCCTTGAGCATCGTTGCCATGTTCGGGTTGCGTTTGCGGACTTCTTCGGCGGCGATGGCGAGTTCGTCATCTGCGAGGTCGGCGATCAGTGCGTCGATCTTTGATTGCTCGGCGTCGATGCGGGATTTGTCCCACTTGTTCTGCGTTGTGCGGTCTAGGGTCATTTTAATCCCATTGCTAAAACTGTGAACTCGTCGCTGAGGTATGACATCGTCGGTCCATGATAATCGCGGCTCCATCTTTCCGACTTGCATTCGACGGCGCACATTTTCTTTTCTTGAAAAACCTCTAGGCGGATCAAGTAATGCGAGCCGAAGTGCATTTCTGGCACAGGCTGCCCGAAAGGGATCATCTGGCGGATAATCGGAGAATATTCTGCCGCGCGAAGATTGACGCCGGCGTAATAGAGTTCCTGCAATGATGGAAGCTGGCCGCTCTCGGAGAATATCGGCGCGCTCATTTTCTTCAAAAACTCGATGCAATTGTCGATCTGAAAGCGAATATCTGCGCCGCGCAGGCAAACGATTTGATCCACTTCCCCACTCTTGAAAAGCTCGATGTCGCGCGCCATGTCTTCGCGATAATCGTGAAATTCTTTTCCATCGCATTCGATCACGATGTTGCAGTTCTTGCATCGGAAATAAAAATCGACGCGCCTTTTCCTTATCGCGAATTGAGCAAGCCCATCCACTCCGATTCCGACCAATGGAGATATTCTAGTGAGGAAAATAGCTTCGATCGGAGATTCGCATTGCTTCAAATTCATTTGGCACCTCTCAGGCTCTTCCAATCACAATTCAATATCGCGCCGCCTTCGCTAATCCGCGAGAGGATGGCGGCGCTGAAATACGTGCTCAATTCTTCCGGCCGCTTGTTGGTTATGATCACTGTGGCCTTCATGTTCCCATATCGCGCGTCGATTAAGCCGCGAAGCACATTATCTTCCCATGCCGATCCGCTGCGGACCTCTATTTCGTCCAGAGCCAGCAATTCGTATCGACGAAATTTACGCTCAAGTTCTTCGACGGTTTTACCCGGCGCGCCGAATGTACTCTTAACCATCGTGAAAAAATCCAGAGCCCGGCAGTAAAACGCTGACCTCCCGTTGAAGCAAAATTCATTCACGAGCGCGGAAGCCAAATGCGTCTTACCCGGCCCGTTTCCGCCGCGAAGGATGATCGTTGACGGAAGTGCGAGCAGTGACCGAAGCTCGTTAAGAACCGATGCGTAGATTTTCATTTCATCTGCGGACAGTTTTGAGGCCGGTAATTCGATGTCATCCATTCGAGCTGTCTTGTATTTCTCGAATACGCCAGAATCCCGGATGAGCATGTCTGCCATGAGCCGGCGGTCACGGTCGGATTGCTTTCGCGATAGCTCGTCCAGCTCGCGCTGGCGCTCCGGGGTGAACCGACCCGACTTCCGCAGGAGCATCTCGACTTCTTTTGCAGATTCACCGAGTAACTGCGGACCCGACTTGTCGGATGTTGATTGCTGGGCCATTTAATTCTCCGTTTGGATTTTTTTGGTTTCCATTTCCCTTTGGTTCGAAAATACCCTGCCACCCGTTGGCGATGCTGGCCCTGATAGCCGAAATAGCGCGATCGGCCCCCCATTTCTCTAGCTTTGCGATCAACTGCATCGCACTGGTCGGACGCAGAGGCTTTTTAATCTCTCGCCGATGCTGAATCAGGAGTTTCCAGCATTCTCGGAATTCGGGAGTCCTCAAGGATTCCGGGAGTTCGATATTTTCGACAATGTTTTTGACCGGAGCGGCGGCAGCCGCGCTCTTTTCTTGATTCTTATCTGTCTCTGTCTCTGTCTCTGTCTCTGTCTCTGTCTCTGTCTCTGTCTCTCCTTGGGCTAACGCGGGCTTATGAGAGCTAACGCGGTTTACAGTGTTTACACTGTTCTTATTCTTGCTCCTGTAATTGTGCATGTATTCCCGCATGTATTCGCGTCGTGATTGGTCATCCCGGCGATTGCGATATGATTCGTAGTTGATAATCAAGAAACCATGCGGAACGCGGGTGACTCTCCTCCCTTCATTCTCGGGGAAATCCAGCATATCACCCGAATGCTTGTCTGGGGATTCTAAGACTCGCAACGCCTTTTCTACCTCAATAACCGATAAATTTGATATGCGAGCGAGCCCCGCTACCGATGATTCAACGAATCCGACAGAATCGGCTTTTGCCAGCATTGAGACGAAAAGAATCCTGACATCCTTTTCCTCGCCCCAAAGACTCGATTCTGTGATTGAAGAGAAGAGCTTTGCATATGCCATGTAAATAATGTAAACATATGTAAATGAGAATGCAAGGCGAATCCCATCGCGCAATCGCGTACCGCAAATTTCTCCAGAGCAAGTTTTGGAAATCGCTGGCGGCCGAGGCCAAAAATGGAAAGACATGCGCGAAGTGTAGTTCCTCCGAGCGACTACAAGCCCACCATCGTTTTTACAGGTCAAATTGGTATGACACAACCATAGACGACCTTGTCGTTTTATGCAGGAGATGCCACGCCGCAGAGCATGGATTATGTTATGTCCATCGCGACCGAATTACCGTTTTTCCCTACACTGGGGATCTTCGGAGGGACAAGATTTTTCGTGCTTGCCATTTGATTCATCAAAACTTTCTCATTAGAGGCTTCAGCCTCTTGCATCGCCATAAAAAATTCATCAGGCTCGTCAAAGAATCTGAATATGCCAGTGAGCCACCGATCCAGTTTCAACTCTCTCTTCTTTCAAGGGCAATGCCATGATCAGCGCCTCCGCCGAACTCTCCCTCATCAAACAAATCCAGGCCGGCGACGAATCCGCCTTCACCAAGCTGCTCAAAGCCCACGAGCATTTCCTCTGGCGGCTCGCCCGCGCCTACACCTACCGCGGCAATTCCGGCCGCCCCGGTTTGGAGTTCGACGACGCGATGCAAATTGTGGCGCTCGCGGCCCACAAGGCGTTGCGGAAATTCGACGCCGGCGCCGGTTTCCGCTTCCTGACTTTCATGACGCGACAAGCGAAGTGGGACTTGTCGCACGCCCGAATCAACAACTCGCTCATCCGTGTTCGCGCGATGGACAGCGAAGCTACAAGAGCGGACGCCGCGAAGATCAAGACGCCGAAGTCACTCGACGCGCCGCTGCCGGGATTTTCCGAACTCACGCTCGGCGCGACGTTCTCGGATGACACGAACGTGATTTCCGACGTGGTCCGCCGCGAGCAGGTCGAGATGATTCTTGCGTCGATCAAGCGGCTGCCGCAGAAGTGGCAATACATCCTGCGATGCCGGCTGGACGGACAGACGTTTCAGGAGATTTCCGGGGTGCTCGGGGTGACGAAAGAGCGGGTTCGGCAGATCGAGAAGGAGGCGAAGGGGAGGATTGCGGAGTTGTGCGGCAATGCAAGCGCAAAATAAAGTTGAAGTGAAAAATGGAGTCGTCAGGAATCGGACCTGATTAGATCGGTTGCAGGCCGATCGGCGCGCCATGCGCGACCCCTTGGTACGGCGGGAGGGACGCCACACCCTCACCCCGGGAGCTACCCGGTAAATCTGCGGATTCTTAATTTAACCGCCGTCAACTGATTCATATCCCCGCGCCGCCGCGATTGCAAGATTATTCCTGCTCAAACCGATCCGGCCTCTCCGTCGTCTCCAGTTCATCACCATCGTCATCTTCGCTCGGTTCGCTCAGCACCAGCAGCACGCGGGCGGCGATGGTGTCCCATGCGGCGGACGGGTAGCGGTCGGTCAGTTTGGCCACCATAAGGTCATGCAGTGTAGTCATGCTGTTGATATCGGGCGACGAAACGGGCAACTTTAATTTATTTTTCCGAACCAGCTCTACTTGACATTTATTATCATAGTATAATATTCTCATATACATGCCAATCGTAACCACTACTGCACTTCAATGTTCTCGCTGCGGACACAGATGGTCCCCGCGATCTGGGCGGGACGTGAAGCTGGTCCGAAGATGCCCGCGATGCCAATCGCCGAAATGGAACGATAGGGTCAAAGGAGGCGTACGATGAACAGTGCGGAGATAGACAAATTCAAAAATATTTCCGGAGTGTACATCATTCGGAACGCCGTTAACGGCAAGAGGTATATTGGATCAAGCGGCAACATCTCCAAAAGAATAAAACGGCATTTGTATGACTTAGCCAATAGAAAGCACATTTCCAAGTCAATGCAAATCGACTGGGATGAGCACGGCCGAGACGCTTTCGATATCGAGGAAGTGCGGCAGACGAGGTGCCGTCTAAAAGTCGAGAAGGAATACCAGATAAGATTGCGCCCCGAATATTGTAAGTTTCCTGGGCCTCCCGGAATTTCAATTTGCCTTCGACTTCCATTTGCCGTGACGGAAAAAATTCGCGCAACCAAAGATTCTCTTTCAACTGTTGCGGAAAGATCGCTTGCAAGATATTTCTCTATGACACCATCCATGCGATACGAGTTGCTTCACGAAAATATTTCTGGATGGAATCTGCATTTGCGCAATTCGTCCGGGAATAATGTTTCTAAATCCGCCGCAACGATTGTGGACAAAAGGCATTACAAGAATCCGAAATACAAAGGCCGAAAACCGCTTCCCGCCAGCCAGCGGCGAGTGCCTTGCTGCATTAGAGTTCCTGTAGCGGCAATGACGAAAATTAAGACCATTGAGCAGTTGCCCACGAAGGTGATCGAAGATGCGCTTGCCTTGTCAGGATATGGCGAGTGAGAACTGCACGAAGAAGGAATTATTCCATGAAACCGATTAAACGAGCATCAAAACCAAAGATGGGCCGCAGACCATTGCCGCCGGGTCAAGAGCGTGTGACCCGCTGCCTGCGCCTCCCGGCCCGGATGGATAAAAAAATCGTCGCGGTGGGAAAATCAAAAGGGCAGACCCCGTCAAAAGTTATCGAAAACGGCCTTATTCTGGCTGGTTTTGGCGAATAAATAATTATTGCAAAATATGTATTTTCTTATTGCATTATGTCTATACTATGATAATATCCCTCCATCGAAGTCAATTACGACTCGATAGCACCCCGCAAGGGGAAGTCGCCGCCGGACAGCAGGCGGAGTGAAAAAGGAGAACGAACATGGATCTCACGAACGAACAAAAAACAGCCTTACGCAAATTCGCGGCGCAGCAGGGCCGACAGTGGAAAGCCTGCCTGCGTGATATGTGGATGAGTGGAAATTATTGGGGCACCGACACAGATTCGTCCACCTTGCAGCAGCTTCGCAATTCAGCCTCATTCGGTCCGCGTGGTCTGATCAAAGTTCGGCCTGCTGATTACGCGGAATCGGTTGCGGTTTTGATTTAGTTTTCCTCCTTTCCCGGCGTTCGGTCCCACCCACGGCCGAGCGCCGGGACACTGAGGGGCATGGAAGGAATGGAACATGACATGGATTAAAGACGACAACGGAAATCGAGCATCCATCGAGCGATGGGGCACCGAGGAAAAAGCGAAAGAGTCGCTTAAGACTTTAACGCGCTGCTCGGACTGCTCGGACTGCTCGGACTGCTCGCGCTGCTCGGACTGCTCGGACTGCTCGGGCTGCTCGCGCTGCTCGGACTGCTCGCGCTGCTCGCGCTGCTCGCGCTGCTCGCGCTGCTCGGACTGCTCGGGCTGCTCGGACTGCTCGGACTGCTCGGACTGCTCGGACTGCTCGCGCTGCTCGGGCTGCTCGGACTGCTCGGACTGCTCGGACTGCTCGGACTGCTCGGACTGCTCGCGCTGCTCGCGCTGCTCGCGCTGCTCGCGCTGCTCGGGCTGCTCGGGCTGCTCGGGCTGCTCGGACTGCTCGGATTGCTCGGACTGCTCGGACTGCTCGCGCTGCTCGGGCTGCTCGGGCTGCTCGGACTGCTCGGACTGCTCGGACTGCTCGGACTGCTCGCGCTGCTCGGGCTGCTCGGACATGTCACCTCAAAAAACCGTTATGGAAATCCCGGTCATCCCCAACATTCATCAGCGCATCTACGAAGCCGTAAACCGTCCCGGCAACACACTGGACATGTCTGATTGGCACAAATGCGAAACCACACATTGCCGCGCTGGCTGGGTTGTACACGAGGCCGGTCCTGCGGGCTATGCGTTGGAAAAACAGACGAGCGCCTTATTTGCCGCTCAGCAAATTTACAAAGCCAGCGGCTACGAGATTTCTCCCGTCCGGTTTTTCGATTCGAGCGTAGACGCGATGTCCGACATGAAGCGATTGGCCGAGCAAGAGTCCGCCGCATCGAAATAACCGCGCCATTTTCCGTCGCCGCGTCCGAATTTCTCGGCGCGGCGGCGGATGCTTAGGAAGGAATGGAATGTCGAAATATCAGAATCGTACACAGGGGCCGCTTAAGGTTGAGCTGCGAAGCCCGGATAAGTATTACCCAGCCAGAGACTTTAAATTCATGGTGCGCAAGGACGCTGCATACACGGCGCTCGTTTGCACAGAGGCCGATGCAATTCTGTACGCGGCAGCGCCGGACCTACTAGAAGCCTTGAAAAAGGTAGTCTCCGTCGCAGACCGAAAAACAGTTGAGTTTGATTTAGCTCATGCCGCAATTTCCAAAGCCGAGGGCCGCTGAAATGTCCGACTACAACCACCGTGGCCAGCTTGCCTCCGACGTTGAAATCGACCGCGAGATTGCGGCCGAGAACGCCCGGCGCATCCAGCGCGAAAACGATGCGCTGCCGAAGATGCCAACGCTGAGGCGTATCGACACTCAAGTGCGTCCCGTCACGGTGACACCGACGCGGTATACGTGCCACTTCGTTTGCAGTTCGTGCCGGTCGGATAAGGGTTATGCCGGGCCGTGCAAAATCTGCGGGACGCGGACGACGTTTATCGAGCATCGGCCCGAACCGAACCCGGATTATGTTGAGCAGGGGATTTAACAGGAGAAGGCAATGGGCGATTACGCGAAGAAACCGAAGAATTACAAACGCGGGCGATGCTTGGAGGCTTCTGGTGGCGGGAATACGGTCGCTACCGAACGATGCGCAAAATCGTTCCCTTGCCTGATGGATATTATGGTGCTTGCCGGGCTTGAGCAGCCGTGCGGGGCGTGCTCTCCGTGCGTTCAGGGGATGCGCGATCTTCACGGATGGGAGCGGCATCCGGCAGAGCATGGCATCTACTACACGTCGAAACTCCTAACCAGAGATCAACAGCAGACAATCAGCCACCGCATCGGTCAGGCCGACATTCGCAACTGGATCAATAATGATCCGCCGGCGGAATTGCCATTCACTGACATTAAGCAGCAAATCGCTCAGCTTGAGACCGCTGGCTGGGTCGCTATCAGACGAACAATCTGGCGGTCGCCAGCCGGAACGCTGCATATCGGGCCACACGGCGCATGGAAGATTATGAAGGCGCAGGCGGAAGCAGGTGGACAGTGAGCATCGAACATCAACCCGGCGAATCAAACTGGGATTACTGCAACCGATTCGCCAAGCAACTCGACAAAGACAAGTTGATCCACGATCTGATAGGCCAGATCGACAAGATGCGATTACGTTCTGGAATATGGCGCGGCTATCCCCTCTGGTCGCTCATCGGCGACGCCACAACTCACGGAAGTGGATTTAGCGGCGAGATAGAGCGGGTTTACTACATCGAATACAAGGAGAAACAATGACATCCACCCCCAAAACCATCGACGCCCTGATACGCAAATGGCAAGCCGACCCGACGCGCCCGGCGATGCTGAGCGACCTCAACGACTATCACCTGGCCGTGACGTGCCCGGCCGGGCTGCCGGCGGAGGAATTCGCGAAGTATGAGATACGGGACTGGACGGAGGGAAGGGTAGAACTCGTATGCGAGTGTGGAGAAGTATGGGGAGGTGGTTGCATTGAAACCGGTAAGTGCGGATATGGTGGGGGTTGCGGCAAGCGTTGGTGGCTCAAAGGCCAGCATCCTAGCAACATTCGCAGGCAAGTGGATGGTTATTGGGAGCGAGTTCCGGAATCTCCCCAACCCGCCGAGACGCCAAAGGCCAGGGAAGCAGTCGCGACGGATGTGGAAGAGCTTCAGGGGCAGATAGAGAAAATGTCTGGACTGAACGCCGCATTATTTCACAGAGCAGCCTTGGCAACGACCATCGCTGAAAATGTTGCTGCTTTAGATTTTGACGCAACTCTAATCGACTCCCCCATGTTGCTAGCCGTCAAGAATCTCCGTACAGATCGCGATCGTCTACAGAAAGAACTCGGCGAGGCGAAGGACGAGATGGCGAAGACGGCGAATCTATGGCATGAGGATATGCAAAAGCTCAGTGAGTACGAGCGCAAACTCGCCGACGCCCTGAACAGGATCGAAACCGACGAAAAGCTCGTCGCGGACAATCTTCGCCTGCGGAATGAACTAGAGGCACTCCGCCAGCAACCGCAGGTGAGCAAGTCGGACGAGGAAGCGGCCAACATAGCCGCCTCGGGCTTTGTCGCTCGCAGCGTAAATATATGCTGGACGAAATATGATACTTACAACAAGGGCTTCCTCGGCGCCTGCCAGCACAAAGACGCCCAGCTGCCCGCGTTGCTCGCCGCGGCGAGGATCGAAGGTGCGAAGGCAGTGGTTAATACCTATCAATACGGGCCTTGCAGACTGACGCTTAGCAAGGTTTTATCCGACTACATCGCCGAGCAGGAGAAACAATGTCCGCCAAAGTAAATATAGAAAGGACGAGAATGAGTGAATCCACAGGAAAAAACATGGTAGCCGCCGAGATTATGGAGATCATGAAGGTATACCACGAACAAGAAGCGGAAGGGATGGTTGACACTCCGGGAGGACTGGAGCACATGGGGGACGTATGGTCTTTGCTGGAAAGGTGGGAGGGATACATCAAGTCCGATGATGGGTCGGATTGAACTGAACAACTTGAACGGAGTATACATATGTTGGTTTTACAAGCTATGCTCGGACACTACAACGATGATGTCATCATCGAAGTCCCGCCCAGCGACAAACCCCAGAAGATCATCGTGAGCCTATGCCAGATCAGGGGTGAGAAAATCCGCTGGGGGTTTGAAGCGGCAAAGGAAGTTGACATCGCGCGGCGGCAGGTGGTGCTAGATCGATTGAACAACCCGTCGGCCAAGTCGCCGGCATAACAATGAAAGGATTGGAACATGGAAAAGCCGAGAACTGCAGACGGGTATCCCATCAAGCCGCTGATGATTGTATGGGATGTAAGAACATGCGATGGCGGGGAATCGTGGTATACCGAGAAGAGCCAAGTTTCATCCGTTGACGGAATGCTGGTAAAACTTGTCGGGAAGAAATTCATGATTCATGTCGGGGCTGGCGACAACCGACTTTACCACAGGATGAAAAATGCGAAAATTGGCGCAAGATCAAGAGAACTTCAGCACAAGACCTCCTCTGCGGGACTCAGTTTCAGGCCTAGTGAATTATGACCATCCCGCACAACCAGCCTTGCCAGGCCCGCGCCAAAGGCTGCCAAGGCCTGGCCGTTGAAAAACATCACAAGCTCAAGCGCCGGTTCCGGGATGAGTCGCCGGAGAATTTCCTGTACGTATGCAGCCGGTGCCATAATTTTATCGAGACTCACCCCAAAGAGGCGTATGAGCGCGGGTGGTCGATACGCGGGAATGCGCTGCCACGATTGAAGGACAGATGATCATCATCGACGAAATCATCAATATGTCCGAGGCTGGGTCGAAGCGACAGGTCATGTCCAGGATCGCGCCGTTGCAGGGCTTGCATGAGGTGATGATCAAGCCAGTGCGCGGGACGCGAAGGCAGCAGGCGAACCGCTTCTGGTGGGGTGTAGTGGTCCAGTCGCTTTACGATTTCCTTCGCGCCCAAGGGCAGATTGTGAGCCGCGAAGAATGCCACACGATGTTGAAACTTCGCTGCGCCCCGAAAGAGATATTTGACCCGCGTACCGGAGAACTGATAGCGACCGTGCCGAGCGAATCGCGAACCATGAGCATCCCGGAATTCTCGCAAATGATCACGATGGCCAAACAGTACCTTGAGGACATGTTTGGGATTGTGCTGCCAGAACTGGACAACTTTCAGGAGAAACCATGAACGACGACGATCTATCCCTAGCAATCACTAAAGTAGAAACCGGCATCAACACCGACTACATCGCCGAACTCTACGGCAAAATAACATGGATGATCAAACGCGGCCAGGAGCTTAAGGGCGAGCTTGAGGCGCGCATGGAGCAGATCATCAATGAGACCGGCCAGCCGATCGAATGGGTGATTGACGATGAGGGGCACAAGATGTGTTTTTGGAATGGCCACGACAAAAGCGTCAAGTGCATCGACGTTGGCAAGGCGTTGGAATTTCTGATGGGCCTGAGCATGGACGATGCGCAAGCGTGCCTGTCAGCCAACGCTTTCAAACATGGAAGTTTCCGCAAGCTGATGAAGCAACTTGGCCGCGAGGCGGAGTTCGATCAGTTTTTCAAAACAGTGGTCAAGGATAAGCTGGAAAGCGGAGAGGAACTGCCGAAAAAATTACAGAATTTGAATACTCGATTTATTACTTGACTATTCTGACCCAAGCGGTTAGCCTTCACGCCATGCCAAGTAAATTATCAACCGCAGCCGCCGAGTTGGGGCGTAAGGGCGGGCAATCGAAGTCACTCAGGAAACAACTCGCATCCCGGCGTAACGGGAAAAAGGCCGCACAACAATCTAAACGGCGGAAGCCGTAGGAGCACGTAATGACACAAGTTGCACAACCACCGAAAGCCAAGGGGAAACGCAGACGCATGCTGACCGGGGTTTACCCGGCCTTGTGGTGCTGGCTGTCCACACCAGACACAAAGTTTAACGCTGACGGCGAGTATCGCGTTGACCTCGTGATGACCAAAGAAGAAGCCACCGCATTGGTTGCGCGATGCAAGGAAGAAATCACTTTGCAGGCTACCGAAGTGCGCAAGCAGGACAACGGAAAAGCTGCCGCATGGAAGACAGCGCTCCCTATCAAACTCTATGAAGGCGACGACGAAGAATTGCGGGGGAAGTATCTCGTCAACTTCAAACAAAAGATAAAAAAGGATTTTGACTTCCACGTTGACCTTTACGATGCGCGAAAGCAGGAGATCAAAGCAGGGTCGATCAGGATCGGCAACGGGAGCAAAATCAACGTCTGCTTCAACATCCGCGTTGTCGCCGATAACATTAACAGGGCGGTTCGAGTCCTCTTTCATCCCATCGCGGCCCAAATCGTCGATTTAGTCAAATGGGAATCCAATTACGGGTTTGACGAGGTCGATGGATTCACAACCCAGCCCAGCGGCGATGCCAGCTACGGAGAGGTACCCGATTTCATCGACACCCCTTCGATGGCTTCCGAGCTTCGGGACCGATCCAAGGCCAACCAGGCGGCCGCCACGGCGGCGTTCAACAATCTCCCGGCCGTTGACGAGGAAACCAAAAGGACGCTGGACGAACTTGGAATTTAACCCCGGCTCCGCGCCTCGGGCCGTGCCCGCTGACGGCCTGAGGCTCTTGGAGATTGGCATGCACGACGAATCAGAACTCGACAGCGAAGAAAGCCGGTATGAGCAGAGCTTTAATCGCTACCGCTCACGGCTCCGGCGAGAGATGAATAACGAACCAACTGAAGCGGCGCTGCCCAGCCCGCGTCAGGCCCCGGTGACAGCCGAGGCGAAACATGTTCTGTCGCGGGCTGGGTAGCCCGTTCCCCTCCCGTTCGCCACGGACTGCATGAGGCGAAGGCGAGCGGCGGGGGATTTTAAGCGAGGTCAGCATGTGCGATTCCATCGAAGGCTACTGCGATATTTACGAGAACAGCCGAATCAAGGCACGCAAGCCCCGCAAATGCGATGCGTGCGACGAGGTGATCGCCAAGGGCCATTTCTACCATCGGGAAACGATGTTGTTCGACAGCCAATGGGAGAACACGAATCGCTGCCTGCGGTGCGAAGCCATATATCAACACCTGTCCATAAAGATGAGCAAGGAAGACATGGCACCACGCCCGGCACTGGACTGCGGGGAGGTCTACCAAGACCCGCCGGAGTCGATCGCGCGACTGGCGTTTATTACAGCCGATGAGGCTCAGGTTGAGTTTGCGAAATAAGGATTCGGCATCATGTCTAGAGAGATGTATCAGGCTTACCCGTTGACGTGGCCGCCGCACCGGCCACGAACTAAGTATCGCAAGCGGGCAGCATTCCATCGCAAGATCGAACGGCGCAGCGAGAGCAGCGGTTCGCTCTATTACGACACGGCATCCCTGACAGTTGAAGACGCTCAGAGCAGAACCCGAAAGCAACTGACGATGCTCGGAGCCTCAAACGTCGTTATCAGCAGCAACTTGAGGCTTCGCCAAGACGGGCTGCCATACAGCCAGCAACGGCAACCGGATGATCCGGGAATCGCAGTGTACTTCCAGCTTAAGAAGCAACCGCACTGCCTGAGTTGTGATACGTGGGACCGCGCTGCCGACAACTTGGCCGCAGTCGCGAAGTACGTCGAGGCGATGCGCGGACAAATCCGCTGGGGCGTCGGTGACATTGCCGCGATGTTCGCTGGATTCAAGGCGTTGCCCGGCGCGATCATCACCCCGCAGGCGATGACGGTAGAGGAGGCCGCAGAGTTCCTTGGCGGGTCAAATCATCCAAGCGTGGCAACGGTTCTTATGCGAGACGCTGAAACGTTCAAGGAAACATACCGCAGTCGCGCCAAGGAGCTTCACCCGGATGCCAACGGTGGACAAACGCATCC
>Ga0265319_1000753_pt1 | contig 21083 bp, 18 predicted proteins | sample 4824metaG_FD_192443 | JGI IMG/M metagenome (GOLD analysis project Ga0265319, IMG submission 192443) | Rhizosphere microbial communities from Carex aquatilis grown in University of Washington, Seatle, WA, United States - 4-8-24 metaG | ecosystem: Host-associated > Plants > Roots > Rhizosphere >...
GAAGGTAGGCGGCGAGAACGTCTACCCCAGGGATGTGGAGGAAGTGCTCTTTCAAAACGAAAAGGTGCTGGACTGCGTGGCGGCGGGCGTGCCGGATGAAAAGCTGGGCGACAAGATCAAGGCCTATATCGTCCTGAAACCAGGATGTTTGTCCACCCCGGCGGAGATCATCGAGTTCTGCAAGGGAAAACTAGCCAAGTATAAGGTGCCCAAGGAAGTGGAGTTTAGGGAATCCCTGCCCAAGAACATGGTGGGGAAGATGCTGAGAAGGCTTCTGGTGGAAGAAGAAAAAGCGAAGCTGAAGAAAAACTAATCCGCCAAAAATGAACAGGGATTAACGCGGATAAAGGCGCGGCGAAAGGGATTTTTGTTCGTTTTGTTAGCCATCCGTGGTTATTCCTGTTCATTGGTGGCTAAAATGGGTGTTGGTTTGCCCCGCGGTGAAAATTCTGGAGGTGGTTTATGAAAGAAGTGGTCATTGTGGACGGGGCCAGGACCCCCATCGGCAACATGGGCGGGGCCTTGAAGGACGTGACGGCGCAGGACATGGCCGCCACGGTCATGAAAGAACTCATCAAACGAAATAACCTAAAGCCCGCCGACGTGGAAGAGGTCATCCTGGGCTGTGTGGGCCAGTTTTCCGACGCGCCCAACGTGGCCAGGGTGGCGGCCCTTTTGGCGGGGCTTCCTAAAGAAGTGACGGGCTATACGGTCCAGCGCAATTGCTCCTCGGGCATGCAAGCCCTGGTCAACGCCTACCAGAACATCCAATGCGGCGACGCGGATATTCACTTAGCGGGCGGTACCGAATCCATGAGCCAGGCCCCCTATGTGAGCCGGGACCTTCGTTTTGGAAAGCGCATGAGGGATTCCAAAATGGTCGATAGCTTAATGGAAGGACTCACCGACCCTTTCTGCCATTTGGTCATGGGCCAGACCGCGGAGGTCTTGGCCGACGAATTCAAGATTTCGCGCAAGGAACAAGATGAGTACGCGGTGCAGAGCCACAAGAAGGCCTTCCGCGCCCAAAGGGAAAATAAATTCAAGGATGAGATCGTGCCAGTGATGGTCCCCAAGAAGGTCATGGGTAAACCCGTCACCCCGGAGCCGGTCTCACTGGACGAGGGAATCAACGCCGGGCTCAATGAGCAGACCCTGGCTTCCTATCCGACCATCTTTAAAGAAGGCGGCACGGTCACGCCTGGCAACGCCTGCGGCATCAATGACGGGGCCTGTGTGACGCTGGTCATGTCGAAAGAGAAAGCGGATTCGTTAGGATACAAACCGATCGGCTATATCCGTTCCTACGCCTTTGTGGGAGTGGAACCGGAGCGTATGGGTATCGGCCCCGCTTACGCCATCCCGAAAGCCCTGAAGAAGGCGGGGTTGGAGCTTTCCAATATGCAGTTGATCGAGATCAACGAGGCCTTCGCGGCCCAGGTTTTGGCGGACGACCGGGTTTTAAAGATGAATCGTGAGATACTCAATGTGAACGGCGGATCGATCGCCTTGGGCCATCCCGTCGGAATGACCGGCGCCCGTTTGGTTTTGACGGCCTTAAGGGAAATGGCGAGGCGCAATCTTTCGCTGGGCGTCATCTCGATGTGCATCGGCGGCGGCATCGGTGGAGCGATGGTTCTGGAGAGAAAATAATTAGAAGTTAGGAATGAGGAATCAGGAATTTACTTCCTGAAACCTCGAATCGAAGATGTTTTTGGTTCAAATTCCTACTTCCTAATTACTAATTCCTAAATGGAGCGGAGCGACCTATGTTCATCTATAAGGCGGGCGTCATCGGTGCAGGGGCTATGGGCAGCGGGATAGCCCAAGTCATATCCTTCTCGGGTCTTCCGGTGGTGCTGAAGGATACGGACATGGACCGGGTGAACAAGGGGATCGACATGATCCGCAAGGTCTACCAAGGCCGGGTGGACAAGGGCAAGATGTCGGCTTCCGAGATGGACCAGAAGATGAATTTAGTCACGGGCACAATCTCTTATGACGACTTCAAGGATTGTGATCTGGTGATCGAAGCGGTTTTTGAGAGTATGAAGGTCAAGCACCAGGTGTTCCAAGAGTTGGAAAAGGTCTTGCCGGAAACGGCTATTATGGCCACCAACACTTCCGCCCTTTCCATTTCCCAAATTGCCTCGGCGGTGAAGCATCCTGAAAAAGTAATCGGGATACACTTTTTCAATCCCGCTCCTGTCATGAAATTGGTGGAAGTGATTCCCGGCCTGCAAACCTCCCCGGAAACGGTGGACGACGCTGTGGCTTTCGCCGAGTCCCTCCGCAAGATGCCGGTCCGGGTCAAGGAATGCGCTGGGTTCCTGGTGAACCGCCTGCTCCTCCCTTACTTAAACGAGGCGGCTTACGCTTTGCAGGAAGGTTCCGCTCCCGCCGAGGAGATGGACAAGGCCTTGCGTGCCTTTGGGATGCCCATGGGCCCCTTTGCCCTCCTCGACATGTTGGGACTGGACGTCTGCGCCGAGGTTTCGGCCATTCTTTATGATTCCTTCGGGCCCCGCATGAAGGCGGCTGAGATCCTGGCGGAGATGCATAAGGCCAACCGGCTTGGCACCAAGAACGGTATCGGCTTCTATATATACGACGACACCAAGAAGGCCGATTTGAAACCGATCGTGGACGCGATACAAGCTAAAACAGGGGTAAAAGGCACAGCTTTCTCCCCTGAACGCCTGGTATTCCAAATGATCAACGAAGCCGCCTATTGTTTGGAAGAAAACGTAGCCTCGCCCTCGGATATTGATTTGGCGATGCTGGCGGGAACGGGCTTTCCCCAGGATAAAGGGGGACCGCTGCATCTGGCGGACGGGCTGGGAATCGATGTGGTGCTGACAAAATTGCAGGAGTTCTCGAAAACGCTGGGACCGCGTTTTTGGCCGGCCCCGATATTAAAACGCATGGTCGCGGCGAATTATCTGGGCCAAAAGACCAAGCGGGGATTTTTTAACTACTAAAGCCTAAGAAAAGCAAAAGGCAGTTTAGTTACAGATGAACAGGGATTAACACAGATGGCGAAAGACAAGGGAAAAGCCAATTAGCCACCGATGCACACCGATTAACACTGATGGTAAAAAGAACGGAAAAGCCCTTTGGAGTGAAGAAACTAAACGTTTAAGATTCTTTGGTTTATCCGAGTTCATCCGTGTTCATCTGTGGCAAAAACAGATTGGATTTTCTGCTTTTATCGGCGTTCATCGGTGTTCATCGGTGGCTAAATCTAGCTTTGGAGGTTTTTATGGGTTTTCTTAGCGTGGCGATTGACTCGAAAGTGGCGACGGTGACCATCAACCATCCTCCGGTGAACGTGCTCTCCGGCGAGGTCCTGGCTGAACTCGAAAAAACCATGGATGAACTGAAGGCGAATAAGGACGTCAAAGTCGTCGTCCTCACCGGCACCGGGCCGGTCTTCATCGCCGGGGCCGACATCAAGGCCATGGCCCAGATCAAGTCCGCGTCCGACGGCAAAAAGGCCGCGGGAGAGGGCCAAAGGATTTTCCTCAAGATTGAGCGGATGGACAAGCCGGTGATCGCCGCCATCAACGGCGTCTGCCTGGGGGGCGGAATGGAATTGGCCATGGCCTGCCATATCCGCATGTGCTCGGACCGGGCCAAACTGGCCCAGCCGGAAATCAACCTGGGGATCATCCCAGGCTTCGGGGGAACCCAGCGCATGAGCCGTTATGTGGGCCGGGGAAAAGCCACGGAGTGGATTTTAACGGGGGATAATATCGCGCCCCAGGACGCCAAGGCCGCGGGGCTCGTCAATCACGTGATTCCGGAAGCCGAATTGCTCCGCCAAGCCCAGGGGCTGGCCAAGAAGATCGCCATGAAACCGGCGGTTGCCATTGCCCAAGCCCTCAAGGCGATTAACAACGGTTTGGAACAGCCTTCCATGGACGCCGCCATGGGTGTGGAGCTGGAGGCCTTTGGAAGGATTTGCGAGTCCCCTGATATGCAGGAAGGCATCAAGGCTTTTGTGGAAAAAAGACAACCCCAGTTCACCGATAGGTAAAAACAATGGATTTGCCACGGAGGCACGGAGAACTCGAAGAAGGCAAAGCAGTGGCCATTTAACCACGGATGAACACGGATGAATTCAGATAAAAATTCTAAAATTTTTTGTAGCTTCAACCCAAAAGGCTTTTTCTTTGTTTTTAGACATCCGTGTTAATCCTTGTTCATCTGTGGCTGAAATGGCTTTTCTTTGTGAACTCCGTATCTCCGTGGTGAAAGGGTTTTAATGCCGAAGAAACCTAAAAAAACAAAATCCGATTTCGTCACTCTGACGGAATTCCAAAAGACCGCCTCCGACAGCAAATACAAGGTGGGCCTTGCCCTCTGCGGGGGAGTGGCTTACGGCGTGGCCCAGATCGGCGTGCTCAAGGCCCTGGTCAAGGCCGGCGTCAAGATTGATTGTTTGGCCGGCACCAGCGCCGGCGCCATCATCGCAGCCGCCTACGCCTCGGGGCTTCCCCTGGAGGAGATCGAGAAAATCGGGATCAATACCAGTTGGGGCGAGCTTTTTTCCTTCCGGCCCTCCCGGAAGGGGTTGGTTTCTTCCGGGCCCATTGAGCAGTACATCCGCAATTACCTGAAGGTCGCCTCCTTTGAGGATTTGAAAAAGCCCTTGGCGGTCGTGGCCACCGATATCTGCTCGGGCGAGGAGGTGGTTTTCACGAAAGGGCCCTTGGACAAGGCGGTCCGGGCTTCCTGCTCCATCCCCGGCATTTACAGCCCCGTGGAGCTGGAGGGAAAGCAACTGGTGGACGGCGGGATGGCGGAAAATGTCCCGGTGAAGGCGCTGAAAAGCCTGGGCGCGGATGTGATCATCGCGGTCAACCTCTTCGGCCATCACCAGGTTTTTCCCCCGGCGTCCAATGTCTTCCAGATCATGATGAGGGTTTGGTATTTCTTCGTCCGGGAGGAATCGGCCTGGAGGGAGCACGCGGACGTGATTCTGGAGCCGGACCTGAGGCTGTTCGACCTTTTTGATTTCAGCGAGGGGAAGGAAATCATCGCAGCGGGGGAGAAGGAAGCGGAAAGACAGCTGCCCAAGATCAAACAGGTCATTCAGCGAAGATTTTTTTTCCGTCCTGAAATCTACAGATAAAACCATCCGGCAAAAATTGTTCCGCCACAGATGAACACGGATGAACTCGGATAAAACCAAGAAGAATGAGTTTTAATTTTCTGGTTTAGAATAATGTCCCTTTATCTTTTACCATCCGTGTTAATCCGTGTTCATCTGTGGCCAAACGGCCTTGGCTTTGGGCGTCTCTTTTTATGTTTTTCCAGCCAAAAGGCCTAATCCCGGCTGGTGGGCTGTTCTTGGCCTTTTTCCTTGCCGTCCCCTCCGGGCGGGAGCATAATTGTTGCCATAGTTATCTTTCCAACGCCCCTTCCCCGCCGACCATCCAAGGAGCTCTTCATGACGAAGGACGAGTTGGTCGCGAAGGTCGCAGATTCCACCGGCATCAAGAAGGTCGATTTACAGAAGGCCCTGGATGTCATCATCGCCACCATCATTGAGACGATCAAAACCGGGGACAAGGTCAATATCACGGGGTTGGGCATCTTTAAGTTGAAGGACAAAAAAGCCCGCATGGCCCGAAATCCCAAAACCGGGGAATCGATATCCGTCCCCGCCAAGAAAGCCCCAAAATTTCTCGCGGCGAAGAATTTTAAAGAAGCGGTGAAGTAACCCTAGGGACAGGGTTCCAGGGACTCCTCGGCGAATCCTCGAATCAAATTGATAAATTAACCCTTGCCCGCTCCCGGGGTTTTGTTTGTTTTTTGGGGGAAACCGGCGCCTGGAACCTTGGGCCTGGAACCCCTTTTTAATTAACCTCTTTGTTCCGTTCCACCCCTTGACCCTGCCAGCCCTCTTCCTTATATTACCCGCCCTGGCACTCTCTGCCGGGGAGTGCTAAAAGCGGCCTTTCGGCTGTTTCCAAAACCAGATTTGAAAACCAGTTTTTTTCGTGTCCCCTTGGGGATAACGACATTTTTTCAGGAGGGTGTTGAATGAAATTTCGTCCATTGCATGACAGGATTTTGGTGGAGCGTGTGGGTGAGGAAGAAAAAACAAAGACGGGCATTATTATCCCCGATGCGGCCCGCGAGAAGCAGCAGCGCGGCAAGGTGATCGCGGTCGGCAACGGCCGGGTCAATGACAAGGGCGAGGTCATCAAGCTGGACGTCAAGGTGAACGACGTGATCTTGTTCGAGAAGTACGGCGGCGAGGACCTCACGATCGACGGCAAAGAGTACGTCATCTTGAAGGAAGAGGGCGTCATCGGAGTCGTGGAAGTCTAACCAAAGGTTCAAACCAAAATTAATCACCCAATCCTAAAAACAACAAGGAGTTAAGAAATGGCTAAGCAGATCATTTATGGAGAAGAAGCCCGCAGGGCCCTGCAGCGCGGGGTCGACAAATTGGCGAACGCGGTCAAGGTGACCTTGGGTCCCAAGGGACGCAACGTCGTGTTGGACAAGAAGTTCGGCGCGCCGAACATCACCAAGGACGGCGTTTCGGTCGCCAAAGAAGTTGAGCTGGAGGACGCCTTTGAGAATATGGGCGCCCAGATGGTGAAGGAAGTTGCTTCCAAGACCTCCGACGTGGCGGGGGACGGAACCACCACCGCGACGGTTTTGGCCCAGGCCATCGTCCGCGAGGGATTGAAGAACGTGACGGCCGGGGCCAATCCGACCGCCTTGAAGCGCGGCATCGACAAGGCCGTGGAAGCGGTGGTCGCGGAACTGAAGAAGTTCGCCACCCCGACCAAGGGCAAGCAGGAAATCGCCCAAGTCGCCACCATCTCCGCCAACGGCGATAAGAAAATCGGCGATATCATCGCCGAGGCCATGGAGAAGGTCGGCAAGGACGGCGTCATCACCGTCGAGGAAGCCAAGGGAATTGAAACCAATTTGGACGTGGTGGAGGGAATGCAGTTCGACCAAGGCTATCTTTCCCCCTATTTCGTCACCAACGCGGACCGCATGGAATGCGATTTGGACAACCCCTACATCCTGATCCACGAGAAGAAAATCGGGAGCATGAAGGACCTGCTGCCGGTGCTGGAAAAGGTCGTGCAGAAGGGCCGTCCGCTTTTGATCATCGCCGAGGAAGTCGAGGGCGAGGCCCTGGCCACCCTGGTCGTGAACAAGATCCGCGGGACCTTCGTCTGCGCCGCCGTCAAGGCCCCCGGCTTTGGCGACCGCCGCAAGGCCATGCTGGAGGATATTTCCATCCTGACCGGAGGGAAATCCATCACGGAAGACTTGGGAATCAAGCTTGAGAACGTCAAGCTGGAAGACCTGGGACAAGCCCAGAAAGTGGTCATCGACAAGGACAACACCACCATCTTGATCGACAAGGCCAAGGGCAACAAAAAAGAGATCGACGCGCGCTGCGAGACGATCCGCAAGCAGATCAAGGAAACCACCAGCGACTACGACCGCGAGAAGCTGCAGGAGCGGTTGGCCAAGTTGGTCGGCGGCGTGGCCGTCATCAACGTGGGAGCCGCGACGGAAGTCGAGATGAAGGAAAAGAAAGCCCGTGTCGAGGACGCTTTGCACGCGACCCGCGCCGCGGTGGAAGAGGGAATCGTGCCGGGCGGCGGCGTGGCCCTGATCCGCACCATTAAGTCCCTGGACGGACTGAAACTGTTGGGCGACGAGCAAATCGGCTCGAACATCGTCCGCCGGTCCCTGGAAGAGCCGCTCCGCCAGATCGTCGGCAACGCCGGCGGCGAGGGCTCCGTGGTCGTGGCCAAAGTCGTGTCCGAGAAGCAAAACGTGGGCTTCAACGCCGAAACCAATGTCTACGAGGACTTGGTCGCGGCCGGAGTCATCGACCCGGCGAAGGTGGTCCGCTCTGCCCTGCAGAACGCGGCTTCCATCGCGGGCCTCATGCTGACGACCGAGACGCTCATCACCGACATTCCCGAGAAGAAGGAAGCTCCGGCCATGCCGGGCGGCGGCGGAATGGGCGGCATGGGCGGAGGAATGGACTACTAATCACCAATGAGGAATTAGGAGTTCGGAATTAGGGATTAAAAAGAAGCCCTCGGATGACCTCCGGGGGCTTTTTTGTTTCTGGACGGCCGATTCCCGCGCCCCGTTGGCGTTGACACACCCTGGGGGAAACCCTATGATTTACGCACGGATTCAGGGATTTGAGGATGGTCATGCCGACTTACGAATACAAATGCGAAAAATGCGGGGATTTTGAGACTTGGCAGTCCATCAAGGATAACGCTTTAGAGACCTGTCCCACCTGCGGTTCCAAGGTTCAGCGGCAAATATCCGCCAATGTGGGATTTGTTTTTAAGGGATCGGGTTTTTACCAGAATGAATATAAAACCCAGCCTAAAGCGCCAACCGCGGCCAAGGTTTCCGACCCGGCTAAAGCCGAGCCGGACAAGACAACGGAAGTAAAGTCGCAGACCCTTTCGAGCGAAGTAAAGGCGGCAGGCCCGGAGTCGAAGGCATCCGTCCCTGCCGCCAATGCCAGCCCGGATTCGGGCGTGAAGAACAGCTAAAAAGTCCGTCGTTCGCCTATCGTCCTCGCGGTCCGCTGGAGGCTTTGATCCTAAAGCGAAGGGCGTGGGACGGACAGCGAACGGCGATATTACAAGAGGTGTAAAATGTCACCAGGATGGATCGTGGGTATTGTGATTGGCTATGTTCTCTTTAATTTGGGCCTTTGGAAATCCGATTCGACCCCCAAACCCCAGGATACACTTTGGGCCATGGTCATGCTGGGCGGAACGATCCTCATGTTCCTGTCCGTCCTGCTTTGGGCTGTTCCGAACTTCTTCTCTTAAAAGGCCGCCGTTCGCCGGCCGCTTGAATCCTAATCGAACGGCGGAGGATGGACGGCGGAAGCGAAAATCAGCGGAGGTGTGAGAGGTGAAAGAATTTCCAACGGAAGAACAAGCGAACCAAGCCGTTCTTATTCTTTCGATCCTAGTGCCCGTCGTCAGTTTAGCCTTCGGTTTTTACCAAAAAGATAAAGTGAAAAAGGAAGAGAGGAAGATCCTTTGGCTGAACACGGCCCTTTGCGCGGTGATCGGTCCGATCATTTGGTTTTTTTGGCAGGTCTATAATTCCATCGAGAATTATTACGGATTGGATTCCTTGAAGGCGCTCAAAATCAACTTCTTGATCGCCGTGGGCCTGGGCGCCGTTTTTTTCATCCTCTTTACTTACGCTCCCCGTTTGGTCCAGGGGCCGCGGACAAGCCTGGATCCGTCCCCCCGGAACCGGAAATAACCCTTAAAAACCCTGGTGGTGGCCCGCGGTCGCGGTTGGACCGCTGGCACTTGGAAAGCGATTCGAACGTCTAAATGACCATGAAACCATCCGATCCACTCTCCATCCTTAACGAAGTCCGCCGGTTGGAAATCATCACGCGGGGTTCGGTCGACACCCTTCTCCGGGGTTTTTACAAAAGCACCTTCCGGGGCAGGGGACTGGAATTCCACCAGGTGAGGGAATATAGCCCGGAGGATGATTACCGAACCATCGATTGGAACGTCACGGCCAGGCTGAATTCACCCTATGTCAAAACCTTCGTGGAGGAACGGGAGCTTCAACTGGTTTTGGCGGTCGATTGTTCAGCCTCCCTCTGGACCGGGACAGGGCCAAGCAGTAAAAGGGAAACCGCCCTGCGCCTTTGCGCGGTCCTGGCTTTCGCCGCGGTCCAACAGCAGGACCGGGTGGGGTTGATGGCCTTTACCGACCGGGTCGAATATTACATTCCTCCCAAAAGGGGAAAAGCCGCCACCATGAGGGTCCTGCGGGACCTGATCCAATTCAAGCCCCTCGGCAAAAAAACCCAGTACAAACCTCCTTTCCAAATGTTATCGCGGGTGTTGAAGCGCCGGAGCGTTCTGGTTTTAATATCCGATTTTACCGAACCCCTGCCGATGGATTCGGCCAGCGTCTTGGCCCAGCGGCATGACCTGGTGGCGGCGGTCCTCAAGGATCCCATGGAATTGAATTTCAGGATTCCAGCCAGGCTGGCGGTTCGGGATCCGGAATCAGGCCGGGTTGGCTATTTATCCCCAGGTTCGTCCCGGGCGCTCCGGGAAGCGAACGAGTTCCGCGAAAACCAATTATGGGCTTTGACGGCAAAGGGCGCGGACCGGGTGGACCTGGAAGCGGGCAAGGATGTGGTGGCGTCGCTGGTGAAGTTCTTCAAGAAGAGAATCGAAAGACAAGGGCGGCGATAAATTCAATTAGGAATGGGGAATGAGGAGTTAGGAATTCAGGTCTTGTAACAACAAAAGACAATGGTTTTCGGCTTTGCTGAAAGTTTTCCAAAATTCCTAATTCCTAACTGCAAATTCCTAATTTAAGGGGAGTTCGAAGTGGATTTTCACGGCGTTCATTTCGCTGATCCGGTTTGGCTCTTGGGGCTCGGGGTTTTGCCCCTGGCCGCTTTGGCCGTTTATTTTATTTCCCGGTCAAAACACGCCACCTTTGCCCTGGGGAATCCCCGGTTGGTCCTGGCTGTTTCCACCCTTTTTTCGGTCCAAGTCATTCCCGCCTTTTTAAGGATGGCGGTACTGGCTCTTTGCCTCGTCGCCGCCGCCAGGCCCCAAGCGGGGCAAAAGAAAATTGAGGAAAAAAAGCCAGTCACGGACCTCTTCGTCGCTTTGGACGTTTCCGGTTCCATGATCACCAATGACCTGAAGCCCAACCGGATTACGGCCGCAAAAAAAATCCTGGGCGAATTCTTGGATCAGGTCCAGAACGCCAGGATGGGATTGACCATTTTCGCCAGGGTCAGCTTTACCCAATGCCCTTTAACCACGGATATCACCCTGCTGAAGCAGCTTTTAGGAAACGTGGAATTGTCCTCCGTCAAACTGGATGGAACGGCGATCGGCGACGCCCTGGTTTCCTGCCTCAACCGGCTTAAAAACGGCGGGGGCAAAGCCGGGGTCCCCACCTCGGATAATCCCTCGATGGTCGCGAAATTATTCGGGGACAAGGCCGAGCCCGAGGACGACCAGGGCAGGAACCAGGCCATCATCCTCCTGACCGATGGCGGGGATAACGCCAGCCGGATCAATCCCTTGGCCGCTGCCAAGATCGCCGTGGCCCAAGGCGTCAAGGTCTATACCATCGGCGTGGGAAGCAAGGAACGGGTTCCGGCCCTGGCCATGTATCCGGACGGACATGTCGGGCCCTTTATCGACCAAAGGACGGGGCAAATGGCCCTGAGCGAACCCGCGGACATGGGCCTTTTAAACGAGATCGCGCGTCTAACAGGGGGCAAGTCCTACGCCGCGACGGACAACCACGCGCTTCAGTCCATTTTGGGTGAAATCGCCTTGTTGGAAAAAAGGGACGTGTCGGTGACATCCCATTGGGAATACCAGGAGCTGGCCTCCTTCTTTTTGTTGGCGGCCTTTCTGATCCTGGCGTTGGACATCGGGCTGGAAACAACCATCCTTAGAACGCTTCCTTGAAGCGTTCTAAGGAAATTAGGAATGAGGAATTGGCAATTAGAAATTGAAACATTTTAAGAATGAGGACTTAGGCGGCTCATTTCTAATTCCGAACTCCTAATTACCAATTGAGGTGACGAATTGCATCTAGCGAATGAAAAATGGTTCTGGCCCCTCGCGCTGTTGTTCGCGTCGTGGCTTCTGTTCGCCCTCTATACCCTTTGGCGCGACCGCCGGGATCTGGCTTATTTAGGCTACCAAAACTTGGTGTTGGCGCCTTCCGTGGTTTGGGGACGCAGGGTGATCCGCAGTTTTTTCCTGCTGCTGGGCCTGGGCTGCTTGTTGATGGGAGCCTTGCGGCTGCAGGGTAAACCCGTACCGGAGGACCTGAATCTGCGGGGCATTGACGTGATGATCGTATTGGACGTTTCCAAAAGCATGATGTCCCAGGACATGATTCCCAACCGCCTGGGGGCCGCCAAAAAGGCGCTGCTCTCCTGGATCCAAAGCAGGGACGGCGACCGGGCGGGACTGGTCGTATTCGCCGGCGAGGCTTTGGTCCAGGTGCCCTTGACGATGGACCTGGAAGCCGTCTCGCTGGTGCTGGATCGGGACGACGTGGACGCCGTGGACCGCGGCGGGACGGATATCGGGAACGGGATCAGGACGGCGCTCGCCTCATTCGCGAAGGATGACCAGAGCAAAAGGGGGAAAGCCATTCTGCTCATCACGGACGGGGAGGACACGGACGGGGCCTCCAACATTGACGACGCTTGCCGCGACGCGAAGGATAAAAAGGTTCCCATCGTGGCGGTTGGGATCGGCACCAGGCAGGGAAGGGCCATCCCGGACGGCGTCTCCTTCTGGGGCGAGGCGAACTACAAGAAAGACCGCTCCGGCAGGATCGTGGTCAGCCATTTGGACGAGAAGGTCCTGGGAAAGATCGCCGATTCCACCGGGGGGGTCTTTATCCACGGCGATAGCGACCAAGGCTTGTCCTCGATCGAGCCGACCCTGGACGGGCTTCAAAAGACCCAGATGAAGGGGCAGGGCGCCATGAGGCGGGAGGAGATGGCCCCTTCCTTCGGGATCCTTTCGGCGGGAGCTTTGCTCCTGTCGTCGCTGCTGTAAAACGACGATGTTTGAAAGTGAAAAGGTTTGAAAGCATGAATTCTTTTATCGGAAAATTTATTCGCTTTTCCCTGAGCCTCAGTGCTGCGGCGCTGGCGGTTGGATTCGTCCGCCCCTCCGCCGCCTTCCCGTCGGGGGAGAAGGAATATGAGAAGGGGGACTATGAAAGCGCCCAAAAGCTCTACGAGGAAAAGGTGGGGAATAATCCCGGTGACTATAAAGCCCAATACAACCTGGGCAATTCGCTCTACAACTTGGGGCGGTTCGACGAGGCGGCCGAGGCTTATGAGAAATCCGTCGAAGCGAAGCAGGATTTTCAATATGGGTGGTACAACCTCGGCTTGTCATTAGCCCGACAAAATAAGCTTCAGGATTCCATCGACGCCTTTCAAAGGTCGTTGGACCTCAATCCCAAGGATGAGGACGCCAGGCAGAACCTGGAGGTTGTTAAAAAAAGGCTCGCGAAGAACCCTAAAAGCGATGAGAGCCAGGGGGGAGGGAAGTATAAAAATTTCGGGAAAAAAGGGAATCCGGCCGAAAAAGAAACGGCTACCCCTACCCTGGTCCCCGTCAGTACCCGTCCTCCTGACCGGAAAAAAGATCAAAAGGACGACGAGCACGCGAAGGATAAGGCGAATGACCCGGATTCCAAACGAAAAGGGGATTATAAGGATCCGAAGGCCAAGTCCCAGCCCAATCCCTCCTCGAAACCCGGCGCCGATAAAAAAAATCAAAACGCCGAAGGAAAGGATCAGCCTGGAGGGGACCCCTCCCCCAGTCCCGAGCAGAAGGCCCAACGGCGGCAGGCGGATCAACAAAGGCGGGAGCAGGCAAAGAAGGAATTGGGCCTGGACGATAAGCAAATCGAGAAATTGATGTCCCAAATGCAGCAGCAGGAGGAGCAGACCCAGCAATATTTCTCCCCGAACCCGAAGAAGGACATGAAGCGGCAGGGGAATATGTGGAATTTCCTGCCCCGGCAGCAGCAGGAATTCATGCGGCAGTTTTTCGGCAAGCAGCAAAAGGAAAAAGAGGTCCAGGAAGACTGGTGAGGGCCGCCCACTGTCCCCCGCGAAGGTTTCGGGACGAAACAAAGTAATTTCGGGCGGCCTGCCCTGAGCGAACGCCGTGAGCCGAAGGGTTGGAATCGGCGGGAAAACAGGTAAAATAGCGCTTCGATTTTTAAAGGAATTGAACCATGGACAACCTATTGAATATCTCCCAGAAGTGGCTTTGCGCGGCCTTCTTTATTATTTTTACCGCGCCAGCTTTCGCCCAACAGGTGGAAGTGGGTTTAAGGATGGACGTGGACAAAAGGCAGGTGGAAGTGGGGGAGAGCCTGACCCTCAAGCTGGAATTCAAGCAGGTCGGAACCGGGAATATGCCGGCGATGGGCCGGCCCCAAATTCCGGCGTCGGAAAATTTCGAGATCGGGGGGTCGAGTTCGGCTTCCAGCTTTACCATGGTCAACAATCAGGTGGTGGCGACCTCCACGACCAATTTGAAACTGGTGGCTACCAAAGTCGGGACAGCGACCCTGGGTCCCGCCTTATTGCTGTATGAGGACGCCCAGGGGCAGAAAAAAGAGCTCAAATCCAACGTGGCCACGGTCATGGTGGTGGAAAAAACGGGATTTTCGATTTTCGGTAAAAAGAAGGCCGCCGATCCCCAGCCGAACCAGCCTCAAGCCAACCCAAATTCCCCGACCCCGCCGGCGGGAGATGATTTGCGCGGCTTAAAACCTTTGGTACCGGAGTCCAACATGTTCATCAAATTAATGTTTTGGCTGATGCTTTTGGGGGCGATCGTCATTTTTGTCTGGAGGATGTTGAAGCGGCCTGCCAGGTCCAGTGCCGTGCCCTTGGCGGGGAAGGCGGCCCAATTAAAGGACGCCTGGAAGAAACTGGGAAATGAGGACTTGTCCGGGAAGGAATTCTGCCTCGGCCTCTCCAACTTGGTCCGGGAATGCCTCCAATACCGCTTTAACTTTCCCGCGGTGGATTACACCACGGAGGAAATCCTCAAGATCCTCCCGGAAAGCAAGCTGACCGAGTCCGAGTCGGAGGCGGTCGAGAAGTGCTTGAGGACTTGCGACCGGGTCCTCTACGCGGACGCGAACTTGACGGGACGGGACAACCTCAGAAGCCTTTGCCAATCGCTGCTGCCGAAGGCGCAGAAATACTAAGTCGTTTACCACGGAGTTGCGGAGAGAAAAGGAGATTGGCCACCGATGGCATAAGACTTCTAAAAGAAAAAGGCTATTTTTTTTGAAGGCAAACATAGGGCTGTTTTTTGCTTATCGGAGTTCATCGGTGTTCATCGGTGGCTATAGAATGAATTTATTAATCATCGCTTTTTTCGCGGTGAAATCTTAAGGAGCTTTTATGGCGACGCAAAATGAGGAACTGACCCAGGAAGGGCAGCGATTAAGCGAACAATTCCACAAGGTCCGCGAGGAAGTCCAAAAGGTGATCGTGGGCCAGGATGACCTGGTGGAACGGCTGCTCCTGGGCCTGCTGGCCAGGGGCCACTTATTATTGGAAGGATTGCCGGGTCTGGCCAAAACCTTGGCCATCAAAACCCTGGCCGAGGCGCTGGGGGTTTCCTTCAGCCGCATCCAGTTCACGCCGGATCTTTTGCCCTCGGACCTCTTGGGCACGCGAATCTATATGCCGGCCAAGGGTGATTTCAAGACCCAAAAAGGTCCGGTCTTCGCCAATCTGGTGCTGACCGATGAGATCAACCGCGCGCCGGCCAAGGTCCAGTCCGCCCTCCTGGAAGCCATGCAGGAGCACCAGGTCACGATCGGGCCCGATACCTTCAAACTGGAAGAGCCTTTTTTCGTCATGGCGACGCAAAACCCGATTGAGCACGAGGGAACCTATCCCTTGCCCGAAGCCCAAGTCGACCGCTTTTTCATGCGCATCCAGGTGACTTACCCGAATTTTGAGGATGAAAAGGAAATTATCAGCCGGATGACCGGCGGGGCCTCGATCAAAACCAAGGAAATCCTCTCGGCCGAGTCCATCCTCAAGGCCCAAAAGGCGGTGGACGGGATATTCGTGAGCGAGCACTTGAAGGACTATATCGTCCACCTGGTGTCCGCTACCCGCAAACCCAAGGAATACCATCTGGAAAATCTGGAATCCTTGATCGAGTACGGGGCCAGCCCCCGGGCCTCGATCGGCTTGACGGTCGCGGCCAAAGCTCGGGCCTTCCTCAATGGCCGCGGCTACGCGACGCCGGAGGACGTGAAGGCCCTGGCGGCGGATGTGATGAGGCACCGGTTGATCCTGACCTATGAGGCGGAAGCCCAGAATATGACCACCGATGATGTGGTGGCCCAAATCCTCGGGAAAGTCCCGGTGCCATGAACGACCGTCCTTCGTCCTCAGTCCTTCGTTGTCCGCACAAATTCTTAAAAGCAGCGCTAAGGACGAACAACGTGGGACGAACGGCGGTTTTTTTGATATTGGTTCTGGTTTTTTCCGGCTGCAAGTCCAAACCAAAATTCGAGGAGAGCAAGCTTCCCCTGCCCCCGGCTTTGGACTGCGGTGTTTATGACGGGCAATTCGTCCAGGCTGAATATGGTTTTGGATTCCCCCTGCCGGCCAAGTGGCTTTACCTGCGCCTGTCGGCGGACCAGGAAGTGGATGAAGTGGCGCGTTTTTGCGATCCCGCCCGGCAAATGGTCGTGAGGGTTTCGGTTCAGATCCAGGGCGCGGGCGACAAGTTTTCCGCCGGCGGATGGGGCGACGAGGCCGAGAAAGATTTAATCAACCACCAGTTCAAAATCAAAAAAAGGGAAGGATCCAAGTCCTGGAAAACCAGCGATTCTGGTTCCTGGGTGGCCGTGTCATTCCGCCTGACCGACGCCAAAGCCGGTGAATGGGCGGATGAGGAATGGGCCCTGGCGAAAGACGATCTGGTCATCGGCGTCCACGCCACCCTGCCGGCGAAAATCGCCGATACGGACAAAGGAAAAAAACTCTTCACGACCATGAGTGAAAGCCTGGGCCAAATCCATTGGTATACCCCCATCGGACCCAGGGGGATCTCGGTGGAGCGGTTTGAGCTCCAACATTTTACGGAGGGGTTCCGCCAGGCGCTGGAAAGCCGGTCCCTTTCCAAGACCGGTAGTTTTTTCGATGAGATGTATCCGGAAAGGGCCAAGTGGACCGCCTGGTACCAGCAATTAACGGCGGGCGACCCGGCCTCCTATGACTTAAAAGCCGAGTTGTCGGGCCTGGTGATCAACGGCGATTTCGCGACGGTTTCCTTTTCGGTGGTCCGGACGGACAAGCACGGCGCCAAACCCCAAAAGGCCGAGCGAAGCTTCAAGCTTTCCAAAAAAGAGGGGCATTGGGAAATCATGAGCCCCTTGGACAAAAGTTAATGACGGCCTATCAGCCCCCTCCCGTGGCTGTGGAGATTTGACGCGCGTTGTTTTTCCGGCCTGCCGTTGGATATAGAAACTCCTAAGGGGAATGCTTGAGAATCGGGTCGAATCTACTTTTCCTTTTAATCCCTGTTCTGACCGGCTGCGGGCCCTTGTCCGAGAAACTCAACCAAATGGGGGTTGAGGAATTCAACCATAAAAACTATGCCGGCGCCCGGAGTCAATTTAAACGGGCTTTATTCCTGGAGCGGTCCCGTCCAGCCTTTCACAACAACCTTGGCTACGATTATTATTTCTTGAAGGAATACGACAAGGCGGAAGAGGAGTTCCAACAGGCCCTGTCACTGGGAGCGGACGGAGCCCTCCTCCGCCGAATTAGGATTAACCAGGTGATCCTTTATGGGGATAGTACGGTTCCGGTGACGCCCGGACACAAGGAGTGGAACGGAAAAGGAGTGGGGATCCTGAAGGAACTCCTAACTTCCGAACCGGACAACGCTGAATATCATATGAGACTCGGGTTCGCTTATTTTCGACAGGCCAATCCGGGCGGTGGATTCCGGGAATTAGAGCTGGCGGTTCAATGGGCGGACCCGAAGGTGGTCGTGAAGTATTCCTCGGATCCGCTTCAAGGCTCATTGTTGATTCTCAAACAAATCCAACAATTTTACCTTCGTGCGGGACTAATAAAGCGGGCCTGGTTGGTTCAAAAAACAATGTCAGTATTGGAAAAAACCCGCTAATTCCCAAAAACCCAATGCTGGAATTATTGAAGATATAAGCGCTTTTCGACCCAGCAAGTTCTTGTTTAGCTATCGTTTTAGCGATAAAATCCCACAACTCCATGACTGCCCTGTCCTTGGCCTGTCAGCCGGGACTTTTAATTAAACGCTGCCATCGGTATCTGGTTCCTGACGCGGTTGATCCTTGGTTTGCCTACCAATGAACGATCCCCACAACGCCCAATCCACGCCAAATCTAAATCAAACTCATAAAGGCAACCTCATTTGCGTTTGAAGCAAACCGTTCGAATCCTAACCCTTATCCTTTTCGCCGGCCTCACTAGTCTTTTGGCCGCTTTTTATAACGGCCAAAACGCCGCCACGGTCATCGGGCACACCCTCTTCACGGACGGAAACGATAACGGCGCTGCGCCGAGCGCTTCCAGCTTGAATGTAGGCGTTAAAATTTATTATGACGGGGTCCAGCTCTTCGTCGGAGACGGCAGCAACAACCGCGTCCTCATTTATAACGGGATTCCCACCAGCAACAACCAACCTGCCAACGTGGTGCTGGGCCAGCCGGATTTCGCCTCCAATTGCGTCAACGAAGGGCTGGCCAACCCCACCGCCTACACGATGAACTCCCCTTACGGTGTTTACAGCACCGGAACCACCCTGTTCGTGGCGGACACTTTTAACCATCGGGTGCTGGTCTTCTCGCCTATCCCAACTTCCAATAACGCTCCGGCGCTTTTCGTGCTGGGTCAAAGCACCTTTTCCACCAACGCCACTTCCACCGGCGCCTCGGGATTGAACACGCCCTACTGCGTCAACGGCGACGGAAGCAAGCTGTTCATCGCCGACACGGGGAACAACCGGGTCCTTATTTTTAACAGCCTGGCAATTACCTCAAACGGACAGCCGGCCAACGTAGTGGTGGGCCAATCCTCTGTTTCCGGAAATACGGCGGGGTCCACCCGATCGACCTTGAGCGGACCCGATGGAGTCTGCGCCGCGGGAACGACCCTGGTGGTAGCGGATACCCAAAACAACCGGGTTCTCCTGTACGCTCCCATGCCCTCGACCAACGGTCCAAACGCCAGTGTCGTCCTGGGCCAAAATAATTTCACCCAAACCGGCAACGCGGCGGGGGCGGGGGGCATGGATACCCCCACGGATGTTTCCAGCGACGGCACCCAGCTTTTCGTGGCGGACGCTTTCAACGCGAGAGTTTTGATTTTTACGACCATTCCCGCCACGAACGGGACCTCGGCTAATTTCGAGGTGGGGCAGGTGGACTTCACGGGTTTTAACACCAACCAGGGCAACGGCTTCCCGGGGCCGAACAGCTTGGACAGTCCCTATGGGGTTTGGGCGGGGGGAGGCCAGCTTCTCATCAGCGATACTTTCAATTACCGGGTGTTGGTTTTCAACACCATTCCCTCGTCCAATAACGCCTCTGCCAACGAGGTGATCGGGCAGGTTTCTTTTACCGGCCAATTCGCCAACCAATCGTCGCCCTCGGCTTCCAGCCTGTCGAGCCCGGACGGGGTCGCAACCGACGGAACAAAGCTCTTCGTGGCTGACACGGGAAACAGCCGGGTCCTGGTCTATAACAGCCTGCCTGCCGGCAATGGGGCATCCGCGAACGTGGTCTTGGGCCAGCCGGATTTTACCTCCAATCAAGCAGGTGTCACCAACCTTTACGATTCCGCGAACGATGTTTTTGCCGCTGGCGGGAAACTCTTCGTCTCGGATACGGGCAATAACCGGGTACTGATTTATAACAGCATTCCCACGGCCAACAATACGGCGCCCAACGTCGTGGTCGGCCAGACCGATTTCGTCAGCTGGTTCCCGAATCAAACGGGGGTCACTACCAGTTGCAGCGCGGCTGGACTTTATCTTCCGCGAGGTCTTTGGAGCGACGGAACCAAATTAATCGTGGCGGATTCGGGGAATTGCAGGGTCGTCGTTTACAACACGATACCAACCTCCAATGGTGCCTCGGCCAATGTGGCGGTGGGCAAATCCAACCTCACCACCAACACGGCCACGACCGGCGCGACGGGCATGGATTCACCGGCTGGAGTTTTCAGCGATGGCACCAGGCTTTATGTCGCCGATACGGGTAACAACCGGGTATTGATCTACAGCACGATTCCAACCACTAGCGGGGCTACGGCTGGTACGGCTTTGGGCCAGGTTAATTTCTCGAATTTTACCGCGAACCAAGGAGGGGCCCCCGCCGCCAACACCTTGGACACTCCCCGCAGGGTCAGTGCCGACGCCGCGAACATTTATGTTTCAGATGAGTTCAATCAAAGGATCTTGATTTACAACCTTCCCGTCACCACCAATCAACCGGCCGCGGTAGTCCTGGGCCAGGGAGATTTTAGCTCCATACTTCCCAACCAAGGCGCCTGCGCTCCGACGGCTTTTTCCTTGAGCAGCCCGATCGGGCTATCCTTGGGACCGGGGGGCCTCTATGTGTCCGATACGGGAAACAGCAGAATCGGGTTTTACGCGGCCGGGGCCAATACTTTCACGCCGACTTCCACCGCGACGAAGACGCCCACCCGAACCCCGACCGCCACTCTTACCTCCACAGCTACCAACAGCCCAACAGCGTCTCCTACATCGACCCCCACCGATAGTCCGACCGCAACCCCGACGCTCACGATCTCCAAAACCGCCACACCAACCCCAACCGACAGCCCGACCCTGACCACAACCTTGACGATATCGAACACGGCTACCCTCACCCCGTCCGATACGCCCACCAAGACGCCGACCGTTACCCCGACAGCTACGCCTCCTCCCCCCGTGATCCAGGTTTCCCTGGGAACGGGCAATCCCGGGCCCGCCATCGTGGTGCCGGTGCAGACTTTTGTCCCGGTCCTCGAGCTTTCCGTCAGCGAAACCTCCGGCAACCAGGTTGCCGTGATCACCTCGCTGAAATTTACGGCCGCGGGAACCGGGAATGACGCTTCCGGGATTTCCGGGGTCAAACTCTGGAAGGACTCGAATAATAACGACTCGCTTGAAACGGGATTGGATGCGGCCATGGGATCGGTACTGACCTATTCTTCGGACAATGGAACGGTTGTTTTCTCCGGCCTTTCGGACCTCGTCACCATCGGGACACCGCGGCATTATTTCCTCACCTATGATTTTCCCAACAACGCCCCATCGGGGACCTACCAGGCCGCCATTCTTTTGCCTGGGGATGTGACGGCCCAGGGATTCAATAATTCCGCGTCCGCCTTCGTTGCCGGGCCGCCTCTGATCGGAAGTCTTTTCACTATCCTGCCTCCGACTGCTACCGCGACCCTCTACCCA
>Ga0265319_1000756_pt1 | contig 21053 bp, 20 predicted proteins | sample 4824metaG_FD_192443 | JGI IMG/M metagenome (GOLD analysis project Ga0265319, IMG submission 192443) | Rhizosphere microbial communities from Carex aquatilis grown in University of Washington, Seatle, WA, United States - 4-8-24 metaG | ecosystem: Host-associated > Plants > Roots > Rhizosphere >...
TGGCTCGGCGCCGCCGCCGGTTCGCCGACGTCGAACGGGCCGGCCGGACCGGTCGGGAACGCCTCGGCCGCCGCGCGCTCCTGCCAGCGCACCCCGCGCCCACCGATCTCCTCGAGCGTCAGGCCGGCGTAGAACGGCACGGCCTCCACGAGCTGCTGCGTGGCCATCGGGCCGGTGAGCACGCCGGTGTCGAGGCCGACCCGCTGGGCCAGCTCGGCCAGCACCGACCACTCGGAGCGCACGCCGCCGGGATGGCCGATCGCCGGGCGCAGGCGCTGGAGGCGGCCGTCGGGGTGCGTGACGGTGCCTTCCTTCTCGGCATAGGACTCGGCGGGGAAGACGACCGTGGCGTGCTCGCGCAGCTCGTCGGTCAGGAAGGACGCGTGCGCGATGACCGTGGACGCGCGCGCGAGGGCGCGGCGCCACAGCGGCGCGTCGGCCTGGTCGCGGACCGGGTCGGCGTGCAGCAGGTAGAGGGCGGCCAGCTCGCCGTCGGCCGCGGCGGCGGCGATCTCGCCCGCAGAGCGGCCGGCGGAGGCAGGCTCGGCGAGGCCCGGGCCCGCGTTCGGCAGCACGCCCGCCTCGCGGAGTCCCCGGCCGTTGGCGCTCGACGGAACCTCGAGCAGACCGGCGCCGTCGCGGTCGGCCAGGCCGAGCCGGCCGGCGACATTGAGCAGCGACGGCAGCGCCTCGGCGGACACCCGCTCGCCCCACAGGATCACCACATCGCCCCGACCGACCTCGATGAGCAGGTCCGCCAGGGCGCGAACCGCCTTCGGATCCGCGTCGGCGGCGGCGCAAAGCTGATCCACATCGCCGGTAGCGCCCAAAGCCGCCTCCAACGCCGCCAGGAACGCATGCTCCGCACCCGGCGCATAGCGCAGCCACAGCGTCGCGTTCGGATCGAGCGACGACGGCCGCGGCGTCGCGACCACGAGCCGCACGCCGTTGCGGCGCACGCCCTTGCGGATCCGCAGGTCGAGGATCGGCGCGTCGTCGACCGGCTCGCTGCCCAACACCAGGACGGTGTGCGCGAACTCGAGGTCCGGGACGGTCGCCTGCAAGGCCGGCGCGGCCAGAGCGCGCTGCAGCTCGAGGTCGACCGTGCCGCCCACGCGCGAGTCCACATCACTCGAAGCCAATCCCTCGCGCAGCAGACGCTGGAGCAGGAAGCCCTCCTCGTTCGTCGTTCCGCCACCAACGACCGCGCCGACCGACCCGCGCGCCTTGCCGAGCGCGCCCGCGGCGGCGCTCAGAGCGCGCTCCCACGAGGCCGGCCGCAGCACGTCGCCGTCGCGCACCAACGGCTCGACGATCCGCTCCTCGGAATGCACCGACTGGTACGCGAAGCGGCCCTTGTCGCACAGCCAGCCATCGTCCACGCCCGCGTGGTCGCGGCCGAGCACGCGCAGCACGCGCTCGTCGCGCACCGTCAGCTCGACGTTGCACTGCGAGGGACAGAGCGTGCAGACCGTCCCCGCGCCCTCGATGTCCCACGGCCGCGCGCGGAAGCGGTACGGCCGCGAGGTCAGCGCGCCCACCGGGCACAGCTCGATGATGTTCCCGGAGAACGGCGCGACGTACGGGTGCGAGTCGAACGTGCCGACGTACGAGTGCGCGCCACGCTCGTGGAGGATCAGCTGGTAGTCCTCGCTGACCTCCTGCGAGAAGCGCACGCAGCGGTAGCAGAGGATGCAGCGCTCGCGGTCGATCGCGATCAGCGGCGACAGCTCCAGCGGCTTCTTGAAGTGGCGCTTGGGCTCGACCATGCGCGAGATCCCGCGGCCCCAGCCGAACGTGATGTCCTGCAGCGGGCACTCGCCGCCCTTGTCGCAGACGGGACAGTCGAGCGGGTGGTTGACGAGCAGGAACTCGACGACCGAGTTCTGCGCCTCTCTCACGCGCGCGGTCTGCGTGTGGACGACCATGCCGTCCTTGACCGGCGTCGAGCACGCCGTCTGCAGCTTCGGGATGCCCTCGATCTCGACGAGGCACATGCGGCACGCGCCGACCGGGTTGCCGAGCTTCGGCTCGTAACAGAAGACGGGGATGTCGACGTCGCCGTACTTCGCGCCGTCGACCAGCATCGCGCCCTCGGGCGCCTCGACCTCGCGGCCGTCGATCGAGAACGTGACCATGCGGACCTCGGGGCGCGGCATTACGCGTGCACCCCCGAGGGCGCGCCGTGCAGCGCGGCGTCGAGCGGCGCGTCGAAGTGCGGCGCGCCGAGTCCGGCCGCCGCGCGACGCTCCTCGATGTGCGCCTCGAACTCGCCGCGGAACTTCTTCACCATCGACGCGACCGGCATCGCCATCGCGTCGCCGAGCACGCACAGGCAGTTGCCCATGATCTGGTCCTGGACCGAGGCGATGATGTCGAGGTCCATCGGCGTCGCCTCGCCGGACTCCACGCGCTGGAGCATCTTCACCGTCCAGTTCGTGCCCTCGCGGCACGGCGTGCACTTGCCGCACGACTCGTGTCTGTAGAACTTCGCGAGCTTCAGCGCGACGTCCACCACCCGCACGCTGTCGTCCACGACGATGATCGCGCCGGAGCCGAGCATCGAGCCGGCCTTCGCCATCGAGTCGAAGTCGTACGGCAGGTCGAGGTCCTTGGCCTCGAGCACCGGCGAGGACGACCCGCCCGGGAACCACAGCTTCACCTCGCGGCCGGGCTCCGGCCCGCCGGCGAGCCCGTAGATGATCTCCCGCGAGGGGATCCCCAGCTCGATCTCGTAGTTGCCGGGGCGCTGGACGTTGCCGCTCACCGAGACGAGCTTCGTGCCGGTCGACGTCTCGGTGCCGAGCTTCGCGTACTCCGCGCCGCCCAGCTTGATGATCGTCGGCACCGTCGCGAGCGTCTCGACGTTGTTGATCAGCGTCGGCCCCTGGTACAGGCCCTGGTTGGCCGGGAACGGCGGCTTCAGGCGCGGGTTGCCGCGCTTGCCCTCGAGTGAGTCGAGCAGGCCCGTCTCCTCGCCGCAGATGTAGGCGCCCGCGCCGCGATGGAGGACCAAGGACTGCGAGTGGTCGGAGCCGAGGATCCGCTCGCCCAGATACCCGGCCGCCTCGGCCTCGGCGATCGCGCGCTCGAGGATCTCCGCCTGCTGCTCGTACTCGCCGCGGATGTAGATGAAGGAGCGGTTCGCGTCCGCGGCGTACGCGGCGATGATCATCCCCTCCACGAGCATGTGCGGGGACTTCTGCATCAGCTCGCGGTCCTTGAAGGTGCCGGGCTCGGACTCGTCGGCGTTGCAGACGAGGTACTTGTCGATCGTCCCCTTCGGCAGGAACGAGACCTTCTTGCCCATCGCGAAGCCCGCGCCACCGCGGCCGCGCAGGCCGGAGTCGAGCAGGTTCTGGAGGACCTCCTCGCGCGGCATTCTCAAAGCCCGCTCGAGCGACTGGTAGCCGCCGCGGCGCTTGTAGACGTCGATCGTCGCGAGCCCCGGCTCGTCGATGTCTCTGAACAGCAGCAGCTCGGTCATGCGTCCTCGTCTTCGAACAGCGTCGGGGCGGCGGTACTCGGCGCGGGGCCGGAGGCGGCACGCGGGTCGGCGACCTTGCGGCGCAGCAGCTGCTTGTCCGGCAGCACGTCCTCGCCGGCGCGCAGCTGCGCGACGATCGTCTCCGCGTCGGCCAGCTCGAGCGGGCCGACGTAGGCGCCGTTGACCGACGCCATCGGCGCGATGTCGCAGGCGCCGAGGCACTCGAACGCGCGCACGTTGAAGTCCGGGTCGTCGCCCGCCGCATCCTGCATCGCCGCGTACAGCGCGTCGGCGCCGCGCAGCGAGCACGAGATGTTCGTGCACACGTAGACCGTCTGGCGGCCGACGGGCACCGTCGAGAACATGTCGTAGAAGGTCGCAACAGCCGTCAGATAGGCAGGCGTCAGGCGCATCACGCACGCGACCTGCTCGATCGCCTCGGGCGAGCACCAGCCGTGCAGCTCCTGCGCCGCGTGCAGCGCGGGGATCGCGGCCGAGCGGAAATCGGGGTACTTCGCCATCGACGCCTCGATCGCCGCGCGCAGCTCCGCCGGCACGGGCGTCAGCGCCGGGTCGGGGATCCCCGCCGGGTCCTTCGCCAGATCGACCGCGTCGTCCCAGCCGGGGATGCGCGAGCCGTGCTCGTAGCGGGCGATCGACGAGTCCGGCGGCGTCATCGATCCACCCCGCCCAGGACCGGGTCGAGCATCGCGAGCGTCGCGACGAGGTCCGCGATGTACGAGTTGCGCGTCGCCGGCGCCGTCGCCTGCAGGTTCACGAACGAGGGGTCGCGCATGTGCACGCGCGCGGGCTTCGAGGAGCCGTCGCTGCGCACGTAGCAGCCCAGCTCGCCGCGCGGCGACTCGATCGGGTTGTAGACCTCGCCCGGCGGCACGCGGAAGCCCTCGGTCACGAGCTTGAAGTGGTGGATCAGCGCCTCCATCGAGGTCGCCAGCTCGTGGCGCGGCGGCAGCGCGACCTTGCGGTCGGTCGTGATGAACGGCCCCTCGGGCAGGCCGTCCAACGCCTGGTCGATGATCGCGCACGACTCGTAGATCTCGGCGTGGCGGACGCGGTAGCGGTCGTAGTTGTCGCCGATCGTGCCGACCGGAATCTTGAAGTCGAAGTGGTCGTAGGAGGAGTACGGCGCGGCCTTGCGCAGGTCCCACGGGTTGCCGGCCGCGCGCAGCAGCGGGCCGGTGACGCCGAGGCCGAGCAGCGTCGCCTCGTCGATCACGCCGGTGTGGCGCAGGCGCTGCAGCACGATCTCGTTTCTGTCGAGCAGCGCCGCGTACTGGTCGGCGCGCGTGCGCATCTCCTTGGTGAATCTGCGCACCCGCTCGACCCAGCCGCGCGGGATGTCCTCTATGACGCCGCCGACCTGGAAGTAGCGCGTGTGCATGCGCTGGCCGGAGGACATCTCGAACAGGTCGAGCACCGCCTCGCGCTCGCGGAAGCAGTACCACCACACGGAGATCGCGCCGAGGTCGATGCAACTCGTCCCGAGCCACACGAGGTGGGACATGATGCGGTTGAGCTCCAGGTGGATCACGCGCAGGTACTGCGCGCGCGCGGGGACCTCGACCTCCAGCAGCTTCTCCACCGCGCCGCAGTAGGCCATCGCGTTGAAGTAGTAGGAGAGGTAGTCCATCCGCTCGACGACGGGGATCGCCTTCCAGTACGGCTTGTCCTCGGCGGTCTTCTCGATGCCGGTGTGGACGTAGCCGATGATCGGCTTGACGTCGCGGACCGTCTCGCCCTCGAGCGTGAGGATCAGGCGCAGCACCCCGTGCGTGGACGGGTGGTGCGGGCCCATGTTGATCGTCATCAGCTCCTGCTCGATGCCGTCGCCGGCCGGCGCGGAGCTGAGCGTGACCGACTCCTCCTGCTTGCGGTAGTCGGAGATCCCGGCCGGCGTGCTCATCGCGTCCACCCCGGGACCTTGTCCTCGTTGTAGGTGAACAGCACCGGCTCGCCGCCGATCGGGAAGTCGCGTCGCTGCGGGTGGCCCTCGTAGTCCTCGGGCATCAGGATCCGGCGCAGGTCCGGGTGCTCGTCGAAGACGACGCCGAGCATGTCGAAGACCTCGCGCTCGGGGTGGTTCGCGCCCGGCCAGATGCCGCACAGCGAGGGCACGTTCGGCGCCTCGATCGGGACGCGCGTCTTGAGGCAGACGCGGTCGACGTTCGGCATGTCGAGCAGCTGATAGTGGACGCCGAGGCGCGGCTCCTCGGGGTAGTAGTCGACCCCGTGACACGACGCCATGAACGTGTAGCCCTTCGCGTGCAGCGCCTGCGCGGCCGTGCGCAGGAACGCCGGGGCGACCTCGATCGTCGCCTCCTCGCGGAAGAAGCTCGTTCCCAGGACGGCGTCGGCGTCGGCGGCGCGCAGGTCCTGAGCGATCAGCTCGAGACCGGTCGCGTCAGGCACGTTGCGTCTCGCCGCTCTGGAACACGTTGACCGCGTTCACGCCGGGGAGGTCCGCCTCGCCGAGCACCTCCTCGGTGCCCTCGGCGCCGTAGCGCTCGCGCCAGCCGGCCGGCGCGTTGCCCTGGATTCTGTCGCGCAGCTTGAGGATCCCGTGCATCAGCGCCTCCGGCCGCGGCGGGCAGCCGGGGACGTGCACGTCGATCGGCATGAACTTGTCGGCCGGGACGATCGCGTAGTTGTTGAAGACGCCCATCGAGGAGCAGCAGGCGCCCATCGCGATCGCCCAGCGCGGCTCCAGCATCTGGTCGTAGATGCGGCGGACGACCGGCGCCATCTTGATCGACACGCGGCCCGACAGGATCAGCAGGTCGGCCTGGCGCGGCGAGGCGCGGAACGCCTCGAAGCCGAAGCGCGCGATGTCGAGGCGGGCACCCGGCAGCGACATCATCTCGATCGCGCAGCAGGCGAGCCCGAAGGTCGCGGGGAAGAGCGAGTTGCCGCGCGCCCACGCGACGGCCTTGTCGAGCGTGGTCGTGAGGACGCGCTCCTCGACGTACTGCTGCAGCTCCTCGTCGGGGATGTCGCCGCGCAGCATGTCGCGCGCGCGCAGCTGGCGGACCCGGAAGTCGCTCGGATCGGTCGGCTCGCCGGCCGGGGCGCCGCCGAGTCTCGCGCGCACTACTTCCATTCGAGCGCTCCCCGCCGCCAGACGTAGACGAAGGCGACCATCAGCAGCACCACGAAGACGACCGTCTCGACGAGCGCGAAGCTCCCGAACGCCCGCAGCTGCACGGCGATCGGGTACAGGAAGATCACCTCGATGTCGAACAGGATGAACAGCATCGCGATCAGGTAGAAGCTGATCCCGAAGCGGAACGAGCTCGACACCTCGGACGGCAGGCCGCACTCGTACGGGGACAGCTGGGACTGCCGCGAGGCGCTCGCGCGTCTCGGCCCGAGCAGCCGCGGCGCCGTGCCGAAGGCGGCGGCGACGATCACGCCGATGGCGAGGAAGACGAGCGCTGGTCCGTAGCTGGTCAGCAAAGCGCTGCGGGTTATAGCACCGACCGTATGCACTTTGTGACAACGTGTCACTTAGTGCGAAAACGCTCGATCTGATCGTGCGTAAACGCGCTTGGCGCCGGGCCGCGCGTGCGACTCCGCGCCCCCAGCAAGCGCGGTCGGCTAGCGTCCGCGCGCGATGGTCACCGTTCACGTCGTCGTCGGCGTCGCCCTGCTCGTGCTCAACCTCGCCGCCGGCCTGCTCGGGGCGTGGTGCTGGCAGCGCGTCGAGCCGAGCCCGCGCTTCTGGGTCCTGCTGCGCGCGGGGCAGGCGGCGATCCTCGTGCAGGTGCTGCTCGGCGCGCTGCTGCTCGCGCTCGGGAAGAAGCCCGGCGACAACCTGCACATCCTCTACGGCGTGCTGCCGCTCGTCGTCTCGTTCGTCGCCGAGCAGCTGCGGATCGGCTCGGCCGACGCGATCCTCGCCGCGCGCGACTACGACTCCGCCGCCGACGTCGGCGAGCTGCCGCCCGACGAGCAGCGCATCGTCGTCCTCTCGATCGTCCGCCGCGAGATGGGCGTGATGACGATCGCCTGCTTCGTCGTCGTCGTCCTCGCGCTGCGCGCGGCGACGACGTCGGGCGCGTTCTGAGCCCGCGGCCTACGCGGCCGACTTCAGCGCCGGCGCCAGCTCGGCCTCGCTGGCCCGCAGCTTGGTGGACCCGCCGAGCGCGGCCAGCTCCTCCGGAGTCACGTACTCGGAGGGCAAGGTGATCCTCAGCTCGCCGTCGCGCTCCAGCCACCAGCGCGCCCCGACGATCGTCATCGAGATCACTCGCCCGCTCTCGTCGAACTCGACGTTATGCCCTCGTTGCTGCAAAGCGCATCCGCAGACCACCCCTGCCAGTCCTCGGCATTGAGGTACAGGACGTCCCCGCGAGGGTCGTAGTGGGCACGGGGAAACTCGGTGCCGGCGATCGTGACGCTCATCGTGCGGTCCTCCGCGGATCGTCGACTTGGACAAGTGCGGTCACGACCCGAGCAGGGATCTCGTCGTAGTCCACGATGACACGCAGCCACCGAGCCGGCAACAGCCGAAGGGGTCGATCACGCGCCTGATCTCGTCCACGCGGCGACCGTATGGCCGCCCGTTGCGACGGCTCTACGCGCATTTGCAGCGATTCCGCGCAGGAACGGCGGCTACTCCGCCAACGTGCGGTACGCCCCGCGGTACCACAGCAGCGGCTCGCCGTCGGCGAGGTCCATCGCGACGACCTCGCCGATCGCGATCTCGTGGTCGCCGGTGGGGATCAGCTCGCGCAGGTCGCAGACGACCCAGGCGAGCGCGGCGCCGAGGATCGGCATGCCGGCCTCGAGCCGGTGCGGCACGTCGCGCAGCTTCTCGGCCTCGGGCACCTTCGAGGCGAACACGCGCGCGACGTCCTGCTCGCCGGCGCGCAGGACGTTGACCGCGAAGCGGCCCGCGTCGCGGACGAGCGGCAGCGTGCGGGCGGACCGCTCGAAGCAGACGAGCGCGAGCAGCGGGTCGAGCGAGACGGAGCAGACGGCGTTGGCCGTCATCCCACCCGCGCCCGCCGGTCCGGCCACGGTGATCACCGCGACGCCCGTCGCGAAGTGCCCGAAGACGGTGCGGTAGCGGTCGGGATCGAGCGGGCTCGGCATGCGGCGCTCGTTCTAGCACGCGCGACCGCGCCGGGAGGGGGAACCGGCGCAGTCGCCTGCGATCGAGGAGGGCGTCCCGGCGCCGACCCTCTGGTTGCCGCCGTGAGGACGATCGCACTGCAAGATCGTCGAAGCCGGCACCGGGACGACTCGACCTTTCGCCGCCTTGCGGCGGTGTCCTGCCGATGCAAGGCGGCTGTCGCCGGAGGGAGGGCAGGCACCGCGACGGCGTTCTTCCGTATGATGCGCGGCCGCATGACCCGCCGCACGACGAAGTCGATCCTCCTCCCCCTGCTCGCGCTCGCCGTCGCGCTCCCGCTGGCCGCCTGCGGCGAGCAGAAGATCGAGGTCGCCACGACGAGCCCCCAGTACGCCGGCGCCCAGCTGTTCCAGCAGCGCTGCGCGGGCTGCCACACGCTCGCCGCCGCCGCCACGCAGGGCTCGGCGACCAACGTCAGAACGCGCGAGCGCACGGACGGGCCGAACTTCAACACGCGCCGCGAGTGCATCGAGCGCGTCCTCTACGCGATCGAGAACGGCGGCTTCTCCGGCGCGATCATGCCGCAGAACATCGTCGTCGGGACGCAGGCGCAGGAGGTCGCGAGCTTCGTCGCGCACTACGCCGGCAGAAGCGCCAGAAGCCCGCGGCCGGACGGCAGCGGCAGTGCGGCGAACGGCTTCCACTGCACTCCTGCGGCCACCGGGTCGGGCGGCACCTCCACCTCCGCCTCCACCGGCGGAACGCAGACCACCGGCAACGGCCAGGGCTAGTCGCCCGGAGTCGGCCGCCGTCCGGTGCTCGACCTCAGACTCATCCGTCGCGACCCCGACGCCGTGCGTCGTGCGCTCGCGCGCCGCGGCGACGTCGAGGACGCCGCGATCGACGCCCTGCTCGCGACCGACGAGCGCTGGCGCGAGCTGACGACCCAGCTGGAGACGCTCCAAGCCGAGCAGAACGAGGCGACGCGCGCGCTGCGCGGCGCGCCGACCGACGAGCAGCGCGCGCAGATGCGCACGCTCGCCGAGCACGGCCGCGCGCTGTCCGACGCGCAGACCGCCGTCGCGCAGGAGCGCGACGAGCTGCTGCGCGGCCTGCCGAACCTGCCTGCCGAGGACGCGGCGCCGCAGGACACCGTCGTGCGCGAGGTCGGCGAGGCCGGCAAGAGCGGCAGGGACCACCTCGAGCTGGCCGGCGAGCGGATCGACATGGAGCGCGGCGCGCGCCTGTCCGGTGCCCGCTTCGCCTACCTGCGCGGGGATCTCGTGCTGCTCGAGCTCGCGCTCGTGCGCTACGCGCTGGAGAAGCTCTCGGGCGAGGGATTCGAGCCGGTGATCCCGCCGGTGCTCGTGCGCGAGCAGGCGCTGTACGGGACCGGCTTCCTGCCGGACACCGAGCAGCAGATCTACCACCTGCCGGCCGACGACCTCTACCTCGTCGGCACCTCGGAGGTCGCGCTCGCCTCGCTGCACGCGGGCGAGATCCTCGACGGCGAGGCGCTGCCGCTGCGCTACGCCGGCTTCTCCCCCTGCTTCCGCCGCGAGGCCGGCGCCGCCGGCAGAGACACGCGCGGGATCTTCCGCGTGCACCAGTTCGACAAGGTCGAGATGTTCAGCTTCGTGCGGCCGGAGGACTCGGCGGCCGAGCACGAGCGGATCCTCGCGCTCGAGGAGTCGATCCTGCGCGATCTGGAGATCCCCTATCGCGTGGTCAACATCGCGGTGGACGACCTCGGCGCCTCGGCCGCCAAGAAGTACGACTGCGAGGCGTGGCTGCCCGGGCAGGGCCGCTACCGCGAGCTGACGTCCTGCTCGAACACGACGGACTACCAGGCCCGCCGCCTGGAGATCCGCTACCGGCCGAAGGATGCGAAGAAGCCGGAGACGCTCCACACGCTCAACGGCACCGCGGTCGCCGTCGGCCGCACGCTGATCGCGCTGCTGGAGAACGGCCAGCAGGACGACGGCTCGATCGCGATCCCGGCGGCGCTCGTCGCGGCCGGCGCGCCCGCGGTCCTGCCGCCCGCCGGGGGCTGATGGGCCGGCGCCGCGTCGGGCGCGTCGCAGCCGCCGGCCTCGCCGGCGTGACCGCGTACGACCTGCTCCAGCGCCGCCACGCGATCCTGCGCAACTTCCCCGTCGTCGGGCACTTCCGCTACCTGCTCGAGCTGTTCGGGCCCGAGCTGCGCCAGTACATCGTCACGGGCGACGACGAGGAGCGGCCGTTCAACCGCGACCAGCGCCGCTGGGTCTACGCCTCGGCCAAGAGCCAGACGAACACGTTCGGCTTCGGCACCGACAACGACATGGAGTCGGTCGGCGGGATGCTCGCGATCAAGCACGCGGCGTTCCCGGTCGCGCCGGCGGCGGACCGCGCGCCCGGCGGCTTCCCCGACTACGCGATCCCGGCCGGGAAGGTCGTCGGCGGCGCGCGCGGGCGGCGCCACGCGTTCCGGCCGGCGTCGCTCGTGAACGTGTCCGGGATGAGCTTCGGCGCGCTGTCCGGCCCGGCGGTGCAGGCGCTCAACGAGGGCTGCAAGATGGCCGGCTGCCTGCACGGCACCGGCGAGGGCGGACTCTCGCCCCACCACCGCCACGGCGGCGACCTCGTCTTCCAGATCGGCACCGGCTACTTCGGCTGCCGCGACGAGCGCGGGCGCTTCTCGCTCGATCACCTGCAGGAGACGATCTCCGGCGCACCCGTGCGGGCGATCGAGATCAAGCTCTCCCAGGGCGCCAAGCCGGGGCTCGGCGGACTGCTGCCGGCGGCGAAGGTGACGCCCGAGATCGCCGCGATCCGCGGCGTCCAGACCGGGGCCGACTGCGTCAGCCCGCCCGGCCACAGCGCGTTCGGCAGCGCCGACGAGCTGCTCGACTTCGTCGAGTCCGTCGCGGAGGCGACCGGCCTGCCGGTCGGGATCAAGTCGGCCGTCGGCGAGCAGGAGTTCTGGGACGAGCTGGCGGGGCTGATGGAGACGGGCGCGCGCGGCGTCGACTTCGTCACGGTCGACGGCGGCGAGGGCGGCACCGGTGCGGCGCCGCTGGCCTTCACCGACCACGTCGCGCTGCCGTTCAAGCTCGGCTTCGCACGCGTGTACGCGGCGTTCGCGCGCCTGGGGATCACGGAGCGGGTCGTGTTCGTCGGGTCGGGCAAGCTGGGCTTCCCCGACGCCGCGCTGTTCGCGCTGGCGCTCGGCTGCGACACGGTCAGCATCGGCCGCGAGGCGATGCTGGCGATCGGCTGCATCCAGGCGCAGCGCTGCCACACGGGCCGCTGCCCGACCGGCGTGGCGACGCAGAACCCGTGGCTCACGCGCGGCCTCGACCCGGAGCTGAAGGCCGTCCGCCACGCGACGTACGTGCGCGCGCTGCGCGGCGAGCTGCTCGCGCTCGCACGCACGTGCGGCGTCACGCACCCGGCGCTCGTCGACCCGGGCCGGCTGGAGATCGTGACCGAGGGCTTCAGAAGCGCGCCGCTGCACGAGGTGTTCGGCTACGAGCCGGGCTGGGCCGTGCCGACGCCGGCGCGCCGCGCGGAGATCGAGGCGCTGATGAGCGAGCGCCCGCAGTGGCGCCTGGCGGGGCCGGAGCTCGGCCCGGTGCCGGGCGACGGGACCGGCGGCGACGGCAGCGTGACCGGCTCGCCGGCACAGCAGCCGCGCTTCCCGCCCGTCACGGGCTGAGCCGGCGGCGGCGCCCGCTTGGCCGCCGGAGCTGGCGCTAGCCTGTCCGCCCCCGTGGAGTACCCGAGCGAGACGTTCACCGAGGCAGAGCGCGCGCGACTGGCGCCGCATTTCAGCGATCTCGACGGGCCGGTGTTCGCGCTGCTGAACCTGCCGGAGACGGTGAAGGGCGCCCTGTTCGCGCGCTACTCGCGCTACCCCGGGACGCTGCGGCGGCTGTTCCTCGACGAGTTCGCCGACTCGCTGCCGGAGTTGCCGGCAGGCTGGGACACGAGCGGCGAGGGCGACCGCGCAGCGCAGCTCTACGACAGGATCTTCCTCGGCTACGGCGACGACTCGGTCGCGCAGCTGGGCGGGGCGCACGTCGCGTGCGAGTGGGTGTCGAACGTGCTGACAAAGGTGCTGCAACGGCCGCGGCTCGGCGCCTACCTCGAGCAGTCGACGCGCTACATCGCGTACGACGCGCCGATGCCGGGGGGTGGCTATCGGTACTACCGGGACTCGTCGCTCGGACCGGAATACGAGGCGGCGATGGACACCCTCTTCGACACCTACGCCGACCTGCTGCCGCGCGTCTGCGCCTGGGCGGCCGGGCAGTTCCCACGCCGGGACGACGAGCCCGAGGCAGCCCACAGGCGGGCCATCAAGGCGAAGGCGCTCGACCTGCTGCGCGGCCTGCTGCCGGCCGCGTCGCTCTCGCACATGGGGATCTTCGCGACGGGCCAGACGTACGAGCAGCTGATCCTGCACCTGCTCGCGCATCCGCTGCCCGAGGCGCAGCGCTACGGGCGGATGCTGCTGACCGCGGTGGAGGCGACGATCCCGTCGTTCGTCACGCGCGTCGAGCGGCCCGAGCGCGGAGGCGCGTGGGTCGACTTCCTGCGCACGCGGGCGGAGGCCGGTCGCGCGTGGGCGGCGCGGCTGGGGCTCGCCGAGGACGAGCGGCTGGCGCAGGCCGGCGGGCCGTCGGTGACGCTGCTGCGCCACGACGGCGAGGAGGACGACCTGATCGCGGCGCTGCTGTTCGAAGCGAGCGGCGCGCCGGAAGGGCGCGCTCACGCGGCCGCCGCGGCGCTCGACGAGACGCAGCGGACCGACCTCCTGCGCGACCTGATCGGCGCGCGCGAGAACCGCCGCCACCGGCCCGGCCGCGGCTTCGAGGCGCTGCGCTACCGCTTCGAGATCGTCTCCGACTACGGCGCCTTCCGCGACCTCCAGCGCCACCGCATGCTGACCGTCCAGTGGCAGGCGCTGACGCCGCACCTCGGCGCCGAGGTGCCGGAGGAGGTCGAGCTGGCGGGCTGTGGCGACGACTACCGGCGGGCCTTGGAGACCTCGCGCACGGAGTACGAGCGGCTCGCCGACGCCGGGCTGCGCGAGGCGGCGCCCTACGCCGTCTGCCTCGGCTACCGCATCCGCTACGTGCTCGACATGAACGCGCGCGCGGCGATGCAGCTGATCGAGCTGCGCTCCGGCCGCGAGGGCCACCCGTCCTACCGCGCCGTCGCCCACGCCCTCCACGCCGCGATCGCCGCCGTCCACCCCGCCGTCGGCGCGGCAATGACGCACGTCGACCGCGAGACCGAGCCCCGCCTCGAGCGCATCCTGTCGGAGATGCGCACGCAGGCGAAGCAGGACGCGGCCGGCGCGTAGCCGGCCGCAGCAGTCGCGCCGCCCACCCTGACGGGCGAGTGGGCGGCGCGCCTTCCGAATATGCCCTCGACGCGGCGCGGGAATCCCCGCCGCTACTGCTCCCCCGCCTGCGCCTCGGCGATCTTGTGCTGCAACTGGCCCATCACGTCAGGGTCGCGGAGGGTGGTGACGTCGCCGAGGGCGCGGCCCTCGGCGATGTCGCGCAGGAGGCGGCGCATGATCTTGCCCGAGCGGGTCTTGGGGAGGTCGTCGGCCCAGATGATGCGCTTGGGGCGGGCGAACTTGCCGATCCGCTCGGCGACGACCTCGCGGATGCCGGCCTCGACCTCGTCGGTGCCCTCGACGTCGCCGGTGAGCGTCACGAACGCGCAGATCGCCTGGCCGGTGTCCTCGTCGGACTGGCCGATCACGGCCGCCTCGGCGACCAGCTCGTGCGCGACGATCGCCGACTCGACCTCCGCTGTCGACAGGCGATGGCCCGAGACGTTGACGACGTCGTCGATGCGACCGATCACCCAGATGTAGCCGTCCTTGTCGCGGCGGGCGGCGTCGCCGACGAGGTACGTCTCGCGACCGAAGCGCGTGAAGTACGTCTCGACGAAGCGCTCGTCCTCCTTGTAGAGGCCCCGCAACATCGACGGCCACGGCTGCGTGAGGATCAGCAGCCCCTGCCCGTTCTCGACCGGCTGACCGTCGTGCTCGCCGACGACCTCGGCGGACACGCCCGGGAACGGCGTCGTCGCCGAGCCCGGCTTCGTCTCCGTGATGCCCGGCAGCGGCGTGATCATGATCGCGCCCGTCTCGGTCTGCCACCACGTGTCGACGATCGGGCAGCGCTCGCCGCCGATCACCTTGTGGTACCAGAGCCACGCCTTCGGGTTGATCGGCTCGCCCACGCTGCCGAGCAGACGCAGCGACGAGAGGTCGTATCTGTCCGGGATGTCGTGGCCCCACTTGATGAACGTGCGGATCGCGGTCGGCGCGGCGTAGAGGATCGTCGCCTTGTAGCGCTCGACCAGCTCCCACCAGATGCCCTGGTGCGGATAGTCGGGCGCGCCCTCCCACATCACCGATGTCGCACCGTTGAGCAGCGGCCCGTAGACGATGTAGGAGTGGCCGGTGACCCAGCCGACGTCGGCCGCGCACCAGTACACGTCCGACTCCGGCTTCAGATCGAAGACGTATCTGTGCGTCGCCGCGACGCCGATCAGATAGCCGCCGGTCGTGTGCAGGATCCCCTTCGGCTTCGCCGTCGAGCCCGACGTGTAGAGGATGAACAGCGGGTGCTCGGCGTCGAGCGGCTCGGCCGCGCACTCCGGATCGGCCGCCGCGCAGATCTCGTCGTAGAAGACGTCGCGCCCGTCGCGCATCTCGACGTCGATGCCCGTGTGGCGCACGACGACGATCGTCTCCAACGACGGCAGGTCGTGCATGTGCTCGTCCACGGCAGCCTTGATCGGCGCCGTCTTGCCCTTGCGCCGCGCACCGTCGACCGTGATCAGCGCCTTCGCCTCGCTGAACTCCATCCGCTCGCGCACCGACTCGGCCGAGAAGCCGCCGAAGACGACGTTGTGCGGCGCGCCGATGCGCGCGCACGCGAGCATCGCGACGACGACCTCGGGGATCATCGGCAGGTAGATCCCGACGACGTCGCCCGCTCCGATGCCGAGGTCCTTCAGCGCGTTCGCGAAGCGCTGCACGTCGTGGTGCAGGTCCGCGTAGGTGACGTCGCGCTCCTCGCCCTCCTCGCCGCGCCAGTGGTAGGCGACGCGGTCGCCGCGGCCCGCCTCGACGTGGCGGTCGAGGCAGTTGTACGACGCGTTCAGCTTCCCGCCGACGAACCACTTGTAGAACGGCGGGTTCGCGTCGTCGAGCACGCTGTCCCACGGCTGGACCCAATCCAGCGCCCCGGCCTGCTCGGCCCACCACGCCTGCGGGTCGGCCGCCGCCTGCTCGTAGACCGCGGGATCGCTCAGCAGCGCATCTGCGCGAAACGCCTCCGGCGGAGCGAAGCGCTCGATCTCGAGCATCTCCTCCAGCTCGTGCTCGAGCGACGAGCCGCCCTCGGTGACTGCACCGTCTGACATCTCGGTCCTCTTTCGTCACATGGGGATCGGGACGCGGGTCGGCGGGCCCGCGTCCCATGTTCTACTCCTCCGCCGGCCTCAGCGGGACGACCGGCAGCAGGACTCGTCTGAACGTGGCGTTCACGACCGCCGCGAACGACGCGTACCAAGCTGCCACAGCGGTCGCGAGACCGAGCCAACCGCCGATTCTCACGAGCGAGTCGTCGCCGTTCGCGTTGCCGATCCCGAGCACCACGAACGTCGCCGCCAGCAGCACGAACACGAGCGCGATCGCCGCCGTCGTACGCAACGAGGCGACGAACATGTACGCCGTGAAGATGCCCCAGCCGATCAGGTAGAGCCCGACCGCGTGACCCGCGTCGGCGGCCGGGACCGCTCTCGCGAAGAACGCGACGTAGACGAAGAACGAGATCCAGAACGCGCCGAACGAGCTGAACGCGACGGCCCCGAACGTGTTGCCGGTGCGGAACTCCCACATGCCGGCCAGCAGCTGCGCCAGGCCGCCGTAGGCGACGGCGAGCCCGAGCACGACCGGCTCGCCGGCTCTGCTGACGAGCCCGGCGTTGAACATGCTCAGGACGAACGTCGTGAGCGCGAAGCCGGCCAGTCCGAGCGGGCCGGGGTCTGCGATCGCGAAGGCCGACCGGCCGGCGGTCGCCGCCTCGCGCGCCCGCGGCGGGGCCAGGTCCCCCCGCTCGCCGACGGCGTTTCCGGAAAGATGCGTGGCTCCCATGTGGTCCTCCTCGTTGGGGGATGCCACTTGTTACCGGTACCCGCCGCGCTCGCGGGCCATGCCCGCGGCGTCGGCGGTCGGACCGGCGCGGCGCGCCTGCCCCGCTCGGCTACGATCGCCCGACGACCGGCGACGACGCGGAGGTTGGGATGGCGGACGAGGCGACGACGTTCCCGCTGGACGAGGACGACCTCCCCACGCACTGGGTCAACATCGCACCCGACCTGCCCGAGCCGCCGCTGCCGCCGCTGCACCCGGGGACGCTGATGCCGGCCGGACCCGACGACCTGTCGGCGATCTTCCCGCCCGGCGTGATCGCGCAGGAGGTGACGGCCGAGCCGCTCGTCGCGATCCCCGAGGAGGTGCGCGAGGCGTACAAGCTGTGGCGCCCGACGCCGCTGTTCCGGGCGCGGCGCCTCGAGCGCGCGCTCGACACGCCGGCGCACATCTACGTCAAGTACGAGGGCGTCTCGCCGGCCGGCTCGCACAAGCCCAACAGCGCGGTCGCGCAGGCCTACGAGAACGCGCGCGCCGGGGTCAGAAAGCTCGTGACCGAGACGGGCGCGGGCCAGTGGGGCTCGGCGCTCGCGTTCGCGTGCAGCCTGTTCGGGCTGGAGTGCGAGGTCTTCATGGTCGGCTCCTCGTATGACCAGAAGCCCTACCGGCGCTCGATGATCGAGACCTGGGGCGGGAGCGTGCACCGCTCGCCGAGCGAGCTGACGGCCGCCGGCCGCGGGCAGTCCTCGCACCCGACCGGCTCGCTCGGGATCGCGATCTCCGAGGCGGTCGAGGTGGCCGCCGGCGCACCCGACGCGAACTACGCGCTCGGCTCGGTGCTCAACCACGTCTGCCTGCACCAGACGGTGATCGGGCAGGAGGCGATGACACAGCTGGAGATGGCGGGCGAGGCGCCGGACGTGGTCGTCGGCTGCGTCGGCGGGGGCTCGAACTTCGCCGGGCTCGCGTTCCCGTTCGTGCGGCTCGTGCTGCGCGGGCGCTCGCGCACGCGCTTCCTCGCGGCCGAGCCGGCCGCCTGCCCGACGCTCACGCGCGGCGCCTACCGCTACGACTTCGGCGACACGAGCGGGCTGACGCCGCTGCTGCCGATGTACACGCTCGGCCACGACTTCGTGCCGCCGCCGGTGCACGCCGGCGGGCTGCGCTACCACGGCGACGCGCCGCTCGTCTGCGCGCTCGTGCACAGCGGGATCGTCGAGGCGCGCGCCTACGGCCAGAACGACGCGTTCGCGGCGGCGCTCCAGTTCGCGCGCACGCAGGGGATCATCCCCGCGCCGGAGGCCGCGCACGCCGTGCGGGCGGCGATCGACGAGGCGCTCGCCGCGCGCGAGGCGGGCGAGCGGCGGGTGATCCTGCTCGGCCTCTCGGGCCACGGCCACTTCGACCTGTCCGCCTACGACGCCTACCTCGCCGGCACGCTCGAGGACCCCGAGTTCTCCGTCGACGCAATGGACACCGCACTCGCGCGGCTGCCCGACGCCCCCGCGATCGTCTGAATCCTTGACGACCTTATCCTGCTTTATCGAGTGGCAGTAAGGCTTGATAATCTCGTCAAACCTTGGACCGCGCGAACAACCCCTACACGCCGAACGCAGGCGCGCCCCCGCGATACCTCGCCGGGCGTCGTGCCGAGGTCGAGGACTTCCGCGTGCTGCTCAAGCGCCTCGGACGCGGCTACACGGAGCAGTCTCTCGTGGTCACGGGATTGCGCGGGGTGGGCAAGACGGTCCTGCTCGGCGAGTACCAGAAGATCGCGGCCGAGGAGGACTGGGTCGCAGTGGACGCGGAGGTGTCGAAGAGCACCCCGTTCGCCCCTCAGATGGCCAACCTCGCACGTCGCGCTCTCCTCCAGGCTTCGCCGAGAGCGAGGTGGGGCGACCGTGGACGCCGGGCCGCAGCGGTCTTGAAGTCGTTCTCCCTGACCGTCCAACCGGACGGGACGCTGACAGCCGGACTGGACGTCGATGCGGCGGCAGGCCAAGCCGACACCGGCAACCTCAACGACGACCTCGCCGACGTCTTCGAGGCCATCGGCAACGCCGCCTCGGAGTGCTCGCGCGGAGTCGTGTTCCTGTTCGACGAGATCCAGTTCTTGTCGAAGCTGGAGCTGGAAGCGCTGATCGGCGCCGTTCACCGAACGGTGCAGCGGCAGCTCCCGGTGACGTTCGCCGGAGCCGGTCTCCCGCAGCTTCCCGGCCTTGCGGGCGACGCGAAGTCCTACGCGGAGCGTCTCTTCAAGTTCCCGATGATCGGCGAGCTCGATCGCGACGCGGCCAGCGATGCGCTCGTCGAGCCGGCACGCGCCGAGGCGGTGACGTTCGAGCCTCGCGCCGTCGACCTGATCCTGGAGTACACCGAGGGCTACCCGTACTTCATCCAGGAGTTCGGACGCGCGGTGTGGAACCTCGCCGCCGGTCCGGCGATCACGGCCGCCGATGCGGAGTCGGCGCAGGAGCTCGTCGAGGCGGAACTGGACGAGAGCTTCTTCCGATCGCGAATCCAACGCTCCACTGCCGAGGAGCGACGCTACATGCGCGCGATGGCCGAGCTGGGCTCGGACGCGCAGAAGGCCTCGGAGGTCGCCGAAGTCCTGGGCAAGGCGTCAGAGCAGGTGGCTCCACTGCGCGCTCGACTCATCAACAAGGGCCTGCTCTACACGCCTCGCTACGGCTACGCCAAGTTCACGGTGCCGCAGTTCGATCGCTTCATGCGACGCCACATGGGCCTGGACGCCGCCCGGGTGCCGGAGCATTGAGCAGGCGGCCCGGCCAGAGCCGCTGCAACGGCTTCCGCGGCTAGCGACGCTTGCGCTTGCGCTTGCCGGCCGAGCCGGACTCGTCGTCGCCGAACGGCGACGCGACGTCGCCCTCGACGACGTCGCCGCCGCGGCGCGCCTCGGCGGCGCGCACGCGCGCGTCGCGCTGCTCGGCGGCGCTGGGCCACGGGATCGCCTCGCCGCTCTGCCAGGCGGGCGGGGTGCCGTTCGGCAGGCGGCCGGCGAACAGCAGCGCAAGCGCGCCGAGCCAGTAGACCTGCACGATCGGGATCGGCACGAGCGGCAGCAGGAACAGCGCGCCCGAGATCGCACCGAGGTAGCCGAGGAAGCGCGTGAGCAGGCCGACTCTCATCGCGTTGACGGCGATCATCACGATCGCGACCGTGAAGACGAGCTGGAGCAGGAGGCCCACCATCGGCGGCACGCTGGCGTCGATCGCCTTGCGCGCCTCCTCGTACGTCTGCGAGCCCTGCGTCGCGAAGTGCTTCGCGTTGATCGTGAGGGCGACCTCCGAGAGGATCGTCATCGCCGCCACGCCGATCCCGCCGATCAACGGCAGCGGCCGCAGCCAAACGGGCAGGCCGGGGTTGCGCGCGCGCGTGGCGCGGTAGAGGAAGTCGAGCAGGACCGCGACCGCCAGCAGGCCGATCACCGAGCAGGCCCCGCTGACGTACTGCGCGGTCGGGTGCTCGTGGAAGTCGAGCAGCGCAGCCGGCACGTTGTTCGGCGGCGTGACGCCGATCCGCCCGATCAGGGCGCCCAGCAGCGTGAAGACGGCGGCGACGACCGCCACGACGGTCATCCGCGGGCGCTCGCGCGCCTCGGCCTGCAGGGTGTCCACCGTCGCCATTGCGCGCACATGCTAGTGCTGCGGCGCCCGGACCGCCCCACGGTGCACGGGCAGCGGGCTACAGTCGGGTGCGATGGAGATCCACGAGGTGATGACGGCCTCGGTCGTCACGGCCGATCCGGCGACGCCGGTGCGTGAGGTCGCCGCGCTGATGCGCGAGCGCAACGTCGGCTCGGTCGTGCTCGTGCGCGACGGCCGACCGGCCGGGATCGTCACCGACCGCGACCTCGCGCTCGGGGTGCTGGCCGACGGCCGCAGCGCCGAGGACCACGCGATCGACCACGCGTCGCAGCCGGTCGTCACCGGCGCGCCGGGAATGGACGTGGCAGCCGCCTGCGAGCTGCTCGTGCAGCACGGCATCCGCCGCCTGCCGATCGTCGACGGCGACCGCCTGACGGGGATCGTCACGCTCGACGACCTCGCCGCGCGCACCGGCGACGCCGAGCTCGTCGCGCGGCTCGCCTCCCAGGTGACGCGCGCCGCGCTGCCGGACTTCTACTTCCACCAGCGGGGCGGCTGAGCGCGTATGGCGCAGCGGGGGCCGATCGTCGTCTACGGGGCGACGGGGTACACGGGCGCGCTCGTCGCGCGCGAGCTGCGGCGCCGCGACCTCGACATGGTGCTCGCCGGCCGCAGCGCGGAGAAGCTCGCGCG